>Ga0335076_10001413_pt1 | contig 23249 bp, 21 predicted proteins | sample Lox_Sample_25_FD_206717 | JGI IMG/M metagenome (GOLD analysis project Ga0335076, IMG submission 206717) | Soil microbial communities from Loxahatchee National Wildlife Refuge, Florida, United States - Lox_Sample_2.5 | ecosystem: Environmental > Terrestrial > Soil > Wetlands | place: USA... | reverse complement strand
CGGCGGCGATGTTCACCGCGTTGCCGTTGACGGTCATCGACGGGGCGGAGAACGTCGAGCCCCGGCCGGCCACCGTCTCGGCGTGCCAGGTGGCGGTGCCGTTGACCGCCCAGTAGAACTTCAGCCGGCTGCGCGGCCCGACGGCGGCGATGTTCACCGCGTTGCCGTTGACGGTCATCGACGGCGCCGAGTACGTCGAGTTGACACCCGAGACCGTCTCCCGGTGCCACGTCGCCGTGCCGTTGACCGCCCAGTAGAACTTCAGCCGGTGGCGCGGTCCCATGGCGGCGATGTTGACGACGTTGCCGTTGACCGTCATCGACGGCGCCGAGTAGGTGGTATTCGCGCCCGCCACCGTCTCGGCATGCCACGTCGTGGTGCCGTTGACCGCCCAGTAGAACTTCAGGCTGTTGTGCGGTCCCTGGATCGCGATGTTGACCGCCCCGTTGTTCGCGGTCATGGACGGCGGCGTGCTCGCCATCGCCGGTACTGTGCCGGCGCCGAGTAGCACCGCGGCAGCCGGCGCCACCACCAGCGCCAGCGAGACGGAGCGGCGCCGGCGGCGCGCGGGCTGTCCGGCCGCGCGACCGCCACTGAACCAAGTACTGATCATGGTTTCTCCCCTGTGAAATCGGCCGTCCGGCCCGGATCGCGCCGGGATGGACGACCCGCGAGCGTGCGAGTTACGACGCCGCAGCGGCGAAGCTGTCGGCGATTTCCATGTCCTTGAAGAATCGGCGGTGCACGCGAAGCGTTTCCTGGCCGGCCGGAATCTGGTGCCAGATGCCGGTGCCAGGGCCGAGCCGGCTGGCGCGCGGCAGCTCCATGACGTCCGGGAACGACCTGGTCCGTCCCGCCAGGCCGGCGGCACTGGCCAGCTGCGCGGCTAGCCAGCCGCGCTCGGCCAGCGAGCCGCTCGTGGTCAGCGGAGGAAGCGGCCGGATCAGGTGACTGGAGTGACGGGTGTGACATAGGCCATATTCCAGTTTCGACCATTTGAAGGACTAGTGGCCGTTTCTGCTGTCACGATAAGTGACCCGACAGCGCCCAGGCGTGCGAGGACTGCCCGAGCTACACCGTCGCCCTGACCCGCGGCCGCAGCCACGCAGCTGTCGCAGCCGGCCTGCCGGGCCGGTCCCGCCAGCGTCCTGGGTCATCACCGAGCGCCTCGCGGCGCCCGACCCGAAGTCATGCCTTGCCCGGACGTCATCGCTCGCCGAAGCGCTCGCTGCTCAGGTCCCGGCGCCCGCGCCGGAGTCCGTCGAGGCTCGCGTTCGGCGTCGCCGGGGGCACGGTAGCGGTCGCGGCCACCGTCGCCGGGCTCTCGCTCAGCGCGGGCCCTGCGGTGGGGGAGCCGGACGCGTCCGCGGCCGGGACCGGCGCCACGGCCAGCATCCCCGCCCGGCCCGGAATCACCGGGCAGGCGCGGCCCGCGGCGCCGCACACGGCTCGTGCGTCCGCCGCGCCGGCTGAGCCCGCCAGGTCGGGGCATGACGCTCCCGCCCGCCGTCGCGGCGCGGTCAGCGGGCCGGCCCGGCCCTACCTGATCTACGACTCAGTGCTGCCGGCTGCGCTCCCGGCCGGTCACGTCGCCGCGGTCTATGCCACCGGTCCGTACGCCGTGCGGGCAGCCGCCGTGCGACCGCACGGCCAGGTACTGTGGATAGACGTGCGCGGCACCGACCCGGCGGCAGACGTACTCGACATCGAGCCCGGATGCGCCTCGCCGGCGATGGCGGCGGGCTGGACGGCGACGCGGCTCAGCAGGTACCCCGGCAGCCTGGCTGTCATGTACACGAGCATCGCCGAGTGGGCACTCGTCAAGTCCGAGGTCGCTGACCTGCCCGGCTGGATGCAGGCCCGGATCCGGTGGTGGATAGCCAATCCGACCGGCTACCCGCACCTGGTGCCGGGCTCGGATGCGACGCAGTGGTACTGGGGATCGAGCGTCGACATCTCGACCGCGACCTCGCGGCTCTAGCCTGCGGCGGCCGTCCCGCCGCCCGGCGCTGCCTTACCCGGCCCGTGATCGCGGCGAGACAATGCCCGCGCAGACTGATATGCATGCGGGCACGCGAGGTCCGGTGGCGGCGCCGGGCGGCCGCGGTGGTCGCGGTGCTCGCCGCCGGCGGCAGCGCTGCGTGCACGGCCGGCTCGCATGTCGCCGGCGCCGGGCAGTTCGCCGCGCGCGGGCTTGAGCACCTGCGGGCGTGCGTGCAGGCGCCGGCGTTCGCCTGCGGTGACCTGAGCGTCCCCCTCGACCCCTTTGGCTCCGCGCCGGGCAGGCTCTCCCTCCAGGTCGGGATGTCGACTACGGCCGCGCCTCGCGGCGTGCTGCTGTTCCTCACCGGCGGGCCGGGCCAGCCCGGCGTGCCGTTCCTGCCGCGGATCGCCGCACGGCTCGGCGCCGCCCTGGCCGGCTACCGGCTGGTGATGTTCGACCAGCGCGGCACCGGAGCCGGGGCGCTGAGCTGCCCGGCACTGCAGGCGCAGATGGGTGCCTCCGACCTGACCGCGCCGGCTCCGGCCGCGGTGCGGGCGTGCGCTGCCGCCATCGGGCCGCGGCGGCAGTACTTCGCGACGGCCGAGACCCTCGCCGACATCGAGGCCCTCCGGCGGGCCCTGCACGTCCGGCGGCTGAGCCTGGACGGGGTCTCGTACGGCAGCTACGTGGCCGAGCAGTTCGCGCTCGCGCATCCGGCCGAGGTGGCGAGGCTCGTGCTGGACTCGGTGGTGCCGAGCGCGAACGTGGATCCGCTGCAGGTGGCGAACATGCGCGACTCCGCGCGCGTGCTGCGCTCGGTGTGCGCCGTGCAGCGCTGCGGGTTCGACCCTGCCCGCGATGTCGCCACGATCGTCCGGCGCTATCACGACGGACCCGCGCTGCTCGACACGCTGGTCGCGCTCAGCGTGGGCGAGCCCGCCTTCGACGGCGTTCCCGCCGCGCTGCACGCGGCGGCCGCCGGAAACCCGCGCCCGCTGGCAGCGGTCATGCGGCGGGTACGCGCGGGCGACGCCGCGACCGCTGCGGAGCTGAGCCAGGGCCTGCACGCGAGCACCCTGTGCGCGGACCTCACGATGCCGTGGGGCGGCCCGCAGACTCCCGAGCCGGCCCGGCAGGCAGCCCTTAACCGCGCCGTCGCGCGGCTGACGCCCGCGCAGACGTGGCCGTTCGACAGCGCGACCGCGGCCGGGAACGGGTTCGTGCAGACGTGCCTGCACTGGCCGCCCGAGCCGGCGCCGCCGGCCGGGCCCGCGCCGGGGGCCCGGCTGCCCGCCGTGCCGGTGCTGATCCTGGCAGGCGGGCACGACCTCTCGACGCCCGTGCAGGAGGCGCGCGCAGAGCTCGCGCTCGCGCCCGGCGGCCGGCTAATCTACGTGCCGGCCGCCGGGCACTCGGTCCAGAACCGGGGCGCCGGCGATCCCGCGGCGGGTCCGCTCGAACGGTTCCTGCGGGCCGGCTGATGCCGCATACTGAACGGCTGGACGGGCACGCGAAAAGCTGCGAGGCGAAGGCCATGACGCTACGCAATTCGGAGTTCAGGATCACGTTCACCGACAGCAGGACGGGGCGCTTCCACTACTACTTCGCCAGGGACGAGACGGGCTGGTACCAGATGACCAGGCCGGGCAACCGGCATGAGGCCACTGCGGAGCAGGTCCTGAACCACGTGCTGCCGGCGCTGGCCAGGCTGAAGGCCGACGTCAAGCTCACCGTTGAGTACTGGCCGGAGGCCGAGGCGGCGTCCGGCAGCTAGCCTGGGCCCATGCCAGACGATGACCAGAGCGCACCCGGCCGGATCCCTGGACTAATCCAGGAGTTCGTGACCCAGTTACAGGGCATGACGGAGCGGCTGGAGAGCATGACCGGCTACCGCCTTCCGTCGATGCCGGGCGGCTTCTCGGTTCCCGGGGTCCGCAACCTGCCGCTTCCGGGCGCCCTGTCGTCCGAGCAGCTGAGCACCATCGCCGCCAGCGTCGCTGCCCAGCGCCGTAGCATCGAGGCGATGCAGGCACAGCTCAGCGCCCTCGACGAGCAGCTCGCCGTGCTGGAGCGGATACTCGGGCCGCTGGCCGAGTGGAGCAGGGCCTGGGCGAGCCTGGAGCAGCGGCTGCTCGGATCACGCCGGGACGGCCCCGCGGAGCCGCCCGCCGGCGACTGACCGGCCTGCTCAGGCGCTAGCTGGCCGGCGGCACCCAGATGTCGCGCTCGTGCATCAGCCGGATCTGCTTGTCGATCACCTCGCTGCGGTACTCCGCGTGGCCGTATGGCGCCCGGTCGAGGTAGAGGTTCTTCGGATAGACCGGCTGCTCGTAGATGAGCTGGTACTGCTCGGTGGTCAGGTCCTTGATCCAGTTGTCCCACTGGGCATTCGCCCGGAACTGGCGCAGCGCCTCGACATCGACCGGGCCGGCTACCCAGGAGGAGCCGCCGCTGTAGTCGTGGCGGCCGACGATCTGGCCGCGGTAGTCGATGACGGCCGAGCCGCCGCCGAAGGTGTCGATCGGTATGTCGGAGTCGGCCGTCAGGTAGTAGGTGCCGACGTTGCAGGCGATCAGGTAGAAGTTGTTGTCGAGCGCGCGGGCGCGGTTCTGGATCTCGAACAGGCCGTTGCCGACGTGCGGGTGCGGATAGGGACCGCGGTACACCACCTCGGCGCCGTTCATGGCGAGCCCGCGGGCGTTCTCCGGGTAGGACCCCTCGTTGGCCATCAGGAAGCCGAGCCTGCCGATCTCCGTGTCGGCGACGGGGTAGAACGCGTCCAGGTTCCGCCCGTACAGCTCGATCCACTTGTCCCAGACGTTGTGCGGGGTCACCGAGTGCTCGACCGGCAGCAGCGGCACGACCTTGTGATGCCGGAGCACGATCTCGCCGCCGGGCGAGAGCACGAACCCGACGTTGAAGAACCGGCCGGGAAACTCCGGGTGCCGCGCCTTGGCCTGCGCCATCACGTAGGCATCCCACTGCCGGGCGAGCGCGCCGAGGTAGTCCGTCTCGGGGCCGGGGATATCGATCGCGCACTCGCGGGCGAATTCCTCGTGGTCGAGATCCAGCACCTCGTCGTTGAACCCCTGCAGCGCGCCCTCGGGGACCGCGATGAGCCGCACCGGCAGGTCCAGGCTGGACAGCCACGAAGCGGCCTTGATCAGGTGTGACAGGTGGTCGAGATTTGCCCGTATCTCGTCCCGGCGGCGGATGCCGCGCATCGTGGGGACTAAGCCGAGGGCCTGGTAGGGCTCGATCATCGGCGGCTTCCTTCCGTCCGCTCACGGCCAGCCGGCACCGGGCTGGCCCGGCCCCGCGCCGGAACCTCCTATATAGCCCCTATCTGTTGCCACCGCTAGGCCGCGCCGCGATACTGGGCGGACTGCGTACGCCTGTTCCCAGGACGCGCACTGTCGCGGCGTCGGAGCCTCATCAGATCGGACGGTTTTCATGAGCATCCTCGGCACCCGGGTGTTGCGGACGGAGGACCCGCGCCTGCTCACTGCCGGAGGCGTCTACGTCGACGATGTCAGCGCACCGGAGCTCGCCGCCGCCGCCAGGGTCACGTTCGTGCGCAGCCCGGTCGCGCACGCGCTCATCAAGGGCATCGACACCGATGCGGCCAGGGCGGCACCGGGTGTCGTCGCCGTCCTCACCGCGGCCGACCTCGACGACCTGCCGCCGCCACCCGAGGACAGCGGCCTCACCGGCACCGAGGGCGCGCCGCTGCCCCTCGGCGGTCCCTGGGCCGAGCCGCTGTTCGCGGTCGACCGGGTGCGCTTCGTCGGCGAGCCGGTCGCGCTCGTCCTCACCGACGATCGCTACCAGGGCGAGGATGCTGCCGAGCTGGTCAGCGTCGACTACGAGCCGCTGCCGGCGGTGATCGGCCCGGACGCGGCGATCGCGGGCGCGTCGCTGCTGTTCCCGGCCGCTGGCACGAACGTCGCCGTCACCTCGGGCGCGCCCGCCGACCCCGCCGCGTTCGAGGGCTGCGACGTGGTGGTGGAGCGGACGATCGAGAACCAGCGGCTCGCGCCGGTGCCGATGGAGGGCCGGGCCGCCGCCGCGGCCTGGACCGGCGGCAGGCTCACGGTGTGGTCGAGCACGCAGAACGCGCAGATAGCCCGGTTCATCCTGGCGGGCGCGCTCGGCCTCGACCCGGCGAACATCCGCGTCATCGCCCCGGACGTCGGCGGCGGCTTCGGTGCCAAGATCGGCGTGGACCGGGACGCGCTGCTCGTGGCGTGGGCCGCGAAGCACACCGGCACCGCGGTCCGCTGGGCCGAGACCCGCAGCGAGAACCTGCTGGCGATGACCCACGGGCGCGCGCAGCGCCAGGCCGTCAGGATCGGCGGCAGCAGGGACGGGCACATCCTCGCCTACCGGCTCGACATCATCCAGGACACCGGGGCCTACCCCCGGATGGGCGGTTTCCTGCCGTTCCTCACCAGCCTGATGGCGGCCGGTCCGTACGACTTCGGCAAGGTGGAGACCGGCTACCGGGTGGTCGTGACCAACACCGCGCCGATCTCGGCCTACCGCGGAGCCGGCCGGCCCGAGGCCACCGCGGCCGTCGAGCGCGCGGTGGACCTGTTCGCCGCCGCGATCGGCATGGATCCCGCCGAGGTCCGCCGGATCAACCTCGTGCCGCCGGACAAGTTCCCGCACACGACGCCCTGCGGCGCGACGTACGATACCGGCGAGTACGTCGCGGCCCTCGACAAGGTGCTGGCCGGGGCCGGCTATCAGGAGCTGCGCGCCGAGCAGGCGCGGCGGCGCGAGCGCGGCGACGTCCGGCAGCTCGGCCTCGGTCTCGCCAGCTACGTGGAGATCACCGCCGCGGACGCAGCGGGCGGCGAGACGGCGCGGCTGGACGTGCATGACGACGGCACCGTGACCGTGTACACCGGAAGCTCGGCGCATGGCCAGGGCCATCACACTGCGTGGGCGATGCTGGTGCAGGCCGAGCTCGGCATCGACATGGACAAGGTAGCGGTCATCCACGGCGACACCGACCTGATCCCGCTCGGCACCGGCACGTACGCTTCCAGGTCACTGCAGCTGGGCGGCGTCGCGGTGCAGCGCGCGGCGGTCGAGGTGAAGGAGCAGGGCCGCAAGCTTGCCGCCACGCTCCTGGAGGCCAGCGAGGACGACCTGGAGCTCGACCTGGACCGCGGTGTCTGGCAGGTGCGCGGTGACCCCGAGGCGGCCGCGACCTGGGCCCGGGTGGCCGGGCAGGCGGGCGCGGCGGGCCTGACAGCCTCGGTGAACTACACCGAGGGACAGCCGACGTTCCCGTTCGGCACCCATCTGGCGGTGACCGAGGTCGACACGGAGACCGGCAAGGTCACCCTGGTGCGGCACCTAACCGTGGACGATGCGGGCACGGTGCTGAACCCGGTGCTCGCCGAGGGCCAGCGGCACGGCGGCATCGCCCAGGGCGTGGCGCAGGCGCTGCTGGAGGAGATGGTCTACGACCCCGACGGCAACCCGGTCACCGGCACGCTGGTGGACTACGCGATCATCACCGCGGCCGAGCTGCCCGCGTTCGAGCTGCTGCAGAGCGAGACACCCGCGACGATCAACCCGCTGGGCGCCAAGGGCATCGGGGAAGCCGGCACGATCGGCGCGACGCCGGCCACGCAGAATTCCGTCATCGACGCCGTCAGCCACCTCGGCGTGCGGCACATCGACATGCCCGCGACGCCCGAGCGCGTCTGGGCCGCGATCAACGAGGCAAGGGAGAGCCGGTGAGAGTCACGGTGACCGTCAACGGCAGCCCGGTGACGGCAGACGTCGCGGACCGGACGCTGCTCGTGCACTTCCTGCGGGACGTGGCGGGCCTGACGGCTACGAACGTCGGCTGCGACACCAGTTCCTGCGGCGCCTGCACCGTGCTGCTGGACGGGCTGTCCGCGAAGTCGTGCACGGTCCTCGCCGCGCAGGCGGACGGCTCCGAGGTCGTGACCGTCGAGGGCCTGGCCCGCGGGGACGGTGCGCTGCACCCGGTGCAGCGCGCGTTCCGGGCCGAGCACGGCCTGCAGTGCGGCTTCTGCACCCCGGGAATGGTGATGGCGTCGGTGTCACTGCTCGCCGAGAACCCGGCACCGACCGAGGCGGAGGTGCGGGCCGGCCTCGAGGGCAATCTGTGCCGGTGCACCGGCTATCACAACATCGTCCGGGCCGTGCTCGCGGCCGCCAGCGAGAGGCAGTCCAGTTGATCACCGCGCCGTTCACCTACCAGCGGGCATCGTCCGTCGACGAGGCCCTCGGGCTCGCGGCCGCCGGCGGCGAGGACGCGAAGTACCTGGCCGGCGGGCACTCGCTGCTGCCGCTGATGAAGCTTCGCCTGGCGGTTCCCGAGACGCTCATCGACATCGGCCGGCTCAGCGAGCTCAGCTACATCACAGACGAGGGCAGCCACATCGCGGTCGGCGCGCTGACGAGCCACGGTGACCTCGCGCGATCGGGGCTGCTCGGCTCGGAGCTGCCCCTGCTCGCGCACGCGGCCGGCCAGGTGGGCGACCCGCAGGTCCGCCACCGTGGCACGATCGGCGGCTCGCTGGCGCACGCCGATCCCGCCGCTGACCTGCCCGCCGTGGTCCTGGCGCTCGGCGCGACGCTGGTGGTGCAGGGGCCGGCGGGCAGCAGGGAGATCGCGGCTGCCGACTTCTTCCGCGACCTGTTCGAGACCGCGCTGGCACCGGGCGAGCTGCTTACCGAGATCAGGATCCGCAAGCCCGAGGCGGCAGGCTGGTCGTTCCAGAAGTTCTCCAAGCGCGGAATCGACTGGGCGATCGTGGGCGTCGCGGTGCAGGGCGGCAGCATCGCCATGGTGAACATGGGCTCGACCCCGGTCCGGGCCACCGCAGCCGAGCAGGCGCTCGCGTCGGGCGCCAGTCCCGGTGACGCCGCCGCGCACGCCGCGCACGGCACGAGCGCGCCCGAGGATCTCAACGGCAGCCGCGGCTACCGCGAGCACCTGGCCAGGGTCCTGGTCGGCCGCGCGCTCGAGCAGGCTCGATCCCGCTCCTGAGGGCCGCCGGCGTCATCGCGGGAACGGCAGGCGGCCCGGCTGCGCGGGATATGGCGCAGATGCGGCCAAACTGGCAGGCTTAGAGGTTCAGCGCGGCCGGGACCGGGCCAGGAGAGGAACAATGGGCGAGCCTGCGGACTGGGTGGTGGCGGGGCTCGACACGGGCGGCACCACGATCAACGCCACCGTGCTCGACGCGGCCGGCCGCTTTCTCGTCGCGGAGATGACGGAGACGCCGAGCTGCGTGCGCGAGGGCCCGGACAAGGCGGTCGAGGCGCTCGCCGCGGCGCTGCAGGCGGTGCTCGATCGCACCGCCGTCCCGCGCGCGGCGGTGCGCGCCGTCGGGCTCGACACGCCCGGTCCGGTCACCGCCGACGGCGTGATCAGCTCCCGGGGCGCGACTAACTTCGCTGGCCCCCAGTGGCGCGGGTTCGACATCCGCAAGGCGCTGGAGCTGCGGCTGGAGATCCCGGTGATCTTCAACAACGACGCGAACGCGGCTGCGCTGTACGCGCACCACGAGCACTTCGGCCCGCTGCTGGCCGCGGCGCGCTCGTCTGTCTCGGTGATCGTCGGTACCGGCCTTGGCGGCGGCATCGTGGAGTCCGGGCAGGTAATCCGCGGCGCCGCGGGGATGGCAGGCGAGCTCGGCCACGTCTGGGTGCCGATGGACGGACTGCTCGCGCCCGGCCAGCCGGCGCCGGAGTGCAACTGCGGGCTGGCGGGCGACGCGGAGAGCGTCGCCTCGCTCACCGGGATCGAGAAGAACCTGCTGCCGTACTGGCTGACCCGGTTCCCCGGCCACCCGCTGGCGGACGAGCCGCCGGACGTGGCGGCGAAGCTCGTCCGCGGCTACGGCGAGGCCGGCGATCCGCTCGCGCTGAAGATCTTCGATCAGCAGGCGATGGCCATCGGACGGCTGCTCACGATCGCGGCGAACTTCACCGACCCGCACGTGTACCTGCTCGGCGGCGGCGTGGTGGAAGCGGCCCCGCACTTCCGCGGCTGGTTCCTGGACCGCGTCCGCGGTCACACCGTGCTCAGAGCCGAGCAGGCGGCGGCCTCGTCGATCGCCCTCGTGCCCGACCTGGACATGGCCGGCGCCAGGGGCTCGGCGATCGCGGCCCGCGGCGCCGTGGTCACCGGCCTCGGCCGCACCTAGCGCGGCTGTCCGGTCAGCGCCCGGCCCGGACCAGGTCGGCCGCGCGCCGGAAGTCCAGCTCCCTGGCGTCGAGCGGGCCGCGGTAGAGGGCGGCGTCCTTGAAGTAGTGCTGGCGCAGCCGCCACGGAGCCCGCTCGCCCTGCAGCGGCAGTGTGTGCCGGGATCGCTCGAAGTAGCCGGAGGTCATGTCGATGTACGGGGCGGTGCGCAGGCCGCCCGGCGGCACCCGCGCGGTCACGGTGGCGTAGCCGCGCTCCCGCATGAAGTTCAGCAGCCTGGTCACGTACCGGGCCACCAGGTCCACCTTGAGCGTCCACGACGCGTTCGTGTAGCCGATCGCGAAGGCCATGTTCGGCACGCCGTCGAGCATCATGCCCTTGTACGCGACGTGCTCGCGCACCACCACCGGCGCGCCGTCGACCGACAGCGGGATCGAGCCGAGCGGGGCGAGGTTCAGCCCGGTGGCGGTGATGATCACGTCGGCCTCGAGGTCCGCGCCGGACCGCAGGCGCAGCCCGCCGGGGGTGAGGCTGTCGACGTGGTCGGTCACGACATCGGCGTGGCCGGCCTTGATGGCGGCGAAGAAGTCGCCGTCCGGCACCAGGCACATGCGCTGATCCCACGGCTCGTACGCGGGCGTGAAGTGCTGGCCGACGTCGTAGCCGACCGGCAGCTGCCTGGCGGCCCCCCGCTGCAGGATCGCGCGGGCCCGCGCCGGGTGCCTGCGGCAGAAGTTGTAGATGAACGTGGCGATGCGGGCGTTCTTCCAGCGCACTGCCGCGTACGCGCGCCGCGGCGGGAGGACCTTGCGCAGCAGGTCGGCGATGGGGTCGCTGCTCGGCATCGAGAGCACGTAGGACGGCGAGCGCTGCAGCATCGTCACGCTGGCCGCAGTGCCAGCGATCGCGGGCAGGATCGTCGCGGCCGTGGCGCCGCTGCCGATCAGCACGACCTTCTTGCCGCGCAGATCCAGGTCGCCGGGCCAGAACTGGGGATGCACGATCTGGCCGGCGAACTGGTCCAGGCCCGGCCAGTCGGGCGTGTACCCCTCGTCGTAGCGGTAGTAGCCCGAGCACAGATAGAGGAACGAGCAGGTGCGCTCGGTCTGGGCTCCCGTCTGCGTCTCCTGCACCGTCACCGTCCACTGGCTGTCGGGGCCGGACCAGTCGGCCCGCACGACGCGGTGCCCGAAGGTGATCTTCGACTCGACGCCGTACTCGGCGGCCGTGTCGCGCACATACCGCAGGATGTCGCCGCCCCGCGCGATCGCCTCGCGCCGCTGCCACGGCCGGAACGGGTAGCCGAGGGTGAACATGTCGGAATCTGAGCGCACGCCGGGGAAGCGGAACAGGTCCCAGGTACCGCCGATCGCATCCCTGGCCTCGAGGATCTCGTAGCGGATGCCGGGCGCGCCGGCCTGCAGCCGGCCCGCGGCCCCGATCCCGGACAGTCCGGCGCCCACGATGAGGACGTCCAGGCGGCCCGGCCCGGCCGGGCCAGGTGCGGGCGCGGCGTCAGCGCTCATCATGACTCCCCGTGCTGCCTTCCGTCGGTCTGCCTTCCTGCCGAGGATTCCATCGGGCCAGGAGCTATGCAACACTTTCGTCAGATGTGTCACCGCGTGAGGAGCCCGCATGACGTCCCTGATCTCTCCGGCTCATCCCGCCGACGTCGATGACGGCCCGGCCATTGCCGAGCTGCACAGGCTGTTCGCCCTGCAGAAGGCAGCCTTCCGCGCCGATCCCTACCCCGACGCGGCGGCCCGGACGGACCGCCTCGGCGCGCTGGCCGGAATGCTGATCGGCCACCGGGACGAGATCCGGGCCGCGATGAGCGCCGACTTCGGGGTGCATCCCGAGCTCTTCACCGATCTCGTCGAGGTTCTCGGCGTGGCCGCCAGGGCCGCTTACGCGATGGAGCACCTCGGCTCCTGGATGGCCGAAGACGAGCGGTTCGCCGACCCCGCGTTCTACGGCACAGCCAGGGCCGGGATCCGGTACCAGCCCAAGGGGGTCGTCGGCAACATAGTCCCGTGGAACTTCCCGTTCGACCTGTCCGTCGGGCCGCTGGTCGAGATGCTGGCCGCCGGCAACCGGGTGATCATCAAGCCATCGGACTACACGCCTGCGTGCGGGCAGCTGCTGCGCGAGATGGTAGCGGCTACCTTCGGCGACGATCTGGTGGCCGTCTGCGTCGGCGGGCTGGCCCTGGCCAGGGAGTTCCCCACGCTGCGCTGGGATCACCTGCTGTACACGGGCAGCCCCGCGATCGGCCGTGAGGTCGCGACCGCGGCCGCGGCGAATCTCGTCCCGGTGACCCTTGAGCTAGGCGGCAAGTGCCCGGCAATCCTGGCCGCCGACAGCGTGGACGCCGAGAGCGTGCGGAGCGTGATCGGCACCAAGCTGATCAAGAACGGGCAGATGTGCATCTCCGTGGACTATGCGGCAGTACCGCGAGCGCAACTCGACGACTTCGTCCGGCATGCCCGGGCATACGCCGCGAGCGAGCTTGCCGGTTACACCGCGTCCGGCGACTGCACCGGCATCATCACCGAGCGCCACCTCGAGCGGATCGAGGAGATGGTGGCCGAGGCACGGGCCTCGGGTGCGCGGATGGTGTCGCTCGGCGGCGAGGCCGACAAGCCGAGCCGCCGGCTGCCGCTGGTGCTGGTGCTGGACCCGCCCGCGGACCTGCGCATCATGCGGGAAGAGGTATTCGGGCCGATCCTGCCGGTAATCCCGTATGACGACATCGAGGACGCGATCGCGACAGTGAACAACGGGGAGCGGCCGCTCGGCCTGTACGTGTACAGCAAGGACGCCGACGTGGCCGAGCACGTGCTGCGGCAGACGACCTCGGGCGGCGCCTGCGTGAACATCTGCGCGCTGCAGGGCGCCCTGCCCTCGCTGGGGTTCGGCGGCATCGGCCAGAGCGGGTCGGGGCGGCATCACGGCATCGAGGGCTTCCGCGAGTTCTCCAACCCGCGCGGCGTCGTGGTCCGGGGTACCGGCGACCTCGCAGACGCGTTCCTGCCGCCATACGGGCCGGTGGCCCAGGCCATCGTCAGCAGCGTCTTCGACGCCGCCGCGCAGCCCGGCCCCGGCGCACCGGGGGGCAGCGCCTGACCTTGGCAGCGATGGCTGACCGGAGCACTGCGCGTGCACGCTCGCGCGCAGGCGGCCCGGAGCGGCACCGGCCGGCCCGGGCCGTGCTGCTCGGCGCCCGCTGGGTGCACGAGGGCAGGCGGCTGGACATGCAGGGCATCGCCGACGAGCTGGGGCTGTCCCGGGCCACCCTCTTCCGGCACGTCGGCAGCCGGGAGACCCTGCTCGGCAAGGCGCTGTGGGTGCTGACCGAGCACACGCTGGACCTCGCCGCGGCGCGCTGGGAGGCGGAGCGGCAGCCGGGCGAGCTGCACACGCCGGGCACTGGCCGGAACATCAACGCGATCGTGTCGCAGTCGGCCGGCCTGCGCCGGCTGCTCGACGACGAGCCGGCGCTGACGCTGCGTGTGCTGACGAACCCGCTGGGGCTCGTGCAGCCAGGGGTCGTCGCGTTTGTCGAGCGCCTGGTGCGGCGTGACATCGACGAATTCGGGCTGGTCACGGCCACCGACCCGGATGCGCTCGCGTACGCGCTCGTGCGGCTGGGTGAGTCGTTCCTGTACGCGGACGTGCTCGCCGCGCGCAAGCCGGACGTAGCCACCGCGAACCGGCTGCAGCGCATCCTCGTCGAGCGGGTACTAGCGTGAGCCAGGCTCCACCCGAGCGCCGATGACCGGTTCTTCCCCGGCGTCTACTGTTAGCGCCATGGCGAGCCAGGACAGCCGCGCGCGCGGGGCGCCTGACCAGCGGCGCGCCTGGGCGCTTGCGGGGCCGGAGCGGCTCGGGCTGCCGGTCACCGCGGCCGTGCTGGTCGCGGCGTGCGCCGGGGTCGCGGTCGCGCTTCCTGGCGCCTCGCCGGGCACGACGGCAGCAGCGGCCGGGTGCCTGGGCGTGGCCATCGCGGGCACGGCCGCCGTGTTCCTGCCAGGGCCCGGGCGGCTGCTGCGAGACGTGGCGGCGCTGATGGCGGTCGGACTGGCGGGAACCGCCCTCGGGGCGATCCTGCCGAATACCCCCGGTTTCGTGCTCGTGTACCTGGCGCTCGTCGCGCTCGGCATGCGCCTGCCGCCCTGGCCCGCCGCGGCAGGCGCGCTCGCGCTGCTCGCCGCCCTGAACGCGGCGCTGCTCGCCGCGGCGAAAGTCCCTGGCCCTGGCCTCGCCACGCTGAACATCGGTGCCGCCTTCCTGTTCATCACCGGGGTGTTCATCCGGGCGTCGCAGCAGGCGCAGGAGGAAGCCAGGGTGGCCCAGGCCCGGGCCGAGGAACTGCTGGCACAGCTGCGAGCCTCGCACGCGGCGCAGGCCGAGGCGGCGGCGCTCACCGAGCGGACCAGGCTCGCGCGCGAGATCCACGACATTCTCGCGCACGCCCTGTCCGGGCTCGTGCTCGCGCTCGACACGATGGCTCTGCTCGGGCAGCACGCCGGCCGCGACCCGGCCGCGCTGGACCAGCTGCTCGCGCACGTGGCCCGCGGTCAGCGGATCGCGAGGGACGGGCTCGCGGATACCAAGCGCGCGATCTCGGCCCTGCGGGGTGACGAGCTGCCGGGCGCGGGCGGGCTGGACCGGCTGGTGCGGGAGGCGGGCGCGGCGACCGGCATCTCGGCGAGCTTCTCGCTGACCGGGGCGGAGCGGCCGCTGCCGCCCGAGGTCGGGCTCGCGCTGTACCGCACCGCGCAGGAGGCGCTGACCAACACGGCCAAGTACGCGGGTCGGGGCGCGCGCGCCGAGCTGACCCTGAGCTACGACCATGACGCGGTCGAGCTGGCAGTGCAGGACTCCCGCCCGGCCGGCGCGCCGGCGAGCTCAGCCGGGCTGACATTCGGCGGCTACGGGCTGACCGGCATGCGGGAGCGGGCGGAGCTGCTGGGCGGCAGCCTGACCGCCGGGCCGACCGAGCAGGGTTTCGGCCTGCGGCTGCGGCTGCCTGCACCGGCGGCCGCCGGCCCCGCGGCCGGCTCCGGCGCGCCCGGCGGCGCCGGGGCGCCATGACCGCCGCCGAGCCGGTCCGCGTGCTGATCGCCGACGACCAGAAGGTCGTGCGCGAGGGGCTGGTGTCGCTGATCGGGCTGCTGCCGGGAGTCCGCGTGGTCGGCGCCGCGGTCGACGGCGACGACGCGGTTCGGCTCGCTGCGGAGCTGCGGCCAGACGTGGTGCTGATGGACCTGAACATGCCGCGGTGCAACGGCGTCGAGGCAACCGAGCGGCTGCGGGCGCTGCAGCCTGCCGTCAGCGTCGTCGTGCTGACGACGTACTCGGACGACGCGTGGGTGTTCGCCGCGCTGCAGGCGGGCGCCCGCGGTTTCCTGACCAAGGACGCGGGCGCGGACGAGATCCACCGGGCGATCACCGCCGTAGCGGCCGGCGACGCGCAGCTCGACCCGTCCGTGCAGCGCAGGCTGCTCGACGCGCTGGGTGCTGGCCAGCGGTTCGCCGTCGCGGCCGAGGGCGGGCCAGGCGCACGCGAGGAGCCGGTGCCGCCTGCCGATCTGACGCCGCGCGAGGCCGAGGTGCTCGGAAAGATCGCCGCGGGACTTTCGAATACCGAGATCGCCGCCGTGCTGTGCGTCTCCGAGGCCACGGTAAAGACCCACATCAACCACATCTTCGCCAAGACCGGGCTGCGTGATCGCGCCCAGCTGGTCGGCTATGCGTTCCGGCACCGCCTGGCCTCGCCCGGCTGATCTCCACCCCGGGGTGGACGGCACCCGGCTCAGGTTCCACTTGCGGGCCGATGGCAGCGGCGCGGGCCCGGACTAACGTCGAGACAGGCAACGACGGGGCCTGAAGCCGCCGGGCGGACGCGGTAGTGGGCACCACGGCCGCGCCCGGCCGTCTGTCCGCTGCCAGCGTCCAGGCCTAGGAGGTGGCGTGATGAGCGCAGTAACACGGACATACCCGGACGGGGCGCTGCGAGTGTCCGACGCCGACCGTGACGCGGCAGTGGCCGAGCTGAGCGAGCACTATGAGGCCGGCCGGCTGACCTCGGAGGAGCTCGAGGACCGGTCAGGCCGCGCCCTGCGGGCGCGGACCGGCGCGGACCTGGCCGGGCTGGTCGCTGACCTGCCCGAGCCGCGCGGCAGTCAGCGCCCGGGCACCGGCCGCCGGCGCCGCCGCCTGGCGCTGGCTGTCCTGCTCGCGGCCGTCGCGGTAGCCACTTCGGCCAGCGTCGCGGTGTCGGCCGGGACGGCGGGGCACATGCGGGTGGACCTCTTCCCGTGCTGGCTGATCGTCGCCTGTTTCCTCCTGTGGCGCCGGCACGCACGATCATGAGCAGCGTCGGCGATCAGCCCAGCCACTCCATCCACTGACCCGAGGGATGCGCCCGCGCCAGCAGCGCGCCATGGTCTGCGGTTCCGTCGAACCTGCGGCTGCCCAGGACGGCGAACACGCCCTTGCGCTGGTACTCCGCGACAATGCGGGCCGGCACGTCCAGGCCCTGGACGCTGGCCCGCCCGGACGGGCCGAGCGGGACCAGCGGATCAAGCGATACCCAGGTCACTGGCCTGGTCTGGCCGGCCTGGCCCAGGATCGCAGTGAGCCGGCGGAGGCGGCCCGGGGTCAGGAAGACGGCCAGGTATGCGTCCGCGACCACTACCGGCAGGTCCGGCGGGAAAGTGGCCAGCACGCCGGGCAGCGCCGCGACTGCGTCGCCCGCGACGATCCTGGCCGGGTGCGCGCGGGCGACGGCGATGGCCGCCGTGAGCCGGGTGCAGGCTCCCGCCTCGGGCGGCGCGCAGGCCTGCAGCCACTCGACTGCGGCCGGATCGGCTAGATCGACCGGGTCGAGCTCGATGCCGGCCCGCGCGGCGACCGGGGGCAGTGCAGCCAGCGGGACCGCCTTGCCGCCGCGTACCTCGCACCGGATCGACACCGGCGCGTCGGGCGGCCCGGCCGACTGGCCGCCGAAATCGTAGCGGTACCGGTCGAGCTGCAGGCCGAGGCCGGCGCCGGTGCCGAGGTCGACGAGCCCGACCGGGCCGCCGGCCGCGGTGGCGGTCACGCCGGCCGCGATCTGCGCGCACCTGGCTACCTCGTTCATCTGATAGCGGTGCGCGCGGCAGACCGCCAGGATCTCATCGAGCCGGCCGGTGATGAACGCCTCGGCCGCGCGGCCGAACCCGGCGTCCAGCGGCGGCTGCGGCCGGCCGGGCGCAGGAAAGTAGCCGGCCAGCGGCAGCGGCCGATCGCGGCGCACCAGGAACGTGACGGCCGCGCTGGCGAGCAGCGCGGGAAGCCGGTCCGCGGGCAGCCCGGCCAGCAGGCCCAGCAGCCCGCTGTGCCCGGCGATGACCCGGAAGAGCCCGGCGGTGAGCCGCCACGACGGCGGCGCGTCCGGCCCGGACCAGCCGGCCGCCACCTCGAGCGCCTGCGCGCGGATGTCCTCGGCCCCCGTCAAGGTCACACCCCCCGGCAGGCAACGCTACCGGTGTATCCGGGGGCGCGGCGTTAACGCATTGACTTCAACCGCGCTTGAACTTCTAGGCTCGGACCGTGACCGCACAGACAGCTGCCAGGACGGAAGAGGCCCGGCCGGGGAGCAAGCCCGGGCGCGGCGAGAGCCTGTGGTCGGCCGAGCACCGGGCGCTGACCGTGGGCCTGGTACTGACGATCACCTTCATCGCGTCCGAGGCGCTCGCGGTGGTCACGATCATGCCGCTCGTCGCGCGCGACCTGCACGGTCTCGGTCTTTACGGCTGGGTCTTCAGCGCGTTCATGCTCGGCAACATTATCGGCATCGTCGCGGCGGGCCGGCAGGCCGACCGCTACGGTCCGGCCCGGCCGTTTCTCGGCGGGCTTGTGCTGTTCGGCGCCGGCCTGACCATCGCGGGCCTCGCGCCGAGCATGCTCGTGCTGGTCGGAGGCCGCGCGCTGCAGGGCATCGGCGCGGGAGCAGTGCCCGCCGTCGCGTACGTGGCTATCGGCCGGTGCCTGCCCGAGAGCCTGCGCGCCCGGATGATGGCCGTCCTGTCCACGGCGTGGGTGGTGCCGGGGCTTGTCGGCCCCGCGGTGAGCGCGGCGGTGGCCACGCTGGTCGGCTGGCGCTGGGTGTTCCTCGGGCTGCTGCCACTGGTCGCCGTCACGGGCTCGCTGGCGATGCCGGCCCTGATCCGGATCGGCCGGGACCGTGCCGTGCCGGACAGCATCGAGGCCGAGCACCGGCTCGCGGATGGTCTCGTGGTCGCGACCGGCGCGGGCGTGATCCTGGCCGGCCTGACGATCGCGGCCAGATCCGGCCCGGTCGCGCTCGGCGCCGGGCTCCTGGTCGTCGGCGCGGCCGCGCTCGCCCGGTCGCTGCGGCGGCTCCTGCCGGCCGGTACGTTCACGGCCAGGCCGGGACTGCCCGCAGTTATCCTCTGCCGCGGACTGCTCACCTTCTCGTTCTTCGGCGCGGACGCTTATGTCACGCTCACGATCGCTACCGTCCGTCATCACACCCCGGCGCTGGCCAGCCTCGCGGTGACCGGCGCGACACTGGCGTGGACCGCGGGTGCCTGGCTCCAGTCCAGGCTCAACGGCCAGTGGCCGCCGCGGCGGTTCGTGGGCTGGGGCGTAGTGATCATCGCCACCGGCCTCGCCGCGATGGCATCGGTGCTGCTGCCCGCCGTGCCGGTCGCGGTCGGCGTGGCCGCGTGGACCGTCGCGGGCTTCGGGATCGGCCTGTCCTACGCGCCGATCTCACTGCTGATGCTGCGCGCGGCGCCAGCCGGCCGCGAAGGCTGGGCGTCGGCGTCCCTGAGCCTCGCCGACGTGCTCGGGACCGCACTGGGGATCGGCGCGGGGGGCGCGGCCGTTGCGGCGGCCTCGGCGCACGGGTGGCTCCTGGCGTCGGGCGTGGCCGTGGCGTTCGCCGTGTCGGCCGCGGGCCTTGCCGCGCTCGGCGCGGCGAGCCGCCGCCTGCCGCGGGCGCTGCCGGCCACCGATCCGGGTGCATAAAGCGGGCACGGAGCGCATGCCAGACGGCTGAATCCTGGCATACTCTCGTGCCGTGCGAATGCTGGCGGCGAGGACGGGGATGGCAGCCGCCCAGCGTCGCGCCCTGACGCTGCTCGCGGTGGCAGGCGTGGCCGCTATCGGCCTGGCGGCATGCTCGGCGCGGCCTGCCGCGACGGCGGGAGATCCGCAGGCCGGGCGCCCGGCGGCTCGGCCGAGCAGCAGCGCATCCGGTGCGCCCGCCGGCCCGGCGCCCGGCATCCACGTCGTCACCGCGCCCACCCGGGTGCATGCGAAGGGCGCCGCACTCGCCGACGCGGCCACCAGGCAGCTGCTCTGGAGCCGCGGGATCAACACCGAGCTGCCGATCGGCAGCATCGCCAAGGTCATGACGGCGCTGATCGTCATCCAGTCGGGTGACCTGGACCGGCCGATCCGGATACCGAAGTCCGTGCTGAACTACGTCGCGAAGTACCAGGGCGAGAGCGCGGGCCTGCATCCCGGCGACATCGTGACCGCGCGGGAACTGCTCGAGGCCATGCTGCTGCCTTCGGGCTGCGACGCCGCGTATGTGCTGGCCCTGACGTACGGTCCCGGCATGCCGGCCTTCCTGGCGAAGATGAACGCGACGGCGCAGCGCCTCGGCATGACCCGCACGCACTTCACCAGCCCGGACGGGCTGCCGTACCCGACCGAGTACTCGACGTACTCGACGCCGCATGACCTGATCAGTCTCGGCATGACCGCGATGCAGTCCCCGGTGTTCGCCTCGATCGTCGGCCAGCGGTTCTATCACCTGCCGAGGAGCAGGCATCATCACTCGTACTGGTGGGACAACACCAACGACCTCATCGGCAACTATCCCGGCGCCGACGGCATCAAGACCGGGTACACGGACGCCGCCAAGCACTGCCTGCTGTTCGAGGCGCGCCGGCCCGGCATGATCCTGATCGGGGTGGTGCTCGGCAGCCCCGTCACCGGGCCCGACGCCGGGGCCCAGGCGGCGGCGCGGCTGCTCAGCTGGGGATTCACGCTGCGGGCCCGCCCGGCGGCGCAGGCGGCCGCGGGCTGACGGGCAGGACTGTCACGATGGGCGGCACAGCGCAGGAGTTCGACGTCGTCGTCGTCGGGTTCGGGATCGCCGGCGGGTGCGCCGCGGTCGAGGCAGCGGGCAGCGGCGCGGCCGTGCTGGTGCTGGAGCGGGCCGCGGTGGCCGGCGGCACCAGCGCGATGGCGGGCGGCCATTTCTATCTCGGCGGCGGCACCGTCGTCCAGCGCGCCACCGGCCATCCCGACAGCCCCGACGACATGTACGCGTACCTGATGGCGGTCACGCCAGATCCGGAGCCGGAGAAGATCCGCGCCTATGCCGACGGCAGCGCCGGGCACTGCGACTGGCTGGAGGGCCTGGGGTTCGAGTTCGAGCGCAGCTACTACCCGGAGAAGGCCGTCATCCAGCCGCAGACGCAGGGGCTGATGTACACCGGGAACGAGAAGGTCTGGCCGTACCGGGAGCTCGCCCGGCCCGCGCCGCGCGGTCACAAGGTTCCGGTCCCCGGCGACACGCAGGGCGCGAAGCTCGTGATCGACCTGCTCGTGCGCAGGGCCGCCGGCCTCGGCGTGCAGGTGCGCTACGACACCGCAGTCACCGGGCTGACGACCGAGGGGGACCGGGTCACCGGCGTGCGCTGGCGTTCCTTCAACACCACCGGCAGCGTGCAGGCCGCCAGCGTGGTCCTCGCCGGGGGCGGGTTCGTCATGAACGGCGGGATGGTCGCCGAGCACGTCCCGCAGCTGGCGCGCAAGCCGTTCGTGCTCGGGACCAGCTACGACGACGGCCTGGTCATCAGGCTCGGCCAGGCGGCCGGCGGCGAGCTGCGGCACATGGACCAGGCGTTCATCACCGCGCCGTTCTACCCGCCGGGCAGGCTGGTGACGGGGATCATCGTCAACCGGGACGGCAGGCGCTTCGTGGCCGAGGACAGCTACCACTCGCGCACGTCGGCGTACGTGCTGGAGCAGCCGGGCAGCGCCGCCTTCCTGATCGTGGACAGCGCGCACATGGAGTACCCGGAACTCCCGCTGGTGCCCTTCATCGACGGCTGGGAGACCGTCGAGGAGATGGCGGCCGGCCTCGGCATCTCCGCGGGCAGCCTGGCAGCCACGATGACGGCCTACAACGCCGCCGCAGCGCGGGGCGAGGACCCCGACTTCCGCAAGCACCCGGACTGGCTCGAGCCGCAGGACACCCCGCCGTGGGCGGCGTTCGACCTGACGCTGGGCAAGGCGATGTACGCGGGCTTCACGCTCGGCGGCCTGCGCTGCACGGCCGACGGCCAGGTTCAGCGCGCCGACGGCTCGGTCATACCCGGCCTGTACGCCGCCGGCGCCTGCGCCTCCAACATCGCGCAGGACGGCAAGGGTTACAGCAGCGGCACGCAGCTCGGCGAGGGATCCTTCTTCGGGCGCCGGGCCGGCCGGCACGCGGCGCGCGCGCTAGCCGGCGGTGGTCGCCCAGGCTAGCTGGCGTCGCCCGCGGCGGGCGCGACGAGGCGGAACAGGCGCGCTGCGTTCTCCTTCATGATCAGCGGCCGGGCCTCGGCCCTGATCTGGACGCCCTCGAAGTCGCTGATCCACCGCTCCGGGGTGAGCAGCGGGAAGTCGGTGCCGAACAGCACCTTGTGCCGCAGCAGCGTGCCCGCGTACTGCACCAGCTGAGGGGAGAAGTACTTCGGCGACCAGCCGGACAGGTCGATGTAGACCCGCGGCTTGTGGGTCGCGATGGACAGCGCCTCGTCCTGCCACGGGAACGACGGGTGCGCCAGGATGATGTCCATGTCCGGGAAGTCGGCGGCGACGTCGTCGAGGTACATCGGGCTGGAGTACTTCAGCCGGATGCCGCTGCCGCCCCGGGTGCCCGCGCCCACCCCCGTCTGGCCGGTGTGGAACAGCGCCACCAGCCCGTGCTCGGCGATGACCTCGTACAGCGGGTACGCCGCGCGGTCGTTGGGGTAGAAGGCCTGGGTGCCGGGGTGGAACTTGAACCCGCGCACGCCGTACTCGGTGATCAGCCGCCGCGCCTGCCGCACACCCGCCGCCCCGCGGGCCGGATCGATGCTGGCGAACGGGATGATCACGTCCGCGTGCTGGGCCGCGAGCTCGGCGACCTCGAAGTTGTCGGGCACCGGGTCGTCGCCGGTCTGCGAGACGCTGTCGACGGTGAACGTGACACACGCCATCTTGCGCTGCCGGTAGTAGTCGGCCAGCTCCGGCACGGTGTAGCGGGGCATCGTGCCGATGCCGAAGTACCTGCCCATGTCCTCGCCGCCGCCGGCGACGGGATCGGCGTCGCCGCGGACCGAGCGGTGCACGTGCGTGTGCACGTCGATCGCGGTGATATTCGGCACATCTATCGTGGACACCTGATGCGCACCCCTTTCCGGCAGCCAGCGTATGGCGCCGGCCATGACCTAGCTACCCGGCAGAGGAGAACCGTTCATGACCGCTTCATCGCCGCGCCCGCCGTTCCGCGCTGACCACGTCGGCAGCCTGCTGCGACCGGCGGAGCTGCTGCGGGCCAGGGACGACTTCGCGGCTGGCGGCATCACCGCCGGCCGGCTGCGCGAGGTTGAGGACGCGGCCATCCGCGAGGTGATCCGGATGCAGCGGGAGGTCGGGCTCCGGGACGCGACCGACGGCGAGCTGCGGCGCGAGTCCTGGCACATGGACTTCATCTACCAGCTGGGCGGGATCCAGCAGGTGCAGGACGACACGATCAGGGTGGCCTTCCACAACGACCAGAGGAGCTACGAGTGGGCGCCGCCGTCGGCGCATGTCGTGGCGCCGGTCACGCTCGAGCACACTATCTTCGCCGACGCGTTCTCGTTCCTGCGCGACACCGCCGTCAGCGCGGTGCCCAAGCTCACGATCCCGTCGCTGAGCATGGTGCACTACCGCGGCGGCAGGTCGGCGATCGACGCGTCGGTCTACCCGGACCTGGAGCAGTTCTGGACCGACCTGGTCGCG
>Ga0335076_10001412_pt1 | contig 23264 bp, 22 predicted proteins | sample Lox_Sample_25_FD_206717 | JGI IMG/M metagenome (GOLD analysis project Ga0335076, IMG submission 206717) | Soil microbial communities from Loxahatchee National Wildlife Refuge, Florida, United States - Lox_Sample_2.5 | ecosystem: Environmental > Terrestrial > Soil > Wetlands | place: USA... | reverse complement strand
TGTCCCGGCCATTTAGTTTTGCCAGCTACAGCTTGCCGTTTTCCCGCACCGCCAGGCAGGGCCGCGAGACCCGGCTTGAGAAGGACTTCCGTCACTGCTGCGGCAGGCCTTGGTCCAGCCACCGAAATAGACACCGTCCGGCGGGGTCCTGGAACCCCGCGCCGCGGACCTTTGGCCCTATCTGGACCATCGGGCGGAAACAACGGTGGCGACGGTCACATGCTGTACATGCGGTAGAAGCGGGCCGGTCGGCTCTGACCGCCGGGACCATTGCCCCTTATTAATCAGGGCCAGCCGGCGGTCTGATGGAGGTAACAAGGCGGCTGAGGAGGCACCGGCATGAAATCGTCTCTGGCCCTACGGCACGGACGACTGTACCGGCGGATGGCGGCGGACGCCGCCGCCATCCGACCGCACCCCGGACCAGCCTCAGTCGCCCCCGTCACTGAGGATGACCTGGCCGGCCTTCCGGCCGCCGCGCAGCGGTACCTGAGGTTCACGGAGGTGCCCGGCCGCCCGCGGGACTGGTCGTTCGTGACCCACTTCAGCGGGCGGTTCCGGCTCCAGCCACGGCTGCCCTGGATGCGCTGCGGGGCCTGGCAATACAGCACTGCCCCGGCGATAACCCGGCTGTACCACATGCGCGTCTATGCGGCCGGCCTGCTGCCGATGACCGGCCGCGATGCCTACTCAGCTGGCCACGGCCGGATGTACGGCAAGCTGGCTGGGCTGGTGCCGGTCGCGGACGGGTCCGGCCCCGAATACGACGTGAGCGAACTGGTCACCTACCTCAACGATGCCGTGCTGCTCGCCCCGTCGATGCTGCTGTCCCTCCCCGTCACCTGGACCTCGGTCAACGACAGCTCCTTCGACCTCACCCTCACCGACGCGGGCCACCGTGTCACGGCCCGGGTGTTGGTAGACGAACGCGGGGCACCCGTCGAATTCAGCACCGATGACCGCTGGTGCGCGCTGCCCGATGGCCTGATCCGCACCCGGTGGACCACCCCGGTCCAGGGCTGGATGAAGATCAATGGCCGGTGGCTGCCACGCTGGGCAGCAGCCGTTTGGCACCTGCCCGGTGGCCCGTTCTGCTACGCCGAGTTCCGCCCCACCCCGGGCGCGGCCCGGTACAACGTCGCCCCGGCCGAACTCAGCCTATCCGGCCCGGGCAGCCAGCTACCCGGCGACGACCTGATCCCCGATCTGGCCGCAGCCAGTGGGAACAGGCCATGACCGAGCTGACCCCGCTGCCCGATCTGGCGCACGACACGGCCCGGTCCGGCCCGGTGCGCACCCGTCGGCCGGTCTACCTGGACCTGCTGCCCCCGTGCAACGCTGGCTGCCCGGCCGGCGAGAACATCCAGGCCTGGCTGGCGCAGATCCAGGCGGGCCAGGCCGAGCAGGCCTGGCGCCAGCTGGTCGCGGACAACCCGCTGCCCGCCATCATGGGCCGGGTCTGCTACCACCCGTGCGAGACGGTCTGCAATCGCGCCCAGCTGGACAGCTCGGTGTCGATTCACTCGGTCGAGCGGTTCCTCGGCGACCAGGCGCTGCAGCACGGCTGGGCCTTCGACCGGCCCGCCGGGCCGCCTACCGGGAAGCGGGTCCTGGTCATCGGGGCCGGCCCGAGCGGGCTGTCCGCCGCCTACCAGCTGGCCCGGCGCGGCCACCAGGTGGAGATCAGGGACGCCAGCCCGGAACCGGGCGGGATGATGCGTTACGGCATCCCCGCCTACCGGCTGCCGCGCGATGTGCTGGCCGGCGAGATCGGCCGGATCCAGGCCCTCGGCGTGACCATCACCGGCGGGCACCGGGTCACCGACCTGGCCGCCGAGCGGGCCGAGGGCCGGTTCGACGCGGTGTTCGTCGCGGTCGGCGCGCACCTGTCCAAGCACGTGGACATCCCGGCCCACGACGCCAGCCGGATCGTGGACGCGGTGCCGTTCCTGCGCGAGGTCGCCTCGGGCGGGCACCCGGTGCTGGGCCGCCGGGTCGCCGTCTACGGCGGCGGCAACACCGCCATGGACGCGGCCCGTACCGCCCGCCGGCTCGGTGCTGAGGACACGCTGATCGTCTACCGGCGCACCCGGGCCCAGATGCCCGCGCACGAGGAGGAGGCGGCCGAGGCCGAGCGGGAAGGCGTCCGCATCAACTGGCTGCACACGATCACCGCATTCGACGGCCCGGAGCTGACCGTCGAGGTCATGCAGCTCGACGAGAACGGCTTCCCGCAGCCGACCGGCCAGCTGGAGACACTGGCCGCCGACACGCTGATCCTGGCGGTCGGCCAGGACGCCGACACCGCGTTCCTCCGCCCGGTGCCGGGGGTGGAGTTCAAGCGGGACGGCACCGTCGTGGTGTCCGCGTCGATGATGACCGGCTGCCCCGGGGTGTTCGCGGGCGGCGACATGGTGCCCGCCGAGCGGACCGTCACGGTGGGCGTGGGCCACGGCAAGAAAGCGGCCCAGTTCATCGACGCCTACCTGCGCGACCTGGCCCCAGCCGAGGCGGCCAAGCATGACCGGGCCGATTTCGGCCTGCTGCACCCGTGGTACTTCGCCGACGCCGCGCAGCGGCAGCAGCCGGAGCGGGCCCCGGCCGAGCGGACCGGCGACTTCGCCGAGGTGGTCAGCGGGCTGGATGCGCGGCAGGCCCGCTACGAGGCCAGCCGCTGCCTGTCCTGCGGCAACTGCATCGAGTGCGACGGCTGCTTCGGCGCCTGCCCGGAGGACGCGATCATCAAGCTGGGCCCGGCCCGGCCGGCCGGCCACCCGGACGGCACCCCGTTCCGCTACGAAGTCGACTACGACCGGTGCACCGGCTGTGCCACCTGCTACGACCAGTGCCCGGTGCACGCCATCGAGATGATCGAGGAGCCAGGCTGATGCGCACCACGATCGACGGCAACGAGGCAGCGGCGTCGGTCGCCTACCGGCTCAACGAGGTGTGCTGCATCTACCCGATCACCCCGTCCTCGCCCATGGCCGAGCTGGCCGACGAATGGTCCAGCCAGGGCCGGCCTAACGTGTGGGGCAGCGTGCCGGCCGTGATGGAGATGCAGAGCGAAGGCGGCGCGGCGGGCGCGCTGCACGGCGCGCTGCAGAGCGGGGCGCTGGCCACCACGTTCACCGCCTCGCAGGGCCTGCTGCTGATGATCCCCAACATGTACAAGATCGCCGGGGAGCTGACCCCGGCGGTCATGCACGTGGCCGCCCGGTCACTGGCTGCCCAGGGGCTGTCCATCTTCGGCGACCACGCCGACGTGATGGCGGTCCGGCAGACCGGGTTCGCGCTGCTCGCCTCGTCCAGCGTGCAGGAGGCACACGACCTGGCCCTGGTCGCACAGGCCGCGTCGCTGCAGACCCGGATCCCGTTCGTGCACTTCTTTGACGGGTTCCGCACCTCGCATGAGCTGAACACGGTCGACATGCTGACCGACGACGACCTGCGCGCGCTGGTCCCGCAGGAGCTGATCCGGGCGCACCGGGCCCGGGGGCTGTCCCCGGAGCACCCGTTCATCCGCGGCACCGCGCAGAACCCGGACGTCTACTTCCAGGCCCGGGAGACGGTCAACCCGTTCTACGCGCAGGTGCCTGGCGCGGTCACCGCGGCCATGGACGCGCTGGCCGCCCGGACCGGCCGCCAGTACCACCTGGCCGACTACACCGGTGACCCGGCCGCCGAGCGGGTCATCGTCATCATGGGGTCGGGTGCGCAGACCGCCGCCGAGACCGCCCGCTACCTGGCCGGCCAGGGTGAGAAGGTGGGGGTCGTCACCATGCGGCTGTTCCGGCCGTTCCCCACCGCGGACCTGCTCACCGCGCTGCCGGGCACGGTGCGCCGGGTGGCGGTGCTGGACCGGACCAAGGAACCGGGGTCGCTGGGTGAGCCGCTGTTCCTGGACGTGCTCGGCGCGCTGGCCGAAGCGCACGCGGCAGGCGCCCTGGACAGCATGCCGGTGGTCACCGGCGGCCGGTACGGCCTGTCCTCCAAGGAGTTCACCCCCGGCATGGTGGCCGGCATCTTCACCGACCTGGCCGCCGCGCACCCGAAGCCGCGGTTCACCATCGGCATTACCGACGACGTGAGTGGCATCAGCCTGGACTACGCCGAGCTGGACATCGAGCCGGCCAGCACGGTCCGCGCCGTGTTCTACGGCCTCGGCTCGGACGGGACGGTCGGCGCGAACAAGAACACCATCAAGATCCTTGGCGCGGACCGCGGCCTGCACGCCCAGGGCTACTTCGTCTACGACTCCAAGAAATCCGGCTCCGAGACGGTTTCCCACCTGCGCTTCGGACCCGGCCCGATCCATGCTCCCTATCTCGTATTGAACGCCAGCTTCATCGGCTGCCACCAGGCCGAGCTGATCGAGCGTACCGATGTGCTGTGCCGGGCTGCGCCCGGCGCGACGCTGCTGCTGAACAGCCCGAACAAGGCAGGGGAGGTGTGGGACAGCTTGCCCCGCGCGGTTCAGGAGCAGATCCTGGCCAAGGGCATCACGCTGTACGCGATCGACGCGACCCAGGTGGCCAGGGACGCGGGCCTGCCGGGGCGGATCAACACCGTGCTGCAGACCTGCTTCTTCGCCATCTCCGGCGTGCTGCCCCGGGAGGAGGCGATCACGGCCATCAAGGCGGCCATCGTCAAGACCTACGGCCGCCGCGGCCCCGAGGTGGTGGCGCGGAACGACGCCGCGGTGGACCAGGCACTGGCCGCGCTGCACCAGATCCCGGTGCCGGGCCGGGTGACCACCAACCGCGGGCTGCGCCCGCTGGTGCCCGCGGACGCGCCGGACTTCGTCCACCAGGTGACCGCCGAGATGATGGCCGGGCGCGGCGACGCGCTGCCGGTCAGCGCGCTGCCAGTGGACGGCACCTACCCGAGCGGCACCACCGCGTTCGAGAAGCGCAACATCTCCGACCTGGTCGCCGAGTGGGACCCGGACTTGTGCATCCAGTGCGGCAACTGCAGCTTCGTCTGCCCGCACAGCGTGATCCGGGCCAAGTTCTACGACGAGTCGGCGCTGGCCGGGGCCCCGGATGGCTTCCCGTCGATGGCGCTGGACGCCCGTGGCCTGCCGGACACCAGGTACTCCCTCGAGGTGTACGTGGAAGATTGCACCGGATGCGCGTTGTGTGTGGAAGCCTGCCCGGTGCGGGCGCCGGGGGAAGGTGGGCAGCGCGCCATCAACCTGGCACCACGGGAGCCCCTGGTCGAGCAGGCCCGGCGCGACATCGCGTTCTTCGAGGGGCTGCCGGTGAACGACCGGTCCCGGGTGGATTTCGGTACCGTCCGCGGCACCCAGTACCTGCAGCCGCTGTTCGAGTTCTCCGGGGCCTGCGCGGGCTGCGGCGAGACGCCCTACCTCAAGCTGCTGTCCCAGCTGTTCGGCGACCGGCTGATGATCGCGAACGCCACGGGTTGCTCGTCGATCTACGGCGGCAACCTGCCCACCACGCCGTGGACGGCCAACGACGAAGGCCGCGGCCCGGCCTGGTCCAACTCGCTGTTCGAGGACAACGCCGAGTTCGGGCTCGGCTTCCGGCTGGCCGCCGACCTGCACCTGCGGCTGGCCCGCGACCGGCTCGCGCAGCTCCGCGAGCAGCTCGGCCCGGACCTGGTGGATGAGATCCTGGCCGCGCCGCAGCGCCGGGAGTCCGAACTGGCCGCGCAACGGGACCGGGTGGCCGAACTGACCGGCCGGCTGGCCGGACTGGACGCCGCCGATCCCCGGGTCGCCGACCTGCGCAGCGTGCTGGACCACCTGGTCCGGCGCAGCGTCTGGCTGGTCGGCGGGGACGGCTGGGCCTACGACATCGGCGCGGGCGGCCTGGACCATGTGCTGGCCAGCGGGCGCAACGTCAACGTGCTGGTCCTCGACACGGAGGTGTACTCGAACACTGGCGGGCAGTCGTCCAAGGCCACCCCGCTGGGCGCGGTGGCCAAGTTCGCCGCGTCAGGCAAGCACGTGCCCAAGAAGGACCTGGCGTTGCAGGCCATCGCGTACGGCAACGTGTATGTGGCCCGGGTGGCCATGGGCGCCGACCCGCAGCAAACACTGCGCGCGCTGCGCGAAGCCGAGGCGTACGACGGGCCGTCGCTGGTCATCGCGTACAGCCACTGCATCGCGCACGGCATCGAGATGCGGGACGGAATGGGCCAGCAGTACCGGGCGGTGGCCAGCGGGCACTGGCCACTGATCCGCTACGACCCGGAACTGCGCGCCGCCGGGGATAACCCGTTCCTGCTCGACTCACCACGGCCGCGCATCCCGCTGGCCGACTACACCAGCCGCGAGCTGCGCTACCGCATCCTGGCCCAGCGCGACCCAGCCGAGGCCGAACGGCTGATGGCCCTGGCCGAGCACGAGGTGCAGCAGCGCTGGGCCACGTATGAGGAGATGGCCACCCGCGGCGCGGCCCGCTTCCCAGCGGATGCGCGACCCACTGGGACGGCTAGCGCCTCGGGATAGGAGGTGCCCGATGGACCTTTCCTGCCGGTATCTGGGCTTGGAGCTGTGTAACCCGCTGGTCGCGTCCGCGTCGCCGATAGCCGGCGGCCTGGACGGGATCGTGCGGCTGGCGCACGCCGGGCTGGCCGCGGTCGTACTGCCGTCGCTGTTCGAGGAAGAAGTGCGCCGCGAGGCGGCGCAGGACGCGGCCGCCTGGGCCGCCGGCCGCGACAGCTTCGCCGAATCGCTGTCCTACTTCCCGCACGTCGACGACCTGGAGCCGCACCCACGCCGCTACCTGAGCCTGGTCGAGCGGGCGGCCGCCGCGGTGCGGGTGCCGGTCATCGCCAGCCTCAACTGCGTCACCGCCACCGGGTGGGCCAGTTACGCGAACGCGCTGGAGCAGGCGGGTGCGGCCGCCATCGAGCTGAACATATATGACCTGCCGGCCGACCCCGCGATCTCCGGACGCGAGGTGGAAGACCAGCACATCGAGATCGTGGCCGCGGTCAAGGCGGCGGTCGGCATCCCGGTCGCGGTGAAGCTGAGCCCGTATTACAGCTCTCTGGGCGAGATGGCGCTGCGTTTCGACCGGGCGGGCGCCGACGGCCTGGTGCTGTTCAACCGGTTCCTGCACCCGGACATTGATCCGGAACGGCTGGCCGTGACGACCGGATTCGGGCTGTCCAGCCCGGCCGACGGGCGGCTGCCCCGGGCCTGGATCAGCCGGCTGGCCGGCCGGGTCAGCGCGTCGCTGGCCGCCAGCGGCGGCGTGGACGACGCAGCCGATGTGGCGGCCTACCTGCTGGCCGGCGCGGACGTGGTGATGACCACGTCGGCCTTGCTGCGGCACCATCCCGAGCACGCCTTCGTGCTGCTCGGCGGGCTTGACGACTGGCTGGCCCGGAAGGGGTTTACCAGCCTGGCCGAGGCCCGTGGCCTGCTGGCCAGCTCGGGGTGGGCCGGGGCCGCCGAGGACCGGGCTGGGTATGTCGGCTCGGTGCGGGCCGCCGACCGTGGCGAGTGGTTGCGGTGATGGCGCAGCCGCCGCTCAGTCCGACCTGGGCACGATGAGAACCGGGAGCGTGGCCGTGTGCAGCAGCCGGGTGGCCACGCTGCCCAGCGGTATCCGCGGCAGGTCGGTGCGGCTGGTCGAGCCCAGCACGATCATGCGCGCATCGTGATCGTGCGCGGCGGCCAGGATCGTGGCCGCGATGTGCCCGACATGCGTCTCGCGGATCTCCGGCTCCACGCTGACGCCGTGCGCCTTCAGGTCGGCCACGATGGTGTCCACCGTGTGCTCGCCTTCGCCGTCGGCGCAGTCCACCCGGATGCGGCCATACCGGCCGACCGAGTACTCGTGCACGTGCAGGACGACGACGTGGTCGCCGCTGTCGCGGCTCAGCTCCCGGGTCATGGCCGCGGCGGCCGAGACATGCTGAGTGTGCTCGCCGCCGGGCGCGGCGTCCACCGCTAGCACGATGTTCTTGTTCACGTTGTCCTCCAGCCAAGTGTTATCGGCACTCCTCAGTGTCCGGAATGATCGGCACCGTCCCCAGGGATTTCGGTCCCCGCGCCGGAGGACCTTCGGCCTGTCCCTGGCCGACGGACGCTCTTCCCGGGCCCGGCCCGGCGATGCCGAACGTCCCCCTCATCTGGGCCGGTCAGCCGGTGCCCCAGTGGCCGGCCGCGGCCATGCTGAAGATATGCAGGCGAACGTTGGTGACTGGCTGGTCGTGCCCGGCCCGGAAATCCGGAAGGGCCTGGTCATCCGCGTTCTCGGTCAGGGTGGGGCCCCGCCGTATGTGATCAAGTGGCAAGGCGATGGTCACATCGCCATGGTCACTCCCGGCGAGTACTCCCGGATCGTCCCTGCCCCCGGTAATGGCGATGTGACCGTGATCGGCTTAGTGGGCTGACTACTGCGGGCGTTGCTGACCGTGGTCGTCGAAGATCCGGGCGGCGTAGGCTGCGGCCTGGGTCCGGCGTTCCATGCCCAGCTTGGCGAACAGTGCGGACACGTAGTTCTTGACGGTTTTCTCGGCCAGGAACAGGCGCTCACCGATCTGCCGGTTGGTCAGCCCTTCGCCAATCAGCTCCAGGATCCGGCGTTCCTGCTCGGTCAGCCCGGCCAGCGGGTCAGAGCGGGCGGCCTGGTCGCGCATCCGCCGCATCACCCGGCTGGCCGCTTCGGGGTCCAGCATTGATTCACCAGTGGCCACGGTGCGCACCGCGCCGACCAGGTCGGTGCCGCGGATCTGCTTGAGCACGTACCCGGCGGCACCGGCCATGATCGCGTCGAACAGGGCCTCGTCGTCGCTGAACGAGGTGAGCATCAGGCAGGCCACGTTGGGCATCTTGGACCGGATCTCGCGGCACACGGTGACCCCGTCCCCGTCCGGCAGCCGGACGTCGAGCACGGCCACATCCGGCCGCAGCGCCGGGATCCTGGCCAGCGCGGAAGCAGCCGTGCCGGCCTCACCGACGACCTTGATCCCCGGATCGGCTTCCAGCAGGTCTTTCACACCGCGCCGGACGACCTCGTGATCGTCCAGCAGGAATACGCCGATCTGTCGCTGCGCCGGGGCTGACTCGTCCATGGACCGCTTCCTCTTGAATCGCGTGAGCAATACTAAACCTAGCTCTCAGCCGCTCACCTGAGCTGGCGCAAGTACGGGTCGCTGGGCTGGGCCGGCCGCAGATGGATTCGTGCGTCTACCACATGGCTGCCATCTGGCCGGGCGATGACCGGATTGAGGTCGAGCTCGGCCACCTCTGGCAGGTCGTCAGCCAGCCGGGCTACGCGCTGCAGCAGGTCTTGCAGCGCGGCGAGATCGGCAGGTGGGGTGCCCCGGTGCCCGAGCAGCAGCGGAGCCGCCTTAATGGAGCGGATCATGGCGGCGCTGTCGGTCTCGGTCAGCGGGGTTAGCCGGGCGGTCCGGTCGGCCAGCACGTCGGTGGCCACGCCACCGAGACCGAACACGACGAGCGGCCCGAAGACGGCTTCGTGCACCACCCCGATGATCACCTCTGTGCCCCCGGTGATCATGGGCTGGACGAGGGCGGCGGTCATCCGGTCGCCGAACCTGGTGGCCAGCGCGCGATAGCCGGCCCGCACCTCGCCGTCGCCATGCAGGTCGAGCTGGACCGCGCCGGCGTCGGTCTTGTGCACCAGGCCTGGCACGTCGGCCTTGAGCACGACCGGGCCCGTCAGCTGCTCGGCCGCCTCGGTGGCGCCCTGCTCGCTGGCCACGAGGTAGGTGGGCACCTGGCATATCCCGTAGCACTCGAGTAGCGAGCCGACCTGAGCTGGCGGCAGCCACCCGCCATCCGGCCGGTGTTCCAGGAAGCGGTGGATCAGCGCCAGGGCGTCATCAGGCCGCAGGTCAGCAAATTCGGGGATCCGGCCCGGCGGCTGGCCGCGCCAGGCGCCGTACCGGGCCGCGTGGCCCAGTGCGCAGGCGGCAGCCGTGGGGGACACGTAGGCGGGCACCGGCCGGTGGCCGTCTACCGGGCTGGGCAGCAGGCGCACCGCATCCGCCTGGTCGAGCAGCACCAGGGCCGTCGGCTTGGCCAGGTCGGCCGAGCACACGGCAGACGTCAGGTCGGCCATCGCGGTGGGCACGGCCAGCGCCAGGATGGCGTCCACCCCATCGTCGGCCGCGATCAGTTCCAGGCAGCGGCGGAAGTTATCCGGAGGAACCGTCGCGGTGGTGTCCACCGGCCCGGCCACCTCGGCGCCGGCCGGCAGCCAGCGGCGGAGCTCCTGCTGCACCTGGGGGCCGAGTTGTACCACGTGCAGGCGCGCGTCGGTGCAGGCGTCGGCGGCCAGCACCCCGGCACCGCCGGCGTTGGACACGATCGCCACCCGGCTGCCGCTGGGCACCGGCTGGCTGGCCAGCAGGGCTGCCGTCTCCGCGAGTTCGCCGATGTCCTGGGTGGCGATGATGCCGGCCTGCTCGAACAGCGCTTCCCGGGTGACCAGCGGGGTGGCCGCAGCCGCGGTGTGCGACGCGGCCGCGCGCTGGCCCACCGCCGAGCGGCCGGCGTGCACGGTGAGCACCGGCATGGCCGCACCCACATGGCGGGCGGTCCGGCTGAACTTCCGCGGGTTGCCGAATGACTCCAGGTACAGCACCGCCATGGTGGTGGCTGGGTCCTGCGCCCACCACATCAGCAGGTCGTTCCCGGATACGTCACACTTGTCGCCCAGCGAAGCGAACGCGGATACCCCGATGCCCAGCCGGGACAACTGGCGGCCCAGCGCGACGCCGACGCCGCCGGACTGTACCGCCAGGCCAGCCTGGCCGTTGACCGGATGGCTGGCGCCGAAGGTAGCATCCAGGCCCAGGCCGGGCACGGCGATGCCGAAGCAGTTCGGGCCGATCATCCGCATGCCATGGCGTCGGCAGCAGGCGAGCAGATCCGCCTTGGCCGGCGCGTCCAGGCCGGCCGTGATGACGACCAGCGACTTGACGCCGTGCCGGCCACACTCCTCCGCCACCTCCAGGACCGTCTCCCGCGGGACCGCGACCACGGCCAGGTCCACTCCAGGCGGCAGCGCCGCTGCCGAGGGCAGGCAAGGGATCCCTTCGAGCTCCCGGGCTAGCGGGTTGACCGGGTAGATCCGCCCGGCATAGCCGCCCGTGACGATGTTGTGCAGGATCGCCCGGCCGACGCCCTGCGGGTTACGGCTGGCGCCGATCACGGCCACCGACTCGGCCGCGAATACGTGGCGCAGGCTGGCCACGTCGGCCTGCCCTTCCCGGCTGGCCACCGCATCCAGGTAGGCTTCCCAGCCCGCATCCGCGACGCTGCCAGGCAGGTCGAAGGCGACCTCAGCCACGCCGCCCGCCCAGTTGCGCCGGGCCTGCAGGCCGGCATTCGCGAACACCTTCAGCATGGCGGAATTCTCGGTCAGCACCTCGGCAGTGAAGGTCCGCACTCCCTGGTCGCGGGCGGCCGACACCAGGTGCTCGATCAGCAGCGTGCCGACCCCCCGGTGGTGCGCATTATCGGCCACGGCCAGCGCGATCTCCGCGATCGTGGGCGGCTGGCAGCACTCATAACTGGCCACGCCGACGAGTTCCCCGTCCAGCCAGGCCAGGCGGGTGGCGTGATCGGCCGCCGGTTCCCGGCAGGTCCGCTGGGCCTGATCATCTGCCGCGGCTGTGCTCATGCTGAAGAACCGCAGGTAGATGTTGTCGGGAGACATGGACCGGTACATCTGCCGCACGGCCGCGAAGTCGGCCGGGGTGGCCGCCCGGATCTCGATCGTGGCACCATCCGCGAGCAGCGCATACACACCGCCAGCAGGCTGAGCGGGATTCATCGTGCCTCCCAGGGCAGGGTCTGCTGCCAGCCTGCTGCCTATTGGTACCCGGTAACAGGGACTAACGACCCGGCGGAACGGGTCTAAGGCCGTTGGTCAGTGGCCCCGCGCGGCGGAGATGCTGCCAGTGAGGAGAGGAGACCTCGATGCCAGTCAAGGTGGGAATCAATGGATTCGGGCGGGTTGGGCGCGCTTTCGTTCGGCGCACCCTGGACCGGGACGACCTCGACGTCGTGGCGGTCAATGACTTGACCGATGCCGCGACGCTGGCCCACCTGCTGGAGTTCGACTCCACCTACGGACGGCTCGGCCAACCGGTGGGATACGGTGCTGACTCACTCACCGTGGGCGACCGGGACATCGCCGTACTGTCCGCCCGGGACCCGGCCGCCATTGACTGGGCCGGGCTGGGCGTCAGCCTGGTCATCGAGTCCACCGGGAAGTTCCGCGCCCGGGAGGACGCCGCTGCGCACCTCAAAGGCGGTGCCCGGAAGGTGCTGATTTCCGCCCCTGGCAAGGGCGCCGACCTCACCGTGGTCTTCGGGGTCAACGACGCGGAGTATGACGCGGCGCGGCACGACGTGGTCTCGGCCGCTTCCTGCACGACCAACTGCGTCGTGCCCATGGCGAAGGTGCTGAACGATGCGTTCGGCCTGGTCACCGGGCTGATGACCACCGTGCACGCCTACACCGGCGACCAGATGCTGCTGGATGGCCCGCACAAGGACCTGCGCCGGGCCCGCAGTGCCGCGGTCAGCATCGTGCCCACCAGCACCGGCGCCGCCCGTACCGCAGGCGTGGTCATCCCGGAACTGGCCGGCCGGCTGGACGGCGTAGCCGTCCGGGTGCCGGTCGAGGACGGATCGCTCACCGACCTGACCGCCCTGCTGAGCCGCGACGTGACCGCGGCCGAGGTGAACAGCGCCTTCCAGCGGGCGGCCGCGGGCGAGCTGGCCGGGATCCTGGACTACAGCACCGACCCGCTGGTCTCCCGGGACATCATCGGCCAGCCCGCGTCCTGCGTATTCGACTCGGGGCTGACCCAGGCGGCGGGCGGCCTGGTGAAGGTGTTCGGCTGGTACGACAACGAATGGGGCTACACCTGCCGCCTAGTTGACCTGGCCGCCCTTATCGCTGCCCAGCTCTGAGCTCGGCCCGCACCGCAGCGACCGCTGTGGGCACGGCGGCGGCGACCGCTGCGGACAACCCAGATCCGGCATCCGTATCGGCTGCTTCGATCCCGAACAGGACCAGCCGGCCGGGCTGCCGGTTCAGGGCCCGGCTGAGCTGGACCGCGTACGGGACCCCGAAGCCGTGAGAGCTGGCTGCGGCAGCGTCGGTGTCCAGTTCGGTGGCGGTGAGCCGGTGGACCCGCCCCGGGCAGGGCGGCTCATGGCGGATAGCGTCCACCACGATGGCGAGGTCTGTGTCTTCCCACGCGGCCAGCAAGCCGACGGGCTCTCCATCGGACATGACGATCCGGACGCCGGGCAGCTGGAGCCGCTCGATCTCGCCTGCTACCGCGGGCCCGATTCCATCGTCGCGCCGGTACGGGTTTCCGATCGCGATGACCACCGCCGGCTGGCCCGTCATGCGTGGTTCACGGTAAGGGTGAGAAAGTGCGTAGCGCAGGAGATGCACGGGTCATAGTTACGGATCACCCGCTCGCACAGATCAGTCAGGGCGTCGTCGCCGAGGCCCAGGTTGGCTTCCGCGACCCGGCGCAGGTCGTCCTCGATGGCGGCCTGGTTCTGCGAGGTCGGCGGGATGATCGTGGCCGCCTGGATCAGCCCGTCCGCGTCGAGGGCGTAGCGGTGATACAGCAGCCCGCGGGGGGCCTCGCTGACGCCGTGCCCGGTCCCGGCTCGCGGTGTTACCTCCACGGCTGGACGGTCAGGTCGCTGGTAGCTGCCGATGATGCGCAATGCCTCTTCAACTGCATAGACCACCTCGACGGCGCGGACCAGGACGCTGCGGAACGGGTTCCGGCACTCCACACCGAGACCGGCGCTGGCGGCCGCCTCGCGGGCTATCGGGGAGAGGGCGCCGGAATTGAGCGAGTACCTGGCCAGCGGGCCGGCCAGGTAGCGGTGGCCGTCCAGGGTGGCATGCAAGGCGGTGGAATGCGGGACCTGCTCTTCGGTCACGTGATCGGGAAACTCGCAGGCCGGGAAGGACAGGCCGCTTGCTGATCGCAGGTCGCCGGATTCGACGGGATAGCGGCCCGGATCGTGGGCGGACAACAGGTCGTAGCCGATTTCCAGATCGGGGAAATCGAACGAGGCAGCCCACTGGACTGTGCTCACGGCGAGATCTAGGGCCTGGCGCAGCTGCTCGGCGAGCGGCGCCAGTTCGCTGCGTGCCGGTACCCGGTAGAACCCACCGACGCGGACGTTGACCGGGTGGATCGCCCGGCCGCCCAGGAACTCCAGGATCGCGTTGCCCGCCTTCTTCAGCGCCAGGCCGCGCTCGACGATGTCGCGATGGTCCTGGGCCAGTGTGATCGAATCCGGATAGCCGAGGAAGTCCGGGGCGTGCAGGAAGTAGATGTGCAGCGCGTGGCTGGAGATCCATTCCCCGCAGTACAGCAGTCGGCGCAACTCGGCCAGCGGCTGGTCCAGCACCACGCCGCAGGCCTGCTCGATCGCGTTGCACGCGCTGGTCTGGTAAGCGACCGGGCAGATCCCGCAGATCCGCGCGGTAATGTCCGGTGGCTCGGTGTAGGAGCGGCCGCGCAGGAAAGCCTCGAAGAACCGCGGCGGCTCGTAGATGTTCAGCTCGGCCCGATCGACCTGGCCGCCGCGCACCGTGAGCCGGAGCGCGCCCTCGCCCTCGACCCGGGACAGCCCACTAACGGTGAGTTCCCTACTGCGGTGGCTCATCACGGTGCCCTTCCGCGAATTCCGGGGCGGCAGCATTGAACGTGGCGAAGACCCGGCCGATAGCCGGCTCACTCATCCCGCACAACCGGAGCTGCCTGGCCAGCGCGGGCACGTTCGGCTGCGAGGTGGGCCCGAAGCAGCCATAACAGCCACGGGAGTGCGCCGGGCACAGCGCACCACAGCCAGCGTGGGTCACCGGCCCGAGGCACGGCGTGCCGTCCGCGACCATCACACAGGTCAGGCCGCGCCGCTTGCACTCGGTACACACGCTGGCGTCTGGAACGTCCGGCTTGCGTCCCACCAGCAGAGCAGTGATCACCTCGAGTAGCTGCCGGCGGTCGATCGGGCAGCCCCGCAGCTCGAAGTCCACCGGCACATGCGCCGCCACCGGGGTTGAGGTGGCCAGCGTGTCGATGTACTCCGGGCTGGCGTACACCGCGGCCGCGAACTCGGCCACGTCACCGAAATTGCGCAGCGCCTGGATCCCGCCCGCGGTTGCGCAGGCGCCGATGGTCACCAGCACCCGGGACTGCTCGCGGATCTCCCGGATCCGCGCTGCGTCGCGCGCAGTGGTGATCGACCCCTCGACCAGGGAGATGTCGTACGGCCCCGGCTGCACTGCCGACGACGCTTCCAGGAAGTGAGCGATCGTCACCGCGCCGGCCAGGGTAAGCAGTTCGTCCTCACAGTCCAGCAGGGTCAGCTGGCAGCCGTCGCATGAGGCCAGCTTCCATACCGCGAGTATCGGTTTGGTCATCATAGTTCCCGGATGGTCAGTAGCGGGCCGGCCAGCGCGTAGCTGACCACCGGTCCGTCCCGGCAGACCAGGATGGGCCCGAACTGGCAGTGCCCGCACAGGCCGATCCCGCACTGCATATTGCGTTCCAGCGAAACCCGGATGTCGCCGGCCAGGATCCCCTTGCGCTGCAGAACCTGGGCGGCGAACCGCAGCATTGGTTCCGGGCCGCACAGGAAGGCCGTGGTGCGCGCCGGATCCACCGGAAGCCGGGCCAGCGGCTCGGTCACGAAGCCGACCTGGCCGTCCCAGTCCGCGGCGGGCTGGTCGACGGTCAGCTCAACCTCGATGCCGGGCCGCCGGGACCAGGCCGCGAGCTCACTGCGGAACAAGAACTCGGCCGGCGTGCGGGCCCCGGCGATCAGGCAGACGCGGCGGTAAGACCCACGGTCGGCCAGGGCGCCCAGCATCACCGGCCGCAGCGGAGCCAGCCCTACCCCGCCGGCGACGATCACCAGGTCACGGCCGGTGGCCGAGGCCAGATCCCAGGTCGTCCCAAACGGGCCACGGACCCCCAGCGGCGTGCCCACTGACGCGTTGTGCAGCGCGGTGCTGACCGCGCCGACGGCGCGGATGGTGTGCGTCAGCGTGCCGTCCTGAGCGGCCGGGTCGCCGCTGATCGAGATGGCGACCTCGCCGACACCGGGTACGGCCAGCATGGTGAACTGGCCTGGCTGAAACGGGGGCAGCGAATCCCGGGCCGGCTCTAGGCGCAGCGTGACGCAGTCATGAGTCTCGGCCGCGCGCCCAGCCACCAGGTATGGCACGGGCAGCATCGGCTCCGCGAGCAGCGAGGTACTCTCAGCGCCGGTCATTCGGGCTCCGGTACAGGTCAAGCAGCCGGGCCCGGGTAGCTTGCAGGCGCTGCACGCACGCCTGGAACAAACTCAGCGTCAGCGTGTAGCCAAACCGCGGATCCTGATCGGCGAGCGTGCGCAGCAGATCGGTGTCCAGTTCGGTGGCCGTTGTCGGCCGCAATGCGACCGCACCGAAATGCCACTGATACGGCGGCAGCAGCCACGACCAGCCCAGCACGTCGCCGTATCCCAGCGTCTGGACCACGACCTGGCCCCGTCCGGGAACCAGCAGGTCCAAGGCCACGCATCCGTCCTGGATCAGCCAGCAGCCGCGGGCCGGGGTGCCCTCGAGGAACAGCCGCTCACCGGCCCCGAACCACACCGGGCGGGCCGCGGCGGAGACGAGCTCAAGCTCTTCGGCGGACAGGCCGCTGAAGATTCCAGACCCGGCTAGCTGCGCGCCGTGCTCAGTCATCCTCCCTCCTCAAGTCTGCTTCCTCGGCCAGATCGGCCAGCTCAACCAGGCGGCTCGCTTCGGCGGTGATGTCGATGCCGACTGGGCACCAGGCGATGCACCGGCCGCAGCCGACACAACCCGAACCGCCGAACTGGTCATGCCAGGTACCCAGCTTGTGGCTGAACCACTGCCGGTACCGGCTCGCGCCAGACTGCCGCACGCTGCCGCCATGGATATAGGAGAAATCCAGCTCGAAACAGGACGCCCAGCGCTGCCAGCGCTCGGCATGGTCCCCGGTCAGATCGCTGACGTCCTCGGTGGTGGTGCAGAAGCAGGTGGGGCACACCATCGTGCAGTTGGCGCAGGCCAGGCAGCGGCTCGCCACATCGGCCCAGTGTGGTGATTCCCGGGAATCACGGATCAGCGCAGGCAGGTCGGCCAGCGGCATTTCCCGGCCCATTCGCTGGGCAGCGGCGCTGACCTCGGCCTGCGCGGACTGCACCTCAGCTGCGGCGGCGCTGCGGTGTGGTACCTCGGCCAGCACGCGGGCCCCCTCCGGGGTGCCGGTCTCCGCGACGAACCAGTGCCCGGAATCGTCAATCCGCTCGGTGAGCGCCAGATCGTAGCCAGGTCCCGCGGCTGGGCCTGTTCCCATCGACGCGCAGAAACACACGCCGCCCGGTTCGGTGCAGTTCACCGCGATGATGAACAAACCCTGACGGATACGTTCAAAAGCGCCATCGCGCTGCGGGCCACCGCCGAGCACCCGGCCGAGGATCCCGGTGGCGGCCAGGTCGCAGCCGCGCACGCCCAGGAACGCGTAGCGAGGCGACCCGGGCGGCACCGGGCGGAACTCACCGTCCGGGCCGGCCGACCACAGTTGCCGGCGCGGGGGATGCAGGAACTGCTTCCAGGATCCGGGGCCCGCGGAATGGGCGAACACGGCGTCGTCCTGGCGGCGCTGCAGCCGGTACGAGCCTGGCCCCGTTTCCACCCCAAAGCCAGCGGGCAGCCTGGCCGCCGAGTCCAGCTCATCCAGCACGATCGCGTTGTCCCGCACGGTCGGCCCGATGACACGGTAACCCTCGCCAATGAGCACAGCCACCAGGCGACCAAGGCCGTCCAGGCCGAACACGGCCGGCCCAGCGTCCTCTGGTTCTGTCATGACTCATGCCTCCGCGGTGGCAGCCAGCCTCACGACGTCTGAACCTTCATCCAACCAGCCGCGGGGAGCCTGGCGGCAGGGCCCACGTGCTGTGCGCTACGGGACCTTTGGCCCGACATTACGGCCGGAATTCCAGCCCGCAGCGGCGCTGACGGACAAACGAAAGTCCCTTCTGAGCGGGAGGTTGGCCCCTACGCCGAAGGCGGTCTGTGTTCGATGCTGGACCTGAGAGGAGGCCGTCGATGAGGAAACACCGTACGTGGCGCATGGGTCCAGCCGCCCGCGTGACGCGCGGGCTGTGGCCCGACCACAATCCGCTCCGGCGGTCCTCGGATCGGGCCGAAGCTGGGATGGTGGCCATCCTGATCATGGCCTTCCTGGTTGGTGCTCCACTGATTGTGCTGTTCGTGTGGCGGCTGACCCTCAACGCCACCTTCACCACCGTGGCTGCCCGGCACGTCGGCTGGCGCGAGGTCCCGGCCGTGCTTCTGACGAACGCACCCGAATCCGTTTACTACGACTCTCCGGTGCCGGCCACCTGGACCGCACCCGATGGCACGGCGCATACCGGAACGGTGTACCCAAAGCCGGGCTCGGCCGCCGGGACGACGACGACCATCTGGGTCAGCGCTTCCGGGCAGAAAGAGAAGTGGCCCCTGACCCCGGCCCAGGCGACAACCCAGGCAGGTCTCACCGCGGCCTGCGCGGTGCCAGTCTGGGCGCTGATTTTGCTCGGCACCGGCCTCTTCGGCGGCCACCTGATCGACGCCCGCCGCATGGCCGCCTGGGACACGGATTTGCGGACCTCGAACCTCGGCGGCCCGGCCAGCACCAGTTCCTGAAATGGGGGCAAGTCGGCGTCCAATGACGAGACGGCCCGGCGGCTACGTGCGGTGGGCCCAAACGCGGTGCGTTCGCACCGGGCCCGGGCGCTGCCAGTGCTGCTGAGCCACATGACGCTCGCGGGGGCCAAACGGCGGGGACCGGTGAGAAGTTTCTTCTGCCGGAGCGGTGGATCCGGGGCGGGTCGTTCGTCTATGAGCCAAGACGCGGCCGGAGCAGACCGCCGGGAAAACGGAGTCGTGGATGACGCAGTACCTGATCTCGTTCGGTGCCCACGCGATGGACCACATCCCCGACGAGGACGCGCCTGCCGTGGCGAGGGCCGCGCACGCGGTGGTCCAGGAGGCCATCAACGCCGGCGTGTATGTGTCCGCCGGCGGGCTGGAAGACCAGCCGGCCAGCATCGTGGACACCGGCGGGGCGGTCACCGACGGCCCGTATCCGGAGGCCATCGGCGGATTCACGCTCGTCGACGTGCCCTCACGCGAGGAGGCGCTGCATTGGGCGGCCAAGATCGCCGTCGCCTGCCGCTGCGCGCAGGAGGTCCGGGAGATCGGGGCCGACCCCGAACTCGACGCGATGCTCCGCCAGGCTGATAGCGGACGGTGACGTCCCGGCTGCGTCTAATCGAAGGCGACCCGCAGCCCTAGAGCTGGACTTGCCTTGCCGGCGGTCTGACCACGCGGGTCTGCGCATCGACCTGAGCCGGGGACGATCTTGGTCACCGGCAAGCTGATTCAATGCTCCATCAACTCCTCCGGCGGGCGGCGGGCCGTGGCCTGCGTGGTCTGGGCCATACCGAGCTGAAGCAGCATCTGCGGAGCCCCGGGCAGCTTCAGGCGGTGCTGGATCTCCGACCGGATCGGGGCCGCCTCAAGCGGCTGAGAATGCAGGCTGGCGAACACCCACCGGGTCGCGGCGTGCGTGAGCAGCCGGTGCAGTGCCTGGCCCGCCCGCAGCCAGTCGGCCCGGCCGTCGGCCGGGGTGGCCAGCACCACGGTGGCGGCCGGGGGCGGCCCGCCACCCGCCAGCAAACCGAGGCTGCGGCCGAGGTCGAAATCGCGCTGCCGCAGCCGCCCGCGCGCCCGGCCGGCCACGGCTGGGAATCCCTGAGCCTCGAACGCTTGGGCCGGGACGCCGTCCCGGGCGGCGGCGCCGACCGCCCGGGTCCACCGCCGCACTTCAGCCCGCGCCACTGAGTCGAGATCCTGCCTGCGGCCGACCGCGTTAACGATGTCCGTGAGCTGCTGGTAGCTGAGGGCCTCGGCAATGTGCACCAGCGTCGCGCCCTCGATCAGCGCGTCATGCTGCAGCGCTGGGAGCAGCCCCTCAGGCAGCGGCCCGGCCGCGAATGGGCCACGGTGGGTGTGCCGGTGCGGTAGGGCTGCCAGCATCTGGCGCTCGGCTTCGCTGGCAGGCACAGACCGGCGCAGCCGCACCCGGGCGAGCAGCCGGCCCTGGGATGGATCCGGCAGTAGCTCGGTCACCGGCTCGTACCCAAGCGACCGGATCGCCAGCCGCAGCCCAAACAGGGCCGCGCCGCAACTGATCAGCATCTCCCGGCCGGCTGGGTCCACCCGGAGCTTGCGGCGCGGGTCGGCGTACAGCTCGATCACATCCTGGGTGACCTTGAACCGCCACGGCTGTGTGTTGTGCACCGATGGTGCCCGCGCCGCGGTCGCGATCAGGTAGCCGGCCTGGCCGGCCGGGATCGGCGTCTCCTGGTGCACCGTGTCCTCGGTCATGGTTCTCACCTGCCCCGGTTCGTGCCAGCGTGACTCACCTGGCACGGGCCGGGGCAGGGCCGTTGGCTGCTTTCCTGGCAGCCGAAAGCCCTGCATCACCGGTGGACCTTGGTCCCCAGCTGACTACGTCCGGGGCTGGGTTATGCCGCTGCGGACCGGTGGGTGGCACGGTGCAGGACGACGCGGAACTCCGCGAGGCCATGGTCGGCGAGCGAGCCGACCGGCCCAAATCCAGCCGGTTCCTTGATGCCCCAGCCGGAGAACGCGACCGGGAACGACCCGGCGACCTGCAGCCCAGGCCCATCCCGGCGGCATGAGATCGTGGCCGTCACAAGATGCGAGTTCCCGCGCATCGTAAGCTGGCCCGTCGCCGTGATCCTGATGGTCGCGCCCGAGGCGAAGCCCGGGGCCAGGGTTACCGGGTGGGTAAGGGTGAAACTCGCCACTGGATGAGCCCGAGTGTCCAGGCTGGCGGCGAACTGCGGCTGGGTCTTGCCGTCGACCGTGACAGTGGCCAGGCCGATGCGGAACGAGGCGCGGGTGGCCTGCTCGCCGGAGATGACGATGGTTCCGGTGACGGCATGAGTCCGGCCAACCACGTCATTGCTGAAACCGAGGGCGGTTTCCCGGACGCGGAAACCCGCCACCGATCCTGGCCCGGCGTCCCAGGTGCCACCGAGCGGCCCGGATGGCGCGTCGGCGCGGGCCGTGGGCAGCGCCAGCGGGGGTGGGACCGACTGGAGCTTGATGAAGAGCGCCACGGCCGCGACAGCGACGGCCACGAGAGCCGCGACGCTCACGAGCGCCCATCGCCACCAGTGATGCTTGCGGGGCGAACTGCTGGGCCCGATACGAGCCGGCGTCCCCGGCGCTGCCTGGCTAGTCATCTGTCACTCTCCGTCTTCGGTGTTGCAGCTGGGGCGGGTGGCACTGGTCCCGGGCCGCCGGTTGAGTAGGCTGTCACCAGGATGTGAGATTTAGAACTTGAGATATAGAGTCTCAAGTCCCGGATCGAGGTGGACCTTGACAGCCGACTCCCGGGCACCTACCGGCCTTGCCCGGAGGGGGCGTCGGCTCCCGGACGCGGAGACCGAGCGGCGGATGCTGGGTGCGGCCGTGCGCATGGTGCACAGCACCGGCCTCACGGTGAGCCTGGAGCACATCAGCTTTGAGGACGTAATCCGCGACGCGGACGTCTCGCGCAGCTCCGCCTACCGGCGCTGGCCGCACAAAGACCTGTTCTTCAGCGACCTGGTAAAACAGCTGGCCAGGGACGCCACACCGGCCACGATCATCCACGATGAGTTTGACAAGCTCAGGCGCGTCGCGGCCACGCACCTGGATTGGCTGGAGACTCCCGGCCTTCGCCGTGGTCTTCTCGTTGAGCTGATCCGTGAGTTGTCAGTGCTGGACTTCCAGGCCCTGTACGGATCGGCGCAATGGCGCACCTACATCGCCTTGCACGCGACGTTCATGAGCCTGCCCGAAGGCGAACTGCGCGACCAGGTCCAGTCGGCACTCGCGCAGTCCGAACATGACCGCATAGCCCGCGTCGCGAAGGCCTGGGAGCACCTGGCGGGCCTGTTCGGCTACCGGCTGCGGCCCGAAGCGGCAGGCACGTTCGAGACGCCGGTTATCCTGGCCGATGCCACCATGCGCGGACTGATCATCATGGCTCTGTCCACGCCCGAACTAGCCGCGCGCCGGATAGCGGCGAGCCCGTTCGGAGCGGCCAGCACGAACGAGTGGTCCATGCCGGCCCTGGGCCTGGCCAGCATCGCGTCGGCATTCCTGGAGCCTGATCCCACGGTCGAGTGGGACGCCCAGCGCGTCATCAGCGTCCGCCGGGCACTGACCACCTTGTCAGTGCTGGACGGATGAACCCTGCCGCCCGGGCCAGGGATCACGGGGACGGTCACCGCCGCCATCGAAAACGTCTTGCACCGCCAGCCGAGCCACCGGGAGCCGCCGCGATAGCCTGGGCCAGGTGAGCAGGGTGCACGATATGGGCGGGCAGACCGGGTTCGGGCCCGTCCCGGCCGAGGATGACGGGCGGTTTTTCCACGCGGACTGGGAAGCGCGGGTGTATGCGATCGTCCGGGTACTGCAGCGCCGGGGTGTGATCAACGCGGCGTTCGATGATCTGCGCGACGCTATCGAGCGCATCCCGCCCGCCGAGTACCTGACCTTGTCCTACTACGAGCGCTGGCTGCGGGCGGCCGAGATGCTGCTCGCCGAGCGAGGACTGCTAGCTGGTGACTAGGTTCGCCGCAGGTTCCCGGGTCCGGGCCCGGGCAGCAGATCCCGATGGCCACACCAGGCTGCCGCGGTATGTCCGCGGCCACGTCGGCGAGGTCATCGAGGTCCGGGCGACCTGGCCGCTGCCGGACAAGGCGGTACGCGGGATCGTCCACGCTGAGCCGGTCTACGCAGTGCGCTTTCCCGCGGCCGGCCTGTGGGGTTCGGGGTCGCACTGGGTGATCATCGACATGTGGGAGTCCTACCTGGAGGAGGCGCCGTGAGCGGCGGGCACGGCGAGCTTCCGGTGGCGGCCAGGGTCCGCAGGCTCGAAGAGCGCCTGATCGCCGCCGGGCTGGCTACCGACTCCGAACTCGACGAGATCCTCGAGCAGGTGTTTACCTCGGCCTCGCCGGTCAATGGCGCCCGGATGGTCGCCCGTGCCTGGAAGGATCCGGCCTACCGTGACCGGCTGCTGGCCGACGGCAACGCGGCGGCGGCCGAGCTCGGCTTCGGTGCCGGCACCCGGGGGTACCTGCTGAAGGCGGTCCA
>Ga0335076_10001409_pt1 | contig 23286 bp, 18 predicted proteins | sample Lox_Sample_25_FD_206717 | JGI IMG/M metagenome (GOLD analysis project Ga0335076, IMG submission 206717) | Soil microbial communities from Loxahatchee National Wildlife Refuge, Florida, United States - Lox_Sample_2.5 | ecosystem: Environmental > Terrestrial > Soil > Wetlands | place: USA... | reverse complement strand
GCCGCAGCGGCACAGCGACACAGCGGTGCGCCCGGCGAGGCCCCATTCCCTGCCGCCCTCGTCGAGGATGCTGATCGCGCCCTCGAGACGCAGCGGCCCGTTGTTCTTGACCGTGATCTTGAAATCGGACATGAGCTTTCATTCTATGCGTGGCTGCACGCGGGGTAAACTCGCCGGATGAGCCAGGTCGAAACCTCGGGCGTGGACCTCGAGCGCGAGTACCGTGCGGGGCGCGAGACCGCCGCGCTCGTGGCGCTCGAGCGCGGCACGCTCGACGTGACGGGCCCGAAGCGCCAGGACTTCCTGCACGCGATGCTGAGCAACGACGTGAAGGGCCTCGGCCCCGGCGCGGGCTGCCGCGCCGCCAGCATGACGGCGAAGGGCTCGCTCCAGGCGCTGCTGCGCGTGCTCGTGGACAAGAGCCTCGTCGTGCTGGAGACCGGGCGCGACCGCCTCGAGCCCGTGCTGCGCACGCTCGAGTTCCACAAGGTGGGAGCGCCGGTTCGCTTCGCCCTCGGCAAGACCGCGGTGCTCGCCGTCTTCGGGCCGCGCGCGGCGCAGGTGCTGTCGAGCGCCGGCGCCTCTCCGTTGCCCGAGGCGAGCGAGGCTCACCGCGAGGCCCAGCTCGCCGGCGTGAACGTGCGGGTCGTCCGCGCCTCCGATCTCCCCGGCACGGGGTTCGTGCTGCACGTGCCGTCGGACTCCGAGAACACCGTGGCCGCGGCGCTGCGGGCGGCGGGAGCCGAACCGATCGGGCGCGACGCCACGGACGCCCTGCGGGTCGAGGCGCTCTGCCCCTGGTACGGACGCGACGTCGCCGAGGACAACCTGTTGCACGAAACGGGGCTCGTCGGCGTGCTCCACTCCTCGACCAAGGGCTGCTACGTGGGCCAGGAAGTGATCGCACGCCTCGAGGGGCGCGGCGGTAACGTCAACAAGGCCCTCCGCGGGCTGCGGCTCGGCGCGCCCGCCGCGGCGGGAGCCGCCGTCACGGCCGCGGGCAAGGACGCCGGCTACGTCACCACCGCCGCCGTGTCGCCGCGGCTCGGGCCGATCGCGCTCGGCTACGTGCACCGCAGCCACTTCGCTCCCGGAACCGTCGTCGAGGTCGCCGGCGCGCCCGCCACGGTCGTCGCGTCGTTCGCGGAGGCGTCCTGAAGATCTACACCAGGACCGGCGACGACGGCAGCACCGGCCTCCTGGGCGGCGCGCGCGTCCGCAAGGACGACGCGCGGGTGTCGGCCTACGGGGACGTCGACGAGGCGAACGCCGCGATCGGAGCGGCGGCCGCGCTCGCCGCCCCGCCCCTGGCGCAGCTCCTGGCGGCGATCCAGAAGGACCTCTTCGCGATCGGCGCGCGGCTCGCCGACCCGAAGCACGCGGTCGCCTCGCGGCGGGCCAAGGCCGCGGTGGGCGCCGCGAGCGTCCGGCGCCTCGAGAGGGCGATCGACGCGCGCGAGCGCGAGCTGCCGCCGCTGCGTGCGTTCGTGCTGCCGGGCGGCACGCCGCTCGGGGCGGCGCTGCACCTCGCGCGGACGGTGACGAGGCGCGCCGAACGCGCCGCCGTCTCTCTCGCGCACCGGGCCGACGTCGAGGCCGGCATCCTCGTCTACCTCAACCGGCTTTCGGACCTGCTGTTCGTGCTGGCGCGCCACGCCAACCACCGCGCGGGCGTCCCGGAAGAACGGTGGTAGCGGGCGTCGAGCCTGGGCCGAACGCCGGGGTGGAGCTCGCCTCGTCGCTCCAACGTCGCGGCGGAAGAGGACGCCGACCCGCCGCTCCTCAGTCGCTCCTCCGGCGAGCCCACCCCTGCACGACCGGCTATCCGCCGATGAACGTGTGCTTCCAGCTCTGACGCACCTTCACGGGCACGCCGTCCTTGCGCCCGGGCTCGTACTTCCAGCGGCTGATTTCGAGCAGCACCGCCTCGAGCACGCCGCCGCCCTGTTCCACGCGGATGTCCGTCACGTCGCCCGCCTCGTTCACCACGAAGCTCGCGGTGATCGAGACGCGCTGGCCGCGGCCGAGCTTGGGCCCCCAGTCGGGATACGACCCGTCCGAGCCGCGGATGCGCCGCGGCGCCACGTCCACTTCGCGCTCCGCGTAGACCCGCGGGTCGACCGGCGGGACGGCCGCCGTCGGCGGGGGTAGCGCCGCAGGCGCGAGCGACGAGGCCGCGGACACCGGGAGCGGCGTCGGCTGCGGCGTCGCCCGCAGCGGTGCGGCGGGATGCGCCGCGCTGCGCACGAGCGGAGCGGAGCGCGGCGCGGGAGTCGGAGACGGCGCCGGCTCGGACGGAGCGGGCGTCGGGAGCGGCGGGCTCGAAGCCCCGGCCGGCGGGAGCCGATGCGGCGACGGCACCACGCCGCCCGCGCCCACCAGGTGGACGGCCAGGAGTGCGAGCGCCGCCTGGGCGAGGGCCATCCGCGCGATCGGAGGCGCATCACGCCCGGCGCCGTACGCGATCGGGCGCGTGTCGTCTTCCGCGAGAGGGGCGGGCACCCCGCCGCGAGCCGTCTCGCGGTTCGGCGTCGAGGCTTCGCACGCGGCTTCGAGCGCGCGCCGCATGTCCTCGGCGCTCGCGTAGCGCTCGGCAGGGTCCTTCGCGAGCGCCCGGGCCAGCACCGGACGCAGCGGCCCGGGCAGCGCCGGGATCTCGAGGAACGGGGCGTCGTGGAGCTGCCTCACGATCGTCGCGACCGGCGTCTCGCTGTGGAACGGAAGCCCGCCCGTGAAGAGCTCGTAGGTCACGATGCCGAGCGAGTAGAGGTCGCTCCGGAAGTCCACAGGGTCGCCGCGCAGCTGCTCCGGGCTCATGTACTCGGGGGTGCCCATCAGGCTCCCCGTGGCGGTGACCGTGACTCCCCCGCTCGCGCCCTGCTGCTTCGCGATCCCGAAGTCCATCACCCGCACCACGCCCTTGCGGTCGCGCATCAGGTTCGCGGTCTTCAGGTCGCGGTGGACCACGCCGACCTCGTGGATCGCGCGGAGCCCGTCCGCGACCTGCAGCGTGGCGCTCCACGCCTCGTCTTCGGGAAGCCCGCCCGCGGCGCGCGCGGCGTGCGCCAGGTTCTCGCCCTCCACGTTCTCCATGCAGATGTAGAGCAGGCCGCGGTGCTCGCCGTCGCCGTAGACCGAGCACACGTTGCGGTGCCGCACCCGGCGCGCCAGGCGGATCTCGGAGCGGAAGCGCTGCTCGACGCGGCCCGACTCGCGCGCCACGTCGGGCCGGAGCACCTTGATCGCCACCGTCTCGCCCAGCTCGCGGTCGAACGCCTTGTAGACCATCCCCATGCCGCCGCGCCCGAGCGGGCCCAGGATCTCGTAGCGCGAAGCGAAGACCGCGCCCTCCGCGAGCGAGGCGAGCGCCGGGTCGAGCGGCGCGCCGCACGCGAAGCAGGCCCGCGCGGCGCTGTCGTTGTCGGCACGGCAGGCGGGACAGTTCATCGCGAAACAGACCATCATAGCGTGGCCCCGAACGGCACGGGTGCGAACGCGCGGCCCTTGCTAGAATCGCGCTCTCGCCATGGCCCTGCGCGCGGCGGTCTTCGACTTCGACGGCGTGATCGTGGACAGCGAGCCCCTGCACTTCCGCTCGCTCAGCGAGGCGCTCGCGAGCGAGGGCGTCCTGATCACGCGCGAGGAGTACTGGGAGCACCTGCTCGCCTACGACGACGCCGGCTCGATCCGGCGCGCTTTCGAGCGGCGGGGCGAGCCGCTCGAAAGCGACCGGCTCGCGCGGGTCGAGCGGCGCAAGACCGGGCGCTTCGCGGAGCTGATCCCCGAGATTCCCGTGTTCCCGGGGGCGCGCGAGGTGATCGGCGCGCTCGCGGCCCGGATGCCGCTCGCGATCGCTTCCGGCGCCCGGCGCGAGGAGATCGAGGCGATCCTGGGCGGGATCGGGCTGCGCGCCTCGTTCGTGGACGTCGTCGGAGCGCAGGACGCGCCGCGCACCAAGCCCGACCCGGCTCCGTACCTCGAGGCCGCGCGCCGGCTGGCCGCGCGGGTGAACGGCCTCGTGCCGCAGGAGTGCGTCGCGTTCGAGGACTCCGTTCCCGGCGTGGCGTCGGCGCTCGGGGCGGGCATGAAGGTCGTCGGCGTCGCGCAGAGCTACCCCGCGCCCAAGCTGCGCTCGGCGCACCGCGTGGTGGACTCGCTCGCGGCGCTCGAGCCGGCTTCCCTGGGCGCGCTCTTCGAGGACTGAAGCGCCGATGCCCTCCCGCCACCTGGATCCCGAGCAGGCCCGCCGCTACGCGGAGCACCGTTACGATTTCAACAAGAAGTCGCTCGCCGGCCGGGTCGTGCTGCTGCCCGGCGGCGCGTCCGGCCTGGGCGCCGCGATCGCGTCGCTGCTGGTGCAGGACGGCGCGATCCCGGTCGTCGGCTACCGCGCGAACCGCGGCAACGCGCTCGCCTTCCAGCAGCGCGTCCAGGACCTCTACGGCGGGCTCGTCCACCTCGTGGAGGGCGACGTGGCGGACCCGCAGGTGCGCAAGCGCTACATCGAAGACGCGCTCGCGGTGAAGGGCGAGCTCTACGGTGTCGTCGCGCTCACGGGCGACGCCGCCCGCGTCAAGGGCGGCGATCTCGACGGCGCGGCGCTCCATGCTTCGTTCGCCGCCAACTTCGAGGCGCCTGTGCTGCTGGCGCGGGCCGCGGCCGAGGAGATGCTGAGGCGCGACACGCACGGCGCGATCGTCCTGGTCTCGAGCATGCAGGGCGTGTTTCCCTTCGAGGGGAGCCTCGCCTACGCCTCGCCCAAGGCCGCGCTCGTGCACGCGACGAAGATCCTGGCCAAGGAGTACGGCGGCAAGGCCGACATCCGCGTCAACGTGGTCGCGCCTGGCGCCACGGTCGTCGGAATGGCGCGCGCGTCGATCGACGGCGGCAAGTACGACCCGTACGTGGACCGGGGGACGATCGCACGCTTCGGCCGGCCGGAGGACGTGGCGCGTGCCGTGCGCTTCCTGCTCGAGCCGGACTCCTACGTCACCGGGCAGGTGATCACGGTCGACGGCGGGCTCACGCTGAGGCGCGATCGGATCGGTTGAGCCTCTTCAATCCGTCGGGATCCTTTACAGATTCCACGGGCGACCCTCTCTGCCGTCTACGACTCACTGCGCTGAGACAAAAGGCCTTATCCACACAACGGGCCCATCCGGGTCAATGGATCACTCTTTGCATACTTCGTTGCCAGGCTCGGAACTGCCCGCCGCCCTGGGTACTTGACGGAGGAAGGAAATGCGGAAAGTCTCTCTCGTCGGAACTGTGGTGGCGGCGCTGTTGCTGGCCACTGGTGGCTTCGCCAACGCGACCACCATCGACTTCGGCAACCTGGTCGGTGCCAACGAGGACCCTTACGCCGGCAGCTCGCAGGACGGCTTCACGGTCACGCCCGCGCTTGGCAACTGGTTCGAGGCGCACCTGTTCGGAAATCCTGTGCCGAGCATCTTCGCGGGTCCCATCGGCTCGCCCTCGGTGTCGGCCATCGTCGTGACGAGCGCCGTGCCGTTCACGTTCGACCAGGTCGACCTGTCCTGCAACAACGGCGAGAGCTGCCAGTTCGGCTTCGACAGCTTCTTTGGCGGCATCGAGACCCCGTTGGGGGTCGGCAACGTGGCCGGCGCCTTCGGCACCTTCAACACCGAGCTCAATTCCAGTCCGCTCGTCGTGATGGACACTCTCGTGATCACCATGGCTCCGGACGCCGACACCACGTCGATGAACCTGGACAACATCGTCGTGGAGGCGGTTGCGCAGCCGGTTCCTGAGCCGGCCACGATGCTGCTCCTGGGCTCGGCGCTCACGGGCCTGGCCCTGAAGCGCAAGCGCCGCAGCTAGACAGCCGTCGGCGGTCGTCAAACGGGGTGAGGCCGTCCGGCCTCGCCCCGTTTCGCTTTTCAGGCGTGGATCAGCTCGACGGTGAACAACGGCGAGCCGTTCTCGCCGCGCCCCGAGACCAGCACGCCGCCGTGGAGCGCAACGATCGCGTGGACCACGCTCATCTCGGCGTCGGACAGGTCGAGGCCGCGCTCAGGGGCCGTCATCACGGAAGTGCGACCGCCTCCCGTGATCAGCACGTGGACGGCGCCTTCGCTCCGATCCAGCGTCACCCCGACCTCGGGGAGCTGGCCGCGCTCGAGCGCGTCGGCCTCGCACTGGCGCACGAGCGTCGCGAAAGTGAAGCGCAGGAGCGCCGCGTCGCCCAGCACCGCCACGTCAGGCGCGCGCACGTCGACCGTGATGCCGGGCACGCGCAGCGGCGCGAGCACCTCCGCGAGCCGCACCGGCTGGCGGCGCGCCAGATCGGGCGGAAGCCGCGTCAGCAGCGACGCCACCGCGGCCGCGGAGGCGCGCGACAGGACCTTTTGCCGATCGCCGGCCAGCGTCGCCTCGCGCGCCGCCATCGCCTCGAGCGGCCCCGAGAGCACGCGCGCGAGGAAGCCGACGTGCACCAGGCGGTCGCGCGTCGGCACCGCCGAGTTGGCGTCGAAGTAGAGCAGCGCCAGGCCCAGCAGGCGCTCGGCCGACCGCAGCGGCACGAAGGCCACCGCCTCGAACGCGGGCGCGCCGTTGCGCAGCGTCTCCGCGAGCTCGGCCGAGCTGTCGGCTTCCTGGAGCTGCGGCTCGGCGAGCGTTCGCAGCTCGTCCAGGTGCGACGCACCCCAGACCGTTCTCGAGAGCGGGTCGGCCACGAGCGGGGGCAGCGCCAGGACCTGGGCAGCCTCGGAAGCGTAGAGCACCAGCGTGGCGCCCGAGGCCGAAGCGCCCACCAGGAGCACCCTCAGGATCGCCCGCACCCGGGTCTCGACGTCGGTCGCCCCCGGCCCCTCGGTCGCGAGCTCGAGCGCGCGCTGCACCTCCTGCAGGCGGACGCGCAGCAGATCGCGCTCCTCGCGCAGCTCGCTCACGGCGAGGCCGAGCTGCGCGGAGGCCTCGGCGTAGGACTCTGCGAGCGCGTCCGGGGTCTTGCTCTCTGGCGCGCCAAGCGCCGCCCCGGGCGCGTCCTGCGGCGTGAAGACCTGGAGCTTCAGGTGATCCCGCGGCCCCGCTGCGGCCTCCCCGGTCGCATCGGGGATGGCGGGCGGCTCGGGCGCCTCGGCCTTCGGCTCGAGCCGCGTGGTGCCGAACATGCCGATCACGGCCTGCTGCGTCCAGGCCTCGACGCTCTGGCCCTCGGGCAGCTGGAGCGCCGCGTAGGAGCGGCGCAGGTCGTCCATCACCAGCGTCAGGATCGCCGAGAAGGTCTCGAGAACGCCCTCGCCCTTGGTGGCCACGGCCGCGAACTCCTGGGCGCGGCGGTCGTTGAGCGCGCGCGACAGGTCGGCGATCGACATGACCTGCGGCAGGTCGCGCTTGTTGTACTGCATGACGAGCGGGATGCGGCGCGGGTCGAGCCGCTGTGAGAGCAGGTTGGCCGTCATCTCCTGCCAGCTCTGCTGGTTCTCGTGCCAGCGGTCGGCGGCGGAGTTCGCCACGAAGACGATGCCGTCGACGCCCTTCAGGATCACGCGGCGGCTGGCGGCGTACATCGCCTGGCCCGGCACGGCCGCGAGCTGCAGCTTGAGCTCGTGGCCGCGGAAGCCTCCGGAGCGCAACGGAAGCAGGTCGCACAGGATCGTCCGGTCCTGCGCCGAGTTGATCGAGAGGAACTGGCCGCGGCGAGCGCCCAGCGCCCGGTCGAACAGCACCTTCAGGTTGCTGGTCTTGCCGCCGACAGCGGGGCCGTAATAGACGACCTTGACCCGGATCGTCCGCTCACGGTGGTTGATCTCTGCCATACCCGGGTGCCGCCCGTCGCGGGTTCGCTAGCCTAGCACGCTCGTGTCGGCCCCCCTACGCGGCAGCGCCTCATCGACGCTTCCTCGGCTTCGAGCCACGCCGCGCCGGCGCCCGCCGCTTGGCCTCCTCCACCGCCCTGGCCGCGTTGACGCGTCCGTAGCCGAAGCGAGGGCTCACGCCCTTCGCGTCGTAGCCGCTGCCGATCTTGTCCGCGGTCTGACGCAGGAGCTCCCGCAGCTCGTCGCTCGACAGCTTCGGGTTGGCCGAGAGCACGAGCGCCGCGACCCCGGCCGCGAGCGGAGTCGCGGAGGAGGTCCCGCCGAACTCGTTCGTGCAGAGCCCGTCCTTGCCGCCCTTGTCGGCGCGGCCGACGTTGAAGCCGCGGCCGTGGACCGAAACGTCGGTCGTGAAGATGTCGAGCACGCCGCCGCTCGACGGTGCCACGAAATCGACCTCGCTCCCGACGTTCGAGTAGTCGGCGAGCTCGCCCTGGTCGGTCGAGGCGCCGACGCCGATCGCGTTCGGGTCGCGGGCCGGGAAGCCGACCCTCGCCGGGCGGCCGGCCTGCGACTCGTTGCCGGTCGCACAGAAGACCGCGGAGCCGAGGCCTCTGCGCCCGAGCCGCTTCACGTCCTCGAGCGCGAGCTGCACGTCCGCGCTCGCGCCGCCCGACCAGGAGCACGACAGGACGTCCGCCCGCGTGGCGGCGTAGCGCATCGCGTCCGCCACGCGCTCGTCCGCGGCGAACTCGTCGGCGTGGAACACCTTCACGGCGAGCACTCGCGCGCCGGGGGCGATGCCGTAGGCGGCCTTTCCGGCGGCGGCGATCACGCCGGCGCAGGGCGTTCCGTGGATGTCGTTGCCGGCCATGGCGTCGTACGGGTAGCGGAACTTCTTCGGGCGCGGGTTGTAGTGGTCGGGGTCGTCGTCGGGCAGGAAGAAGTCGCGGCCCACCTGGTCGCGCGCGGAGCGCGCAGGGTTCCGCCATACGTTGCGCCGGAGCAGCGGGTGCTCGACGTCCACGCCGTCGTCGAGCACGGCCACCACGACGTCAGGGTCCCCGTGCGTCAGCCGCCAGGCACCGAGCGCGTCCACGTCTTCGCCCTTCAGCTGCCCGTCCGCCCTGCCCTGGTTCTCGAGGTGCCATTGGGCCGCGGGCGGAGTGATCCGGCTGCGCCGGTACTGCGAGACGAAGTTGGGGGTCGCGAACTGCACTTCGTCGAGCGCGGCGCACTCGTTCGCGATCTCGAGCAGCGCCTCGCCGGCCCGCGCGCGCGAGGCGTCGAACGCGACCAGCTGGTCGGCCACGAACGGGTTGCGCCGCCGCAGCGCGAGCCCGAACCTTTCGAGAATCCTGGTCTTCGTCGCCTGGCTCGTCCCGGCGCGGAAGCGGATCGCGATCTCGCGCTTGAAGGTCCGGACGAGGCCGGTGTCGCGCTCGCGGAACGCCGTGGCGGGCGGCCCCGGCCGGGGGGCGGACTCGAGCACGCCGTCGCTGCGCCTGCGGGCCGCCCCGAAGAAAGCGCGGCTGGCTTTCACGAGCGGCGACTCGCTCGCGAGCGCGTCGCTCTCGGCGCGCGACTCGGGCTGGGGAGGCTCCGGTAGCGGGTCGAGCTCGATCCGGTTCCGGTTGGCGTCCAGCAGGTGCATGGCTCCTCCTCCCTCGACTCAGGCCTTGCGATAGAGCGACGACGTCGCCGGCCAGGCGGCTGCGACCTCGGGGCGGCTCGAAAGCTTCGCCACGAGGTCGGGCAGGTAGACCTCGCGGGGCTGTTTCGGGTGGTACGTGGCCTGCTCCGGAACGAACTCGTTGCGCCGATCGAGTTCGAGCGCCTCGTCGCGGGCGAAGGCAAGGAGCGCGCTATCGCTCGGCTTCTTCCGGAAACGGACCACGACTGCGCCCGTCGGCAGCAGCTCATGGCCCGAGGCATCGCGATACGCCGGAGCGACCCAGTCCGCCTCCGGGTTCTCGGCGAGCACCGCACGCCATGCCTGTCGGGGATCTCGCGCGGGAGCGTCGAGCCGCAGCGTCCACCGATGCGGGCCGGCTGAGTCGACGCGGCCCAGCGCCGCGAGCCGCTTCGCGGCGGCGCGACCCTCGGCCTTCAGGGCCACCACCAGCGCGTCCGTGGCCGCCACCGGCTTCTCGATCGACAACCGTCCCCCCGATCCTCGCCGGTTCGAGCCGAGGCCGTACGGGGGCCAATCGTAGACGAGTCGCCCGTCGAGCACGAGTGCACTAACCAGGCTCTGCATCGGCATTTTTCGTGAGCCACCCCTTGCCTGCCTCGGCTCGGCTCGGCTATAAGGTAGTCATTACGTCACAGAAAGCATACGGAATCCTCAGGATCCGGAAGGCAGCGGGCTAGTCTCGTGGAGATACGCTTCGCCGACTGTGCGTTCGACGCCGAGCGACGACAGGTCTTTCGCGACGGCCAGGAGGTGCACCTTTCGCGCAAGGCCTTCGACCTGCTGGGGATACTGATCGCGAGTCAGCCGCGCGTCGTGCCCAAGAGCGAGCTCCTCGAGCGGCTCTGGCCGCAGACGTTCGTCGTGGAGGGCAACCTCGCCAACCTCGTCGCCGAGGTCCGGCAGGCGCTTCACGACGACCCGTCGAGCCCCCGGTTCGTGCGCACCGCCCACGGGCTCGGCTATGCGTTCTGCGGCCCCCTTCCGTCCGAAGAGTATCCACCGACGCTCCCGCCCGCAGACTGCTGGCTGCTCTTCCGCGAGGGCCGCGTCCCCCTCGGACGCGGCGAACACCTGATCGGCCGCAGCTCGAAGTCGGTCGTCCCGATCGACGACAGGACCATCTCCCGACACCACGCGCGCATCGTCGTCGGCGACGAGGTGACGCTCGTGGACCTGGGCAGTCGCAACGGCACGTACCTCAACGCAGAGCGCGTGTCCGCGCCGCGGGTGCTCAGGCACGGCGACCGCCTCGCGGTCGGGTCGCTGCTGATCACGGTGCTGATGCCGGATTCGATGGACGCCACGACGGCGCACGGGAGTCAAGCGACGGAGGACGCGGAGCGAGACCATTGAGCACGAACGCCTCAGACGCTTTCGACGCCGCGCTGCCCTTCGTACTACGCTGGGAAGGCGGCTACGTGGATCATCCCGACGATCCCGGAGGAGCGACGAACCGAGGCGTGACGCAAGAGGTGTACGACGGTTGGCGCGCGCAGCAGCGGCTGGCCACACGCTCGGTGCGGGAGATCACGGAGGACGAGGTGCGCGAGGTCTACAAGACCGGCTACTGGACGCCTCCGCGCTGCGACCTGCTGCACAGCCAGCTCGACCTCGTACACTTCGACACTGCGGTCAACATGGGAGTCGGGAGGGCCGTACGCTTCCTGCAGGCCTCCGTGGGGTGCGCCGTCGACGGCCAGTTCGGACCGGACACCGAGAGCGCGGCCGCCGGGTGCGAGCTCGCGTCCACGATCGCGGCCTACTGCGACGCACGCGAGGCCTACTACCGGCGCCTCGTCGACAAGCGGCCGACCTTGGGCGTCTTCCTGCGCGGCTGGCTGAACAGGCTCGCGGCATTGCGGCGCGCGGCGGGACCCATGAGCTTCGAGGCCGCGGCGGCCGTCGACTTCGGCGACGCCGGCTACGTGGCCAAGATCCCGGACCTCGGCCTCGATCCGATCTACGACTTCTAGGAGCCGACCATGCCCCGTCCCTTCGATCCCGGCTATGGAGAGGATCCCTTCCGCACGCTGGTGCTCGACTACCCGCTCGAGGACGTGTACCCGCCCGCGAAGTTTCGCGTCGAGTGGGGCCCGATCTTCCACCGCGGCAGGCTGGACGGATCGGCGCGCGTCCTGGTGATCGGCCAGGACCCCGCCCATCACGAGAGCATCGTCCGGCGCATCCTCGTCGGCGAAGCGGGCCGGCGGCTCCAGGGCTTGCTCGGCAAGCTCGGCATCACACGCAGCTACGTGCTCGTCAACACGTTCCTCTACAGCGTCTACGGCACGGTCGACACCCAGGCGGCGAAGGCGCCGCAGCTCGTCGCGTATCGCAACCGCTGGCTCGACGCGCTGCTGGTCGGCCAGCACGTCGAGGCGGTCGTGGCTCTGGGGACGTACGCGAACGACGCGTGGAGCGCGTGGAAGTCGACGCCCGCTGGGCAGTCGCTGCACGTCGCCTTCGCGCACGTCACGCACCCCACCCAGCCGGAGAGCTCCTCGAAGAGCCCCGCCAAGATCGCCCAGGCCACGAAGGCCCTGCTGCAGAACTGGAATGCCGCGCTGCAGACGCTGGCGCCGGCGGTGGCGCATCCCGACGCGGCCCGGCCGCTCGTGCTCTACGGCGACACCTGGGCCGACGCCGACCGCCCCGCCGTTCCGCCGGACGACTTCCCGGCCGGCCTGCCGCTCTGGATGAGCGCGCAGGACGGCTGGGCGACGCGCGCGGGCACGACCGCTCTCGCGAAGCGCCGCAACATCACCATCACCGTGCCGGACGGGATCGTCTCGTGAGCGGCGATCGAACCTGGTTCCCCCTCACCGGCCCCGTGAGGGGGGCGGCACGCAGGGGGCCGACACGTGCGGCGAAGGCGCCCATCGATCCACTCACCGGCCCGAAGCTCGCGCTCGCCGGGCGCGTCGTCACGATGGACGACGCGTGGAGCGTCGTCGCGGACGGCATCGTCTACGTCGACGCCGGCCAGATCGCGGCGGTCCAGCCGCGCGCCCAGCCCGCGCCGCCGGGCTTCGAAGCCACGAGAGTCGTCGAGACGAGCGGGACGCTCTTCCCCGGACTGATCGAGCTGCACAACCACTTGAGCTACAACGCGCTGCCGCTCTGGAACGTGCCGAAGAAGTACGAGCACCGCGGCCAGTGGCCGAACCATCCCGACTACCGCAAGCTGATCAGCGGCCCGATGACGGTGATCGGCGAGCTCAAGGACGAGGACGGCCGCTCGCCGCTCCTGCCGGCGCTCGTGCGCTACGTGGAATGCAAGTGCCTGCTCGGCGGCGTGACCACGAGCCAGGGCGTGAAGCTCGCGAGCAACGGCGGCATCCAGCGCTTCTACCGCGGTCTGGTGCGCAACGTCGAGCAGACGGCCGACGCGGCGCTGCCGGAAGCGCAGGGCCGCATCCCGGACGTCGAGGCGAAGGACGCGCGCTGGTTCCTGGGCCGCCTCGCCAAAGAGGACAGCTGCCTGCTGCTCCACCTGGCCGAGGGCGTCACCGACCCCGCGCATCCGGACGACTCCGTCGCGCGGAAGCACTTCGAGGCGCTGCAGGTCTCGCCGACGGAGTGGGCGCTCGACGAGCACTTCAGCGGCATCCACTCCGCGGGCCTGCTGCCCCAGGACTTCGACGTTCTCGCCTCGCACCGCTCGTCGATGGTCTGGTCGCCCTTCAGCAACCTCCTGCTCTATGGCGGCACGGCCCGGGTCGAGGCGGCGCGCGCGGCGGGCGTCACGATCGGGCTCGGCAGCGACTGGTCGCCGAGCGGCAGCAAGAACCTGCTGGGCGAGCTCAAGGTCGCGTGGCTCTACAACCAGCAACAGCTGGGCGGCCTGTTCAAGACCCGCGAGCTCGTCGCGATGGCGACGCGCGACGCCGCGAAGATCCTCAAATGGACGGACGCGGCGGGCGAGCTCACGGCGGGCCTGCGCGCCGACCTGCTGGTGATCGACGGCGCCGCCGGCGACCCCTACGACGCGCTGATCCACGCTCGCGAGACGGACGTCCGGCTGGTCGTCATCAACGGCATCGCCCGCTACGGGTGGAAGGAGCTCATGGGCGCGCTCTCGCCCGCCGACCAGAGCGTTCGCGTCGGCGGACAGCTCCGCCAGTTGTTCCTGAAGCAGGAGACCGCGGACCCCGACGTCGCTCCGGTGTCGCTGAGCGCCGCGGCCGACACGATGCGGGACGCTCTAGAGAACATCGCGAAGCTCGCGAAGCAGGCCGAGAAGCCACAGCCGCCGGCCCGGCGCGCCGCGCTCGACGCGCCGCGCGCCGTGACCTGGTCGCTCGCGCTCGACGAGATCCAGGCGACCGGAATCGAGCTCCGGCCGCGGCTGCCCTACGCCGGCCCGCGCGATTTCACCGGCCCGAGCACGGCCGTGCGCTCCGGCGTGCGCGCCGCCGCGTCGCCGCCGCTCTCGTCGATCCTGCAGCCGATCGCGCTCGACGCCTTGACGGTCGCCGACGCTGCGGCCTTCCTCGACCTCGTCGAGCAGGAGCGGAACCTGCCGGACCCGATCCGAAAAGGCTTGCGCGGCCTCTACTGACGGGCGACCGGCCGGCGTAGACGCCGATCAGCGGCATGCTATCCTGCTGGCGTGACCGCTTCGCACGCGAAGGCGGCAGCGGCCGCCGTGGTCGCCGCGCTGCTGCCCGCCATCGCCCTGTCGGCCGGCGCGAGCGAGCGCAAGCTCGAAGAGGTGGTCGCCCTCATGGCGCAGGCGCGCGCCAAAGGGCTCGTCGGCACCGCGCGCAAGACGAAGGCGGTCGACGCGCGGCAGGCGCACGAGGGCGAGATCATCGTGACCGCGATCAAGGGCGAAGGCACCGAGACCCAGAGCGCTCCCGCGAAGCGCACCGACTGGGTGGTGCGCAACCGCTGCCCCGAGACGGGCAACGAGCAGTACCTGGTCGCCGAGTACCAGTTCAACGAGCGCTACCGGCCGACGAGCGCGCCGATCAGCGCTCACGGCTGGCGGGAGTTCCGGCCGATCGGCAAGGACGTGCGCTACTACATACTGCCGAACGAGACCGAGCCCTTCAGGTTCGTCGCACCCTGGGGCGAGCCCATGGTCGCGCGCCCCGGCGACGCGATCGTGCAGGATCCCAGGGACGAGAAGGACGTCTACCGCGTCGCCGCCGCGTCCTTCGCCTGCAGCTACCAGATCGTGAGCGCTCCCGGCGGCCAGAAGCCGGCGACTCCCTGAGCCCGACGTCGCGAGCCGCTACCGCTCGGCCGCCAGCTCCTTCCCGAACGCCGCGCGAATCCTGGCGGCCGGAATCAAGAGGTCGTTGTGCGACGCACCGCCCGCGTCGAAGTACGCCGCCACCGCGACCACCGCGAGCTTCAGGTCGACGACGGGCGCGCCGCTGAAGCCCGCGACCGTCCCGAGCCTGGCGGCGATGAGGTCGCTGCGGCGGTCCAGCGGACCGTCGAGCTCCTCTTCCCGTGACCCCTCCTTCAGCACGCTGCCGCTGACCGGCATCCACTCGACGAGCTCGGAGTGGTCCGCGCTCTGCCCCATGCCGAGCGCGACGACCGGGCTCCCGCTGCGGACCGGCTCCTCCGAGAGCACGAGCGGCGCGGTGGGGCCGGCGCTCCTGGCACGCAGCAGCGCGACGTCGCGCTTCTCGTCGACTCGCAGCAGCTCGGCATCGAGGATGCGGCCGCTCGACTCCTTGACCTGGAGCCGGCCGGCGGCCGCCTTCGCGACGTGCCCGGCCGTGACGAGGAGCCCCCGCGACGAGACGAAGAAGCCGGTGCCCACGACCTGCGAGCCCGAGAGGACCGCGACCACGCTCGGTTTGAGCGAGGCGAGCAGTCCGCCGAGCGCCTTCTGCTGGAACTGGACCTGCTCCTGTGCGTTGCGGGCGAGGCTTTCCTGCGCGACGGCGCGGCTGCTCTGCTCTTCCGCACGCCTTTGCGCGTCGTCCGCTCGGCGCTGCTGGCGCTGGGCCGATCGCATCGCGCTGAACGCTCCGAGCGCGAGACCGAGGAAGACCGTCGCCGCCGTGCCCAGGGCGACCATGCTGATGCGCCGCTTGCGGTCCTGCTGGAGGTGCGCGGCCTTGCGGCTCTCGAGGCTGGCCTCGATGAGCGCGCGCTCGTCGTCGTTCAGGTCCGTGCCTCGCTCGCTCAGCCAGGTCTCGGCCTCGACCAGGGAGACGCCGCGGAGCAGCAGCTCCGGATGCCCGCCCTTGCCGCGCCAGTCCAGAGCCTGCATCCCGAGCTGGTCGCGCCAGAGCAGGAAGGCGCGGTCCTCGTCGAGCCAGGCCCCGAGCCGCTTCCAGACGCGGATCAGCGAGTCGTGCGCGGGCTCCAGCATCCGCCGGCCGTCTTCGTTGCTCGAGGTCAGCAGACCGGCGTCGACGAGCGCCTTGCCGGCCGCCACGTAGGGCTGCCCCGGCTCGCTCTCCAGCGTAACGCCCGCAGGCAGCAGCTCCTCGAAGGCGCGGCGGCGGCAGCTGTCCTCCTTCCGGCTGCGTCCGATCCGAACCAGCCGGACGATCATCCACTGCAGGGCGGCCTGCTCCCGCGGCGGGAGCGCGCCGAAGCTGTCCTCCGCCTGCGCGGCCAGCACGCCGCTCAGCCCGCCCACGCGCGAGTACGCGTCGTTGGTGAGCCAGCCCTCGCGCCGGTCCCGCCAGAGCCGGAACAGCAGCGCCTGCAGCAAGGGCAGCGCGCCCGGCTCTCCGCGCATGTCGCCGACGATCCGATCGACGAGGCCGGGCTCGAAGGCCGCGCCGACCCGTTCGACGGGCTCCTCGATCGCCTGTCGCAGGTCGTCGGGCGTGAGCAGGGGCACCTCGAACACCCCCTTCTCGAGCTGCGGCCAGAGCTGCGGCAGTTGACGCAGCCCTTCCAGGAAGCTCGAACGGATCGCGAGCACCACGCGCACGTTCGCCGGCCGTTCGGCGAGCGCGCCGGCGAGTGCGTCGACGAACTCGGCGCGGGACTCGGGACGCGTGGTCAGGAACAGGTCCTCGAGCTGATCGAGGAACAGCAGCAGGCCGCCCGGAGCCGCACGCTGCGCCGCGGCCTGGAGCAGACCGCCGAGCCCGCGAGCGGCCGGCTCCGGGCTTCCCGCCGCCGCGGTCGGATCGACGGCGTCTTCCAGGAGCGCGCCCGCGAAGCCGAGCAGCGCCTCGGCCCCCGGTCGCACTTGGATCACGGTCCAACGTCGCTCGGACGATGCGCGCCGCAGGGCGGGGACGAGGCCGGCGAGCACCAGCGAGCTCTTTCCGCAGCCCGAGGGACCGGTCACGGTCACCACCGCGTTTTCGAGGAGCAGCCCGAGCAGCGGCTGGACCACGGCTTCGCGACCGAAGAAGAGGTCGGCGTCCGATTCGAGGAACGGGCGGGCTCCCGCGAACGGGTCCCTGGCCTCGGCCTCGGCCGGAGTCGCCGCCGTGCGCGGCTGCAGCGCGGCCGCTTCGAGGCGGTCGAAGGCCGCGGCATCGAAGCCCGCCCTGAGGTCGAGCGGCGCCCGCTCGACGAGCGGCGTGCCGAGCAGCATTCCCGGGTCCGACCCAGGGAGCAGGACCGGGACGATCGAGAACTGCGGCCGGCGCTCTCTCGCCTGGAGCGCGAGCGCGAGCGTGCGACGGCGCAGCTCGGACAGCCCCGAGCCGCCGATGCAGAAGAGCAGCACGCGGCTGTGGAACAGGGCTTCTTCGACGACGCCTTGCCAGTCTTCACCGGCGGCGACGTCCTCCCGATCCAGGAACACGCGCAGCGCGCGCGCGCGCAGCCCCTGGGCCAGGGCGTCGGCGGCGTCACGGTCCGGACGGCTCGAATCGAGAAAGAAGTCGTAGCCGGCGAACCGCTTCGTCGCGTCGTACTGGATCGGCGCCGGCCTCGCCGCTTCGGATCGACTCGGCGCCGCTGCCGACGGGGGCCGCGGGGCGGGCGCGGGCGACGCCGTGGAGCCGGCCTCGGATCCGGCGGTCTCGGCCGACGCGACGGGCGCTTCGAGCGCCGCCGCCGGCATCGCCAGCAGGGCGACGGCCCGGGCGAGCTGACCGAAGGCGTCCGCAATCCCTTCGCGCTCGGCGGCGCGCGCCGGGTCGCTGACGATGCGCTCCTCGAACGCGAACCGGGGCTCGTAGGGGATCGTGAGCTGGCGGAAGTCGAGCCCGCCTCGCCGCAGCGGGTCGGGCAGCAGGCCGCCGAACTTCTGCTCGAAGCGGGCGAAGAAGTCCTCGAGCAGCGCGGGATCGCGCTGCTCGATGCGGGCCGGCACCACCACGATGTCCAGCCTGCGGCCTCGGCGGTGCGCCTCGACGGCGCTCGACCGGAAGTCCCGCAGCATGTTGTCCGTGCCGTGGATGTTCTGGTGGTTCGCGGCGCACAGCATGACGATGGCGTCCGCGAGCTGATAGCCGCAGATGCCGCCCATCTCGGTCACGCCGGTGCGGCTGTCGACCAGCACGAGGTCGTACGGTCGCGGCACCAGCGAGCGCCGCAGCCACTCGAAGAAGAGCCCGCCCTCCCAGTTGAAGTAGAACTCCTGCCAGTCGAAGGTTCGCAGGTTGAGCGCGTAGCGCGCGAGCTGGTCCGGGTCCTGGCGCTGGCCGGCAGGCATGATGTCGAGCCGACCGCCGCCCGGCAGCCGCTCGTAGACGGGGCAGATGAAGCTCTCGAGCCGGCGGAAGGCCGCGTCGTCCGTGCGCGCGACCGACATCGCCTGCTTGTAGCTCAGCAGCAGGTCGAGCAGGCCCGCGTGTCGGCGCACCCCGTCGTGGTTGACGTCGAAGAACTGCTCGAGGCCCGGGGCTTCGAGGTCGAAGTCGATCATCAGGATCTTCGAGCCCCGCCGCGAGAGGACGTCGGCCACGTTGGCCATCGCCATCGAGCGGCCGACGCCGCCCTTGTAGGAGTAGAAGGTACAGATCACCCCTGTCCCCCTCCGGCCCAGGGGTACTCGCCTCCAGGTCCCGCGGCCCCGGGCCCGAGCTCGCCCTCGAAGAAGGCGCGGATCGCGCCCTGGTCGGGTCGGGGCTCGCGCAGGTTGGCGACCGTCTCGGGCAGGCTCGCATGCAGCCAGCGGCGCAGACGGCGCTCCTCCCCGACCGCGAGCTCGCACTGCGGGTCGTAGTCGTTCGCGTAGCGCGTGAAGGCGCCCGAGAGCTGACGCCGCGCCTCCGCCTCCAGCACCTGGTCGACGGGCGCGCGCCCGGGATCGAGAGGCGACACGGTGACGATCGCGACCTGGTCGTTGTTGAAGAACGGCGAGTTGGTCAGGGCCTGGCGGAGTCCCGGGTGAAACAGGCTCATCTCGTCGACGAGCAGCACGCAGCCCGCACGCGCCATGTCCTGGTAGATCCGGCGCTGCCGGAGGTCGGGAGCGGCGTCCCGCGCCTGCTCGAGCACAGCGTCGAACGGGTACCACTGGATTCGAATCTGGCGATTGCGGAGCTTGGGAAGGCTGTGCTGGTTGATCTCGCGGGCGATGCCGTGGACGGTGGTCTCCGCGTCCGATCCGCCCGGCCCGAAGGGCTGCCAGGCCTCGCGCCGCGCGGTGTAGCGCTTCGTCCACTCCACGCCGCCCGTGGTCAGGTCGTCGCGAAGCTTCTTGAAGCGATCCTCCACCACCTTGCCGAGGTGGTTGCCGACGATGCCGGGATCGTTTTCGAGCTCCTGCACCTCGCCCGCCGTCATGGCGAACACCGAGACCGGCAGCCCCACGGCGCGGGCGTTCCAAGCCGGCATCACGTCGTCGAGCCAGCGCTTGACCGGAGCGAGCGCGGCGTCGGCCGGGATCGGCGCCTGGACCTCGAAGCTCGCCGCCGCGTTCCAGGCGGCGGGGAGCTGCGCCGTGGTGACGCCGGCGAGCAGGAAGCCCGAGGCGCCCGTGCGTGCCCGCACCACCGCGAGAACGCTGGCGACGTCCCGGGACTGCGCCTTGAGCTGGTCGAGGCACGTGGGCGAGAGCAGGATCAGGGCTCCCGAGCACTGCGTCGCGCTCTTCTCCAGGGCGGCGAAGCCCGCCTCGTCCTGGGCGAAGAGCGCGGTCTTCGAGCGCAGGATCGGCCGCTCGAGCCACGCCTGGCACCGGCTCTCCACCTGCCTGGCGAGCTCCTCGTCGGCGGGGCTGAAGGCCAGCAGCAGGGAGTTGCGCAGCTCGCGGAAGTGGACGACCGGCGAGGACGGCTGTGGCGCCGGGGCCGCCACAGCCACGGGTGCGGGCGCCTGCTCCTGCTCCCAACGGGTCACGGCCGCCGTCACGAGACCCGCGAGCTGGTCGGGCGTCTTGAAGTAGCTGACCACGTGCGCCGCCTCCAGCTCGGCGCGCAACGCCTTGATCCGCTTGCCCCCCTCTCCGGCCCCGGTGTCGAAATCCATGAGCTCCGGCGTCCACGGCGCCGTACGGTCGAGCAGGAAGATGAGCCGCGGCTTGCCCTCGGCCCGGCGATACTCCATCTCGGTGATCGACTGGCTCGCGTCGTTGTCCTTGGGCGGGACGAAGCCATAGCGCCACGCGAAGATCCCGACGTAGATGTCGCAGGCGGCGACGTCCTTCAGGCACAGGTCGACTGGGCGCTCGTCGCTCGCGACGTAGTCCTCCATCGCGTGGATCTCCCTCCCCGGCACCTTCGTGAGGAGCCGATGGACGGAGGCACGGTACTCCTGCAGGTCCGCGAACGTGGACGAGATGTAGATCTTCGTCATGGCTTGCTCTGCAGGGCCCGCTCGCGACTACGACGACTGGAACTGCAGCGCGAAGTCGATGAGCCGCTTCTTCTCCCAGTAGACCTTCCCGAGGTACTGGCCGGGGCCGATCTGGCGGATCTCGTCGCGGATCCAGCGCGCCACGAGAGAGGTCTCGGAGTAGTCGAGCACGATGCACTCCTTGCCGTCGAGCCAGCTCGGCGCCTTGTAGACCTTGGCGATGATGGCGTCGAGCCCGAGCGGCAGGATCCGGTTGCGCAGGACGCCCTTCTGCGCGTCGAACGTCTTGCCCTGCCACGCGAAGTGGCTGATGAGCTCGGCGATCTCCTCGGTGTACGTCGTGCCCGGGGCGACGATCGCCGTGCCCTTGGCCTCCCCGTTCGGGATCTCGCCCGGTTCGCTGCCCTCGAAGAGGTCGTCGAGCTGCGCCTGGGACATGCCGAGAAGCTGCGGAATGCTGTACGCCATGGCTTCACCTCCGGTTCAGACACCGTCCAGGATCGCGTCGGCGGCTTTCTCCCCCACCATGTAGACGGCGCTCACCAGGAAGAAGCCGGGGATGCGCGGGAAGACCGACGCGTCCACGACGCGCAGCCCGCGCGTGCCGTGCACCCTGAAGTCGCTGCCGAGGACGCCGCCTTCGTCCCTGGGGCCGATCGCGCAGGTGCAGGACGCATGGTGGCCCCAGGCGTTCTGCCGCACGAATTCCTCGAGCTCCTCGCAGGACTGCTTCGAGTCGCCGGGCATCAGCTCTTCGGCCACGAGGCCGCGCTTCCGCAGCGGCGCCGTCAGGCTTCGCACGAGCTTGATCCCCGCCACGACGGAGGCGAGGTCCGTGCCCGCGGCGTCGCTGCCCTCCTCGAAGTAGCGGAAGTTGACGTGGGGCGGCTCGCGCGGATCGGCCGACTGCAGCGTGACCTCGCCGGCGCGATTCTCGGTGTGGGCCTTGTTGATGGCCCAGGTGAGGCAGTTGAGGTCCTCCCGGAAGCGCGCGGAGTAGCCGGGGAAGTAGCCGTGGAAGTCGCCGAGCACCGCGAAGCAGACGAGGTCCGGCAGCGACCGCTCGGGAGCCGACTTCGTGACGACCGCCATCACCGAGCCGTTCGTTCCGTAGACGCCCCCGCGGCCCGCCACCCAGCGCCGGTGCTGCGGGTCGCCCTTCTCGAAGCTCGCGCCGCGGAGCACCCGCCAGTGCTCGAAATCCATTCGATTGACGACGCCGACCTCGTAGCGGTCCTGCAGGTTTCGGCCCACGCCCCGGAGATCGACGCGCACCGGGATGCCGTGGCGCTCGAGCTCGGCGCGCGGCCCGATGCCGGACAGCATCAGCAGCTGCGGCGTGTTGAAGGCGCCGCCGGCGAGGATCACCTCGCGGGATGCGCGCACCTCGCGCGGCTCGCCCGCCTCGGCGCTCGGTCGCGCGTGCGCGCGGTAGAGGCGCCGGCCCTTCAGGTACGCGACGCCCGTGGCGCGGTTCTCGCCGTCGAGCATCACGCGCGTGGCGAGCGCGTCCGTCTCGATCCTCAGGCGCCCGGGAAAGCGGCGTGCCACGTCCAGCACGCGCTCGCGCGCGCCCACGCGCCGGTGGCCGCGCGTGGCGAGAGGCAGGTAGCGGATCCCGATCGCGTCGTCGCTCGCGAGCCGCCAGTCGTTCGGGTCGGCCTGGCTCTCCAGGAACCAGCGGATCCGCTGCCACCGCTTGCCGATCACGAGCGAGAGCTCGAAGGCGGAGCCCAGGATCACGCGCAGGAGAGCCCAGTCGAAGAAGGCGGTCTTCGGGATTGCACGCTCGCTGGGGAGCCAGCCGTGCCAGCCGTGGCGCGTGGGATCGAAGCCGAGCTTGGCGAGCCACCGGTACGGCTCGCGGTGCCGGCAGTTCTCGAGGCGGACGAAGTAGCGGTGCATGTTCTCGGCGCGCCAGGAGCGGTCGCCGGTCAGCTGGGCGATGCCGTTCCAGTCGGCGCCGTGCGGGTACATCAGGATCATCGCGTTGTGGGCCGTGCAGCCGCCGAGCGTCGTCGCGCGCGGGTAGAGCACTCCGTCCACGCGCCGGCCGTCCGCGTCGAGGCGGTACTTCTCGTCCAGCCGCTGGCGCTCGTCGTCCGCGTAGTGGCGCACGAAGAAGTCCCACTTCATCGCCGCGTTCTCCGACGCGAACGGGTGGAACGCCGGGACGTCGTAGTCGTCGGGCATCCGCTCGGCCCCGGCCTCGCCCGCTGCGGGCTCGCGCGCGTCGCCTCCGGCCTCGAGCAGAAGCACGCTGCGGCCGGCCTCGGCCAGCCGCGCCGCCAGCGTCCCGCCGCCGGCGCCCGACCCGACGACGACGTACTCGGCGTCCGCCGGCGCGGGAGTCGTCACTCGCTGGATTCCTTGCCGCCGCCTGGCGCGCGACTAGAACGTCTTCAGGAACTCGATCAGCGCCCGCTTGTCGGCGTCGCTCAAGCCCGGCTCTTCCTTGAAGCGGCTGGTGCCGAAGTAGTGGCCGCGGTTCACGACGAAGTCGGGGCAATTGCTGAGGCTCAGCAGAGGTTCGACCAGGTTCTTGAAAGCGCCTTCGGCCTGCTCGTTCGTCGCATCGCGCGGCAGCACGATCAGGTCCTTCTTGATCTTGACCACCAGCTCCAGCACCGTCTTCGCGCGGGCGGCCTCGTCTGCTGCGCCGGCGCCACGCGGCGGCAGCAGGTCGAGGTTCGCGAGCAGGTCGACCGGCGTGCCCGCGGGGATCGGTCCGATTTCGACGCCGCTTTCCTTGAGCAGCTTCGGGAACACCTTCGCCGCCGGGTCGAAGAGCGGCTGCAGCGCGTCGGGAAGGTAGCCGACCGGGACGCGCAGGTAGCTCTTCTCCGTCGTCCGGTCGATCTTGCCGGGCACCTTGTCGCCGAGCAGGCTGTCTTTCTCGCGCTTCTCCGGCCACAAGAGCTGCTCGATCGAGTCCTGGAACGAGCCCAGGCGCGCCTCGACCGAGGGCGACGGATCGAACTTGCCGAGGCTGTTGTTCACGAGGAACGGAGCCGTCGACCAGACGCTGATGAGCGAGGGCGGCCGCGTGTAGCCGCGGCCGCCGGCGGGCATCACGAAGTCGCGCTCGGCGCCGGTGTACGGGTGGTGGACCTTGATCGTCCCGAC
>Ga0335076_10001408_pt1 | contig 23288 bp, 21 predicted proteins | sample Lox_Sample_25_FD_206717 | JGI IMG/M metagenome (GOLD analysis project Ga0335076, IMG submission 206717) | Soil microbial communities from Loxahatchee National Wildlife Refuge, Florida, United States - Lox_Sample_2.5 | ecosystem: Environmental > Terrestrial > Soil > Wetlands | place: USA... | reverse complement strand
CCGGCATGGCCGGTCTCGGCCGGACTCCCAGCAACCGCAGGAACTCGATCTTCGTGGCGTCCGGGATCTGGTTGAACTGGTAGAGGACCGACTCGCCGAGGTAGGCGAAGAGCTCGAGGAGGGCGATCCCCGGGTCGGATTCGTTATGGTCGGTCCATTCCGGCGTGTAGACCGGGATCCTGCGCAGCAGCTCCTGTTTCAGCTGTTCATAGCTGCGGTTGTCGAGGGTCGGGGTGATCAGGGCCATCGCTCACCCCCGGAAGTAGAAGGGGTAGACCAGGTTGTCCTGGCGCAGGTCCGACAGCCGCTGGTACGAAATCGACACCCAGGCCAGCTCCGGCTCGTCGCCCGCGGTCACCGACACGTCGGTCAGCTGGATCCTCGGCTCCCAGCGGGTCAGCGCCGTCTCGATGTCCTTGGCGATCACCGTCCGGGTGGTCAGCGTGTTCGGCTCCATGAGATAGCGGCGGAGCCCGCAGCCGAACTCCGGCAGCATGATCCGCTCGCCGGGTTCGGTGTCCAGGATCTGCTCGATCGACTGGCGGATCCGGTCCATGCCCGACACCCGCGGCAGCCCGCCGGTGAGCTGGTCCGGCTGGATCGGGAACCGCAGCCCGCTGCCCAGCCACTGATCGGCGATGGTCTGCACCGTCGGCTGGCTCATGCCCTCGATCCTCGGCAGCGTGCGTCACCGACGCGTTACGAGCAAGCGCAAGGCAGGACCAGAGCGAGCCATGGCGCCGGGCGCCCGAGCGGCCATACTCTCGAAGGATGAGGACGATGAAGGGGCCGGTGCCGTCGCGGCGGCGGTTGCGGCTGGACGACAGCGGCGGGACGGCCGAGCGGTCGGCCGACCGGAATGCGGCCGACGTGCTCACCCGGCGACCGGGAACGCTGTCCCGTAGCGTCGCGGGACTAGACCAGGCATCGACCGAAGCCGCACCAGCGAGCGTGCGCACCGCGCTGGCCGAGCCCGGTCGCTCCCCCGGCGCCGCTGCGCGCGACGACCTAGAGCGTCGCTACGGCCACGACTTCGGCGCCGTCCGGGTGCACACCGACGCTGGCGCCGCGCGATCCGCGCGCGACGTGGACGCTCTCGCGTACACCGTAGGCCAGCACATCGTGTTCGGCGAAGGATCCTACTCTCCGGATACCCCGCTCGGCCGGCACGTGCTAGCTCACGAGCTGGCCCACGTCGTTCAGGGCGGCCCGGCGGACGTAGTCCGTCGCTACCGCGCCCCCACCAGCACGGCGTTCGGCGAGCTCGACACCGCCACCCTAGTCGAGCAGTCCTTCGACCCGAAGACGGACAAGGGCTCCAAGCCGTGGATCGAGCTGGTGACCGTGCAGTTCACGGGCGCCGCGACCGACACCGACGGCAACACCTACTGGACCGGCATCGCCACGGCGAAGTACCACGCCAACCCAGCCAAGCTCGCCGACCTCACCTTCATCGTGGCGGGCGGTTCCGCCGAACTGGGCCGCACCGACCCGGGGTCCTTCACCGTATTCCGGATCGAGGGGTACGGCTACAACAGCGGCACGCACTCCGGAATACCCGACATGACGACCCGAGAGCCGGGAGCGAACTGGCACTACACGAAGAAGAACGCGACGGGCGGGCGGTCCGCCAACATGAGCCTCGCCGTCTTCTACAACAAGGGCGAGGCGCTGCACGTCGGGCCGATCGACTACAGCTCCCACGGATGCGTCCACGTCGACTGGAATGCGATGCGGCAGGTGAACTACCACAGTGTCGTCGGCCTGACCAGGGTCAAGGTCAGTTATCCCACGAAGCCGTGAGGCCGGACCCGATCACGGTGACGGACACAGGGGATCGGGTGGAAGCGATTCCCGCGGAGGGAGTTTCGCGGGAGCGGCCTGGGCCGGGTCGGTGCTGACCACCGCCGCATGGAGCAGCCCGGGATCCTTGTCGAACACCGGTTTGCCACTGGCGTCATTGGCGTCATGCAGCTGGTCGAGCCACTTGGCCGGTGTCGCCAGCAGGGAGCTGTCCGTGCCGAAGATCTGGTCGAAGGCCTCGTCGACCGTCGGGTGATTCGGCTCCGGGGTCAACGCGTCCAGGTTGGCCTTGAGGGTGGCACTGGCGTGGACGGTGGCGCTTACGCCGCCGCTGAAATCGATCGAGGCGTCGGCCAGGAATGCGGCCGTGACGTCCAGCCCGATGCTCGGCGGGATGCAGAACCGCAGCGCGAGCAGGAACCAGAGCTGGAACATGAAGACCACGATCGGCAGGAACGCCAGGAACAGGAAGAACGCGACCAGGAAGAACAGCTCCAAGGCGAAGGTGCAGACGCCGCCGTTGCCGATCGCGCCCGCATTGGCGGTGTCGAGCGGTTTGAACGGGTTGAACACCAGGGCGGATTTCGGCGGGGTGGTGATCGCTACCCCGCCGGGACCCATCGGCTTGCCGGCTCGGGCGGCCAGGCGGCGCAGGTCCGGCAGGGTGATCGAGATGAGCCGCTTGGCCGTGCCCTCGGGGTCCATCGGGTCGGCCAGGCGGAACGGCTCGGACGCTTCGCTCCACCAGATCTTCGGCGGGCACATCTCCTTGCCCTTGGCGGGGGACTGCTTGACGAAACACCGGAGCTCGTAGATCGCGTGGCTGTCGTACTTGGGGTGGGCCTTGTCGTGCATCGTGAAGTGCTCGGCGGAGTACGTGGGGATCAGGCCGAACCAGGTCGACCGGGTCCGCGCCGCGCCGCAGTCACCGTCCCGGGCGGGCAGGCGCCACATCCGGAAGGTCTGCTCGGTCAGATCGGGATCTGGGGCCTCCACCGGCCGCCAGCGGCCCTCGCTGCCATCCTGCCTGGTGAACCAGCCCTGTTCGCGGTCATCGATGTCCAGCTGCCGCACCTGGTCCGCGTGGTCCTCAAGGAACTGCCGCCGCCAGGCGCGATCGGCCCACCACAGATCCCGGAGATCACGCAGGCCGGTGACCGTCTCGTCAACATCCAGGCCCTGTGCCGTGGCGAGTTCCCGCATCAGGGTACGGGCAGCGTGCCGGCCGTGCGGGCCGGTGCCGGGCGCGAACTGGCGGCGCATGACGAATCCGACCTCGATGTCGTCGTGCGAGCCAGCCCGGGGCAGACCGGGCTCGTCGCAGAAGACCTCGACCACCACGGCGTAGTACCGGTTGTGGTTGGGCTGGTACAGCTTGCGCAGCCCGGTGGCAACCGACTGCCAGGTGGCGAGCCGCAGCCGGCCGTTCCCGGTCGGCTTCACCGGCACGGGATAGGACCACAGGTCATCGTCGCCGAAGGCCAGGCTGTCCCGGGGGTCGGCGGTGAGCCCTCGCACGAATTCCGGGTCGTCGTACATCTGGATGGCTGGACGGAGCATCGCCGGGTCACGCACCCCGGTGTGCGCCCGCTCGCGCACGTACCAGGGCGCCCGCAGCGCAAAGCCGGTCACCAGATGTTCCCCACGCCCGGGGTATACGCCGGGGAGATGACGAACGAGTCGGCGATGAACGTCTGCGCCTTGACCATGCCGCTGAACGTGGAGATCGGGGCGTCAACCGTCACGATCGGGGCGGTCACCTTGAGTTCGAGGTTCGCCTCGATCTCGACGTTGGTGGCGGTCATCCGGACCACGCATCCGGACGCGTGGCTGACCGTAACCTCGCCTTCACCGCTCTCGTCGATTACCACCTCGTGTCCGGTCCGCGTGCGCAGCGTGATCCTGGGCGCGGCGTCATCGTCGTCGAACTCCAGGCGGCTGTTCGCCCGGGAGCGGAGCAGCCGGATGTTGTTCGGCGTCTCCGGGTCCTGGGGCAGTGCCGCCTTGCCGTTCCAAGCGCATCCGACGATGTACGGACGGCGCAGGTTTCCGGCCTCGAAGGCGACTACCACCTGGCTGCCGACGTCAGGCAGGATCTCCAGTCCCGAGTCGGCGTCCGCGTACGGCGTGCACAACGTTGCCCAGGCCCGCACGTCCCGGTCACCGTCCTGGCCGAGGAACGGGAACCGGACCTCGATCCGGCCCAGGGAGTCAGGATCGATCAAGTCGGTGACGAAGGCTGGATAAACGCCGAAGTAAGCCGGGGCGGCGCCGTCGACGGGTGCGGGCAGCATCAGGTCACCTCATTCACGGTCGCTCGCTCGGCCTCGAAGTAGGTGCGCAGGCCGCGCACCAGGTCGACGGTGTGCCGGATCCGGGTCACGTAGTAACCAGATCCCTCGAACGGCGCCCCGACCTGCTGCAGGGTCAGCCGGCTGCCGACCATCATGTCCGGGCTCCCCCGGGTGGTGCCGACCACGCTGACGAAGCGCCGGGCGCGGCGCAGCATCTCGGCCTTGGCCCAGGCCTGGGCCTCCTCGCCGGTGAGCGCCGCCTCGCGCACCCGGAGCGTCGTCGTCGCGCCCAGCGCCTTCTTCACGACCTGGGGCCCGGCGCGGCCCCCGGAGATCTCGGCCTCGATCGTGTCGGACTGCGCCCGCTCGTCGATGACGTCCGCGGCCGAGGCGTCGTACCCGGTGACCACGACCTCGCTGCGCTGGTGGGCCAGGTCGGCGCACAGCCGCACCGACAGCAGCTGGTTGGCCTGGACCAAGGTGATCTCGGTGCCGGATCGCCTGGGACGTGAGGCCATGTGCAGGGTGCGTCCGTCCGCCCACAGCTCGGCCTGCACCAGCCGGGCGCGCTCCCGGAGGAAGGCGAGGTCACTCTGGTTCAGCTGCTGGACGACGTCGTAGCGGGGCCCGTCGACGTCCACCTCGGCCCGCAGGCCATGGTCGTCGGCCACGGACGAGGCCAGGTCGGCGTCGGTGACGTCAGTAAAGGTGCGTAGCCGGCGCGTCATCCGCAGCCGCATCAGCGCGTCCTCGGCGAGGATCACCACCAGTGGCGGCTGGCCGTCGGCGAAGACGGCCTCGATCGCCGATATCGCGCCGTCGAAGACGGTGCGCTGGCCGCCATCCGGGCCGAGGGTGACCGTCAGTTGCTTGCCGAAGTCGACCGCGCCGCCGTCCAGGTAGATCATCCGGTCTGGCGGCCCGGCGGCCCCGGCTCCGGTCGCGAACAGGTGCAGCCGCAGCGTCCGCAGGCCCTCGACTCCCTCCTCGATCTCGAGCCGGACGCAGTCCCGGGCCAGGCTGGGCACCCGGTCGCCGTCGATGCTGAAAACCGGTCCGGCCACCGCGAACATCGGCTCGGTCATGTCGGCCTCAGTCGTCGAAACCAGTTGCTGCCGTGCGCTCGCACAGCCAGGTCAGCCGCCCCCGAGCCTCGTCCAACAGCTCCTCCATGGTTCGGCCGTCGCCGGATTGCCGATCACCAGCGCCGGCCGCGTGCCCGGGTTCGGCCGGGCGGATGTCGGTGAACATCTCGCCCACATGCACCACCATGACCCCAGCCTGGCCCGGTGCCGTCACCGCAGCGTTGCCGCTGCCCGGCGAGCGCGCCCAGCCGCCGTCAGCGTCGGCTGACCGGCGGCTTGAGCGGGACCCCCCGTCCGAAGGTCACCGCCCGGGTATCCACCTGCGGACGGTCGCGAACGACGAGGCCGGCCGCGGCGGAGGCGCCGGCCGAGAGGGACGCCGTGGCGCCGGCCGAGATGCCGGTCCCGCCGGAGAGGTCCGTCGGGGCGGCGGCCGATCCGGGTACCGCGAACGAGCCGCGGGCGGCGGCGACGCCGGCGTCTGCCTGGGCGGCGAGGACCCCCTGAGCAGCCGCGTCCACGCCGCCGGCGGCGGCGAGCGCGAATCCGGCCTCGGCCTGGGCCGCGGCTCCGACGGTCCCACCCCCGGTCACGTCGGCGCCCGCTGCGGCGGCTGCTCCGGCCGACAGGCCGAAGCCCGAAGCCGTACCTGCCCCCGCCAGGACGCCTGCCGCCACTCCCGCACTCGCCGAGACACCGGCCGTGACCCCGCCGGCCAGGCCGGCTGAGGCCGCGACGGACAGGCCGGCTGACGCGCCAGCGGTTACCCCGGCGCCGAACCCCGCGGTGACCCCGAGCCCGGCACCTGCGGTGACCGAGGCGTCGACCTGGAGCTGGACGCCGGCGCTCAGTCCGAGCGGACTGGACAGTCCGCTCATAGCCGAGCGCCAGGCAGCCGGGTCCAGCCCCATCCGGCTCAGGGCCTGCTGCACACTCTCGCCGTCCTGCGCGTCAGCGGCCGTATCGGGCGTGCTGGTCGGCTTGCTGCCGGGGCCGGTCGCAGTCTTCGCTCCGCCGGGCGGCGTCCCGCCGTCCTTGCGGGCTCCCGGCCCGGCGGCATTGGACTCGAGCGCTTGGTCCTGCCCCGTGATGGTCAGGCTGACCTTGGCCCTGAGGGCCAGCCCGTCGCCGCTGAAGTAGTCGATGTCCTCGCTGATCCGGGTGGCGATACCGTCGAAGGTCAGCTTCCCCCAGATGAACCGCAGCCGGGGAGGCGCCTTCTTGGGGTCGTCCTTGGGCGGCTCGGTGAACTGGCGCAGGTCCTGGGTGCGCGCTCGGACGTCGAGCGGCTGGCCGTCGGGACCGCCCTCGGCGGTGTCGTACTCGAGTTCCAGGCTGAGCGTGGCGTGGCCTTCGTTCGGCCGGTTCCGGCGCTGGGCCCGGGTGTCTGCCCCGCCGCTGGTGTCGTTGCTCCGCTCGATCTTCAGGCTGGTCGGGTTGAACTGCACGGTGATCGGGTTGCCGTCAGGCTGGACCGTCGGCGGCTTCTCCGCCGTCCCGGCCTTGATCTCCTTCAGGCGGTAGATCACGGCCTTGGCCGGTCGCTCGTTACTCATGTCGCACCGCCCCCCTGGCCTGGCTTGGCCAGCCGCAGGCCCTCGTGCACGATATGCAGCTCCTCGACCGCGATCTCCCCGGTCTTGGCGTTGAGCGCTGTCCCGGTGACCTTGCTGGGCAGCCCGCGCACAAACACCCAGCGGGCGACCTCGCGCCGCTTGTTCGGCGAGAACACCTGGACCAGGCCGTTATAGCGAGGAATCGGCAGCGTCCCCGTGACCATGCCGGTGATCCAGTCCCAGAGCGCCGAGTCGGCGGGCTTGCCGTCGCCGGGGACGAACATGCCCCGCTTGAGCACGATCGGAGACAGCTTCACCCGTCCCACCCGGCGGATCACCCCGTCGTTGCGGCCGCCCTCGAGGTACTCCTTGACGTCGGCCTCCAGCTCCAGGCCAGAGCACTCGGCGAAGTAGCCGTCACCGAGCGTCGAAGGGCTGGCCGACCGCGGTCCGGACACGGCGGTGAGGGTCACCGCGAACCTGAAGGTCTGGACCAGCTCCGCGGTCTCGCTCATCAGGCACCCGCCCGCCGCAGCGCCTCCGCCATTACCAGGGACGCCGGGACGGCGGCCGTGGGCGAGGCGACCGGGGTCACTGCCGTCGTGCCGTCGACGTCCTGGCTGATCCGCAGCACGAGGTACTCCAGCGGGCTGGACGGCGCCACTCCGATCTCCGTGATCAGGCGGCCCAGGGCCAGCGACTCCGGTGGATTCAGCTGGTCGTCGCAGCGCACGAAGAACGAGGACTGCTCGGTGTTCCCGGCGAAGGCGCCCTGCCGGTACAGGTCACGCAGGAACTCGGTGAGGGCGTGCGTCACCACGGCGCGCAGATCGCTCGTGTTCGGCTCGAAGACCAGCGCCTGCGCCTCGCGTTCCACCGACAGCGCGATCATCGTCATCAGCCGGCGCACGCTGAGCTGGCGGTAGCGCGGATCGCTGCTGAGGGTACGCGCGGCGGTAAGCCGGAAGCCATCCCGCTCGGCGCGGAACACGTTGATGCCGGCCAGGTGCAGCTCGTCGTGGACCGCGTCCGGGACCAGGTCATCGGCGAGCACGACGCCGATGGCGATCTCGTTGGCCGGACCCCAGGCCAGCCCGCGCCGACGCTCCCTGGCGGCGATCACCCCGGCGGCGACGGCCGACGGCGGAACCGGCACCGCCAGCCGGTCCGCGTCGTCACCCGGCACGCGCAGCCAGGGGTAGTAAGCCGCCGCGAAGCCGGAGTCGAGGCCGGAACGCCACCGGGTGAGGGCGTTCACCGAGAGCCGCGACGGCGCGTCGAGCAGGACGACGAACCGTTCGCGCAGCTTGGCGACGGCGATGAGCCGCTGCTGCCGCTGGGCGGCCTCGGCCACCGTCGACGGGTCCCCCGAGTCGAGATGGCCGGCTCCCTGCCACTCGTCGACGACCGTCGCCATGGTTCCGGCGGCTGTCTTCTCAGTCCCGGTGGACCAGGTCAGGTCCGGCACGCAGAGCAGGCCAAGGTCGGGAAGCCGGGTCAGCCGGTCGACACCGCGGTGGTCGTCGCGCTCGTCGAGCAGGTCGCCATCCGGGGAGTCGTCGTCGAAGAAGCTGTCGATGCAGATCTGGCCGAAGCGGTCTTCGCCGCGCGGCCCGGCGCCGCCGTCGGGGTCCGTCGCGGGCTTGGCCGTCATGTCCGGCAGCGTGCCGTCGGCAGGCAGGAGCGGATCGGCCCAGCCATCCGCCGTGCGCACGAGGAGCGACTCGGCGCTGAGCACGGTGCCCGGGTACGCCGGATGGTCCGGCGGGAGCGGCCGTGCCGGGTACCGCGGGTGGTCGGGGTGCAGGCCCAGGCCGGCCACCTGCTCGGCGCGCAGCCGCAACGGATCCTGGTCGGACACGTCGAGGGTCGCGGTGACCACCCGTGCGTCGACGCTGCCGTCGGGACCGCGTGCCCCTTCGGGCAGCGGCGGATCAATGGTGATCACCCGGACCCGGCCGGCCGCCGCGGATCGCAGCGCCTGAGTCCTGAGCCAGTGCAGGGTCCCGGCGGGACTCTCGGCCGAGGGACCCAGGAGGAGCAGGGAAGCGACCGGCAGGGCCGACGTGTCCGGCAGCACGAGCTCGTGCGCGGCGAGAGCGATCGCAGCAGAGACGGTTCGGTCTGGCGCCGGGAGCGGCGGCCCGGTCTGGAAGCTCAGCGTCACCCGCAGCCGGCCGCCCCAGCTGCCCTCACTCGCCGCAACCAGTGCTCGGCCGCCGGTCAGGATATATCGCGCGGTGGCCGAAGGATCATCGGCGCGGGGAACCACCCGGCAGACCCAGGCCACCTCCCCGCCCTGGTCGAAGAAGGCCCGGACGGCGCGCGGCAGGTAGCCCGGACAGGACTGGATACCGTCGCCGGTCATAGCCGTGACGCCGCCGAAGACGTCGACGAACTGCGACCAGCTGGTCGCCCGGACCGGGGTGTTCGCCGGTCCGCGCCAGGCTAGGCCTACGAATCCGGCCTGGTCGAGGCGGATCGGCTGTACGGCCGGCGGCGGCGGGACGGCCGAGTAATAGATCCCGGGAGCGCCGAGGACCAGGCCAACGGTCACCGCGATCAGACCGACTCGAAGTCGATCCGTTCGGCCACCAGGTGCAGCTCCTCCATCGCCACCTCACCACCGCCCTTGGCGGCCAGCGTCGGCCCGACCCACTTCTTCGGCTGCGCGGAAGTGAGGGTCCACCGGCACACCGGTGTGCGCTCCTCGTCCAGCATCGTGATGATCACCGTCTGCGGCTCGTGGTCGCCCTCGCGGGTCGACTTGAGCCAGGTGAACAGCCGCAGGTCCCCGATCACGCCGCGCTTGAGGGTGACATCGTCCGTGGTTTCGGTGTTGGCGATCTTGCGGACGTGGTTCTCCTTGTCGTTGCCGTTGCGGTACTCGGAGTACTTGACCTCGTTGCCGAGCCCGCTGACGTCGGAGAATCCGCCGACGATCTGGTCCTCGCCGCCGAACGTGCCCAGGCGGACGATGAAGTTGAACGCGCTGTAGGGATTATCCCGCACCGCCATGGGAGTTCCTCCTGTTCAAGGGTTTCGGCGTGGACCGTCAGCTCTGCTGGGCGTCCGCGGTCCACTGGCCGATCCGGAAGATCACGAATTCGGCCGGATATGTGGGAGCGACCCCGATCAAGGCGATCAGCCGGCCGTTATCAAGATCGTTCTGGGTCATCGTGGTCCGGTCGCAGCGGACGAAGAAGGCCTCCTCGGGCTTGGTGCCCATGAGCGCGCCTGACTTCCAGGTGACCAGCAGGAAGTCGGTGATGGCCTGGCGGATGTTCGCCCACAGGGCCTCGTTGTTCGGCTCGAACACGGCCCACTGGGTGCTCTTGTCGATCGAGTGCTCCAGGTAGATGAACAGCCGCCGGACGTTGACGTACTTCCACTCCGGATCCGAGCTCATCGTCCGCGCGCCCCAGACCCGGTTGCTGCGGCCAGGGAAGAACCGCAGGGCGTTGATGCCCTCGGGGTTCAGCACCGCCTGCCGGTCAAAGGTCACGTTCTGCATAAACCGGGTGATTCCGAGCACCACCTCGTTGGCCGGGGCCTTGTGCACGCCGCGAGCGACGTCGCTGCGGGCGTAGATCCCGGCCGTGAACCCGGACGGCGGCAGTTGCAGCGTCGCGGGCGCCGCACCAGGGTCGTTGACCGCGGTCGGGTCGAGGATCTCCACCCATGGGTAGTAGAGCGCCGCGTATTTCGTGTCGAACTGAGACCGGAAGGCGCGTACGCCGGAGATCGAAGAGTCCTTCGGCGGGTCGACGATGCCGATCCGGTAGCGCAGTTGCTCGCAGTGGTCGATCAGGGAGTCGGCCGCGGTCTTCTGGCTGGGAGGATCGCTGAACCGGATCGCGTCTGGCATCGCCACGATGGCGATGTCGTCGAGTTCGCCGAGGGCCGCGAGGCCGGTGGCCGCCTTGTTCGGGTTATCCGGGTCCGACTTTTCGCCCGCGAGGTCGTCCGCGGCGAGGGTCTTGCCGTCTCCCCCGCCGCTGAGGTATGCGGGCGTGGGGTTGTCGAGGGTGAGCAGGGCGTCCAGCAGCTGGGACGCGGTGGCGGGCGGGGTGGGGTTGCCGCCCTGCGGTGGCCGGACCAGGTCGAGCCAGATCAGGCTGAGCGGGTCCGTCGGCTGCTCGGCGCGGAGCACCTTGCTCACCGCGCGCGGATGAATGTCGTCGAGCTCGAGCCCGGTGTAGGGATCGGCGCGGATCGTATCCATGGCCACAGTCACGTCGAGCGTGATGTGGCACAACACCTTTCCGGCGGGCAGGCCCTCCGTGGTGCCGTCGTCCTTGCGCAGCAGGAGCGTCGTGCCCGGGCCCTTGACCACGATCCGGATGTTGGCCGGGACCGGCTTCGTCGGCGGAACGGTGTCCGGGGGGATCGCCTGGTCGTTGTCGAAGATTTCCACGGCTGCGCCCGGGGCCACCCCGCGCAACTCTGTGCCGACCAACCGGTTCTTGCTGCGCCGGAAGCCGACCTGCACGCTGATGGTCTTTCCCGCCTCCCCGGGCCAGCGTGCCCTCCAGGTGGCCATGGCTGGAGCGACCCCCAGCTCGAGTTTGGCGAAATTGGCATCGACGTCGGTGACCTGGTGCCCGGCACCGTCGTCCTTGGTCGCGAACGAGAACACCCGGCTGACGTACAGCCGGTGGCCACCGTTGTCGAAGAACGCCCGGGCGGCGTAGGCGAGGTAGTTGACGTCATCGCCCACGTCCTCGAGCCCGCCGAAGGCCCGCTCGAACTCGGTGAAGGTGCTAACCAGCACCGGCTTGTCCACCATGGTGACCTTCGGATCGGTCAGCTGATAGGCCAGCGGGCCGTACCGGGTCAGCCCCGCCATCCCGAAGGTGCTGGTCGGCACGCCTTCGATGGAGCGAGACCGGAAACTGGTCTCCTCCAGGTAGACCCCTGGGGTCAGGTATTCGGGCATGGGCTCACTTCTCCTTGCGCATCCCTCAGGCGGAGAACGGGATCGGGTCGGTCAGGGACAGTTCCGCGCCGACCGGGACGGTCAGCGTCGGTACGTGGGCGGTATTGGGCCGGTAGCCGGCCGGTGTCGCCGTCCCGCGCAGCACCGGGTTGTCGAGCTCGGCCGGTTGCGGGGGGTTGGACGGCCTGATCACCGGCTCGGCGATCAGATCCGCGTAGAGGTCGAGCGGGTCGACCGGCGGCGCCGTGGCCGGGTCCGGCGCGATGACCTGGAGGTCGATGTCGATGGTGCTCGGCGCCGGCGGCGGCAGGGACCCGGTGTCGGTGATCAGCACGGCGAACTCGCCCCGCTCGTCGGCGTGACCGTGCCCGACCGCGACGTCCCCGTGACGGACCGCAGTTAGCCGGGCCCAGCGCACCGGCGCCGCACCCGTTCGGATCGTGCCGCGAATCACGGTCATCCCGGCCGGCAGCAACGCGGCTGACCCGGGCCACAGCCAGGGTCGCAAGATCCGCGAGGCGGCCGGCATCACCGGTGGCGCCGCCTCGGCAGCCAGGATCTCGGCCAGGGTCCACAGCGGGAGTTCCAGCCGGCGCGGCACGAACCGCCGCGACGGGTCGACTAGGCGCAGCAGCAGCGAGGTGTGCACCGGTATGGTGTGGTCGAAGCGGAGGTACGACCGCCCCATGCCTTTGCCCGGCAACGAGAAACAGGGCCACTCCGGGTCGTGCACGCGCGGGAGCAGGAGCGGATCCATCTCGCGGCCGACGAGCACGCTGGTACGCACCAGCCGTCCGGTGACCGCGTCCAGGCATTCCACGCCGAGAGCGAGCCGGTGCAGGACGTTCGCCGGGCCGACACTGGTATCGATAACCAGGACGGGGTCGGTGGTCATGGCCGGTCCGCTCTCGGCGTGGCGTAGGCCGGCTTGGTGACCAGGCGGTCGGCGACCAGGGTCACCGGCTTGGCCGCCTGGCCACGGGGGCCCTCGATGCAGATCACCCGCGCCTGGTATAGCAAGCTGAGCCGGTAGTCCGTGGTCAGCGCCTGGAAGGCCTCGCTCATCGGCTCCAGCGCCACGTCGTCGGTGACCAGCTGGATCACGTCGCCCGGCGACCAGTCACCGCTGGGGTGCAGGAAGGGGCCGCTCAGCAGGCTCTGCGTCTCCAGGATCTGCGCGGTCAGCCCGAGCCACTCGAGCTCGCTCTCCACCACCGTGTCCCAGGCGGAGATCATCAGGTGCATCCGCAACGGGATCCGCGGCGTCCCGTCGGCTGCCGCGACCGCCGAGTAGCCCGGCCGGGTCTCCCGGTCGACGCTGACCTTGTAGCAGTACACCGAGATCGACGGGTACTGGATCACCGCGGTCGGGCTGGAGTTGACCTCGTCGAAGTCGACGGTCCCGGCCATCACGGCGGTCGGACGCGGCGGCGCCTGCAGCAGCTCGCCGATCCGCAGGTTGAGCAGATCGACGATGCTGCGGCCCACAGCCGCCAGCGCCCGGTGTCCCGCCATGACCCGATCGTGAGGAGCGGGCGTCACCCGACCGTTGCCGGATGCCGGCCGGCCGCGGGAAGCGGACCGCGGCGGCGATGTGTCGCGCATGAGCAACGGTGCGGTGACAGCGCCTGTCCAGACTCCGTATCCGAGAGGCGACGCCGAAGGGAGCGCCGATGTCCATCAATCATGACCTCGATGACGACCGCGAGATCACCGACACCGACCAGGACCACGACGATGACTGCGGCTGCGGCCGCCACTCCGAGTGCCCCGACTGTGACCCCGACCTGATCGACGACCTGGCCTGTCAGGCCGAGGGGATCCAGGCCCAGGCGGATTACAACAAGCAGACCCAAACGGACCTGAAGACGGCCAGCGACAGCTACGCCACGACGCGCAGCGCCTACCGGACGGCGCGGGCCGCGGCCGCCGTCGAGGTTCAGGACCTGCGCCACCAGGTCAAGCAGTACGCGGAGAGCATCCGCTGCAAGATCAAGCAAGACAGGGTCGTCGACTGCCTCGACGAGGCCTTCGAGCACATCTGCCGCCGCCTGGAGGCGTGCGGCGTCGGAGGCGGCTGCTGCTCCACCGACGACTGCGACTACGACAAGACCTGCCCCGACAGCTACGACGAGCTGGTCAGCCGGATCGCCGACTACACGGACCGGCTGGAGCGTGAGAAGTCGTGCTTCAACACCCTCATCGGTGAGCCCGAGGCGCTGCCCAAACGGGTGGCTGCCGCCAAGAAGGAGATCGGCGACATCGACGCGGCGCTGAAGGGGGACCAGGCGACCCTGGATCTCAAACGGCAGTACGCGGCCGCGCTGGTGGCACAGCGGCATCTGAAGTGGGACATGATCTGGAACGGGTTCAGGCACACCCAGGACTACATCGACTGCCTCTGCCGCGCGCTTACCTGCTGGACCAAGGCCAACGACGCGATCTCGGTGCTCACCGGGTGCCAGGCGGTCATGGACTGCCAGCAGAAGGCCCGTGAGAAGTGCTGTGACGACCTTCGCACGAAGACCGTCGATGAGGTCTTGCTCGAATACGAGCGGACCTGCGGCAGCGAGCGCTGCAAGGACACCGACGGCGGCTCTACCGATGAATCGGGCGACGACTCCGACGAGGACGACACGGACACGGAGGACGAATCCGACGAAGACGACGACGCACCCTGTGGTTGCGACCACGGGCACCGTCACCGGCGCCATCATCACCGTCACGCCCATCGGCACGACAGCGGCGACTGACCCGCATCAGGCCTGGCGGATCCGAACTGCTGGCGATGTCGCCGCGGGCGCCGGTGAGCTGAGCCTGACCGTCTCAGGCGTTGATGGTCGACGACCGTATGGGCGGGCGTCAAGGTAGTCGGAGGCAGCGGGTTGCGGCGCGATGCTATTCGCGCGGTCCAAGTCCAGTCGCAGCTGGCCGCCGTGATCTTCTGTTGCGGCCACCGGCCCGGCCCGCTGGCAGGCTCAGGCGATCGTCACTGCCCCGGGTACCGGGCGGGGGGCCGAGAAGGTCTTCACGGCGATGTCACCGGTGAGACAGCATCCGCGGTTCGCCACCTGCCACGACGTGTACCAGGGGATGTCAGGCTTGATCTCGATGTAATAGGTCCCCGGGACCAGATAACGCCAGTTAACCGACACCGAGCGACCGCTGGGTAGTGACTGTGTCCCGAAATCACCATCCGGCCAGTACGGGTTGTCCTTCCACAGGGTGATCGAGTAGCCGGTCGTGGGACAGCTCCCGCCGCCGGAGGCCACCCAATCGGCACGGATCGATACCGTCACCCCGCCGTCTGCGACCGGGAACCGGCGAGATTCCAGCCCTTCGCGGCAGATCGACAGCGTGCTCACGAAGTCAGCGGGAGGCGGCAGGGCGGTCATCGCCGGCAAGCCCGTCAGCGGCGCGGACGGCGGACAGTACGGCGCTGCTCGCGTCTCGGGGAAGCTGCCACCCCCGATCCGCGGACCGCGGGTTCGCTTGTCGATATCGAACGAGCCAAAGCTGATCGATATCGACGAGGCGAAGAACTCGTTGCCAGGAACGTAGGTATCCACGGTCGCCTCGTACCACAGCGCGCGGCCGAGGTCATGGATGAGTTCGATCGCTTCGTACTCGGCGCCGTTATATACAAGGCCATTCAGGGAGCCACTGCCGATGATGATATTCCAGGCCTGGTTGCCCGGACCGTGAAGGTTTCTCAAGCCAGTGCGGCGGGTGAGCCCGTGCAGCACATGGAGCGGGTGGAAGATACGGCGCTGGCCCGCCACACGGATGCAGTCGAACTGCGTCTGGTAAACCCGCTCGTCGGCCATGGATCCGCGGGTGTTGCCGGGGCAGCGGGTCAATGGCTCGGCTGTGACCTCGTGCGCCTGGCCCTGGGGGCCGGTGGCCCAGGTGACCTGGGTCAGCCACTTCGGGTCGCTGCAGTCCGGCTCCTCCTTGTCTTTCTCGTCCTCTTCGGGGTGCGGTTCCGGGTGAGGTGCGGGCACAGGACCGAGATCCGGTTCGGGGGCCAGGTCGGCCGGGTTCTCACCGATGGTCGGCGCCGGGTTGTCCGGGTGCGGGACTGGCCCGATCAACGGCGGGGGAAGGGGTCCAGGGAACGGCACGGGGGACGGCCCGGGTGCCGGACCAGGGGTTGGACCGGGTGCGGGCCCCACCTCTGGCGCAGGACCAACCTCGGGAGTCGGGGTGAACTCGGGGGTCGGGGTGAACTCAGGAGTCGGGGTGAACTCAGGAGTCGGGGTGAACTCGGGGATCGGGGCGAGCTCCGGTGACACCATCGGCCCCTCAAAGAAGAAAGCCTGCCGGTGCAGTCTGGCCGGGGCCGGGTGATGCACGACGTGTGCCAGCTCATGCGCGAGCAAGCGCTGTCCGGCGGTAGTCTGCGGGGCGTATTGACCCGCGCCGAAGGCGATGTCCGATCCAACGGTGAAGGCGTGCGCCGAGATCTGGCGTGCCACGGCGGACGCCTCGGCACCGGTGTGCACGCGGACCTGGTCCAGGCGGGCGCCCAGTTGGGGTTCGAGAATGGCCCGCGTCGATGTGTCGAGCGGGTGACCCCCGGACCAGCCCGAGTGGACCGCGGTAATGGATGCAGACGGCGTATGGGCCGTCTGGTCGGCGAACCGGTGCGCCGACGAAGATCTGGGCGCGCCAGCGTGCGAACGGACTGTCCGGTCACTGACGCCGACGGCAGAGGACTCCGCGACGGAGCGCATCACGCGGTCGGCGATCTGATCCGCTTCGCGCTCGTCAGGGTCTTGCGGCTGGCTGATCGCCGGATGGCTGTACCCGCACGCGCCATCCGTGGAGAATCGACGAACAGTGCCGAAGGCCAGGGCACGAGCCAACGGGGACGGCGCCGGCCTGGCTAGCTCACCCACCTCGACCGGCCCGCCCTGCGCGGTCTCCATCGCGTCCCGCGTCGCTGCCGAAGTGGGCACGGCGAACGTCGGCGACGGCGCCAACCACCGCCGACGGGTAGCTCCCGCGGCCAGCGAGCCGTGTGAGAAGCCCATCCCGGTAGGATGCCGTCGGCGACGTCACTGCAGCGTTGCGTACCAGCGGCTGCCAAGCCAGGTCATTATCTGCTCCGCCACGACCGGAACCGGACGGTCGTTGGCCAGCACGATATCCTCCACCCCGACGCCCTCACCGGCCGCTATCTGCCGGGCCGCCTCCCGCAGTTCCTCCCGCCGCTCGGTGGTCACATCGACCGCCAGGCGCTGCTCGATATCGGACAGCGGCGCCGACAGGCGAACCACCCGCAGCGGCACCCCGACCGCCTCCCGGATATCGCGCAATTCCTCGCGGCTGGAGACGAAGTAGGCGAGGACGAAGACGCTGATCCCTCCCTCGCGGTAGTTCGATACCACCGCCGCCAGGTTGCGCAGCATGAACGGGGTGCCGGCCGCGTCGCCGTCGAAGCTGTTCACGCCCCAGCCCAGGAAGTCAAGATCCAGCAGGGCGTACGGCTGACGGCGCTGCTCCAGCAAGTAGGAGATTTCCGCGGCGACCGTGCTCTTCCCCGCGCCATAGACCCCGGTGATCAAGACACCCTCGTCGCTGCGGACCCCCATCGGGCTAGCATACGGAACCACCACGCCATGCCTCTGGCCCAGTGTCGAGTGGTCACGCGACCGCGGAGAAGATGGAATCCGCGTCGGTCATAGCATCGGCTGCAGACCCCGTCGTGAGCGGGTGTGAGACCCAACTAGTGGAGGTACCAGATGGCCGAGCTCCCACCGCCCCCGGAGGGAATTGTGCTGGCCCACTTCATCGTCTCGGACGATGTCGAGCGCTCCCGGCGCTTCTACACCGAAGTACTCGGCGGCCGGGTGGCCTTCACCGGCCCCGGAGGGCTGATCTATGTCGCGCTGTCCAACAGCTGGATCATCATCAATGTCGGCGGAGGCCCGACCGACGACAAGCCGACGGTTACCCTGGAGACGCCACGCGATCCCGACCGGGTCAGCAGCTTCCTCAATATCCGGGTCAAAGACATCGCGGCCGTGTACGCCGAATGGAGCGCCCGGGGTGCTCAATTCCTGACGCCGCCGAAACAGCACGAGTACGAGATCCGCTGCTACATCCGCGATCCCGACGGTTACCTGATCGAAGTGGGGCAAACCACGGACCCTGAGGGGGACTGGACGCCCGCGCACTGGCCGTCGAATACGCCCGCCGAGAAATCCGACTGAAGGCGGAGTTCACCGGCGAAATCCCTCACATCGCCGCGGCGATCCAAGCCATCAGCGATGACGCCAGGCCGCCCGTCCGGGCCGCCGTTGTTAGTACTGTGATGCTGGGGAGGTTTCGGTCATGACCACCGCGATCATCGGCACTGGAGGGCTCGGATCGGTCATCGCCCGCCTGCTCGCCTCGGGCGGCGAGACCCTGCGTCTTTCGAGCGCCGACAGTGAGTCGGCACGAACGCTGGCGGCACAGATCGGTCGCGCTGCGGTTGTCGCCGCCGGCAACCGCGACGCATTGCAGGGCGCCGATGCCGTCATCCTCGCGCTGCGGTTTACCGTGCTGAAGAGCGTCATAGACGAGATCGCCGATCCGCTGGCCGACAAGCTCGTGGTTGTTCCGAGCAACCCGCTCACCGTCGACGCGGAAGGTAACCTCTCGCGTGTCCTGCCCGAAGGGCAATCCTCTGGCGAGGTCGTAGCCGGGTGGTTGCCGGCGGGGGCGCGTTTGGCCCAGGCGTTTGGAACCATGTCGGCCGATCTCCTCCAGTCCTCCAGCAACCGGTCACCGGAGCCGGCGGTCCTCTTCTTCGCGACCGACGACGACCGTGCTGGCGAGGAAGTCGAGCGGTTGATCCGGACAGCCGGCTTCGAGCCGGTGAAGGCGGGCGGGATCGAACAGTCGAGTCGACTCGAGGTGGGAGGGGACCTTCACGATCTCGTAGTCGGCCCCGCCGAGGCGCGGTCGTTGATCGGCGGGGCCTGACCCGCCTCGCTGACCTGGCCGACTGCGGCCTGGCTGGCACCGACGTTCAGCAGGCAAGAGCTGTTTCTGGTGACTTTCGGCACCTTGTCTTCAGCTGGACGGCCCGCGTAATCTCACTAATTGAGATTTTGGGGGGAGCAGTGTCGAGGGATGGGTGAATACGCCGTTCGGGATCGGCCCGGTCGGCCGCGTCGCGCGGGGACGCCCGCGTTCGACCTGCTGGCCTCGAAGCTCCGGCCGCCCCAGATGCGGCCCGGCACTGTCGTTCGCTCGCTGCTGATCGAGCAGCTGGCCAATCGCGATGCCCGTCCGATCGTGTCGGTGGTCGCGCCCGCGGGGTACGGGAAGACGACGCTGCTGTCGCAGTGGGCTGAACGCAACGGCCAGGCCTTCGGGTGGGTATCGGTTGATGAGAAGGACAATGACCCCAAGGTCCTGCTTAGCTACGTCGCCGAAGCGCTCGACGCGGTCGAGCCGATCAGTGAGCGCGTCTTCGACGCGCTCAGCTCCCCGGGCAGTTCGGTGCCTGGCTCGGTCGTGCCCCGGCTGTGCACGGCGCTCGCGTCGATGACCTCGCCGGTCGTCCTGGTCCTGGATGACGTGCATCTGCTGCATAACTCCGAATGCCTGGCCGCGCTGCCGGCGCTGGCCGATAACGTGCCGAACGGCTCGCGGCTCGTGCTGGCCGGACGGGACCAGCTGCCGCTGCGGATCGCGCGGCTGCGCGCTGAAGGCAAGATCTTGGAGATCGGCCCGGGCGACCTGGTGCTAACGACCGCGGAAGCGTCATCGCTGCTGCGCAACGCGGAGCTTGCCCTAGGCGAAGACCTCGTGGCGGAGCTTTACCAGCAGACCGAAGGGTGGGCGGCCGGCCTGTACCTCGCGGCCCTGTATCTCCGGGAAGGAGGCTCGCTGCCGCGGGCGGCCGTTTCTTTCAGCGGTCATGACCGGTTCATCCGCGAGTACGTGGAGACGGAGTTCCTCGCGCGGCTTTCCGATCAGAAACGGACGTTCTTGACCCAGACCTCGGTGCTCGAGCGGATGTGCGGGCCGCTGTGCGAGACGGTGGTTGACGTGCCCGGATCCGCAATGATGCTGGAGGAGCTGGCCCGGTCAAACCTGCTGCTGGTGCCTTTGGACCGGCGCGGGGAGTGGTACCGGTACCATCACCTGTTCCGCGACATGCTGCTGGCCGAACTGCAGGGCCGGGAGCCCGGCCTGGTGCCGAAGCTGCGGCGCCGCGCCGCCGGCTGGTGCCTGCGGAACGGCTTGCCCGAAGAAGCGCTGGAATACTCGATCGCTGCCGGGGACGTCGAGGCGACTGCTGGTCTGGTGACGGGTCTCGGGGTGGGGGTCTACCGGCAGGGCCGGGTCTCAACGGTCGAGCGGTGGTTCGGGTGGCTGGACGGGCGCGGCGGGATCGAGGGACACCCGCTGGCCGCGGTGCTGGCCTCGCTCCTGTCGGCGCTGACGGCGCGGCCGGTCGATGCCGAGCGGTGGGCCGATGCCGTGGATCGCTGGCAGTACGGGGACGCGGCGCGGCCTGATGACCCGGCGGCCGAGGCGTGGGCTGCCCTGCTGCGGGCTATTTTGTGCCGGCGCGGAGCCGAGCAAATGCGCACCGACGCCGACGAGGCCATCCGGAGGTTCGCGGCGGTGGGCTACGTGGACCCGGCGCCCTTGGCCCTGCAAGGGATCGCGCTGGTCCTTTCCGGCGACCTCGATGGCGGCGATGGGTCTTTCCAGGATGCGGTCGGCGTCGCGAACGAAGCGGGCGCGCCCGATACTCTCGCGCTCGCCACGTGTGAGCGGTCACTGCTGGCGATGGCGCGAAACGACTGGAACCGGGGCGAGGTCCTCGCCGACCAGGCACGCACAGCTTTGCGCCAGGCCGGGTTCGAGGAGAGCTACCTGACGCCCCTGGTCTGCGCGGCGCACGCCCGCGCGGCGATGCACCGCGGGGATGTCCCGGCCGCGCGCCGGGAGCTCATCGGCGCTCAGCGGCTGCGGCCGTTGCTGACCTACGCGCTCCCTCATCTTGCCGTTCAGGCCAGGATTGAGCTCGCTCGGGTCCACCTGGCGCTGGCCGACCCGGCCGGAGCCAGTACGCTCATCCGCGAGGTCGATGAGCTACTCAGGCGTCGGTCCAGCCTGGGGGTCCTGGGCGATCAGGCCAGAGCCCTCCGGGACCGGCTGGCCAAGGAGAGCGGCTCGGTCGTGCCCGGCGCGTCGACGCTGACCGCTGCCGAGCTGCGGCTGCTTCCGCTGCTCGCCACCCACCTGTCGTTCCCGCAGATCGGCGAGGAACTATTCCTGTCCCGCAACACCATCAAGTCACAGGCCGTTTCGATCTACCGCAAGCTGGGGGTTGCCTCCCGCAGTCCCGCGGTCACCCGAGCGCGTGAACTCGGGCTCCTGGAAGGATGACAGCCCGCACGGGTCTGGGTCTTTGCCGTCTCAGGTGACGATCAGGTAGATGCTGTTGGCGATGAGCCAGAAACCGATGATCAGGCTCCCGAGGATGATCACCTGATCGGTGTGCGTGTCGATCCAGGTCCGGAACCGGGCCAGGAGCGCCTGGCTCTGGCTGGGCCTGGCTACGGCATAGATCTCCATGGCCAGATACGACGCCGAGGCCAGCACGCAGTAGCCGAACAGCGCGAGGAAGCTCTCCCAGCTCGATAGCTTGGCCTCCACCACGGTGGCCGCGCCCGCGCCGATCAGCACCCAGGGCTGCAGCGTGGGGGCCAGCGCCATGGCGAACCACGGGGACATGTTGTCCACGTGCTCCTGCCACTTCGGCGGCTTCTTGGGCGGCTTGGGCCGCCCCCTGGCCCGGATGTGCCGGACGCCGATCACCACCAGGACGGCGCCGATCGCGATCTTGACCGCCAGCGCCGCCAGCGACGGGGCCGTGCTCGGCTGAGGCGGGTTGTTGCCGGTGGCGACCACGGTGACCGTGACCACGATGGCCAGCGACACCAGCCAGCCGAACACGAAGGCGGCACCCTTGCGCACGCCATGCCTGGAGGGCAGCACGATCATGAATGCCGTCAGCGGCAGCGGGTCGAGCGTCACGGCCAGGCCGATCAGGATCAGGTCAAGGATCACGACGGTCCCTCCCGTCAGATCAGCCCGAGCCGGCGGGCCCGGCGGACCGCCTCGCCGCGGTGGGTAACGGCCAGCTTGCGCAGGATGCTTCTCATGTGGGTCTTGACGGTGTGGACGGAGATATGCAGCTCGCTGGCGACCTCGGCCGTGCTCAGCATGCCGGATACGTGCCGTAGCACCTCCCGCTCGCGTTCGGAAAGCGGCTCGACCGTCAGGATCGCGCTGTCCTCGGCGATCAGTTCCTTGATGAACTGGCCCGGGTCGGGATGGGAGCGCAGGGAGAGTGCGGCCAGGCGCAAGCCGGCCGCCCAGCCCTCGGTCCGCCGGGTCAGGCGCTCGAGCAAGTCCGCCGTCAGCGTGACGCCGTGGCGGGCGAGCAGCAGACCTGCTTCGGCGGTGGTGAACGCCAGGTCGCCGGGAAGGATCTCGGCCAGCTGCCCGGCCCCCCGGTAGCGGTGCAGTCGCAGCAGCCGATCCGTCCGTGAGCAGACCACCAGGCGCAGCCCGGGCCCTACGTTCCGCAGCATGAAATCAAGCCCGTCAAGCACCACGGGGTCAGTCAGCAGATGCAGATCGTCGAGTACCAGCGTTAGCGGCGGATCCTGAGCCGCCAGCGCCGCCGTCAGCCGCAGCAAGAACGCGTGGTCGCCCGCCCGTCCCCGCGCGGCGGCCGGCACCGTGTCCGCAGCGGCGACGCCGGACAGGCGCAGCGCCGCCACCACATGGGACCAGAACACCCCCGGCCGGTTGTCGTACTCATCGAGGCTGACCCATGCGACCGTGCCGGGTTCGGCTGCCGTCCACAACGCCAGGGCCATCGTCTTGCCCGCGCCAGGCGGGCCGGTGACCACGGTCAGCGGGCACCACCGCACGCCCTCGGCGATCAGCTTGGTGATCCGCGGCCGCTGTACGGCCCAGCCCGGCACGCCCGGGGGCCACGCCCTCGACGCCAGGACCGCGGCCCTGCTTCGACTGGGGGCGGCGGTGGCGATGGGGTCGCCGGGGGTCTGCCTGAAATGAAGCACCGGCCGGGCGCTGGCGGCGGGCGCGACCGAGGAGGAGATCGCCGACGCGCTGGTGGCCATCGCCCCAGTGGCCGGACTCAGCAGGGTCGTCGCCGCCGCTCCGGAGGTGGCGACTGCGCTCGGCTATGACGTCATGGCCGCGCTGGAGGAGCCGAACGACCAGTGACCTACTGTCCTCGCTGAGCTTCCGCTGAGCGAGGAGCACTTCGCTTGGTGTCTTGCCCTCGGCCAGCTTCTCGTCGTATTATCCGCTGCCTCGCTGGGGGCCCTGATCTCACCCGGCGGCGCCTTGACCGACCGCCTGCATCGCCGCGTGCTCATGCAAGACCTTCTCGTCCTCATGGGTGGCGGGATGGAGGTCGAATGTGACCTGCTTGACCGTTCCCGTGAAGGCATAAGGAGCCTTGTCCTCATAGGCCCGGTCGACGACCAGCCCGTTGTCCCGGCCGATGTCCATGCCGGCGTAGGACGAGAAGGCCACCGGCACGGTATGCGTCATA
>Ga0335076_10001407_pt1 | contig 23290 bp, 21 predicted proteins | sample Lox_Sample_25_FD_206717 | JGI IMG/M metagenome (GOLD analysis project Ga0335076, IMG submission 206717) | Soil microbial communities from Loxahatchee National Wildlife Refuge, Florida, United States - Lox_Sample_2.5 | ecosystem: Environmental > Terrestrial > Soil > Wetlands | place: USA... | reverse complement strand
GGGGCAAGGGCAGTGAAGGGATTACATCGACCGTGAAGGGAACCGTCGGCGGCGTCGGCTACGTGGAACTCGCCTATGCAAAGGCAAACAATCTGCCCGTGGCCCAGGTGCGCAACCAGGCCGGCACGTGGATTGAGCCCACAGCCGCGGGGGCCACGGCAGCCATCGATGCATTTCAGCTGGAATTGACCAAAGATGTGCGCAGTCCGATTGTGGATCCGCCGGCGTTGGCCAAAACAGCCTATCCGATTTCAGGTCTGACTTACTTACTCGTGCCGAAGCAATCGAAAGACGCGGCCAGGCAGGAGCTGGTCCGACAATTCGTCCAATTTGTTGTGACGGAGGGCCAAGCCTCGGCGCACGAGCTCGAATATGCAACTTTGCCCTTAAGCTTGTCGGCGCAAGATCAGAAATTGCTCGGCGAAATCCATGAAGGAGAAGAGACTTCCACCAATCAGCCATCCCCCAAGCAGTAGGGAGCGGCGCTGAGCCGTAATTTTCACAATTTCTTCACCAAACCTGGGCCAATGGGATTCATCCTACAACAAACCCGTTAGTGGAGAGGACCCATGAACTGTACAGTGCGCTCGCGAATCGCAATCTCGTGCCTCGTCCTGGCCGGATTACTCACCCTTGCGTGTAACTCTTCGTCCCACAACCAGTCAGCCCAAAACACAACGATCATTGGCGCTGGTTCCACCTTCATTAATCCTGTGATGTCGCACTGGATTTCGACGTTCCAGAGCAGTCACCCCGGCGTTCAGATCAACTATCAGTCCATTGGCAGCGGAGGTGGAATCCAGCAGTTGAAGCAGGGCCTGGTCGATTTCGGGGCCAGCGACGCCGCCCTCGATGACGAAAAGCTCAAGGAGATGCCCGCCCTGGTCCAAATTCCCGAAAGTGCAGGTCCAGTCTGTATCACTTACAACCTGCCCGAGCTAAAAGAACCACTGAAGCTCAGCGGTGCGACTCTCGCCGATATCTACCTTGGCAAGATCAAGACGTGGCAGGATCCCGCGATCAAGAAAGACAACGCAGGAGTGAATCTGCCCAATCATCCCATCGCCGTTGCCCATCGCTCCGATGGCAGCGGGACTACAAACATCTTCACCACCTATTTGGCAAAGATCAGTCCTGAGTGGCAAAAGAAAGTGGGGAAAGGCATCTCTGTGAGTTGGCCGGTTGGCGTGGGCGGCAAAGGCAGCGAGGGCGTCACCGGATCAGTGAAGCAGACTTCCGGGTCGATCGGCTACGTTGAACTGACCTATGCCACAGAAAACAAGCTGCCCGTGGCGCAGATTCGTAATCAGGCGGGATCGTGGGTCGAACCGAGCGCGGCCGGGGCGACCGCCGCGATCGAGTCCTTTCACGATGAGTTAGCCAAAGACGTGCGGATGCCCGTGGTTGATCCTCCGGCATCCGCGAAAGATGCCTATCCAATCTCCGGCCTGACCTACTTGCTCGTTCCCAAGCAAGGCAAAGATGAAAACAAGCAGCAGATCGTGAAACAGTTCGTGCAATACATCATTACTGACGGGCAAGCTTCGGCGGAAGGGCTCCAGTATTCGAAATTACCCCCTAGCCTCGCGGACCAGGATCAGAAACTTCTGGCAGAGGTCCAAGGCGGCGCGCAGCAGACTTCGAGCAATGAGCCACCGAAGTGATCGATTGGATGCCGGGCACTCTCTTGCAGAGTGCCCGGTTTGATTTCCCTGTATTCTTCGAGATCGAGGATCGCCCGCGCTGAATTATTATGGTGAGCTCGCAGATTTTAACGCTGAGATCTCATGCACTCCTTAGGCATTCTTCTTTCTGGACGCGGATCGAACTTCGTCGCCATCGCCGACAGCATTGATGCAGGCCGCATTCCGGACGCGCGTATCGCTCTCGTCATTTCCAACAAGCCCGACGCACCCGGCATTGCCGTCGCGCGCCAGCGCGGATTGAATGCTCTTGTGATTGCCTCAAAAGGAAAGCCACGCGAAGAGCACGACCGCGAGGTGGTTGCCGCCCTGAAACAGAACGCTGTGGAGTTAGTTTGCCTTGCCGGATATATGCGCCTTCTCTCGCCATGGTTCGTGCAGCAGTTTCCACAACGCATTCTGAATATTCATCCCTCGCTTCTGCCGGCGTTTCCCGGTCTCGAAGCGCAAGAGCAGGCATTCGCCTATGGCGTTAAGGTGTCGGGATGCACCGTGCATTTCGTCGACGAAGAACTCGACCACGGCGCCATCATCGTGCAGAAGGCCGTGCCTGTGAACGAGGATGATGATGAGCACACCCTCGCCGCGCGCATCCTCGAACAGGAACACATTGCCTATACAGAAGCGATCAGAATCGTACTCGGTGGAAAATTCACAGTGGTGGGACGAAGATTTGTGACGAATCTCACATCTTTGCACAAGAGAAGCTGAGTATATTTTAGATTGCAGATTTCAGATTGCAGATTTTCCTTTGCCCACCATGAACAGCTCTGACGCGTTAAAGAATCGCACAAAGGGCTTCGCCTTGCTTGTAATCCGTCTATGCCGAACATTGCCTCGGAGCCAAGAAGGGTTGATTATCACCCGTCAACTACTGCGCTCTTCAACATCGGTCGGAGCAAATTACCGCGCCGTGTGCCGGGCTCGTTCGGCTGCCGATTTTATCTCCAAGCTTGGAATTGTCCTGGAGGAAGCAGACGAAACGCTGTTCTGGCTCGAACTCTTGCAAGATAGTGGAGTTGCTTCTGCCGACCGATTCGTGCCCTTGTTGAGAGAAGCAAACGAATTGGTCGCGATCTTTGTCGCATCGTTGCGGACCGCGAAAGGTGTGAAATCTGAAATCTGAAATTCCGAATCTGAAATCTGAAATCTGCAATCTGAAATCTCCCCATATAATGAACCCGTGTCCACTTTCGCACCTGTTGACGAACAGCTCACATACCTGAAAAAAGGCGCGGCGGAAATTATCCGCGAGTCCGATTTGCGCGCTAAGCTCGAAAAATCGCGCGCTACGGGCAAACCCCTTCGCGTGAAGCTCGGCATGGATCCGACGGCTCCCGATCTGCACCTGGGCCATACGGTGGTGCTGCGCAAGCTCAAACATTTTCAGGATCTCGGGCACACGGCGATTTTTCTTATCGGCGATTTTACCGGTATGATCGGCGACCCGACAGGCCGCTCTGCGACCCGGCCTCCGCTGAGCCGCGAGCAGGTTGAGCAAAACGCCGAGACCTACAAGACTCAGGTTTTCAAGATTCTCGATCCCCAGAAGACAGTCATCGACTTCAATCGCCGCTGGATGGGCGCCTTTACCTCCGACGATTTCGTGCGCCTGATGGCGAAGTACACGGTTTCGCAACTGCTCGAGCGCGAGGACTTCCACAAGCGCTTTCAGGAAGAAAAGCCCATCTCGGTGCACGAGCTGCTCTATCCGCTTGTGCAGGGATACGATTCCGTAGCTCTTGAGGCCGACGTGGAACTCGGCGGCACTGACCAGAAATTCAATCTCCTGGTGGGCCGCGAGCTGCAGCGCGCTTACGGACAGGAATCCCAAGTTGTGTTGACCACACCGATTCTCGAAGGCCTCGACGGCGTGCAGAAGATGTCGAAGTCGCTGGGCAACGCCATCGGCATTCACGAGCCTCCACTTGAGATGTACGGCAAGATCATGTCGATCTCCGACGAGATGATGTGGCGCTACTACGAACTGCTGACCGATGTGCAAGTCGCCGAAATCGAAAAGATGAAGCGGGAAGCGCATCCCATGCAGTCCAAGAAAGATCTGGCGCGCCGCATCGTGACCGATTTTCATTCCCCGGAGGCAGCCGCAAAAGCAGCCGAAGACTGGTCCAAGCAGTTCCAGAAAGACGAAGTGCCGGAAAGCGCCGAAGAAGTTCTCATCGCCCTTACTGAAGTTGGGCACATTGTTAATGGTGACCGCGGCCCTTCGGCGACGATAAGAGCAGACAGGCTTCTCGTCAAATGTGGCTTAGCCGCGTCTACAACCGATGCAGCCAGGAAAGTGAAGCAAGGCTCTGTGAGAGTAAACGATCACCTTCAAACTGAGCCGTATATCAATTTATCGGGACCGCCGCCTGCAAAGTTTCCACTCAGGGTTGGTAAGCAGGTGAAGATACCAGTCATTACCTGGTAAGCATTTCCGGAAACTCCGTCGGTCGTTTTGGCGCTATAGAACCACTGTCATCCTGAGCGTAGCAGAACGATTTGCTTCGCAAATCGTTCTGCGGAGTCGAAGGATCCCTACCTCCAAGACGAACCAGAGGATTTGCAAAGTGTTCCACCGGGAGCTTCAAGATCCCGGGAGCAACTTGCGGAAGCCCTCCTAAAGCCGCGCGCAGCATCTGTGAGCAGGGATCCTTCGACTGCGGTTTTGCTTCGCGTTCCGCGAAGCAAAATCCTCGCTCAGGATGACATGACTGATGCCTTTTTCATGTGTACGTGGCAGGTTTCTGCTACCCTCATCCCCGCAGATGCGCGCTGCTGCCATCCTCGGGCTGGGATGTTCTCCTAAACTGCTCAAGCCTTTCCAGACTGACAACACCATCGACTGGCGGATGGGCATGCCCGCTTCCAGCGCAGAAGCGGATGTGATTCTGCTCTTCGGCGGCGATGGAACTATTCACCGCCATCTTGCTCAGTTGATCCGGCTTGGCCTGCCGGTGCTCGTCGTCCCAGCCGGCAGCGGCAACGACTTCGCCCGTGCACTCGGGATCCGCCGCACCCTCGACTCCGTTGCTGCATGGCAGAAATTCCATACAGGAAACGCCAACGTTCGCCCCATCGATATCGGAGTCATCGACCCTGTCATGGCGGAAATGCCCGCCCCACGCTACTTTTGCAGCATTGCCGGGATCGGGCTCGACAGCGAGGTCGCCCGCCGCGCCAATCAGCTACCCCGCTGGCTGCGGGGCCACGGAGGCTATCTCTTTACCCTCGTTCCTACGATATTCCGCTTCGCGCCAGTGCTCATCAAAATCCTGATGCCCGGCGACGGTAAAACGCCAAACCAGCCCTGGACCCTCCGCAGCAACCGGCCGACGACTCTGGCCGCCATCGCCAATACGCCCGTTTACGGGGATGGCATGAAGATCGCTCCCCGCGCCCAGCTAGATGATGGTCTCCTCGACATCTGTATCGTCGGCGCTGTTAGTCCCTTCAAGCTTTTCCGGTTGTTTCCTACGGTCTATAGCGGCAACCACCTGAAGGTTCGCGAGGTCGAATACTTCACATCCCCGCAGGTGCGAATCGAGACCGGGCACCCGCTGGACATCTATGCCGACGGAGAATACGTCTGCCAGACTCCGGTCGAGATCAGCATCGTCCCCGCCGCCCTCAAGGTCATCACTCTCTGAGGTGTCCTAAAGCCACGAGCTATGCTCTGGTGCTAAACTTTTCTCATGTCTGACGGACGTTCGCGCACACTGCTTTGGATCCTCATCGGCGGAGGAGCATTCTTCCTCTTTGTGCTGGCCGTCTTCTCCCTGGTCTATCTGACCTTGCACGCTGGCACGAGCGAAACCAGCCTCACCGGCTTTGGCGATCGCATTGGCGTCGTCGATCTCGACGGCGTCATTTTGTCGCCCCAACCGGTGGTTGGCCAACTCAAGAAATTTGGGGACGACTCTTCCATTAAGGCCATCATTCTGCACGTGAACTCCCCTGGTGGAGGCGTGGCCGCGTCGGAGGAAATCTACCGCGAAGTGAAGCGTATCCGCAAAGAAAAGAACAAGAGAATCGTCGTCTCGATCGAGACTGTCGGCGCCAGCGGCGCGTACTATGTGGCCTCGGCGTCTGACAAGATCTTTGCCGACGAGGGCAGCATCGTGGGTTCAATCGGCGTGATTGCCCAGTGGGTCAATTACGGCGACCTGCTGAAATGGGCCAAGCTGAAAGATGTGGTCATCAAAACCGGCGAATTCAAGGATACCGGCAATCCTGCTCGCGATCTCACGCCTTCCGAGCAGGCATACATGCAATCACTCATCGACAACATGTTTGGCCAATTCATTCAGGCCGTCGCCGATGGCCGTGGCATGAAGTACGACGACGTGAAGTCGATCGCCAACGGTAAAGTCTGGACGGGCGAGCAAGCCGCCTCCATGAAGTTGATCGACAACGTTGGTGATTTCGAAGCTGCCGTCGCCGACACGGCAAAATCGGTCGGAATTCACGGCGAGCCGACGCTGGTCCGGCCCGAGCGCGACCGCAAAACGCTGATGGATCTGCTGCTGGGCGACGTCTCTCAATACATCCCCACGCGCGAGAAGTTGATGGAGCAGGAAGTCGGTTTTTACTACCTGTGGAAGTGATACCAGGGCACGTCAGTGAGCCAAACAGGGGCGGTTCCCAAACCGTAACTTGCATCCAACCCCTGAAATTTGAGAAGGTTATGAAGCAAGGGCAGGGACCCGACCTGCCTGCAGCGGGTCTGAAATTCTCCCGGTTCGCGAGTTCAATAAGGCTGTCGCAGGAAAACGAGAGGGGCCAATATGACCAAAGCCGATCTGATCGACGAAGTTTCGCGTTTGGCTGAACTTACGCGCAAAGACAGTGAAGTGATCGTGGAAACGATTTTCGACAGCGTGGTGCGCTCGTTGCGCGCCGGAGACAAGATCGAGATCCGCGGCTTTGGCAGTTTCCGTACCCGTCAGCGTAAGCCCCGCGTTGGCCGCAATCCCAAGACCGGCGAGCGCGTGGAAGTGCCCGCCAAGAAAATTCCCTTCTTTAAGCCCAGCAAGGAACTGAAAGATCTGGTGAACGAAACGACGCCTAGCGCTGCTCCTGTCGCACCACCGGCGCCTGCAACCCCAGCACCCCCGACCGCTTGACGTGCGTGTAAGTACGTCGGTGGATTCTTATCGAGCCGAACCCGATGGTCGTTGCAGCCCTGTTCGCCGCAAGATACTATAGTTCGTACACGTCTTTCCGCTTTCATCCCTAGCATTTTTGTTGGCTGCAATCTGCGCGGGTAAGGAGTGTGCGAACCCCGGTTGCAGGCGTACGTTTCCGCCTGCTCAATTTCTTGCGATGGAGCTGGATTTGAAAAAAGGGACAACCGCGGTGATCGTTGGTGCCCAATGGGGCGACGAGGGCAAAGGAAAGATCGTCGATGTTCTCTCCGAAAACTTTTCTTTGGTAGCCCGCTACGCCGGCGGACACAATGCCGGCCACACCGTTATCATCGACGGCAAGAAATTCGTCCTCCAGCTGGTTCCCTGCGGAGTCTTGCGCTCGGGCTGTCGCAGCGTCATCGGGAACGGTGTGGTTCTCGATCCTCTGGCGTTCCTCAAAGAGGTCGGCGGGCTCCGTCAGGCGGGCGTGAAGGTTGATGGCAATCTGTTTGTCTCCAACCGTGCCCACGTCATCCTGCCCTACCACCGCATGATCGAACTGGCCTCTGAAAATGCGCCGGGACGCGTGAAAATTGGCACGACCTCCCGCGGGATCGGTCCGGCCTACGAAGACAAAATGGGACGCCGCGGGCTGCGTGTTGCCGACCTCCTGGATTCGCAGCTCTTGAAGAAGCACATTGAAAACGCGGTGCGCGAGAAGAACATGATCGCGCACGCCCTTTTCAATTCCGAGCCCGTCGATGCCGACAAAATGTATGCCGAATACGCCCGGGCTGCCGAGCAAATCGCCCCATTCGTCTGCGATACCGCGGTGCTGCTGAATCAGGCCCTCGATGCCGGAGAATCCATCCTTTTCGAAGGCGCGCAGGGAACCATGCTCGATATCGACCATGGCACGTATCCGTTCGTGACGTCGTCCAGCGCGACCTCCGGCGGGGCCGTCATTGGCACCGGCGTTGCACCCAACGCCATCAAGTCAGTCATCGGAATCACGAAGGCCTACTGCACTCGCGTCGGCGAAGGTCCGTTCCCGACCGAAGAAAATGGCGCAGCCGGCGAAGACCTCCGCAAACGCGGTAACGAATACGGCGCTGTCACCGGGCGTCCACGCCGCACCGGTTGGCTCGATCTGCCTCTGCTTCGCTACTCCGGCATGATCAACGGGACATCCTCGCTTGTGGTCACGAAACTCGACGTTCTCGACACGCTTTCCGAGATCCCCGTTTGCGTCGGATACAAGATCGATGGCAAGCGAACCATCGAGATACCCGCCCAAGCCTGCGGCTTTGAAAAAATCGAGTGCGTGTACCAGAAACTACCCGGCTGGCAGACTTCCACGCAGGGCATTACCGAATATTCAAAGCTGCCCAGACAGGCGCGGGAATACCTGGCCTTTGTTGAAAAAGAAGCCGGCGCCAGAGTCGGTATGATCTCGACCGGGCCAGACCGCGACCACACCATCCTGACCGACGAATTCGTTTCCGAGTTGAAGGTAGCAGCGAAGAAGGCCTAGAATTGCCTCCCCGGCGCAGCCGCCGCAACAAGGAGCGAAAAAGATGGTGGTGTTGGTGGTGACGTGGATGGCGAAAGTTGGGCACGAAGCCGAAGTTGCCGCACTATTTGAAAAGCTGACCGAGAATTCCCGCAAAGAACCCGGATGCGCCATGTACCAGGTGCACCGCCATAAGACCGAGCCCCGCCGCTTCTTCATTTACGAGCAGTACAGGGACGACGCTGCTCTAGAGGCTCACCGCACCGCTCCCCACTTCCTCCAGTTTGCAAGAAAAGATTTGCCGAGAATCGCCGACCGTGTCGAAGGACACCTCTTCGAGCCGTTGGGATAGATCCCTGTGGCCGCGGCCGCCTTCGGCCGCGACAAATACATCCATTTGGCGACCAGCGCCTTTGCCCGTGGAATTATGGTGTTCCGCTATTGCGGCTTCTTGGCGTTCGCGGACTCAGTTTTTTCGGGTGATGCAGCACCCCTGGTGTAAACGATGCTTTTTGTTCCGCCGTCGCAGCTGCCCACCACCTTTGCTTCGGCTTCCTTGCCCTTATCAACTACCTCGAGCGTATAGCCCACCACGCCCTTGTCGTCGAGTTTCTTTGTGATCTCTGTCTTGAGTTCGTCGCAGGGTTTTCTCGCCGTCTGTCCCAGGCTCAATGTACACACAAAAAGCAGGGCAGCGGCCACTGTCCACGTTTTCATGGGTAAGGTCCTCGCTTCGAGCGAAGTATAAGGAACGCCGTCACAGGAAAGGAATTACGAGGGTAACGCGTCGGTAACTACTTGGAAGTCCTATCGACGATCAACTCGCCACCAGAAGCGTAGCTTTCCTTCGATACTTCGTGAAAAGCCACGACAATCGCTTCACGCCGTGCGCCCGCCTCCTCGACCAGAGCGTCAGTGATGCGTTTTGCAATCTTGCGCTTCTGGTCGGCCGAGCGGCCTTCCAGCATCGTGATTTGAACCAGAGGCATGATAGTGAAGACCGAAGCCGGAGCGGAAGTCCGGAGCCTAGCCTATTTCGCCAACTCGTACCCCGCAAAGAAGAAGCTCAGTTCGAAATGCGCGGTCTCCTCGGCGTCAGAGCCGTGGATGGCATTGTGCTCAATATTTGTCGCCCACTTCTTCCGGATGGTGCCTTCTTCCGCATTGGCGGGGTTTGTTGCGCCCATCAACTTGCGCAAATCTGCGATCGCATTTTCCTTTTCCAGCGCCAAAACCACGATCGGACCGCTCGACATGAAGCTGGTCAGCGAATTAAAGAACGGCTTGCCCACGTGTACGGCATAAAACTGTTCCGCCTGATGCTTGGAAATTTCCAGCATCTTGATGGCAAGAATGCGGAAGCCATTCTTCTCAAATTGTTCGATAATGTCGCCGATCGCATTCTTGCGCACGGCATCGGGCTTAATGATCGTAAAAGTCCGTTGCAGGGTCTTCATTCAGTTGATGGTCCTCGGTTTGTAGTCTTTGTCTGATTCAATCCGCAGTTTCGAGTTCAGTATTTAACCTTGGTCTCGGGACTCGGGACTCGCGTCTCGGACTCGCTAGACGCTCACTCCGAGAGCCGCCGCCAATGTCTCCCCGATGGCAGCTGGAGACTTTGCCACACGAATGCCGGCCGCTTCCAAAGCTTTGATCTTCTCAGCCGCCGTGCCCTTGCCGCCTGAGATGATCGCTCCAGCGTGGCCCATGCGACGCCCGGGAGGAGCGGTCTGTCCCGCAATGAAGCCCACCACCGGCTTCTTCATATGAGTCTTGACGAACTCGGCTGCGGTCTCCTCGGCATTGCCGCCGATTTCTCCGATCATGATCACACCTTCGGTTTCCGGATCGCGGTTGAATAAATCCAGCGCATCGACAAAGGTCGTTCCGATAATCGGATCGCCACCGATGCCAAGGGCCGTCGACTGGCCGATCCCGCGTTGCGTCAACTGATGCACTGCCTCATAGGTCAGCGTCCCGGAGCGCGATACGATCCCGATTGGGCCTTCTTTATGGATCGAAGCCGGCATAATGCCGATCTTGCACTTCCCCGGCGAAATAATGCCAGGGCAGTTCGGGCCGATCAGGCGCGAACGACGGTTCTGCAAGAACTCCCACGCTTTGACCATATCGAGCGTGGGGATTCCTTCCGTGATGCAAACGATCAAGTCGAGTTCCGCGTCCGCAGCCTCCATGATTGCGTCCGCCGCAAACGGTGGGGGCACGAAAATCACAGTTGCGTTGGCGCCGGTCTTCTCGGCCGCTTCCCGCACCGTGTTGAAAATCGGCCAGCCCTCGTGTGTCGTGCCGCCCTTGCCAGGAGTTACTCCACCGACGATCTGCGTTCCATACGCCGCACTCGCCTTGGCATGAAACGTTCCTTCACGTCCGGTCAAACCCTGCACCAGCACGCGCGTACTTTTATTCACTAAAATTGCCATATGAAAGTTACCTCGTAATTCTCTGAGTACACCCCGATGCCTTCGAGTAGTTCAGTGCTCTGTGTCCCGCGGTATCTTCCGTGGTGGGTGCTCCTTGTCTACCGCCACTCTGTGACGCCAAGAGTTCCACGAGCCGCAGCCACAACCTTATCCGCAGCTTCCTTCATGGTGTCAGTCACCACGAAGTTCAATCCGGAGTTCTGCAGGATCTTCTTACCTTCGTCAACATTCGTGCCCTCGAGCCGCAGCACTACGGGCAGCTTGATGTTCGTCTTTCTCGCCGCCTCCACTACGCCCGTTGCCAGTGTGTCGACGCGCAGGATGCCGCCAAAAATGTTGATCAGCACCGCCTTCACATTTTTATCGCTCAGCAGGATCTCGAACGCGTGCGCCACCTGCTCGGCATTTGCCCCGCCGCCCACATCGAGAAAGTTCGCCGGCATGCCGCCCGCGTACTTGATGATGTCCATCGTGGCCATTGCAAGGCCTGCCCCATTCACCATGCAGCCAACGTTTCCATCCAGCTTGATGTAGTTCAGGCTGTACTTTGAGGCTTCGACCTCGAGCGGATCTTCTTCGGTGATATCGCGCAACTCGCGCAAGTCCGGATGCCGGAACAACGCGTTGTCGTCGAAGTTGATCTTCGCATCGAGCGCGAACAGCCGCCCATCGGTCGTCGTAATAAACGGATTGATCTCTAGCAGCGACGCATCCGTGTCGAGAAACGCCTTATAGAGGCTAGTCAAGAACTGCACTGCCGGAGTGATCTGCTTCGGGCTCAGGCCCAGCTTGAATGCGATTTTCCGCGCCTGGAACGCCTCAAGGCCCATCCCCGGATCGATATGCTGCTTCAGAATCGCGTCCGGATTCTCAGCCGCGACCTGCTCGATTTCCATTCCGCCGGCCGCCGACGCCATGAATACCGGCTTGCCCTCTGCCCGATCAACCAGGATGCCGAGATACAGTTCCTTTTCGATCGGCAATGTCTCTTCGATCAGCAACCGACGGACAATCCGCCCCTCGGGTCCGGTCTGGTGCGTGATCAACTTCATGCCCAGCATTTTCGCGGCGAGATCGCCGGCCTCATCGACCGACTTTGCGATCTTCACGCCACCGCCCTTGCCACGGCCGCCAGCATGAATTTGCGCTTTCACCACGACCCCGGTTGCGCCGGAGTTTAACAAGTCTTTCGCAACGGACTCCGCTTCTTCCCGCGTCGCGGCCATCGATCCCCGCGGCACAGTGACACCATATCTCTTCAGAATTCCTTTTGCCTGATACTCATGAATTTTCATAATGAATGCTCTTCAGTCAAGAAAGTCGGTAGGACCCTGCTTGCGGCGTCGTCGAGTGCCTCGTGTCTGTCTGAGCAGCTTTGAAGGAATCATGCTACTCGTGCGAGACACAGGGTGTGCGGCAGCAAACTCATGATTCTATAGAACTCCACGAGCCCTCGGCAAACCTAGAACAACGTTTTTTTACGCAATTGTGCCATTCTCGGACGCGCCTTGCACCCTTTGCTCCAATGCGACATCGAAACCCTTATCGTTCGCCCGGTTCGCTCGCTGGCTCGATTTCGGAGGCCTTTTTGAAGATCATTTCTTTGAACGTCGCCCTGCCGCGCTTGATTGCCTACAAAGGCCTCACCATCGAGACCGGGATTTTCAAACAGCCGGTTTCCGGTCCGGTCATGCTTCGGACTCTGGATCTCGACGGCGACCGCCAAGCCGATCTTAGCGCCCACGGCGGCCCTTACAAGGCGGTCTACGGCTATCCCTCAGAGCACTACGAGTTCTGGCTCAAAGAGCTGCCAGGTGCTGATTTCCCTTGGGGAATGTTCGGCGAAAATTTCACCACCGAAGGATTATTCGAGCGCGACCTTCATGTCGGAGACCGTCTGCAAATCGGCACTGCAATCGTCATGGTTCGCCAGCCGCGCACGCCATGCTACAAATTGGAAGCCAAGTTCAAGCGCGACGACATGATCGAGCGCTTCCTGCGCAGCGGCCGCAGCGGGTTTTACTTTTCAGTGGAACGCGAGGGCGTGGTTGAATCCGGAAATGAATTCCAGATTTTGAGCCGCGAGCCCGAGGCCATCACCATCGCAGAATTAAACACTCTTTTCGTCGAAGACCGATACAATCGCGCCCTGCTGGAAAAAGCGGTTGCCAGCCCAGCCCTTCCTGAAAGCTGGCGCGAATACCTTGCCAAACGCCTGCCCTCCGCTGTCGTGCGCTGAGTTACGTCGAGGAGCCTCGCAGTAAATCTTCGCTTCGCATGCCGTACAATTCCCCAGCATGCTCCTCGACGCCCTCCATCGCCTTGCCAATCACAGCGAATCGCTCAGCCGTGCGGAGGCACGCGAGGCCATGGCGGAAATTCTCTCCGGACAGTGTACCGATGCCCAAATCGCCGCCACTCTGGTTGCGCTCCGCATGAAGGGCGAAACTGTCGAGGAAATCGTCGGCTTTGCCGAAGCCATCCGTGCCGCTGCTGCTCCGCTTCCGATCGAGCGCGCCACTGACGCTCTCGCAGTCACCGGCACTGGCCGCGACGCCCTCGCCGAAGATCCTGTCGATGATTCCCTGATCGACACCAGCGGCACGGGCGGCGATGCCAGCGGCACCTTCAACATTTCCACCGCGACTGCTCTCGTGACGGCCGGTGCCGGAGTCCGTGTCGCCAAGCACGGCAATCGCAGCATCAGTTCGAAATGCGGCTCAGCCGATGTCGTAGAAGCCCTTGGCGTCAACATCCAGCTTTCTCCCGAACGCGCCGCCCAATGCCTCCGCGAAGTCGGCATCTGCTTTCTCTACGCACCCAACCTGCATCCCGCGATGAAACAGGTGCAGGCCGTCCGCCGCCAACTTCGCATGCGGACCATGTTTAACCTGCTTGGCCCCCTGACGAATCCGGCGCGTGCTTCCGGACAGGTGGTTGGCGTCTATTCCTTGGATTTGGTCGAGAAACTTGCCGGAGCCCTCAGCATGCTCGGATTGCGCCGAGCCGTGGTTGTGCACGGCCTCGACGGCCTCGACGAGATCACAATTACCGCTGCGACACGAATCGCGGAGGCCCGCGAAGGCGCAGTGCATTCTTACGAAGTGGAACCGGAGGAATTCGGGATGGCGCGCGCCTCACTCGAGGAGATCGCTGGCGGCGATGCAACCGAAAACGCCGCCATCATCCGCGCCGTTCTAGACGGCGAGAAGTCGCCGCGCCGGAATGTTGTCGTCCTCAACTCCGCCGCCGCGTTGGTTGCCGCAGGTCGAGCCGATCAGCTAGAAACCGCAATTCCCCTGGCGATGAAATCGATCGACTCCGGCGCAGCCGCGAAGAAGTTAGAAGCGTTAGTTCGCTTCACCTCGAGTAAGTAGTTAGATCCTTGTCATCCTGAGGCGGGCGCTGTTTGCCCGCCGAAGGACCTGTGCACCACGCTCTTAAGGTCACGAATTCAAACCTATCCCAGTTCCACCTTCTCCAGATACTCTGCCACTTCCACGTTCCACCCCAACTCCTTCTCCATCAACTCCCGCAACTGCCCCGAAGCATCCGGCTCTCCGTGCACCAGATAAGTCTTCCCCGGCCGATTCCCGAACGTCCGCAGCCACTGCAGTAACTCCGGCGGGTCTGCGTGATCGCTGAACTGCTCGAGAGCCGCAATCTGGGCTCGAACCGGCACATAGTCGCCATAAATCTTGACTTCGTCCGCTTTACTCTTGATGGCGAACCCGCGCGTCCCCGGCGCCTGGAATCCGATAAAGATCACCAGGTTTCGCGGATCAGGCAAACGTTGCGCCAGATGATGCAGAATCCGTCCGCCCGTCACCATGCCGCTCGAGGAAATAATGATGCATGGAGTCACTACCGCGTTGATCCTCTTCGATTCCTCGGGCGTCGAAGCAAATGTAAATCCCGACCACTCCAGCGGCGACCCGTACTCGCGCACCATCTTCTTTGTCTCTTCGCTGTACTCTTCATCATGTTTCAGAAAAATCTCGACCGCCTTGATCGCCATTGGACTGTCGCAAAACACCGGCAACCGCGGAATCTGCCCCGACTCCATCAAATGCTTCAGAATGAATACAAACTTCTGCGTTCTCTCGATCGCAAATGCCGGCACAACCACCGATCCGCCACGCTTCGAAGTCTCCCGGATCAACCCCGCCAATTCCGGCAGCGGATCTTCCTTCGGATGTGTCCGATTGCCATAGGTCGACTCCATCACTACGACGTCAGCGACCTCTCCTTCCTGTGGACCCGAGTGGACGACCTTTCCCGGCGCGACTTTGTGATCGAGCACGCGCCCAATGTCGCCGGTAAAGAGCAATCGCCGCGAACGGCCGTTATCCGCCAGCGACACTTCGGCCATGCATGACCCCAGGATGTGCGCAGCGCGCACGAAACGGAAAGTCAGTTCGGAAGACAACTGCACTTGCTGCCCAACTTGCACCGGCTTGAAATACTGCAACGAATGGTGCGCCTCTTCGAACGTATAAAGTGGCAAGGCCGGGTCGTGCTTTGATTTCTTCGTCTTGTTATAAAAGTGCGCGTCTTCTTCCTGCAGATGTCCGGAATCGGGAAGGATGATGCCGCATAAATCGATGGTTGGCTGCGTCGCGTAAATCGGGCCCCGGAATCCTTCTTTCACCAACCGTGGAATCCAACCGCAATGATCCAGGTGCGCGTGCGTGAGAATCACCGCATCAATCCGGTTGGCCGCGATCGGCAGGTTGCTCCAGTTGCGCTCGCGCCATTCCTTCTGCCCCTGAAACAGCCCACAGTCAATCAGGACCTGGAACCCATCCTTCCCCGATGGGTCGCCGGTGTTGATGAGATGCTTGGAGCCGGTGACTGTCCCCGCCGCGCCCAGAAACTGGATGTAAGCCAAAGATTTCCTCCAATTCGAAGTAGAGAGAAATTACCACAGAGGCACCGAGGCACGGTGCTTTATGAGAAGTGTCATCATGGGGCGGCGCGCGGAGCTGCGGCTTCGTTGCGCAGGTAGGAGCCGATAGGAATTGTCATCCTGAGCGAAGTTGTCGTTCGCGAAGCGAGCGACAACGCAGTCGAAGGATCCCACCATCTCCCGTCACCTCGGCCTTTGTGCTCGGTAGTGAATGCGTTACTGCGCCGCACCTTCCACCTTGAACGCATTGTTCGTCATGTCGCTCTCGGGAACGCTGCCGTCGTTAACGACGATCTCCTGCGGCACGGCTGGAGTCTCTATGCGGATCGTGCCCTTGGCTTTCGCCCAAACCTCCAGGCGCTTGGTGACGTCTCCACGCTCGAACTTCACCGTGAGCGGTACTTCTGCCCCGGCCGTCCCCAGATTGTCAACCGTTACCGTGACCATGTACGTGCCGGTCATAGTCTTGCGCGCGAATGCCGACTCAACCTTAAAATCCGGCAACCCGCGATCCCGATACACCCAGTCATCGAAGAACCACTCCAGATCGCGCGACGTCTGCGCCGCAATCAGGCGCGGCATATACGAGGGTTCCTTATCTTGTTCGGGCCGATACTCAGCGATGGCTTTCTTCAGTGCTGCATCGCCGACCATGTCGCGCAGCATCCACCACACGCACATGGCCTTGCTGCGATAGAGTTCTTCACTCGACGTATTTACCAGAGAGTTAGCCGCTGCATCAGTCGACCCAAGTGCTTTTTCTGCGGCAATGAATGCCGACCTGTGCAATCCCATGTAATCAATCGCTGCGGCTCGGTTCTTCTGCTGCTCCAGATAGAGGGCCTGCGCGAAGTGTGCGAGACCTTCATCAATCCAGGGACGAGCCGAGAAGAAAGCTGCGTGCGTGAGTTGATGGGCCGCCGATAAGCCCGCGAGAGCCGAATCAATTCGCGCCAGCGGAGTGAACAGAAGGGATCCACTTTCAAACGGCGCCGCCTGAGGATCGGGAAGGTCTGCTGTTCGCCCCTTCTGGCGCGGCTTTCCAAACCATTCGGAGATCAACGGCAGCACTTTCTCCGAGGCCTCCGCGTACGTTTCTGCCGCAACCGCATGTGTCGGGAGATTAAAAACGGTGATCGACGGACGTTCCACCAATCCGTACTTCGATACCGCAAACGCCGGGGCAGAACGCCCGAGGCTCGGATAGGAGCATCGGACTTCCTGAACTTCCTTGGTGTGGCGCTGGATTTCAACTCCGCTGCAGACCACCGTCGAAGGCGAATCATCGCTGTTGAAACCGGTATCCTGAAACGTGACCTTCATCTGTGCTGTGGCCTCTCGCGCCTTCCACCGCGTCAGGGCCTCTGACAGACTGTCGCCCTCCGACAAGTTCGCAACCTCGGTGGCGATCGGATACCACGCCACATATCCCGCCCCACGCACCGCCGTGAAGTCCGCATCGATCCGATCCCAGTCGCTGTTCTTTGCCGAATCTTCCGGCGTGCCGATGCGCACCAGCCGCGTCGCATCCTGCAAGATCACGCCTTCATACGCGATGTCGAGTTCCACCGTGCCATGCGGCGCGACCATCTCCGGAAGAGTCACGATCGCCTCCGTCAATTCACCAGTGTGATCAGTATCCGATGTGAACGGCTGCGAGACGAACTGCAGGGCCTTGTCGCCAGACTTGAGCGACCGCCAGTCGAGAGACGACGAAATCTGCAGCACTGCCACTTTCTGCGACGTTTGCGAATCGTTGCGCAGCGTGATCTTGCCGCGAACTCCCAGCCGGTGCTGCTCGGGCTCAATTCGCACTTGCAGATCGTAATTGGCAAAAGTGAACGCCTCGCGGTCGACCGAAAAACACCTCAACGCCGAGGCAAAGAGAACACCCGAAAGAACGAGCAACTTCGCAAGCCACTTCATTTCGCAGAGCTTCTTTTCTTCTCAGACGAGCGTTCGCGCGCTCTGCGTTGCCTCACGATCTCATATAAGACCACTCCTGCCGCCACCGACACATTCAACGATGGCACCTGGCCCAGCATCGGAATCGACACCAGGAAATCGCACTTCTTCTTTACCAGGTCGTGCAGGCCCTTGCCTTCGCCGCCCAGCACCAGGGCGCAGTCCATGTTGTAATCCAGAGAGTCGTACGTTTTTTCGCCGCGCTCGTCGAGCCCGACGGTCCACACATTGCTCTCCTTCAGCTCTTCGACGGTGCGCGCGATGTTTGTCACTTTCGCGATCGGTAGATGTTCGGCCGCTCCGGCCGAGGCTTTTGTCACTGTTCCGGTCACGCTTGCGGAACGCCGCTCGGGAATCACTATGCCGTTTGCTCCGGCAGCGTCGGCCGTGCGCAAAATCGCTCCCAGGTTATGTGGATCTTCCACGCCATCGAGCACGATCACCAGCGAATATTGACCGCGTTTCGCCTCAATCACGTCCGCGAGATCGTTATACTGCTTGGCCGATGTTACTGCGACCACTCCTTGATGCCCGACTTGACCAGCCATGCGATCGAGTTCGGCGCGCTGCAGGAATCGCACCGGAATGCCAAGCTTCCTGCAGTCTTCAATCAGCCGTTGCAGCCGGAGATCGTGGCGCTCCTTCGCCATTCCCACCCACTCAAACGCGCGTCCGCGCGCCTTCAGCGCCTCGGTGACTGAGTTAATGCCATAGATGATGTGCATGAGCTAGTAGTGTAACGCGGCAAGCAGCGCCGCATACCATCCTGCGACGAATGGTCGGGTCATGCCCTCTTTATCGCTTGGTCAGCATGACGAGACTCTGAGGTTTGGAGCGGCCGTCGTGGCCGTCCAAAATGTGTACGTCCACCCTAACTCTGTCATCCTGAGGCGGGCGCTGTTTGCCCGCCGAAGGACCTGTGCACTCGCCGGCGGCACTGATGCTATCAGCCGGTTGCATAGGTCCTTCGGCGGGCAAAAGGCGCCTGCCTCAGGATGACAGATTCGTGGTGAGGAACTCGACGATCTCGCTGGGTTCTGGCCGCTCGGTATAATCCTCATTCGCCGAGGCATAGAGCACCGTGCCATCGCGATCGAGAACATACGTCGCCGGAATCGGCAGTTCCCAAGTGTCATCTCCGTTGGTGAAGGGCAGATTGACGAACGCTCGCCGGTACACCGCTTCCTGTGCCACAGGCACGCGATAGCTCAGCCCAAACTGCCGCGCCACCTTGTTGCCTGCATCGGAGAGCAGGGGAAAACGCAGCTTGTGCTGATCGTGCATGAAATAAGACTGCTTCACGGTCTGCGGCGAGACGGCCACGAGCGAAGCCCCTGCCTGCTCGATCTGCGGAAAGACAAGATTCATCGCCTCCATCTGACCGACACAAAACGGGCACCAGCGTCCGCGTATGAAGCAGATGGCAAGCCGTCCTTGAGCCAGCAGTTCGGTCGACGAGACGGCCTTGCCGTTGTGATCTTGCAGCTGGAAGGAAGGTGCCTTGGCGCCGACTGGGAGAATATGCGATGAGAGTTTCCGAGATTTCAGTTCCGCGACGGCCTGCGCATGAATCTTCTGGGTATCGGGCGGGACGTACTTCGCGATCAGCTCCTTGCGCTCGGCATAGATTTCGCGCAAGGGGCGCGACTCAATCGCCGCACTGGATTCTTCTAGAGATCGCCATTTCATACAGAGTCGAGTTTCTTCGGGTCCGAGTTGCACTCGAGCGCGACTTGGGCCAACGAATAGGCCTGGTCGATTACAGAACGGGCGGCCAGATAGAACGCCATCTTGGAGGAGTCGACCGGATGCTCCTCCACAGCCGTGATCCAGACACTTCCCGGGAAAGCTGGGAACCGTAAGCCCATACCGTCCTCGATTCCTTTTCGTATTGCGGTCCTGTATTCATCATTGACGGCAACCTTGTAGTGAATTCCGGGCGCGAAGTTGTAACGGAATTGCAGTGTCAGCCCAGCGGCCATGAAGCGCGGGCCGAGATGGCAGGCGAAATAACCACGGACCTCCGTCTCACCGGGAGAGATCGGATCAGACATAAGTCGGTCCTCCGAGGGCACTGATTCGGGAGTAGGGATCCTTCGACTCCGTTGCCGTTCGCTTCGCGACGGCAACTCCGCTCAGGATGACAGGACTTATTGGGCGGGTCAACGTCCGAAGGTGTCAACGGAAACCGTTGACACGGGACCCGCGACACGCCGCTCGCGACTCAGGACTCACGACTCGCGACTTGCTCACATTCCCGGCAACTTCATTCCTGCCAATCGCCGCGCGAAGCTGGCCTTGCCCATCTGCTTGAACATCTTCTTCATCTGCGCGTACTGGCGGAGCAGGTTGTTCACTTCTTGCACGCTCGTTCCCGAGCCGCGAGCGATCCGCTTGCGCCGGCTGCCATTGATGACTTCGTGGTGGTTGCGTTCGTGGCGCGTCATCGAGTTGATGATCGCTTCCACGCGGTTGATCTGGTTCTCGTCTACGTTGTCGGCAGCTTTCTGCAGCCCAGAGAATGGGCCGATCGACGGCAGCATTCCCATCAAGCTCTTCATCGATCCCATCTTGCGAACCTGTCGCAGTTGGTCACGAAAGTCTTCGAGTGAGAAGCCATCGCCGGAGAGCGCTTTCGTCGCCATCTCCTGCGCCTTCTTCTTGTCGATCTGCTGCTCGGCGCGCTCGATCAGCGACAGGATGTCGCCCATGCCCAGAATGCGCGACACGATGCGGTCGGGATGAAACGGCTCCAGCGCATCGTACTTTTCGCCCACGCCGATGAACTTGATCGGCTGACCAGTCACCTGGCGAATCGACAGCGCCGCACCGCCGCGCGCGTCGCCATCCATCTTGGTAAGCACAATACCCGTGAGCGAGAGCTTCTTGTGGAATTCGTCGGCGGAGTTGACCGCGTCTTGTCCGGTCATCGCGTCGGCGACGAACAGGATCTCTGACGGATTCAGCAGCTTCTTCAGCGACTGCATCTCGTCCATGAGCTGGTCATCGATATGCAGACGTCCGGCGGTATCGACGATCAGCACGTCGCATCCGGTGACGACAGCTTCGCGTTTCGCTTCCTTTACCAGCCGTTCCACGGTCGCCGTATTCGCTTCTGTGACCTGGCCTTCGTAAATATGTGACTTCACCGCCTCGGCAACGACTTTCAACTGCTCGCGCGCTGCAGGGCGGTACACGTCAACCGAAACGAGCAGAGGACGGTGTCCGCCATTCTTGAACCAGTGAGCCAGTTTGCCGGAAGTCGTGGTCTTGCCCGAACCTTGCAATCCAGCCATGAGAACGACGGTTGGCGGCTGAGAGGCGAATTTCATCCGCGCAGTGTCTTTCCCGAGGATCTCCACGAGTTCGTCGCGCAGGATCTTGATGACCTGTTCTCCGGGAGAGAGTGCGGTCATGACTTCCTGGCCAACGGCCTTGGCGCGGATCTGATCGATCAGCTGCTTGACGACCTTAAAGTTGACGTCGGCTTCGAGCAGCGCAAGCCGGATTTCACGCAGCGCTTCGTCAATGTTCTCCTCGGTAAGCGTCGCTTGTCCGCGGAGGGTCTTGAAGGCGCGTTGGAGCTTTTCCTGTAAATTCTCGAACATAGAAGTAATCCGAACATTCTAGCAGCGAGAAGAGCAGTGAGAGCCGAAAGCCGAAGGCGGCGAATGCCGAAAACCGAAAGCCGAAAGCCGAAAGCCGAAAGCTGAAAGCTGAAAGCTGAAAGCTGATAGCTCATAGCTCATAGCTCATAAGCTCCAAGCTCGCCGCGACAAACTGTCCCACGCCCCCGACCCAAAGCCACAATGACCCATCCCCGTTTCTCCCGGAGCGTCATCTCTTCAACAAAATCAACGACTTGCGCGACAGCCGTATGGCCGCGCCCGTGCACATTGCTCAGAGGGGAAAGGAGTGTTCGACCAGCCTATGGTGCGGACCGAAAGATCGCGGAAGCCGGGACGGAACGAGCGTCACAGCGCAGCCTGGGGAAAACGAATCTGTTCGATGTTGCTGCTAGTGAGCGGCATGGGATTCGCGCCCCGGCTCGAAGCAGCGGCCAGCCAACAAGCGCGCGCGACTTCGAGGGCGTTGTCGCCTGAGGTTGCGCGAATGGCGAACTCCGGGCCGAACTCCCAAGTGAAAGTGATCGTGCAATACAAGCACGCGCCGCAGATGTCGGCGGTGTCGCGTGTGCAGAAACTTGGCGGACGGATGTCAGGTGGCTTGAGCCTGGTCCGCAGCGTGGCTTACACGGTTCCGGCCGGCCGGTTGGCTGAGCTGGAGAATGATCCGGACGTCGCTTACGTGAGCCTAGATCACTCCCTGAAAGCCTTTGACGACTATACCGATGCGGCCATGAACGCGAGTTCGTTTGCGAATGCCGGCTACGATGGTACGGGCATCACCGTCGCGGTCATCGACAGCGGCATCAACGACACCCATGTGGATCTGGGCAACGGCAACAATTCGCGCGTTCTCTATCATCAGGATTTCACCGGCACTACTACCTATCTCAACCACAAGCAGGTATGGGACCTTTACGGACACGGCACGCACGTCGCGGGCATCATCGGCGGCAATGGCAAGAAGTCTGCCGGACGTTACGCGGGCGTCGCTCCCAACGTGAACTTCGTTGACTTACGCGTTCTGGATGCGACCGGAATCGGCACCGATAGCGCTGTAATCGCCGCGATTCAGCAGGCGATCTCGCTCAAGAATACGTACAACATCAAGGTCATCAATCTGTCGCTGGGCCGCGGAATCTCAGAGGGTTACGCTCAAGATCCGCTGGACCAGGCAGTCGAATCAGCGTGGAAGGCGGGAATCGTCGTAGTGGTTGCGGCTGGGAATTTCGGTCGCATCAGCGTGTACGGCAGCAACGGATACGGAACAGTGGCTGCCCCCGGCAACGACCCGCTGGTGCTGACGGTCGGCGCGATGAAGTCGATGGGAACGTATTCGCGCGGCGATGATCAGATCGCCAGCTATAGCTCAAAAGGGCCCACCACGTTTGACCATGTAGTGAAGCCGGATGTGGTTGCGCCGGGCAACCTCGTGGTCTCGACGAATTCGAAGGGAAGCGTGTTGGAAGCGGAATTTCCTGACAATGACGTGGCAGGGAACGCGTCGAACGACTACTTCCTGTTGAGCGGTACCAGCATGGCAACGCCGGCCGTAGCCGGTGGAGTTGCGCTGATGTTGCAGAAGGATTCGACGCTTACCCCGGACCAGGTCAAAGCGCGGCTGATGAAGACCGCATACAAGAATTTCCCGACTTCCTCGACAGCGACGGACCCGGCGACTGGCCAGACGTATACCGATTACTACGACGTCTTTACGGTAGGCGCGGGCTACGTTGATCTGGCGGCTGCCCTGGCGAATACCGACAAAGCACCGGCGGTCGTGGGCTCCGCGCTTTCTCCGACAGCCACCTGCAACCCGCGAACGGGAAACGTGACGCTTTCCAACGGCAACAGCATGGTCGCGTCATCGTCGGTGGTCTGGGGAACTTCCGTTTTATGGGGATCATCTGTGGTTTGGGGCACCAACGTATCGGGCAGCTCCGTCGTATGGGGCAGTTCGGTCGTCTGGGGCAGCAGCACCGCCACAGGGTTCAGTGTTGT
>Ga0335076_10001406_pt1 | contig 23295 bp, 13 predicted proteins | sample Lox_Sample_25_FD_206717 | JGI IMG/M metagenome (GOLD analysis project Ga0335076, IMG submission 206717) | Soil microbial communities from Loxahatchee National Wildlife Refuge, Florida, United States - Lox_Sample_2.5 | ecosystem: Environmental > Terrestrial > Soil > Wetlands | place: USA... | reverse complement strand
GATTGGATGAGCCCCGAACGCGCTCACCTGATCCGCAGTTATGGCGCGGAAGTAGTTCCGGTCAGCAAGTCCGACGGAGGTTTCCTTGGGAGCATTCGGATGTGCGAGGAATTCGCTTCGTCGCGGAACGATGTGTTTCTCCCTCGTCAGTTCTCCAACACCGCCAACTGTGAAGCGCATGAAGAAACCACTGCTCCCGAAATTTGGTCGCAACTTCTTTCGGTCGGCAAGCGGCCGCAGGCGTTCGTCGCCGGTGTTGGCACTGGTGGCACTGTCATGGGCGTGGGCAAATATTTGCGAAAGCAAGATGCCTCAGTACGTATTCATCCAGTGGAACCTGCCGAATCGCCAACGCTAACCACAGGATGCAAGGTGGGAAATCATCGCATCCAGGGTATTTCCGACGAATTCATCCCTGAAATCATCCAGCTCAAGGAACTCAATGAAGTGATTAGCATCTCCGACGGCGACGCCATCCAAATGGCTCAAAAGCTTGCCACCACGGTTGGTCTTGCGGTTGGTATTTCGTCCGGCTGTAATTTCCTGGCGGCGGTGAAGGCGCAGGACTTGCTTGGAGCCAACGCGGTGGTTGCCACGGTGTTCTGCGACGACAATAAGAAATACCTGAGCACGGCCCTTATGAACGACGAGCCGTCAAAGCCCGACGATCTGTCTCCCCAAATCGAGGTGCTCGGCTTCGGCACGGTTGGCCGCGCCTGTGAATTCTGCCATTAGTCCGCGCCTGATGTGTTTTCGACCTTATCGTCCGGTTGAGGGGCAATCGCCCGTTGGCTCGATAGAATCCAAGCCTCGCTGAGCAGATATTTATACAGGTAGTCCATCGGCTTCGCCGGATGCAGGCCTTCGGCATGCACCATTCCAGCGGTTGAGTCCCAGGCCCATCCCTGCAATCCCGTGCCGGCGATCCACTGCTTCAATTCGTCTTCAGGCATCGGATAGACAACCAATCTCACGTTTTGTGAAAACAGCCGCGCTATTCCTTCCAACAATGTTCCCGACAGCTCACCGTAGCGGTCTTGCAACACACGCACCAGCACGGAAAGTCCGATTGCAAAATGAATCCGGGATTTGGTGTAGCGATTCGCAAACGCGCTCATCTCGTATAGCTCTGGTGAGCGGAACACCATTACGCCGTAGCCCAGCGCATGTAGTGATTTCACCAACGGTGCGATTTCCCCAAGCGGCAGCGGCTTCATCTTATCGGTAAACGGCTGCGCGGAAAGGCAGAACAAGCCCAGACTGCCCTTGCTCTCCTTCAGTTCTTCCCTTGGAAGCTCCTCCAGCGTGCTCCGGATCAACTCTCCATGTAGACTGGCCAGCTGTTGGAACCGCCCCGGCGCCAGCACCAAAGCTCGCTTGTACAATGCTTCATTTGCCGGAGCGAACTCGTTCTCCGGCAGAAGCACAACGGCTTGAGCGTATTCGCCGACCACAAGTCGCACATGCAGTTCCGTGCGATCCCACGTTTCGAAGGCAGGGCCGTGTAGTTCCAAAAAATCGATTTCCAGTCGATGCAAGTTAAGGTCTTCAAAAAGGACCACTAAGAACCCATTAGGGCTTGCCAGTGCGTGCTGCGCGGCATAAAGCAGATTTACGCCGAGAATGCCCACCGCCTCCTGCTGCCTCAGGTTGGTGGAGTCTCTCAGGTTCGCGTGAAGGATGACATCGTTCGGGAGACCGCCTGGTTCTTGCACAAACCGCAGCCCTATCCAGCCGTGGCAATCGTTTGTACCCGCGAAATTGCGTGCTGAAATCGTGTCCACAAACGAGAAAAACTTCGTGGTCGTTCCCCGGCTTGCCTGCAGTTGTGCCAGCAACTGCGCCCACTCGTTGTCCAGCATCGCTTGAAGCCTCTGTTTCGAGACGTAGCGTGTGCCCGCTCCGTAGAGATCGTCGCTGACCTCTTTGTCGTATGCCGAGATCGTCTTCGCCACCGTGCCCGAGGCCCCGCCCACGCGCAGAAACCAGCGCGCTACTTCCTGGCCCGCGCCGATTTCCGCAAACGACCCAAACACCTTCGCATCGAGATTGATGGAAAGTGCCTTCTGATGCGTCCCGAGTTTCTCCGTGGTTTCCATAGCTCCTTCTCTCGCAGGGTTTAGACTCTAGCACTTTCGATGTCATTTGCAGAACCGCGGAGGAAAACAAAAAGGGCAGGGAAGAACCCTGCCCCAATTCGAACCTTGCTGGGCGTCTTATCAGATCAAATGATCCTATGCGCTCGTCGTGTTTTTCGCCGGTTTGGCCCCTTCTTCCGTTCCCTCGGGAACATACTCGCCAGCAGTTCCACGCTCCCAGTTCCGGTTCACGAGGCGGTCTGGATTTTGTCGCCGAAATGTTTCCGCGATGTAGCAATTCCAGCAGACCGGCAGATAGGTCTCGAATACCGTCGGCAGCTGTTCGGGCGGAATTTCGTTCCACTGTTTCGCTATGCGCTCTGGCGAAAGCAATGCCGGATGTCGGTCGTGCCAGTGCATCTCTTCGAACGGTTTCTGGCAGTATGCGCAAGACTTACCCTTGTACCACTCGCCAACGATATTCCAGACAAGGCAGTGCTCTGGATCCGCATTGATTTGGCTCAGGCAGTCTTGGCCGCAGTTCTGCCGTTCGGGCCACCGTGAACACTGATCCAGCCGGACTTGTTTCTGCCCAAGAATCGCCCCAATACTGGCCTTGGAAGTATTCACGTGGACCGCAGCCGCTTGGTGCGTTTCAGGGCAGGTAATAAGCCTCTTCCCCCGGTACCGCATCGCGGCCCAAAATCCCAAGACCAAGCCGTACACAGAGCCGACGACTAGCACAATCAGAATGGCCGCAAGAACCACATTGCCGATAGTCATGCTGCCTCCTGCTCTCCGGCCTGTTTACGCCGGACGCCCCCAAAATACAATTTGCAGGAACGGGACCAATTCGTATCGAGGCTCCAGATCTCAAAAGGAGACTGAAAAGAAATGAGTTAGGCGCCCCGTCGCCCCAGCACCCCATCACGCCAGCGTTGTTCAGCGCACCTCGGTGCGCCAATTTTCCGATCCTTGTGCGATTCCCCTACTTCGGTGAACGTGTCAGAAGGTCGGTCACTTTGCGGTAGAACTTGGACAAGTCCAAATCGGTTTGCACATGGACCATCTGTTCACCGAGCCCCGGTTGATTTCCCGGTGTCCACACCAGCGAGTTCCCGTAGCCCGCTGTGTGGGAAATATCGATGTCCATGTAAAGGGATTCTTCTTTCGTAATGATGCTGGGGTCGAGCCAAGCTACAGCGGCTAGCTCGTCCCACAGGTATTCCTCGTCCGCCCACTTGCCGACGTACTTTGCTGCGGGGGTCTCCGTCTTGGCGATTTCTTTGATCATCTGTTCAGTCAGCTTCGTCTTGATGGAAATGTCTACTGTCGTCACGGTGATCTTTTTCCACGGTGCCCGCAGTACGATATGCACCGCTTCGGGATCCCACCAGAAATTAAATTCGCGCCGGTTGGCTTGCGCCCAACTGATCGGCTCGATGGGAGCGACACTCCCGCCCATCACCACAAGCTCTTGCGCCAGTTCCGGAAATCCAGGGTCCAAGCTGATTGCTTGTGCCAGGTCCGTCAGCGGCCCACCCGCGTAAATTGTCACTTCGTGAGGATATTGGTGCACCATCCGGATCAGGAAATGCGCGGCGTCTTCTGGTTCAGGCTTAAGAGACGGATTCCCTTCCGGCAGCGGGTTGGGCACCACAAATGGGCCGTGAAACGCGCCGGCGTTCCATGCGCCGGTCAATGTGGATCCCGTCGCTGAATGGATGCGGTGTTCGTTCCAAGCGCCCTGGTATGTCACCTTGCCGTAGAGTGTTTCCCACCGCTTGATTTCCTCTTTGCTGTTAATTAAGGGGAATACAGCGCCAGGGTAGACGTGGATATTCTTGTGTTCCGTCAACTCCAGCATCCGAAGTGTGTGCGCTACCTCTTCATCGCGCCATTGATCCCCGCTGACCACAGTTATTCCGAGGGTCTCCACCTCCGGCGACTGCAGCAGCAACAACATCGATTGCTGGTCCGTGGTTGCCGGGCCTCGCGCATCTTGATCGATAATGATTTTGCGCGTTTGGCCTTGGAGCGTCACTCCCGCCAGGCTTGCAGCAAAGAACAAACTACCAACGAGAATTCGCCTCACCCTTGGCTCCCGTACGCGCCAGACCCAAAAAGCACTGCGCGCACAATCTATTTGTCAAGCACTCGGCTTTGCTGTGCTTCGCGAGGTCCCGGCTGAAAACGGAATGTAGGATTTGCGAATGGCAGCTTGAGGAGATTACATCTGCACGCCCGGCGGATGTCAATGGCATCAGTTCACCGTCCTGCAGATGGCTTAATGATAGCTCCGGCTCCCCCTCGGCCATTCATCACTGCTGTGATCGCATCTGTGAAACGAAGATGGCGTACGCATCCTCGTTCTTCTTCCGCTGACTGCGAGGCCAGCCACTCCCAGTCGACCATGCCTTCCCCAAGGTCGGGATTTACCGTAAAGTACCCGACTTGGAACGCTGAGAGGTTCTGGAAGAAGTGGCTTCCTTGAGAAGGGGTCACGCGAAAATCCCGAAATCCTGCTTCCAGAATAACCGTCGCACCGGATATATCGTCCCACTCTACAGGGATACCCAGCCAAGGGTCATTCGACCCCCATCGGCCCACGCCGATCAGAACGTATGGGCGGCTTTCGGCGGTAAGCTTGGCGTTGAAGTAGGCTACCTGTCCTGCAACTTCCTGACTAAGGGACCGTTCGAATCGCTGCGCATCCACAACCACGACGTCATACAGGCTGCCGATGCGTCCGTTGCCCAACACCTTGCTGCTCTGCGCGATCAGTTTTTCACGATCCGTCGTGTCCATGTGTAGGTTTTCAGCTTCCTGCGCCAGTACCAACGGCCGAATCTGCAAAAAACCAAAGTGAGCGGTTTCACCGGGATGCCGTCCCAGCCGAACCGCGAATTCAATTTCTACCGGCTGTCCGAGCGCCTGTTCACCGTCTTTTACCAATTCGTCCAGCAAGGCTCCCAGCGGGAACACTCCATATTTCAGGACTGGCGCAAACGTAACCACCCGCATTCCTGACCGGTTTACTCCGTCCGTTATCCGATCATCATCGGCAGAATAAGTGGACCCCAATGCGTCTAGCGTTCCATCATTCTCTGCGACATCCAGGCTGAAGCGCACTTCCCGCAATCCTGGGGGTGACGTTACCTGCGTAACTGGACTCATGGAAAGCGCCCAAAAATCGGTTTGCGATTGCGAAAGGAAATCTTCGACGGAGGAGAATTGCACTAAGTTTGCAGGATAGCGAGGACAGAAAGCCAGGCACTTTCCGCCGTCGACGACGGTGCGGCCCAACCCTAAGGCCACAGCAGCAATACCATCTTCGAATGCCATTGGTGGAACGGGATAGAAATTTCTTGACCGGGCCACACCAGAAAAATCAGGATAGAAACGTGTTCCGAAAAACGAGCCCACCACTTGCTGAAGAATGACGGCCATTTTTTCTTCTTCCAACCGAAATGGAGTTGCGCGCACATAGCCCTTAGCATGACGGCTGAATGTAGAGGCGTACACCAATTTGATGGCTTCGCTCAATTGATTGAGCCGAAAATTCGAATCGTCTTGTTGGTTGCCCAGCATGAATGTTTCATAAACGCCCGTGAAGGGTTGGTATTGGGAATCTTCCAGCAAGCTGGACGAGCGTACAGCAATGGGATAGCGGGCCTGCGCGAGATACGCCCGCAAGTCTTCGGTCAAGGCGGCCGGCAATGTGCCTTCCAGAAATCGATGCTGAATCTCGTTGTCGTCTTCTGCGTGAATGGCAAAATCGAGCAAATTGTTTTCCGTCAAAAAGCGGTCAAACGCGTCTGTGGCCACTACCACCGCTGGAGGTACACTGACTTTAACGTTGGGAAACCGTCGCGAAAAACGCCGTTTGTGGAGCAGATGCCGCACAAAGGCCAGGCCCCGCGCCTTTCCGCCCAGGGATCCGGAGCCAATACGCAGAAAATATGAGCCACCACTGCAAAACGCAGCTGGCTTGAAGTCTCCAATCAAAACATCACTTTGCTCGCGCCGATATTCGACGATCGCATCCACCAGATTGTGCCGCAAGTCGTCGACGGTGGGGAAATCGGAGACTTTACGCGGCCTCAGTTTCTGTGCCAGCGCAAATTCTGTCCGCGCGGTCAGCCAGTGTGAAAAGTGATTGCGCTCGCCGTGATATGCCACACTTTCGGTCGGTACAGTGCGCAGGCATTCCTCCAGTGAGTTCAGGTCCGTTGCACGCGCGACCTCGACGCGGTCCGGTGTTCGAAAAACAAAATCTCCAAACGCGAACTGTTGCGTCAGCACTTTGCGCAAATCGCGCAAGAACGTGGGCGAACCCTTGCGTAGGAAGGAATAGCCTTCTTCGTACGCTCGCGCTCGAAAGGAGGTCCGGCTGGTTTGCAGAACCACCGGAACGTCTGGCACTGCAGAACGGATACCGCGTGCGAGATCGAAGCCGGCTTCCGCACTCAGCGTTCCGTTGTGGGGAAATTCCACGTCGCTGACCACGCCCAGCAGGTGTTCACGATATTTCATCGCCACGGCGTAGGCGTCTTCGTAGTTCGACATCAGCAAGATTTTTGGTCGGGCCCGCATGCGCATCAACTTGTGCGCCAAGTTCACTCCTTCCTGAATCACGCGGCGGGTCTGCGAGATCAATTCGGTGTACATGAGCGGCAAAAATGACGAATAGTAGCGGATGTTGTCTTCCACTACTAGCACCACGGGTATACCCATCATGGAGGCGTCGTGCTCGACGTTCCATTTGTCCTCAATGTACTTCACGATAGCAATCAGCACGCGAGGCGTGCCTTGCCACAGGAAGATGCGCTCGATGTCGGTTAGGGGATTACGCGCTACGAATTTCTTAATCTCACGATAATCGTAGGCCAGCACGACTACAGGAACGCTTAGCCTCAGGGCTTTGATTTCCCGCGCCAATTCCGCCGCGTTCATTGCACCCACAGCCAGATTCGTGAGGATGAGGTTGAATCGCGGATCAGCCTTGGCCAGGTCCAGTGCTTCCTGGCAACTCGACACATGGGTGATGCGCGGAATCTGCTGCAGGTGCAAATCCTGAGATTCACTGATAAGCAGCTCGTTCAGTCGCCCATCTTCGCGCAAGATGAACGAGTCGTAGAGACTCGACACTAGCAGGATGTTCTGCACACGGAAGGGCATCAAATTGTCGAAGCCCTCGAACTGCATCTCCCCGTCGGGAAAGGGAATTGGTAGAAATTGCTGCTTCATCGAAAAACTCTAAGTTCGTTGTTCCCTATCAACCCGTGCACCGATAAGAAAACGGCGGGATGGCTGAGCACCATCCCGCCGGAAGTTTGGTTGCTGACAGTTCGTGCAACCCAACTACGCGGGCCTTGCACTCTCCGCCAGTTACTCACGACTGCCGTTACACTAACCCCTGGTCCAACATGGAATCGGCCACCTTCACGAACCCGGCGATATTTGCGCCGTACACCAGATTTCCGGGGTGACCGTATTTCGCTGCGGTTTCGAATGCGTTCTTGTGAATGGCGATCATGATCTTGTGCAGACGATCGTCCACTTCTTCCCGCGTCCAGCTTAGCCGCATGCTGTTCTGGCTCATTTCCAGTCCGCTGGTCGCCACACCGCCTGCATTCGCCGCCTTCGCTGGGCCATAGAGGATCTTCGCTTCCAAGAACAGCCTGGTCGCATCCAGGGTGCTCGGCATGTTGGCACCTTCCGAAACGACCTTGCAGCCGTTCATCACCAACGTTGCCGCATCCTTCGCATTGATTTCGTTCTGGGTTGCGCTCGGGAATGCACAATCGGCCTTGATGGCCCAGATCGGATTGTAGTCCAATCGCGGGTCTACCGGGATGTACTTCGCGCTCTTGAACTTGTCCGCATACTCCTTGATGCGACCGCGGCGCACATTCTTCAACTCCAGCACCCACGCGAGCTTTTCGCGACTAACCCCGTCCGGATCATGAATAACGCCGTTCGAGTCCGAAATCGCGATCACCTTGGCGCCCAGGTCCAGCAGCTTTTCAATCGTGTATTGCGACACGTTGCCGCTCCCGCTCACCAGGCACAGTTTGCCGTCGAACGAATCCTTCTTGGTCTTCAGCATTTCTTCGGCGAAATAAACGCAGCCGTAGCCGGTTGCTTCCGGACGAATCAGGGATCCGCCCCAGTTCAGACCTTTCCCGGTCAAAACGCCTGTGAAGCAGTTCGCTAGCCGCTTGTATTGCCCGAACAGGAACCCGATTTCGCGGCCACCAACGCCAATGTCGCCCGCCGGTACGTCTGTATCCGCGCCGATGTGGCGGAATAGTTCACTCATGAAGCTCTGGCAGAAGCTCATCACTTCGTTGTCGCTCTTGCCTTTCGGGTCGAAATCGCTACCGCCTTTGCCGCCGCCCATCGGCAATGTGGTCAAGGAATTCTTGAGGACCTGTTCGAACGCCAGGAATTTCAGGATTCCCAGATTCACCGACGGATGAAACCGCAGACCGCCCTTATAGGGGCCGATCGCGCTGTTCATCTCGATCCGGAATCCACGATTCACCTGCACTTGTCCTGCATCGTCGACCCAGGGTACGCGAAACATCAGTACACGTTCGGGCTCGATCATACGTTCCAAGAGGCGCGCTTTCTGGTATTCGGGGTGCTTCTCAATGGCAGGACCGAGGCTTTCAAGGACTTCCTGAACTGCCTGGAGAAACTCAGGTTCTGCGGGATTCTTGGCTCGTACGAGATGAATTACGTCCTTAATATATTCCCCGGTCTCTTTAAGGGCCGGAGGATGCGTAAGGGTACCCATGATGTAATCCTCCTGATCTCAACTGTAAATTGGAATGGCATGAATCTTGCCGCCATGAAGCCGACGGGTGGGGCTGAGCGCCATGCAGGACGATTACATACTCAGGGGAGTACTAGGTGCCGTGATATAAATCACGTTTGGGCGTACTTATAAACCAGATCTAGCCGACCACATTGGCCTGTTCTAAAAGTGCCTCCTCCTTTCGGACGAGTTCACTGAGCCCGATTTCTTCTACGGTATGAGTGAAGTGATTCAGTGTTTCGGGATTTTCGGCCTGCCGACAATCCTGACCGTGGCAATTTCGTGCGGCTTCAACGTGAGCTGGACGGTCGATTCCTTGGTCGAAATCTGCCGCAGATTGTCTTCCATAGCCGTACAGAGCCATGCTTGTTGCGCATCCAACAACGGAAACCTCAGCACGATATGACTTCCTTCTCCGGCTGTTTCGAGCAGACGCACCACAGTCCCGTTGCCGTCCTCTGCCGCTTTCCAGTTTTCCACCACAACTCCATCACCATCGAGTTGTAGAAAACTTGTCGGCGCCGGCTCGAGCGGCCGCTCCGGATTTCCGACCTTGTCCTGGTCGATCACTTGGTCGATCTCAAATGGAGTCATTGCGGCTCGCCCCAACCGCGACAGTTCGGCGGGGGCCAGGTGTGCGCCGCTAGTCAATACGTAGCGGAACGTCGTTTCGCCGCCTTGTTCTGCTCGGAAGTTCGTGTGCCAGTAGTTATTGAACACATACGAAAAAAGCGTCGCGCTTTTTGGTTGGAACGTTTCTGGCCAATGGCCTCGATTGATATCTCCCAGTGTTACCAATGGTGCGTCCACTGGAACCACGGCCACCTCCGCGCCTCCGCCGGACACCTTTACCCAGTGCTGCACACTGAACCACTCCAGTCCCGCGCCTTGAATCATGTCTTTCGCTGGATCGACCCAACCGTTCTGAATCTCGTATTCGAAAGAGGGGTTCGCCGCTGCCACCGGAAACGCGAAATAGACCGCCTCTTTCTCTCTCACGGGATCTTTGGCGACACGATTCACGAACTCGATCTTTTTCTCTCCGTCGTACAACAAAATCTCCGTGCGAACTTGCGGGGTGTGAACTCCCCTTGATTCCAACGTGAGGACCTGACCGAAAGGCGTCTTCTTCACACCGACGATCCGTCCGTCGGAGCTTGGCGTCGCCTTCAACTCTGCAAACGGAAGCGACTTACGCATGTACACGATCTGCGTCGGCCCGTTTCCGCCACCTTGCACGTACACATACTGATTGAACTTGTACGGACTACGCGTATCCACCAGTTCGCGATTCAGTTCCTTGTCGAAGATGCTTCGCACCGCGCCGCTCTCGGCATCCGCCTGCACGCGATAATAGGCATTCTCAATGCTATCTGTCGTGGCTTCCTGCTCGATCACCCCCGCTTTCGTTCCACCGGGTTCCGATACCACCGAATAGCATTTGAATCCCATGGCTGGAATATCCTTGGCCAGAAACCGTACGTGCCGGTAGCCCGGTCCTTCATGGAGAATTTCGAATGGCACCACCGCCTTTCCGCCGTACTCCGTTAGAGTTTTATTGGAGTCCAAATCGATTTCCACCAAGCCGCTCCGCGGCCAGCTCAGGGAGTTGAAAACAACCAGCGACGACGACGGCATATGTATCTGGTCGGCGATTTGGCTCAACGACGACCTCGCCAGAGCATTCACGGCCTGGCGACTTTCGGCGGCGTATTCGTCCTTGACCGCCAGTTGTCTTATTGCCTCCTGGCTATCCGGGCGGTACACCGAGTCCCAGGACGTCCAGGTGTGCTCACCGAATAACAACAAATTCTTCCATATCCGATTTAGCTGTTCTTTTGGCACTCCCAGCGATGGTGTTAAGAACTGCGAAATGGTCGACATTTCTTCTGCGGCCAGCGCACGTGATTGACTATTCCGGTCTATGGCCGTATTGGCAGCGTCCGAAGCTTCGCCATCTTCCCAGTAGGGCCCCGCGTCTCCTTTTACGGTGGGCAGTTCTGAGCCATACTTCCCTTCGATGTAACGGAAGTAGTCGGGAAAGGTGCTCAGGATAAATTTCGGATACGCGTAAGTGGCGCTCCATTTTCTCAGAAACTCTGGCTCACTCAGCCGGGCATCTGTGTTTTCCAGTTGGCTTCCAAACATCAGTACAGCGTCTGGCCTGTAATCGGCTGACGCAAATTGCTGCAAAAACGCGGGCAAACCCTGGCGGCAGGCGTCCACCTGCGGCGGCAATTCACACACAAACCACAGTTGCGAATACTGCCGGGTTTGCGCCATGAGTACGCGCGATCCGTCCGGCCCTTCGCGCCAGAACGGCGACTTCTCGTTCCATCGCCCGATCAGCACGCTCGGCCCGCGGTCCACATTTGTCGCTTCTGCGAAATATTTAATCCCAGCAGCCTTCAACACGGAGGGGTACGACCACGTAATGCTCGGCACATCGGTGATATTCGCGTAGTCGAACGGAATGCCCTCCGTGCGGTGCAGTTCGTGGGAATAGGTGAGCGAGCGGATCAACTCTTCGAGACTGGGATAGCCGGTCATCAGATTCGCATATTGCGCTGGCACGCCGATCTTGTCTTCGTGGACGTACTCGAGAAATTGTTTTTGTGTCGCCTCATTCCGCGTGGCGAAGTAATTCTGCACCACCCACGAGCCATCTAAACTGAATCGCATTCCGGGATTCTTCGGTAGGAATTCCAATAGCTTGTCAATATTCCTGCTCTGTAGTTCGGCAACTTTTGCCTGGTAATCCGTGTAACCAATATCCAGATGCGCGTGCGGCACAAAATAAATTGTCCACTTCCGCTCTGGCTTGATTGTTGTAGAGAAATGAACCGACTTGCCCTTTGCCCGAACGGTCACGGTTGCCACTGCCGATCCGGTGAATTCCGGCACCTCGAATTCTAGGCGCTCTTGCCCAAATTCGTTCTCACCTCTCAATGTCTTCGTCAGCCGTTCCTTTCCTAATGTGAGTTCGACTTGACCTGCGTTCAGTTTTTCAGGGACCGTCACAGTCACATCCACTACTTCGCGTGACCGCCCGCCGCTGGCCGTGTAAAACACCGTCGGGTGGACCGCCGCGGACAGAGCTAGCCTGGCTTGCGGCTCTGCAGTCAGGCTCAATGCGTCGTAAATGAACGACGAGCGCATCTTGGGATTTTCCGGGTCTTCCTCTGCGGTTAGTACCAGCCGATTCTGGCCGGTCTTGAGAAACTTGCCTGGGAATTCGATTTCCAGTGTGTCCCCTCCGTAAATCGGAGAGTCGATTCGTTTGTCCCCTGGGTAATAACTGATCTTGCGGTTGAAGGAGTAACGCCCGATGTGTTCGTTGACGCTCACCAGGAGGTCGGGCACGCTCGGATTGACCAGAAATACGGTTATTTTTAGCCGATAACTTTTCGCTATAGGAGAACGCAGATCAAACAAGATGGTGTAGGGAACCCGTCGCTCGCCAGCGTCAGTTGTTACGGATGACATTTGCCACGCTGGCCATTCTTGCGTTTTGCTTTGACCGATCTTGAATACCGGCTTTACCGTGTCGCTATCCCAGTCGAAGTCGTGGCCAAATTCCCGTGAAGTCTGGTCAAACGTTCCGATCTGCCAGACTACGGGTTGACCGGCGTTATCCTGCGCCTTTGTCTGTCCGCCGCCTTCCACAATCACGAAAAACAACAAACAAACTACGATTATCAGACCGCGCTTGCCCACTCGCATGTTCATCTCTCTCACCCTGGGAAACTCGCACCATTTTTCTCCATGAGGCCTATGTTCCACAAGGACGTATGCTTCGCCGGTAAAATTCCGCGGCCCTGTAGGAAGTTGCAGGCATGTTTAGGAATCGCACCCAGAACTGTCATGTCCGGTCTTCTCTACGTTCGTCGAAACGAATGAGATCACCGGACCCTGCTTCCATCAATTGCGATTTTCTATTGCGGAACTCGCATTCGAGTACAAGGGGCACGAGCGACCGGAGTGAACGCAACGAGCGGGGACAGCGCTGGCGCAATTCAGACGGCAAAAAAAAGAGGGGTGGCTTGCGCCACCCCTCTTTGATTTATCGCCGGGGACTTCTGTGGAAGGTCCAGGGCCGGTTTGTTGCAAAACGCCCGATCAAGGAGCGTTGAAGAAGTTAACGAAGGTCGGGCCGACGCCGGTGGCCACAGGTGTTTGCGCGGTCAAGGTACCGTCGGATGCGACAGTATAGAGAGAAACGGTGTCGTCTAGGGTGTTGTCGGTTGCAAGAAGCGCGCCAGTCGGATCGATGGCCAGACCCTGCGGGAGAACGCCGGTATTGACAGGTGAACCGATGGGCGTTGTGCCAGGAACGCCAGCGGTTAGATTGAAGAGGTAGAGCGCACCCGGATTGGTGCCATCACCCTGATCCAGGACATAGAGGTGTTTGTCCGAGGGATCGACGAGGACATTTAGGACTGAGGTGATGCCGGTTACGGTGGTAGTTCCGGCGTTTGTCAAAGTGCCGTCAGTGGCCAGGGAGAAGGTGCTGACGGTGCCATCGTTGCTGTTTGGTACGTAGATGAACGCGCCTGCCGGATCCATGGCCGGATAGCTGGGCAGTCCGCCTGTCGCGATGGTGGGCTGGGCCGCGAGAGGTGTAAGAGCGCCACCGGAGGTGGAGAGTGTCTGGTTGATGGTATAGGAGCTAATGGTATTGGAATTGGAGTTGATGGCATAGAGGAACCCGCCGGTGTGATCGATCAGCAGAGCGGTAGGACTTTGCAGGTTCGCGTCGGTGTAAGGAGATCCCGTCACCGCGGTGAGGGAACCATCGGTCTGGCTGATCTGGTAGATGTAGATCTGGTTGTCGTCGCCATCTGCGACGTACAGGAAGCGGCCGTAGGGATCGATGGCTTCGTGAGCGAAGACCGCGCTCGCGTTTACAATGGTTGCACCAAAGCTTGCTGCCGTGAGGGTTCCGGTGTTCGATACGTTGAACACGGAAATGGTGGTGTTCGTCGATGTGCCAAGTTGGTAGAGGTACAAGCCATTGGGGTCAAGCGCCGTTTGCGTGGCGAACGAACCGGAGGTGGTTACCGTGCCCGCGGGGGTCATGTAGGGAGCCGTGGTGGCATCGACAGTGTACTGGCTGATGGTGCCGTCGCCACCGTTGCCGATGAAAGCGTAGTGAGTGGTGCCGGCGGAGACAGTGATTGCTGCAGGGGTCATGGTGGTAAGGGTGCCCTCGGTGGCACTGATACTGGGGGTACCTGCGGCAAAACCAGCGACCGAAGCGGTTTTGGTACTGGTCGGAACGACCCAAGCGTCGGCTGGCGTGCTGGAGGACCATGTGACGGTGCCCGTGGGATCGTGCAGGGTTCCGTCAGTCCACTTTTCCTGAACGGTGACAGCGGTGGAAGTCCCAATCGCGATGCTAGCTGTACCAGGTGTAATCACGAGGGACGCGGGAATCGCAGCGCCGACGTTCAGTGTGGCGGAATTGGAGGTAACGCCATCGAGGCTGGCTGTGATGGTAGCGCTGCCAGAGGCAACGCCGGTAGCCAAGCCGATATTGGTGGTGTTGTCGATGGTGGCGACGGTTGCAGGAGTCGCGGCCCAAGTCACTGTGGTAGTGATGTCAGAGGTGGACGTGGAGCCGTCGGCGTTCTTGAAGGTACCCATGGAGGTGTATTGCTGCGTACCACCTGCGGCGACGGCGGCGGTGGCGGGAGTGATGGCGATAGAGATGAGCTGATTGACGTTCAGAGTGGCGGGAGTAGCGGTAATGCCAAAAGCCGTCGCGGTAATGCTGGTCGTGCCTGTTGCGACGCCGGTGGCCACTCCGGTGGAATCGATAGTCGCAACAGCAGAGGAGGAGGAGCCCCAAGTGACACTCATGCCAGGAGTTGTAGAGCCGTTGCTGTAGTAGCCGGTGGCCGTGAATTGTTGCGTGGTGCCGACCCCGATGGTCGAGGTCGCAGGACTGATGGTGATATACCGCAAAGTTGGGGCGCAGTTGCACGCCGCCAGAATCAAGAGACAGGCCACTGAAACTGCTACCAGCGCCAATTCTCTGGGCTTTCTATTCATGACGCCTCCTCAGCGTGGAAAAAGAAACAGACAAAATCGTTCGTCAGAGACAAGGCTGGAAACGACAATACCTTGACTTTCAGGGCGGTTAAGAAGCATCGGCAGGCGAGGAACCACACCCACTAAATAGTTGAACTCGCTAGATGCGTCTCGTACGTGGGAACGATACTTGAATTCTTGTCGCGCAGCAAAGTGTCTTTTCGGTTAAAAGTGATTTAGTGATAAAGGGGCTGGAGGTAGCAAAATCGGTTTCGTGGGCGGTTCCAAGAAATCATCCGGCTTTCGTTCTTTTTTAGAATGCGGAGAGAGTTGCCGCTGGTTCTGAAGTTGCGAATGATGCGAATATGTATCCCTAATTTTTCTAGGGGTGCCGCATGAGCAGGCCACTGACGAGCGAAGACCTCCGGCTCGCCGAATCACGAGAGCGCAAGAAGCACTGGAAAAGGTGGGGGCCATACCTTTCGGAGCGGCAGTGGGGGACGGTGCGCGAGGACTACAGTATGGAAGGAGCGGCTTGGGAGTTTTTTCCGTTCGAGCATGCGCACGCGCGCACCTATCGCTGGGGCGAGGATGGTTTGGGCGGAATCTCAGACCGGCACCAGATGATCTGTCTGGCGGTGTCTTTGTGGAATGGCCGCGATCCGATTCTGAAGGAGCGCCTGTTTGGGTTGACAGGGAATCAGGGCAATCACGGCGAAGATGTGAAGGAGCAGTACTTTTATTTGGATTCGACGCCGACACACAGCTATATGCGAATGCTGTACAAGTATCCGCAAGCGGAGTTTCCCTACAGCCTGCTGGTGGAGGAAAACCAGAAGAGGGGACGCACGCAGGGGGAATTTGAGTTGCTGGATACCGGAATCTTTGACGAGAACCGCTACTTCGACGTGTTCGTTGAATATGCCAAGAGCGAATCGGAAGACATTTTGGTAAAGGTTACCGCGTATAACCGCGGCCCGGAAGCCGCGGAACTGCATATCCTTCCGACGTTGTGGTTCCGCAATACCTGGGCGTGGGGGAAGGACCTGCGACGACCGGCGGCGCTGCGAGCAGGGGACCTGTCGACGGGAGTATGTACGGAGATTGAGCATTGGATGTACGGGAAGAGATGGTTCTTGGTGGAAGGAAAGAAAGAACTGCTGTTCACGGAGAATGAAACCAATTACGCGAAGTTGTTTCATTCCCGCGAAAGATCGCCATATGCAAAGGACGCGTTCCACGAATATGTGATTCGTGGGAACAAGTCGGCCGTGAATCCGGGGTCGACTGGAACAAAAGTCGCAGCGCACTGCGTGTATAAGTTGGGGCCGCAGGAAAGTGCGACCGTGAAGTATAGGCTGACGGATGTGAATCCGTTGGGGAGCATGGACCCGGAGTTGCCATGGATTGGCGGAGGTTCTGGAGCAGGACAACATACAGCGAGCGCGGGGGCCGTGGCGCCAGAAGATTTTGGCGAGGGATTCGACGCGGTTTTCACGAAGAGAGCCAGAGAGGCGGATGAATTTTACGACTCACGGATCCCGAAAACGCTTTCACCGGACGCACGCATAGTCATGCGGCAGGCGTACTCGGGAATGCTGTGGTCCAAGCAGTTTTACCACTACGATGTGGAGACGTGGCTAGAAGGGGACCCGGCCAATCCTCCGCCACCTGTGGTGCGAAAGAAAGGGAGAAACAAGGACTGGACCCATCTGTACAACGACGACGTGCTATCGATGCCGGACAAGTGGGAGTATCCGTGGTACGCCGCATGGGATCTGGCGTTTCACTGCATACCGTTGGCGATTGTCGATTCGGACTTTGCTAAGGATCAGCTTCTGCTATTGCTTCGCGAATGGTATATGCATCCGAACGGGCAACTCCCCGCATATGAATGGGCGCTGGGGGATGTGAACCCGCCGGTGCATGCGTGGGCGGCCTGGCGGGTATACAAGATTGACCGACGAATGCGGGGAGTAGCCGACCGCGAGTTTCTACAGAGAGTGTTTCACAAGCTGCTGCTGAACTTCACGTGGTGGGTGAACCGGAAAGATCCAGAAGGGAATAACATTTTTCAAGGTGGGTTCCTGGGATTGGACAACATCGGAGTATTTGATCGCTCCGCGCCTTTGCCGACGGGTGGCCACCTGGAACAGTCTGACGGAACGAGCTGGATGGGGATGTTTTGCCTGAATATGCTGGCGATGGCGTTGGAATTGGCCAAAGACGACATGGCATATGAGGATGTGGCCAGTAAGTTCTTCGAGCACTTCGTGCACATTGCGCACGCGATGAACGATATCGGAACGGACGGCCGATCGCTGTGGGACGAAGAAGACGGTTTTTATTACGACTTGCTGCGGCTGCCGAATGGTGAAAACCATTTCATGAAGATCCGTTCGATGGTGGGGCTGATTCCGTTGTTTGCGGTGGAAACGCTGGAGCCAGAAGTCGTAGACCGACTGCCTGGATTCAAACGTCGGATGCAATGGTTCATCGACAATCACGCAGACACGCCGGAACACATCGAAATGACACAGCGTTCCGCACGCGGCGTGCGACGGCAACTGTCGCTAGCAAACCGCAGGCAGCTCAAACGGATGTTGAAGCGGATGCTGGACGAGGCGGAGTTTTTGTCGCCGCACGGGATACGCGGTGTTTCGCGGTATCACCAGGATCACCCGTACGAGTTGCAGGTGAATGATCACATTAATCGGGTAGATTACGAACCGGCCGAGTCGACATCGGGTATTTTCGGCGGGAATTCCAACTGGCGGGGGCCAGTGTGGTTCCCATTGAACTATCTGCTGATCGAATCGCTGCAGAAATTCCATCACTACTATGGAGAAGATTTCAAAGTGGAGTGCCCGACCTATTCGGGAAAGCAAGCAGACTTGTGGGAAGTGGCGGCGGAGGTTTCGCGGCGGCTGACACGACTGTTTTTGAGAGACAAGAACGGGCGGCGGCCCTTCGCCGGAAACAACGAACTATTCAATAAGGATCCACACTGGCGTGACCTGATCCTGTTCTACGAGTATTTTAATGGAGATAACGGGGCCGGACTAGGAGCCAGCCATCAAACGGGCTGGACTGGACTGGTGGCAAAATTACTGGAGCAGAGCGGGGAGTGAGCGGGCTCGGAGTGGCAGCGGGGTTGCCCCGCTCCGAGGCGTAAAGACGTCAGGTGGGCCCATTAAAGCTTCACGAGCAGTTCATCGCCCCTTCAAGCTTGAGTTTCGGGGTTCTTGGGACCGCCAGCCACCAGAGAAAGAGCGGTGGCTAACAGCAGAATTCCTCCGACCACACCTAGAGAAACTGGCACCGAAACCTGGAACCAAGGTTCGACGATCATCTTAAGGCCGATGAAAATCAACACAGCTGCCAAACCATATCCAAGATAGCGCAGATATCGCAGCAAATCGGCCAACAGGAAATAGAGGGAGCGCAGGCCCAGGATGGCGAAGACGTTCGAGGTGTAGACGATGAAGGGGTCACGGGTGATGCCAAAGATGGCAGGGATGGAGTCCACGGCAAAGGTGACGTCGGAGATTTCGATGACTAGGAGAACCAGGAAGAGCGGAGTGGCGAAGAGCTGACCGGCCTGTCGGACAAACAGCTTGGGACCGTGATACTCGCGAGTGACACGGAGGTGTGAGCTCGCGAACCGGAAGATGGGGTTCTTCTCGTAATGAACCTGCTTGCCGTGCTTCCAGAGCATATGCAAGCCGGTGTAGACGAGAAAAACGCCGAAGGCCGGGAGGATCCAATGGAAGCGAGAGATCAGCGCGGAACCGGCAGCGATCATGATGCCGCGCATGACGAGGGCACCAAGGATGCCCCACTCCAGCACGCGGTGCTGGACTTTTTGGTCGACCTGGAAAGTTCGGAAGATCACCAGAAAGACGAAGAGATTGTCGATGCTGAGGGCCTTCTCAATGACATAGCCGGTCAGGTATTCGAGGGCGCGCTGATGGCCATGCCAATGCCAGATAAAGAAGCCGAAAGAAAGCGCCAGAAGGATCCAGGCAATACTCCAAAAGGCAGCTTCGCGAAGGTGAATTTTGTGGGCCTTGCGATGAAATACACCCAAGTCCAGAGCGAGGGAGAGCAAGACGAAGAGATTAAATGCGACCCAAAGCAGGGGGGTACCCATATTCGGCCAGCATAGCGTAAGTCACGAGAAGAGTCGGCAGGAAAAGGGTAGGACCGAGACGTGACGGAAGGCCGTGCCTACTGGACCGACTTGAGAACGTCGGTCGAGTTTAGATTGCTGAGTTCGATGCGAGTGGGCGGCCCTGGCCCGACGGTAACCGGAACGTCCCACGAGAGACGACGGTCGCCCGAGGCCGCGTACATGCCGAGCGAACTGATCCAGTAATTGCCGGGACGAAGCCCGGTCAAGAGCGCGCGACCATCGAGATCGGTTTCGGCCTTGGCCGCCAGATACTTCACTTGGGCGGTTTCCGGAGCAAGCTGAGCGACTTTGTGTTTGTGATTCACTTGCAGCGCGTCCCATGCAGTCTTAGGGTTGGCACCAGCAAGTTCGAGTTCCATTCCCTGGATCGTGAAGGTGTGCGTCTCGATGAATTTGCGAGTGGCGGCGAGATACTCCTCGTGTTGCTTTTGATATTTGTCGGGATTGGTTTCTTTGTCAGACTCGCGGTATTTGGGCTGCGGAAGACCTTTGGTCACACCACCGGAGTTGGAGCGCTGATAGGCGGAGAAGAACTCGGGAACCTTCATGATGTCGTCTACGGTGAACAGTTGGTCGGAGTCGGGAGAAGTGAGGTCCACAATGTCGTGAGCTTTCAGCCACGTTTTCAGTTCCGGCGAGCATTTGAGTTTGTCGATGAATTCGTCGCGACTGGGAAGCGGGTCGTTGCCCGAGACTTCGTTGACAATTTCGGCATAGCTCTTTGTCAGGACGTAAAAATCGAATTCGCGAACGGGTTCGGGGCGCGCACCGGTAGGAGTGATGCGGGCGGAGAGGTCGAGGGCACCGGTGGTGGATTGCGCGCGGAGTGTGGCGGGAAGCGGAACCAAGGTCGCCAGGCAAAAAAAGAGTCGCAAGGAAAGTCGCATGGGGGCATGGTAGCGCAGATTCATTTTGCGAGGCGGGGCGAAAGGCGGAGTGGTTGTCCAAACGGACAGGCGAGGAATTCATGGCTAGAGCGAGACGAGCTGTTCGACGGAGAGAAAATTAGTACAAGCGGAAGTTGACTTCGAAGGTGACGATGGTCGGCACTGGTTTGCCGGAAGGGCCGGTGGCTGCTTTGCATCGCCAGGTTTTGAGAGTGGTGAGCGTGTTTTCGTCGAGGCCCAAGCCCGGGCTCTTGATGAGCCGCAGGTTGGAGAGGTGCCCGTCGAGATTGACGACGGCTTCGACCAGAACAATACCGGAATACTTGGCCTTCCGCGCTTCTTCGGAGTAAGGGGGATTGGGCATATAGAAGCAACTGGGCATGCCCACGCCGTTCACGCCTGCGTGGAACTGCCCGCCACCGGTGCCCCCACCTTCGCCCGGCCCGAGACCGCCACCACTGCCGCTACCGATACCGCCGCCTTCACCCGTTCCAATCCCGCCACCGCCACCGGAGCCGTTAGACATATTCACAACCGCAGCCATGGGATCCCCGAAATTCGAAAGATTCGGATTGGCGACTTTCAGGTCCGGAGGACCGAGAAGCGTGGGATCCATGGCGAGTTTGGGGTTCGGATTCTTAATCACCGCGGTCGGCGGAGTGAACTGCGTCATGCTAAAGCGCGGCGCCCGGCCTTTGGTTGGGGGAAGTGGCGAGCGATCACCACCACCACCGCCTCCTCCGGCTTTATTTGCACCGGCCGGCAGCTTCGCGATGTAAGGCGAAATATCCAACGGTGTGACGTCGACCTGTTTGTTGACAGCCTTGGTGGGCGTCGTGAGGCCGATAATAAAGGGAGTGACCAGCAGCGCGATGACCCCGGCATGGACCGCAAATGCGATGGCTTGAGTCCATCCAAAGTTCTCATCCTTGGACCAGATCTCTTTGACTTTGACCGGCTGAATGCCCGGTGGAAGAGGTGCTGGCTTCGGAGGATTGAAGAAATCCTTGATACGGTCGGCGAACCCACCGAAGCTGCCGCCCCAATCGACTTCGAGGCGCTTGTTGACTACGTTTTTGGGAGCAGCGGGTGCGGAGAGGAAGAACTTGAGGTTCTCGCTCATGCTAGAGCCGAAAGAATTCTTGGTGAAAGGCGCGCCGGGACGCTCAATGACTTTGACGGGCCGCTCGAAGAGGAACTGCTTGAGGTTAGACCAGAAATTGTCAGGGATGAGGATGTCCGGAGTACCAAAGTCCGGAAGCGCGGACGAGGGCACCGGCACTATTTCTTCGGGACCAGTACGCTTCGGCTTGCTCAGCTCGTCGGGAAGGAGGTTAATGAATCCAGGCACCTTTGCCCCTCTTGTTTACTTAGACGCGGTTAGACCGTCAAATGTTCGCACCCAGCGGTTATGATTCGCGCGGACTGGGAAAGGTTGCGCGACCCCGACGGCTGACACCGCTTAACGAAGTATTGTAACATAAGCGGTTACACTGCTTTCCGCAATTTCCCGCCGTACAACAAGGCATTGGATCTTTGCCGATCCCACAGGGGAGTAGCGGCGCCAGAAGGGAATAACAAGCTGGAATTATGGCCGAACCACTGGAATTGAAAAAGACACTGAACTTACCGAAGACAGAATTTCCGATGAAGGCGAGCCTGCCGCAGAACGAGCCAAAGCAGTTGCAGACATGGCAGGAGTCTCACTTATACGAGCAAATTCTGAAGGTGCGCGAAGGTAAACCGATGTTCGTGCTGCACGATGGACCACCATACCCCACAGGCACAATTCACCTGGGTACTGGACTGAACAAGATTTTGAAGGACATGATCGTGAAGTCGAAGAGCATGGCGGGCCATTACGCTCCGTACGTGCCGGGATGGGACTGCCACGGATTACCGATTGAAACGCAGGTGGAGAAGGAATTGGGAGGAAAAGGGAAGGTGCCTCCAGCGGAATTCCGGAGGCGCTGTCGTGAGTATGCGACGCGGTACGTCGAGCAGCACAAGAAAGATTTTCAGCGCTTGGGTGTCTTCGGCCGGTTCAACGATCCGTACTTGACGATGAGCAACGGGTATGAAGCCACGATCGCGAGCGCGTTTTTGGATTTCATGGAGAAGGGGTATGTCTATCGGGGACGTAAGCCGGTCTATTGGTGCATTTACGACAACACGGCGTTGGCGGAAGCGGAAGTGGAGTACGAGGATCATACCAGCCCGTCGATCTGGGTGACCTTCAAAGTTTTGGGCGGAGGAACGGGCGAAGCGGAAAAGATTGGAGCCGATGTTTCGGCGGTGATCTGGACGACTACGCCCTGGACGATTCCGCACAACCGCGCGCTGGCGTTCCATCCGGATTATGAGTACGTGGTGGTACAGACAGAAAAGGGGAAATTGCTGCTGGCGGCGGACCGCGTAGCGGCGTTGCAGGTGGATTGTGACTTGAAGCAGGTGGAGGAATTGGCGCGGTTCAAGGGGCAAGATTTTGAAGGGATGAACTTTCAGCACCCGTTCCTGCCGATACAGGTTCCAGGGGTGCTGGCGGACTATGTGACTCTGGATCAGGGTAGCGGCATCGTGCATACCGCCCCCGGGCACGGCGTGGAAGACTTTGTCACCGGTCAGAAGTATGGGTTGGAAACATATGCGCCGATCGACGACAACGGGGTGTACGTGGAAGGCTTGCCGGAGTATACGGGCAAGGATGTGTTTACAGCGAATCCGATCATCGTAAAACTGCTGGCGGATCGCGGAGCCTTGCTGGCCAACCATCCTTATAAGCACACCTATCCCCATTGCTGGCGCTGCCACAATCCGGTGATTTTCCGCGCGACCGAACAGTGGTTCATCAAAATGGACCAGGCCAAGAAGGGCGGAACAGAAACATTCCGGCAAGAAGCATTGGCGCAGATTCCCACGGTAAAGTGGCTTCCCGCGTGGGGCCAGGACCGCATGTACGAAATGATCGAGAAGCGGCCGGACTGGTGCGTATCGCGGCAGCGATTCTGGGGTACGCCAATTATCGTGTTCTACTGCGATGCGTGCGGGAATCGATTGGAAGATTTCAGTGCGCTGCGCAATGTAGTGAAGTGGTTCGAGAAAGAGGGCGCAGATGCCTGGTACCAGCACTCCGCCGAGGAGCTGTTGCCGGCCGGGACGAAGTGTTCGTGTGGCTCGACGAAGTGGCGCAAGGAGAACGACATTCTAGACGTGTGGTTTGATTCCGGGTCGTCACACCTGGCGGTGTTGAAGGGCAAGGAATGGCCGGCGGATGTG
>Ga0335076_10001405_pt1 | contig 23301 bp, 24 predicted proteins | sample Lox_Sample_25_FD_206717 | JGI IMG/M metagenome (GOLD analysis project Ga0335076, IMG submission 206717) | Soil microbial communities from Loxahatchee National Wildlife Refuge, Florida, United States - Lox_Sample_2.5 | ecosystem: Environmental > Terrestrial > Soil > Wetlands | place: USA... | reverse complement strand
TACCGAGACCAGCGGCGGCGCATTCGTCACCCGGCCCAATGACAACGTAATCGGCTCGGTGGGCAAGGCGCTTCCCGGAAACGAGGTCAAAATCCTCGACGCCAAACCGGCCGAGGACGGCGGACCAGCCATCGGCGAAGTCGCGATTCGCGGCGGCATCGTGATGAAGGGCTACTATAACCGGCCCGACGCCACCGCCGAGGTGCTCAAAGATGGGTGGCTGCACACCGGCGACCTCGGATACCTCGATGCCGGCGGCAATCTCTTTCTGACCGGACGCGCCAAGGAAATCATCGTCACCAGCTCCGGCAAAAACATCTACCCGGAGGAGATTGAGGCCCACTACCTGAAAACGCCGTTCATCAAGGAGATCTGCGTCATCGGCCTGGAGAGCCGCCCCGGGGAGCCCTTTGCCGAGCGGCTGCACGGCGTGATCGTGCCCAACTTCGAGGTTCTACGCGAGCGCAAGATCGTGAACGCGCGCGAGGCCATTCGCTTCGACGTTGAAACGCTATCCGCGCAACTTCCCTCGATGAAACGGATCCTCAGCTACGAGCTATGGCAGGACGACCTGCCCCGCACCACCACGCGCAAGATCAAGCGCTTTGAGGTGGAGCGGCGCGTTCAGCAGCGGCAGAGCGAGCAGTCCGGCAGCGATGAAATCGGCTCGCGCCCACTCACCGAGGATGACCGGGTCTGGATGGAACAGCCTGACGTAGCCCGCGCCCTGGAGGTGATCCGCGCAGCCAGCAAGCAGGAAGGAGCCCAGGTTCACCCCCGCGATAATCTCGAACTCGACCTGGGGCTCGATTCCATGGAGCGCGTCGAGTTGCTGGCAGCGCTGGAGCAAGAACTCCGCGCCCATGTCGAGGACTCGGTTGTCTCTGAGGTGTATACCGTCCGCGAGCTGGTGGACGCGGTTCGCGCCCATGCAGGCGACGGCGCCAACCTACGGCGAGAGGGCGAGGTTCCCGCAGCGCCCGCTGTTGGCGCAGCGCGCGAGCCGGCGGCCTGGGATAGCATCCTCCACAGCGATCCCACGGGCGATCCCGAAGCGTTGGCGGTTAACGAGAACCATCCCATCGGTGATCTTTTCTGGCATCTCTCCGGGCGCCTGGTCAATTTGTTCGCCCGCGACTTTTTCCACCTCACGGTCGTTGGGTTGGAGAAGCTGCCGAAAAAAGGTCCGTACATCATCTCACCCAATCACCAGAGCTACATCGATCCGGCGGTGCTGGTCGCGATCATGCCCTTCGAGATTCATCGCCAGCTCTTTTATGTAGGTACCAGCGAAATCTTCGGCGCGGGAATTCTCAAGCAGCTGGCGCGGTCGCTGCGGCTCATTCCCGTCGATCCCGACGCCAACCTTGTGCGTGCCATGCGCGCCGGGGGCTATGGCCTGCGCCATGGGCGGATCCTCGTTCTCTACCCCGAGGGCGAGCGCAGCATCGACGGCCGTCCTAAGGTCTTCAAAAAGGGAGCGGCTATTCTTTCAGCTCACCTTGGGGTTCCGATCTACCCAGTGGCGATGGAGGGCTTCTGGGAAGCCTGGCCGCGCGGCAAAGGTTTCCAGAAATTCACCCACCTGAAGGTCGAGGTCGGCGATCCGGTGTACCCGCCTGATACCGTCGACCCTCGCAACCCCGAAGCCACCTATACCGCGTTGACCGGCGAAGTCCGCAAGCGCGTCGTGCGGATGTGGAGCAGGCTTGCAGGCGAGCAAGCCTCCCAGGCCGCGGCAGACTGAACGTGTGGACAAATCTCATGAAGGCTTCCAGAAGCCGGCGGCTTTGGAGGTTTGGAAAACTTTCCATGAGTACAACACGTGTCAGGGCAAGACTTGCCGCAAATCTTGCCCCTGAGGAATGTCATTTTCTTTGCTACGCCGCTGTCGATTTCCTCATCTGCCATTCGTTTCATCCATGGGCACGGTTTAAAATCGCCCGTCACACTGAATACAGGAGCACGGCATGAGCAGAGTTCGCGTACTGGCTGGAACGCGCAAAGGCGCATTCATCCTCTCAGCAGACGGCAAGCGCGATAAATGGGACATCAGCGGCCCGTTCTTCACTGGATGGGAGATCTATCACCTCAAGGGCTCGCCCGTGGACCCCAACCGCATCTACGCCTCGCAGACCAGCGGCTGGTTCGGCCAGATCATCCAGCGTTCCAGCGATGGCGGCAAAACCTGGGAGACACCCGGCGGCGAGACCGTCCCTAAGCAGGGCCAGCCCCCCGCCGGCAAGAGCAACAAGTTCGTGTACGACACCTCTGCCGAGAGCGGCAAACCGCTCACTACCCATCAGTGGTACGACGGCACCCAGCATCCCTGGGAGTTCAAGCGCGTCTGGCACCTCGAGCCTTCGCACGACGATCCCGACGTCTGCTACGCGGGGATCGAGGACGCCGCGATCTTCCAGACCACCGATGGCGGCAAGAACTGGAGAGAACTCCCAGGACTGCGCGGCCACGGCACCGGACCGCAGTGGCAACCGGGCGCGGGCGGCATGTGCCTGCATACACTCATCCTCGACAAGAACAACCCCATGCGCATTTACATCGCTATCTCCGCCGCGGGCGCCTTCCGCACCGACGACGGCGGCCAGTCCTGGAAGCCCATCAACCAGGGTCTCCGCTCCGAGTACATTCCCGACCCCAAGGCCGAGGTCGGACACTGCGTACACCACGTCGCCATGCACCAGTCGCGTCCCAACACCCTCTTTATGCAGAAGCACTGGGACGTCATGCGCTCCGACGACGCCGGCGACAACTGGCACGAGGTCAGCGGCAACCTGCCCACCGACTTTGGCTTCGTCATCGACGTGCACGCCCACGAGCCCGACACGATTTACGTCGTGCCCATAACCAGTGACAGCTATCACTTCGTGCACGACGCCAAACTGCGCGTCTATCGCAGCCGCAGCGGCGGCAACGAGTGGGAGGCGCTCACTAAGGGCCTGCCGCAGAGCAACTGCTACGTCAACGTCCTGCGCGACGCCATGGCGGTGGACTCGCTCGATCAGTGCGGCATCTACTTCGGCACCAGTGGAGGACAGGTTTATTGCTCGCCCGACGCCGGCGACACCTGGTCAGCCATTACTCACGATCTGCCGCCCGTATACTCAATCGAGGTGCAGACCCTGCCGTGATCCGCGTCGTTATACCGCAGCACCTGCGCACTCTCGCCAAGGTGGACGGCGAGCTGCAACTCGAGGTCGCGGGCCCGGTCACCCAGCGCTCGGTGCTCGACGCGCTCGAAGCGCGTTATCCCATGCTGCAAGGGACTATCCGCGATCACGACACCTTGAAGCGCCGCCCGTTTCTGCGCTTTTTTGCCTGCGAGGAAGACCTGTCCCACGAGTCGCCCGACGCTCCGCTACCGGAGGCCGTGGCGTCAGGCAAAGAGCCGTTTCTGGTGATCGGGGCGATTGCGGGAGGATAAGAGTCCGACGCTGCGTCGTGAGTTATGTTTCACCCCGAGCGAGTGCCGAACGAACTGAGGAGGCACGAGTCGCGGGACCCGCATTTCTGGGCACGGCGGTCACGTTCACGGCCCCCACACCGCCATCACCATCGCGATCGCCGACACCGCGAGTCCCCACACGTAGAAACCGGGAAGCTTGACAGAGCCGATACTCCACCAGCGAGTGTGCCACCAGATACGCCCGGCGATGAGTTCGCGCAGGCTTCCCGGGTAGTACCAGTTCAGCGCGAACCACAGGAAATCTTCCACCACGCACAGCAGCAGCCAACTCCCGGCAACGAACAGCACACCCCGCACCCAGTCGACTTGCACTACACCGCTGCGCGCCGCCGCCACATACTCAGCAATGAAAATCCCCGGCAGTACCATGGCGAACATCACTACGTGGTACAGAGTGACATACTGCTTCTCGCACAACCGCGCGATCAGGCTACCCTCCCACAACTTCCTACCCCAGGTGCGCTGGTTCAGGCCCGAGCCCCAGCCTCGCCCTTTTTCCATGACGATTTCGACCAGCGCCAGCCCCAGGCTGAGAAGGGCGACGTTGGCTAGATAGATCGAGAGCAGCATCAGACTTCTTCCCACAAGGGATTCAGAACCCACACCCGGAATGCGTGAGGATAATTTCTAACATATTCGAGGAGGCATCCGTCAGGCTTGTTCAGCCAAGTCACCAGTTGGCTAACGGCCCGACAAGCCCCACGTCTTGCTCAGAGCCAGGAACAATCCCGGCACTTGCGCGTTCCACTGGTTCCAGTCGTGGCCACCCGCAACCTCGTGAAACTCGAAATTGAAGTTCCGCTCGGACAAAAGCTTGGCGAAGCTGCGATTCGACGGCAGCAAGCCCTCCTTGTCCCCGCAGGTAAAGTAAAGAAATGGCACCTGCCGAGGATCGGCGGAGCGGGCCAAAACGAACGGATCATTGTCTCGGCGGGATTGAGACCGCCACGGGCCGAAGATCGATTCGTGATAGCGATATTGCTGTATTCGTCGGATGGAAAACGGCCGGCTGGGGACGTCAATCGCGGAACTCAACCCGCCGGCGAAGAAAAATAATTCTGGATAATGCATAGCGAGTTTGATCGCTCCGTAACCGCCCATGGACACACCAGCAATCGCTCTGTGCGCCCGATCCGTTCCAGCGGGAAACCTCGATTCGACATCGGTGAGCAAGTCGTGGACGATGTAGTCCGCGTAGCGGTCCTGAGGACGGGATGCCGAGTTCGTGTAGTAGGAGTCGTCTCCCTCAGGCATTATCAGGAGTAGTCCTCGTTCCGCATATCGCGCGACTTCGGAGTAATTCGTCCAGTCGCGATAAGTACCACCACCGCCGTGAAGGAGATAGATAACTGGCAGTATTCGACCTTTCCGGATTGCGACAGGCATGACGACTCGATACTGCATGTCGCGATTTAACGCGGCGCTTCGGAAGGTTACATCGCGGAGAACAACATCCGATGTGAGCCGAGGATGGTCCACCGGCGTGGGTGGTGGAGCTTTGCTGCAGGCGGCCAACAATGCAAGAAACAGAAGCAAAACAGATGCGTGCACGCTCCGTTCGATTATCTGCGTCACTGCCGAAAATCCTCGCTCGCCACCGGCAACTCACTTCGCCCTGGGATGCGTGGCGTCGTACACCTCAACCACGTGCTTTACCGATAGCTGGGTGTAGCGCTGGGTAGTGGCCAGGCGCTCATGTCCCAGCAGCTCTTGGATGGAACGGAGATCAGCGCCTTCTTCCAGCATATGGGTGCCGAAGGCGTGGCGCAGCGTATGCGGATGCACGTCGGGCGAGAGGCCGCAGGCCACGGCGATCTGCTTAACGATGCGCCCAACGGACCGCGTGGTGAGGCGTCCGCCGCGACGGTTCAGCAGCAGCGCCGAGGTTGACTTCTTCTTTTCTAACAGCAGCTTGTCTCGTGCCGTGATGTACTGCTTCAGTGCCAGCGCCGCCGACTCGCCGAAGGGCGCCAGCCGCTGTTTCTTGCCCTTGCCGTGAACCAGGATAGCCTCGTTGGACCAGTAGATGTCGGCCAGATTGATACCTACCAGTTCGGAGTTACGCAGCCCGCAGCCGTACAGTAGTTCCAGCATCAGCCGGTCGCGCTCGGGGAAGGCGGCGCTTTCCGGTAGTGAACCGTCGAGCACCGCGTTGATCTCTTCGATGGTGGGGACGCGCGGTAGTTTCTTCGGCAAACGCGGAGTGGACACCAGGCGCGCAGGGTTCTGCTTGACCTCGCCCTCCTGCGCCAACCATTTGAAGAGCGAGCGGATCGCCGCCAGGCGGCGCGCAACGCTGGTCCTGCTGAGCCCGCGCTCGTAGAGAAGTGAGAGGAAACCACGGATGCGCACGTGGTCCACATGGTGCCAGGAGCGCCCCGCGCCAAGATACTCGGTGAACTGTGCCAGGTCCTTTCGGTACGCGGTAAGGGTGTGCGGCGAGCAGTTTCGCTGCTCGAGCGCGCGGAGGAAGCGGGCGAGGGACTTTTGAAGTGGTGTGCTCCGGGGCTGCGCCCCGGCTGGACGGCTCAGAGAGCCGTTCCTACACGTCCCATCGCTCATGGTTTCCCTTCCGCTCCTCCCCGAGCGCGCGCCCGCGGATGATGTTGCCGATAGACGCTCTTCAGCCGGTCCATCGCCAGATGCGTATAAATCTGTGTGGTAGAGATGTCGGCGTGACCGAGGATGGTCTGCACGGTGCGCAGGTCAGCGCCATTCTCTACCATGTGTGTGGCAGCGCTGTGGCGCAGGGTGTGCGGGCTGGCGTGCCGTCCGGCAGTGAGCGAAGCGGTGTTGACCATCTGCCAGACGCGCTGGCGACTGAGCTTTCGCGCGCCCCGCGCGACGAACACCAACGCTGAACTTCGATTTCCTGCCAGCACGGGACGCGAGTCCTCGAGATACTCCCGCAGCGCCTGGATGGCCGACTTGCCCAGCGGTACCAGTCGCTCCTTGTCGCCCTTGCCGCGCAACATTGCGTAACCGAGATCGAGTTTGAGATCGTCCAGCATCAGGCCGACCAGTTCCGACACGCGCAGAGCCCCGGCGTAGAGAAGCTCCAGCATGGCGTGATTGCGCGACGCCAGCGCCTGCTCCAGCTTGCCGTCGCCACGCGCCTTGGGCGCAACCACGAGCGCCTCGGTTTCCGGCTGCGAGAGAGACTTGGGCAACACCTTCCACTGCCGCGGAGTATCGAGGTTCAACGTGGGATCGTGATCCAGGTGCCGGTCGAGCAGCAGGTACTTGTAGAAGTGCCGCAGCGTCGACAGCTTGCGCGCCACCGAGCGGGCGTCGAGGCGCGCTAGCAGATGCTGCAGGTAGCTGCCGATGTCCTCTCGCCGGGCCTGTTTTAGCGAGCGCGAGCCCAGGAAGTTGGAAAACTGCGCGAGGTCGCGCAAATAGGCCGCAACCGTCAGGCGAGCTAGTCCCTTCTCCACTTTGAGATAGTCCACAAAGCCGGAGAGCAGACGCTCGTTGTCGCGCGGCGGCACCTCATCATTATCGGACAGAGCCGTGAGTGGGTGGAATGACAATTAGGGTTCGGAGCCCCGGTGCGATTCCCAGCGGATGACCCGCTCGGAGGCCCTACGAACGGTATGGCCACGCTGCACCCGCTTGAAAAAGCGTCCCGTATGGAAGTAGGCTACAATCGACTTAACGCACCTCCGGTCGAGTTAGCCATGTCATCACAAGCCGCGCCATCTGTTGCTGAGCAAAAGACTGCTCAGCCCCACCTGCTGTTTGTGCAAGGGGCTGAACAGCGCACCATTCCGCTGGATCACCTGCCTTTTACCATCGGCCGCAAGACCGACAAGGATCTGGTGATCGCCGACTCGCGCGTGTCGCGCGAGCACGCCATCATCGTGCTGGAAGATGGCAATTATTTTGTAGTCGATCAGAACAGCCGGCACGGCACCTACGTCAACGGCGAGAAAAAGGACAGGCAGAAGCTCGAGCCCAACGACCGGTTGGACTTCGGGGCGCGTGACGGCGCCTATATCATCTTTAATCCCGACAAGCCGCACACTTCGGCGGCTGCCGAGTTCCTGAGCCAGATCTCCATGATGCCGGGCTCGACCGGCACCTCCGACCTCGAGAAGCTCACCCTCTTCTTGGAGGCGGCGCGCAAGCTGAATACCACCGGCGTGCTGGACGAGGTGCTGGTCACGCTGCTGGAGTCCACGCTGCGTCTGACCAAGGCCGAGCGTGGTTATGTCTTCCTGCGCGGCACCGATGGCAAGATGCGGCTGGCAGTGGGACGCAACTCGCGGGGCGAAACGCTCTCCGACGACACCACAATTTCGCGCTCCATCCTCGAAGAGGCGGCAAGCGCCTCCACCGAGTTCATGGTCAGCGACACCAGCGCGTCCAGCGACATGTCCGGGCGCAACAGCATCATCGCCTACGATCTGCGGACGGTGATCTGCATTCCGCTGCGCAAAACCAAGTTCCAGGACGCATCCAAGGCCACGGCGGTCGCCCCCGATCCCGAGCAGGAGTTGGTACGCGGCGTGCTCTACCTCGACAGCCGCTTCGCCTCCCACGACATCTCGGCGGTGAGCCACGACATTCTGCGAGCAATTGCCACCGAAGCCGCCGCCTTGGTGGAGAACGCCCACCTGGTGCAGGCGGAAGAGGCGGCCAAGCGCTATCAGCAGGAGCTGTCGATTGCGGCGTCAATCCAGCAGCGGCTGATGACGGTGGATATCCCCGACGTGCCGTTCGCGAAGATCCGTGCCACCAACCTGGCTTGTAAAGATGTGGGAGGCGATTTCTTCGACGTGGTCATGACCGAGGAGGGCATGACCATCGTGGTGGCAGACGTCTCGGGCAAAGGAATTTCGGCGGCCCTGCTGGCTTCGATTCTGCAAGGCATGATCTATTCGCAACTGGTGGCCAATGTTCCGCTGGCCGAAATCGTTGCGGCGGCGAATCGCTTCCTGTGTCAGCGGGTAATGGGCCAGAAGTACGCCACGCTGGTGCTTTTCCGTATCACCTCCGAGGGCGAGGCCGACTACGTCTGCTGCGGGCACGTGCCCCCGGTAATGGTCGCGGGCGGCCAGGTGAAGCGCACCGACCAGTGCAGCCTGCCCATCGGATTGTTGGCAGCCGCCCAATTCGAGAGCGCCAAGATGAAGCTCACCCCTGGCGAGCGTGTGGTCATCCTCACCGACGGCGTCACCGAAGCCGAAAACGAGAAGGGCGAGTTCTACGGCGACGAGCGGCTGGAGGAAGCCGCCAACTCCGACGCGCCCTACGACACCATCTTCACCAGCCTGCGAACCTTCTGCGGTTCCACGCCGCTGAACGACGATTGCACCATCGTCGAGCTGATGTATAAGCGGAGCAGCGCTTAGCGGTTGGTTCTTAGCCTTTAGCAGCTCTTAGCAGTTGGCTGGCTGCTGAATGTGAGTTCGCTGGCCTTTAACTTCCAATCCTGCCCGGTTCATCCGCCGCACAGCACGAAACTCGCAAGAAGCTCGGCGCTAAATGTGGATGGCTAAGAGCTGACAGCCCGCTTCGCGTCCACAAACCGCTACAATAGAGCCAGGGGTGACGGATGCGCCGGGCGTATCTCGACAACAACGCGACCACGCCCGTGCTGCCGGAAATCCTGGCGGCGATGAGCCCCTATTTCTCCGATCAGTTCGGGAACGCGTCGTCCATCCATCACCACGGGCAGCAGACGCGGGCCGCGGTGGAGAACGCGCGCGAGTCGGTGGCGGCGCTGCTGGGCGGGCGAGCGTCGGAGATCGTCTTTACCAGCGGCGGCACCGAGGCCGACAACCTGGCCATCTTCGGGCTGGCGCGCGCCGGCGATCACGTCATCACCTCCAGCATCGAGCACCATGCGGTGCTGAACGCGTGCAAGCGTCTGGAAGCGCTGGGCTGCGAGGTTACGTACCTGCCGGTGGACGGCCGGTGTCGCATCAATCCCGATGACGTGAAGCGCGTCCTGCGCCCGAATACGCGGCTGATCACCATCATGATGGCCAACAACGAGACCGGTGTGCTCCAGCCGGTGGAGGAGATCGGACGCATCGCCGCCGAAGCCGACGTGTACTTCCACACCGATGCCGTGCAGGCTGCGGGCAAGGTGCCGGTCGGTGTTGAGGCGATCGGGTGCGATCTGCTGAGCATCTCCGGGCACAAAATCAATTCCCCCCAGGGCGTGGGCGCGCTCTACGTGCGCAAGGGGACATTGCTGCAACCGTTGTTCTATGGCGGACGTCACGAGCGTTCCCGCCGTGCCGGAACCGAAAATGTGCCGGGAATTGTGGCGCTCGGCAAGGCGGCGGAAATCGCGCTCACCGGACTGACCAACGGCGAGGTCGACCGCATACGCGGACTGCGCGATCGCATCGAGACCTCTGTGCTGGCTCAAGTAGAAGCGGTCGGCGTGAACGGCGCAGGCGCGCCGCGAGTGCCCAACACCACCAACATTCACTTCGACTACATCGAAGGCGAGGCGTTGGTGATCGCTCTTGACCTGAAGGGAGTTGCGGTTTCAACCGGTGCGGCGTGCTCTTCGGGCGCAATCGAGCCGTCGCACGTGCTGACCGCGATGGGCCTCTCTGGCGATCAGGCGCGCGCGAGCCTCCGCTTCAGCTTGGGCAAGCAGAATACGGCCGACGATGTGGACCTGCTGCTCTCTGTGCTCACCGAGACGGTGGCGCGGCTGAGAGAGCTGAGCCCGGTTTACAATAGGAGCAGCTGTTAGCGCTTAGCGGGTTCGCTTTTGGCACTTGGCCGCCGGTTGCCTTGCTGGCATTGCTGAGTCGAATCACGGCCGACGCTGTCTGAAGTATAACTTCAGGTTATCGGCGCAAGACGCTGACTCAAATGGCTAAATACTAAGAGCTAGTAGCTAAGAGCCAACTACGAACCAATGCCTCTGAACCAGACCATTGCTGTCGCCATGTCGGGCGGGGTGGACTCCTCGACCGTGGCGGCCATGCTGCGCGCCGAGGGCAAGCAGGTGGTTGGGCTCACCATGCAGCTGTGGAACCAGCGGCGTCTGGCCGGCCACGAGGGCATGCCGGAGGCGGTGCAGGGACGCTGCTGCTCCCTCGATGATGTGTACGACGCGCGCCGTGTGGCGGAAAAGCTGGGTATTCCCTACTACGTCGTGAACCAGGAGCAGCGCTTCGAGGACGACGTGGTACGTCCGTTCGTGCAGGAGTATCTGTCGGGTCGGACGCCGATCCCGTGCAGCCTTTGCAACAACCACCTCAAGTTCGATCAGTTGCTCATCACCGCGCGCCAGATCGGTGCCGAGATGTTGGCCACCGGCCATTACGCGCGGGTCGAGTTCGACGAGCCACGCGCGCGCTGGCTGCTCAAGCGCCCCGCAGACCTCAGTAAGGACCAGACCTACTTCCTCTTCGGTCTCACGCAAGAACAGCTCAGCCGCACGCTCTTCCCTCTGGGACATCTCACCAAGCCCGAGGTGCGCGAGCTGGCACGGAGCATGGGTCTGGCGCTGGCCGAGAAGCCCGACTCGCAGGAGATCTGCTTTGTCCCGGGCGGTGACTACAAGAGGTTCATTGATGCCTACCTCGCCGAGCAAGGTGAAGGCCTGCCGAACACTGCCGGCGAGCTGGTCACAACCGCCGGCGAAGTAGTGGGCGAGCATGCCGGCATTCACAACTTTACCGTCGGCCAGCGCAAGGGGCTGGGAGTCGCCACTGGCTCACCTCTTTATGTGCTGGAAATTCGCGGCGACAAGCGCCAAGTGGTGGTCGGATCCGGCGAGGAGCTTTACACCAAGACGCTCCGCGCGAAGGGTCTGAACTGGATCTCAGTAGGCGACCTGGCAGAGCCAATGCGTGTGCGGGTGAAGATTCGCCATCGTCACGAGCCGGCAGGGGCGGTGATTGAGCCAATCTCTGCCGATCACGTCCTGGCTACCTTCGATGAGCCGCAGCGCGCAGTCACGCCGGGCCAGGCAGCGGTCTTCTATGACGGCGATGTCGTAGTCGGCGGCGGGTGGATTGGATGAAGCTCGGCTGTGAGCTCTCTGCTGTCAGCCTTCAGAGATGCGTTCCAAGAGCACAGACCACAGCCGCAGGAATCGGTCGTCTCATCCAGAGGCTTCTTGCGGCATTCTGCCTTCTTGTACTTACCTCGGCTGTGGCTGCGGCGCAGCCCGGTACGCCGACTAGCGGTAACTCATTGTCGGGTGGTGCCACAGCCAAAACCCAGATCGTCTTTCTCGGCACGGGAACTCCTGTCGCTGATCCCGACCGTTTCGGGCCGAGCGTTGCAATCGTTGTGAACGGCGCGGCCTACATCGTGGACTGCGGCCCCGGCGTGGTTCGTCGCGCGGCCGCGGCAGCGAAAAATGGCGTGACCGCTCTGCGTGTTGCGAATCTCAAAACGGTTTTCATTACCCACCTGCACTCCGATCACACGCTCGGATTCCCCGACCTCATCCTGAGCCCCGCCGTTCTGCACCGTAATGCGCCGCTCGAGGCCTATGGCCCCGCCGGCCTGCAAGAGATGACCGACCACATCATGGCAGCATGGAAAAAGGACATCGACATCCGGCTGCACGGCCTGGAGCACGGTGAGCCCGCCGGATACGTGGTCCACGTGCATGAGATCAAGCCTGGGGTGATCTACCAGGACGCCAACGTGAAGGTCACGGCGTTTCTGGTGAAACATGGCTCCTGGGACCAGGCTTTCGGATATCGCTTCGATACCGCCGACCGCAGCGTGGTGATCTCGGGCGACACCGCACCCACACCCGCGATTCCCGAGGCGTGCCACGGTTGCGATGTGCTGATTCACGAGGTTTATCCCAAAGCTGGGCTGGACAAACTCAGCGCCGACGACCACGCGTACTTCTCGCAGTTTCACACCTCGGGGCCGGAACTGGCAGAAATCGCGAAGCAAGCCAAGCCAGGCCTGCTGATTCTTTATCACCAGGTCTTCATGAAAACGCCTGATCAGGTTCTGCTGGATGAGGTACGCGCGGCTTGGAAAGGGCGGGTGGTGTCGGCGAAGGATCTAGAAGAGTATTGAACGATCCCACGTCAGCTCGCCCTGCGGGCCCGCGAACCCTACGACAAGCTCACGGCAGGCTGTGGGGCACACCAGCATTCTCAGGGACACGGAATGCGCGCGCGGGGTCGTGCGCGATCCATACGCGTTCGCGTGATTAAAAGCTGACAGCTGAGTGCCGAGAGCTAATTGCTAGATAAACATCTCGTCCTGCGGCACCGCCTCGGCGCTGCGCCGGCGTTCGCGGGTGCCATTGCCGCCGCGGTTGGAGCGTCCGAAGAAAAAGCCCATACCGGCGGTGAGGGCCTGGATGAGGCCCGCTGCCTGCCTGATCGGAGAGATCACCGAGTGGTGCACGAGATCGCTGGTTTCCTCTACGCGATCCATGGTGCGAGTGACCAGTTCGTCGGCGCGGATCACTTGCAGGCGAGTGCGGTCCACGGCGTCGTTGAGCGTGGCGTCGATACGCTCGATTTGCTGCTTCAGGGTCGCGGTCGAACTGGCCGCATCGTCGATGATCTGCTCGATCCTGGGTTTGGTAGTGTCGAAGAAGGACTGCGCCGAATCGATGGCTGGCAGGGCGCGGGTCTTGATGTCGTCGGTCAGCGCGTTCACTTTATCGCTGGTCCGCTTGACCATCATCAGCAGCGCGATCAGCACACCGACCTGCACCACCACCGAAATGCCGATTTCCCAGAGCAGAATCGTGAAACGAGTTTCCATGGTATTAGTGTTTCGAAGCGGAGGCGGAATTTCCCCGCCTTCCGCCCAAGCGACTGAGCATCTGATTAAGGCTTGCCGGCTTCCGCGTCCGAAGTGGCTTCGCGGTACGCCTGCCTGCCGGCCTCGAAGGCCGAACGGAATTGCTCCTTTTGCTGGCTGACGACGTCCCGGCCCTTGTCCACCCACTGCTCTGCCTGCCGGCGGGCCCGCTCGGCGCGCTCCTTTACCAGGTCGCGGCCCTCTTCCGCCTTCTCCAGCAAGGTGTCGCGGGTCTCACGCCCCGACTTGGGCGCGTATAACACACCTATGGCTGCGCCTATACCCAGTCCGGTCAGAAACCAAAGAAAACCACTGCCGCCGTCGCGATCTGACATGACAAACCTCCTGGGGCTCCTAAAGCCGCGATGTTAGCACCCGATATGCCGAATTACAAACGTTACGGGGGTGAAGTGGGCGCGTGGTGTATCGTACCGAAACTGCTGATCCGGCGATCGGGTGATCTTGCGGTCCAAAGTCTTTCCGCCAGGCAGCGAGCTCGGATCGCCCGATCACCAGATTCGCCAGATCACAACTTTCCCTGGAGTGATTGCTCGCATGAATAGAGCGATGTTCAGCCGGATCCGGCCGGTGCAAGTCCTGGTTGTGGCTCTGCTCGCCATCTCTGCTTTCGCGGCTAAGACCCCGACCGCGACGCCGCTGCGCTTTGAAGTCAGCTATCCGGCTGATTTGGCGAAGGGCCCGCTGGACGGCCGTGTGCTGCTGGCCATCTCCACCAACGACAAGGCCGAGCCGCGCTTTCAGATCGTGGAAGAGCTGGCGGAGTCGCAGCAGTTGTTCGGGGTGGACGTTGATCGGCTCGCGCCCGGCGCCGCCGCCACCATCGATGGCTCGACGGTTGGATATCCGCTGGAGAGTCTCGACAGGCTGCCCGCCGGTGACTACTACGTGCAGGCGGTGTTCAACATCTACGAGACCTTTCATCGCGCCGACGGCCACACCATCAAACTGCCGCCGGAGATGGGCGAAGGCCAGCAGTGGAATCGCAAGCCCGGCAATCTCTTCAGCAAGCCGCAGAAGATGCACCTCGATCCCAGCGGTGGCGTGGTCAAGATATCTCTGACCGAGAAGATGCCGCCGGTCGAGATCCCAAAGGACACGCAATATGTGAAGCACTTCCGCATCCAGAGCAAGCTGCTCAGCAACTTCTGGGGGCAGCCGGTTTACCTGGGCGCGATCGTCGTGCTGCCGCAAGGATTCGACGAGCACTCCGATGCACACTATCCGCTGCTGGTGAACCAGGGACACTTCCCTGCCGACTTTCGCAGCTTCCGCACCGAGCCGCCCACACCAGACATGAAGGAAGGCGCGCGGGTGCGAGCGCAGTTCCAATACAAGCTGTATCAGGATTGGACCTCGGGACGGCTGCCGAAGATGCTGATCCTGCTCATCCAGCACGCCAATCCTTATTACGATGACTCCTACGCTGTGGATTCGGCGAACGTGGGACCCTACGGCGCCGCCATCACGCAGGAACTGATCCCTGAGGTCGAGCGGCGTTATCGCGGCATCGCGCAGCCGTGGGCGCGCGCCGTCTATGGCGGCTCAACCGGAGGCTGGGAAGCGGCCGCCTCGCAGATTTTCTATCCCGATTACTTCAATGGCGCTTACTGCTGGTGTCCGGACCCGGTGGACTTCCACGCGTATCAGAATGTCAACATCTACGACGACAAGAATGCGCTCTTCGACGTAAGCAACTGGACGAAAGCGCCGCGCGCGGAGATGCGCACCTATGACGGCACTCTGCAAGCCACCATGGAGAGTGCTACGCGCCGCGAGCGGGTGATCGGCACGCGCGGACGTTCCGCCGAGCAGTTCGATATCTGGCAGGCGGTATTCAGCCCGGTGGGAGCGGATGGGTATCCCAAGCCGATTTGGGATCCGGTGAGCGGTGTGATTGACAAGGACGTCGCCAACTACTGGAAAGAGCACTACGACCTGAACCACATCATGCAGCGCGACTGGAAGACCCTGGGCCCGAAGCTGGTGGGCAAGCTGCACTTCACCGCCGGCGACATGGACACCTGGTACCTGAACAATGCCGTGCACCTGGTGCAGGATTTCATGGATAGCCCGCAGAATCCGTATCGCGCGGCCGACTTTGAGTTTGGCAACCGCAAGCCGCACTGTTACACCGGCGGTGGGAACGGCCCCATGCTGGAGAGCGGCGCCACGGCGCTGCAACGCATCATGCCGGCTCTGGCCGAGCATTTCAAAGCGACGGCACCGCAAGGGGCGGATATGAGTTGGGTGTATTAAAAGCAGCAGTTAGCGATTAGCTCTCAGCAGTTAGCTGACACCGATGACAATGGAGCGAGCACAGCTTGCCCTGAGCTTGTCGAAGGGACCTCGTGCGCGCAAGCTCACATGGGGGCACGAGTGATAAGAGTGCTGAAACGATTAATTAGAAGAAGGCCCCGCAAGACGAAGGACGAGCAGTTCCTCGAAGATTTCGTCGACGGAAAAGCTGACTGCTATGTGCCACTAAATGTCTTTGAGGACTCCAATCTTGAGACCTTCTGCATGATTAAGCTCGGGCCGGGAGCATCGGGCTCGGCTGCGGTTGTATTCAGTACTGAGAGTGACGCACTCGAATTCGCGGCCGTTCACCGCTCCCTAAAAAGAGCGGTTAAGAGATGTTCTTTTGACGCCCTGAATACCTTGATTGGGGACATGGAGGAGAAGATGAAGCATTCGGTCACCGGATTCGCGACAGTGGTTAAGGTTCCAAAGGGACAGTCCCCCTCCGGGTACCACGTTACGGCACACTGGCCACTCTTGCGAAGGGCATGCGGCAGTTAGCGAACTGGCGCTACGGGGATGACCACACCTCCGCGGATTTAACGCGGTCGTCCGCTGTGAATGAGACGATGTCGTATTCTGGAATCAGTGGCGCAAAGGGATGCGAATAGACATATTCAAGCGAACAATCGGCCGTAGCAGCGTGGATTACGCCACACTTTCCGGCGTGGTAGTTTGGCATCCCTAGCAGTTGAACTACATCTTGGCGGGTTTGTCCTGCGTGGATGGACGACCACGAGCGTCCCACTCTTTCGTACCGCCGAAATGCAATAACAGTTCGCAGGCCCAAGTAAAGGATCGCAATTCCTACAGCGACCCAAATCAGAGTGCGGCGCTGACGGCTCACTTCTTCTTCACAAACCCGGTTGCCTTGTCCGTGAGTTCCTTGGTGCGCGTGGCGACGTGCTCTCCGAGTTCTTTGGTGCGGGTGGCAACGTGTTCAGCGGCGTCTTTGGTGGCGGTGCTGACCGTGTCGGTAATCTCTTTCGTCTTGGCTGCCATGCTGCCCAGGCCTGAGCCAATGCTGCGCGCCACGTCGAAGAGCAAGCCCTCCTGTTTCTCCGGCGACTTGCCGGGGGCAGGCTGGGTTGGGGCTGCAGGCTGAGTCATCGGCACCGTTGCGGCGGCGCGAGTCGCTGCCGGGGCCTTCGCGCGAGAGGTCTTGGCCCTTGCAGTGATTTTCTTCACGGCAGGCGGCTTCTTAGCAGAGGCTGTCTTCTTCCGGACTGAGGCTTTTTTCGGGGCTGCGGCGGCAGACGCCGCCTTGGACGAAGTGCGCTTAGCGGGCATGCGGGCTCCTGTGCGGTGAAAGCCTTATATCACCACCGAGACACCGAGTCACCGAGAAAAGCGACATCAAAACCAAAGAGGCACGAGACTCAGAATCAAGACGGACAAAACAGATAATCATCCAATAGGGCCGGAGGCCGGTCGCCCTCGACCGGCTTTTTCATCCTTGGAGGAGTGGCGGCGGTATTTGCGAGAGCCATCAACAAAACCTAAACCTCTGCGCCTCTGTGGTTCTCTTTTGCCTTAACTCCGCTGCTCGATCGGCACGTAGTGCTGCGGGTACTCGGGGCCGATGTAATCGGCGCGTGGGCGGATGAGGCGGTTGTCGCTCAACTGCTCCAGCACGTGCGCGGTCCAGCCGCTGATGCGCGACACGGCAAAGATCGGCGTGAACAGGTCCACGTTGATGCCCAGCGTGTGATAGGTCGAGGCGGAATAAAAGTCCACGTTGGCGTTGAGCTTCTTGTCCTGGTTGATGAAGGCTTCAATCTTATGCGAGTAGTCGAACCACTTGCCATGCCCGCTGGACTGCCCGAGGTCCTGCGACATCTTGCGCAGGTGCGTGGCGCGCGGATCTTCGGTGTGGTATACGCGGTGTCCGAAGCCGGGGACCTTCTTCTTCTGCGCCAGCATGCCCTTGATGTACTCAACCGGGTCGGCGCCGGCTTTGTCGATCGCTTCAAGGATGTGAAATACGGCTTCGTTGGCGCCACCGTGCAACGGCCCTTTCAGCGCGCCGATGCCCGAGGTGATAGCGGAGTGCATGTCCGACAGCGTAGCCGCAGTGACGCGCGCCGCGAAGGTTGACGCGTTCAGCTCGTGGTCGGCATGCAGGATGAGCGCGATATCAAACGCCCGCTCGGCGGTCTTAGAGGGACGCTCACCGTTGAGCATCAGTAGGAAATTGCCGGCGTGCGAGAGGTAGCGATCCGGCTCGACCAGCGGCAGTCCCTTGCGAATGCGGTCGTAGTAGGCCACGATCATCGCGATCTGCGCGGTCACGCGGACGGCCTTGTGCAGGTTGGCATCACGGTCATTCGATTTCTCTTCAGGATCGAACCACCCGAGCGCCGACACTACGGTGCGCAGCACGTCCATGGGCAGGGCGTGCTTGGGTGCCTGGCGGAGCAGGCTGATGATGCCGGCATCGAGCTTGCTCTCACGCCAGAGGGCGATCTGCAACTCCTGAAGCTCGCTGCGCGACGGCAGTTTGCCGTACCACAGCAGGTAGCAGACCTCCTCGAAGGTGGAGTTCTCTGCGAGATCGTGAATGTCGATTCCGCGATAGGCCAGGATGCCGCGGTCGCCGTCGATGTAGCAGATGCTGGAGGTGGTGGCGACTATGCCTTCGAGTCCCTTGGGTGCGGTCGTGCTGGTAGACATAAGCCCTCTCTACTGAAATGCCAACGGCGCCGAAGGGGCGGAAAGGCCAGGAACAAAGGAGGCGAGGCTGCCCCACACAGCTCTCGGCGATGAAGGCGCAACCAACTTTTATACCGCATCCGATGGCCGGGTGGCTACAAGGGTGGCGAGCGGTGGACTGGCTTGATCCCGAAGCACCGTTGCATAAAAAGCGGTTAAAGCTAGGCTGCTTTACTCGTCGGAAGGTGACTTGCCACCCACAATGCGATGTGGTTGGAGGGGTTCGGCAAACCTAGTATCTTCCCTGCATGAACTTCCTATTCGTGCTCAACGATTCGCCCTACGGCTCGCAGCGGACCTACAACGCCCTGCGGTTGGCCACTAACCTGTCCCGCTCCGCCGGCAGTCAGGTCCGGGTGTTCCTTCTGGGCGATGGCGTGACCGCGGCTTTCGAGGGTTTTACTCCAGCTCACGCCGACTACAACACGCCGGAGATGCTGCGCCAACTGGGTGAGCGCGGTGTTGCGGTGGGTGTCTGCCGCACGTGCTTGGAGGCGCGCGGCATTCAGGACCAGCACCTGGTCGCCTCCGCTCGGCGCAGCACCCTCGACGACCTCACCCAGTGGACGGAAGAAGCCGACAAAGTACTCGTCTTTTGAGCCGTCGCTCTTCGCTCTACGGTCTAGACCGGCACTGTTTCCCGGCTCGCTGCTCGTTCATCTCGCGTTCGGCTCCATCTAACCGCCCCTGTACCATAGAGGGCATGCCTTCCATCTTTCTTCTCCATGGCAAGGGCGGGCGTCCCGCCGGCAGTGTCATGCAGCTCGAAGAATGTCTGCGTCCTTCCCTGCCCGGCTTCGATTTTCACCGTCCATCGCTCGCGCATGGCGATCCCAAGGTATTGGCTGAGGATTCGCTGGCGCGCCTCCCGGAATTGCCAATCCCCGAGAGCGCGTTCGTGGTCGGCGTAAGTCTCGGCGGACTGGTTGCGGCTAAGTTGCAGGAAACCTCGCGCCCGGACCTGCGTGTGATCTGCATCAGCTCGCCGACTTGGGCGGATGGAGTGCTCATCGAGCGGAAGCCGGCGAATCGCTTCGCCTTTTACTCCTCGAGGGATGAGGTGATCCAGGGCCGCATCGTGGATTGGCCGAGGCTGGCGGAGGCTTACGATCTTCCGTGGCTCACCCACGACACCGATCTGCACAAGGTGAGGCTCGCAAGGCTGATTGCGGCGGTGGTGAGGGGCCAGAGCGTGGCGCCACTCTTGGAGGAGTTCGACGCGGCGAAGTCATAGCCCGTGCTTTTCAGTTCGCGGATCGCGCATGCCCTCATGCGCTATAACAGGTCTGCGGCAAGGATGCGACCAGCGCGTAACGATCCCTACCGCACCTCCGGCCGCTCGGTGACCGCCTTCGGTCCTCGCGGCGGCAAGGGCTGCTTCCTCCCGCCCGCAGCCTCACCTTCCAATAGCGATTCCAGGTCGGAATAGGCGTAGATCGTGGGTGCGCCGTTCTGCATCAGCCCACCGGTGTCCGCCGTCGGGCCATAGTTGCTGTGAACGTCGTGGCCGAGCATGCGCAGCATGGCCATCAACTGTCCGCGATGATGCGAGGTATGCGTCATGCGGCGGGTCATCACCCAGGCATGCGAGCGGCGCACGTCGAAGAAGCCGGTTTCCTCCTCCCACCAGCTCTCCGGTTTTGCGCGCAGGACGTCGAGTCGGTGGCCGCTATCAATGGCGTACTGGCGAATGAACTCCAGCCGCGTCTCGTCCGCTGGCAGGGGCGGCGCATTGACGTCAATCCCTAGCATGCTGCGGAACCACAGGTTCTCGCTTACGCACTGATGCACCATCTGCTCGTGCACGCTGCGCCCGCGCGCGTCGCTGGCGCTGGGGCGGCGCGGCAGCTCCTCATCGCGGAACATGCTCCACACGCTCACTACCTTGAGGCGTTCGGTGGCGTAGGTGTCGATAAGGAATTCGTATCGCATGACGAGCGATGCTAGCAGATTCACAAGCCTGAAATGCTCTGTTAACAGAACAGATAACGCCTGTTACGAAATCCGGACAGAAACTCAATTTTCTTGGCAGTCAACCGGGGCGGGACTATTATTCCGCCGCTATGCGCACGGGGATGGCTGTGATTCGTACCCTGGCCGCCACGGCCTTCGTCGCGCTGCTTCCTCTGGTGGCGGCGCAAACCGACTGCAACGCCGGCGCCGGACCGCTGAAGCGCGATTCGCTGTCCAACCAGCAGGACATCGTCGCCAGGTTTGCGGCCAATGAGGCGCTGTTCAAGGAGCACCGCAACCGTTACACCTACCACGAGGACTTCGTGGCGGAGACCCTGCGCCCGGTGGGCGCTCCGGGACAGACGGTCGTCGACGGACGCTATCGCCAGATCATGGACGTCTTCTACGACTCGCACTGCAATCGCGTAGAGCGCGTCTCGTTTGCGCCGCAGACGACCCTGCGCCGCATCACCATGACCCGCGACGATTTCGACGACGTCCACATCTATGCGGCGTTTGTACTTACCCCCGATGTCGTGCCGCACTACAACTTTCACTACGAGGGCCGTCAGCAGGTCGATGAGCTTGACACCTACGTTTTCGAGGTCGCGCCCGTGGCCACGCTCAAAGGAAAACGCTACTTCCAGGGGCGTATCTGGGTAGAGGTGAACGACATCGCCATCGTGAAGACCTGCGGCAAGACGGTGCCCGACATCATCATCGCCTCCAACAAGAAGAAGGGTATGGAGACTATCCATCCGACGTTTGTCACTTACCGCCAGGCAGTCGATGGCAAGTACTGGTTTCCGGTTTATACCCGCACCGACGACGATCTCGCCTTCCGCAATAATCCGGTGATGCTGCACGAGGTAATCAAGTTCACCGATTACCATCCCACCCCGCCCAACGTTCCGGCGTACCGCTAGCACGCCTCGCGACTGGCGGCGCCTCTGAAGCGCAGCTTCGCCATGTAAATCACGATGATGACATTGATCACCAGCACCGCCCACTTCAGCGGGCGCGGACGGTGGACAATTTCATAGATCTCCAGCGGCAGGTAGATACAGCCGGAGAGCAGCGCGAACCACTCCGCCCAGGCGCGCTCGCGCCACAAGCCAAAGGCTTCGATGAATCGCACCATCGCGTAGGCCAGCGCCGCGGCGGCTAGCTTCCACAAGCCGATATCGTCGGCGTGATCGGCGAGCTTGAAAAACAGGTCGGAGAGGCGTCCGTGCGGCCTCAGTCGAAGCAACTCGGTCAGCCGGTACACCGCGGTGTCGATGTCACGGTGAACCAGGGTAAGCAAGCCGAAGCCCACCAGCAGGACCAGTACGCCCTTGGCGGCCTCGAACATGGCAACCGAGCGCAGGGCGACTTTGTGGGTGGCGGCGGACATGGGGCAATAGCATGCCCTACTTGCCGCGAAAAATGAAAGCCGCCCGCAGGCGGCTTTGCATACCCTGACTCTCTTACTTCCTCGGCCGGCGGCGGAACAGGCTTGCAACGCCGGCTAACCCGGTGCCCAGCAGGATCAAGCTTCCAGGCTCCGGAACCGACGCTTCAGGACTGTACAGGTTGTTGTTCAGGAACTCTTCGGGGTCATCGGCGGAATAGCCACTGATGGGGTTGCCGTTGGTGTCGAAGAAGCTGAACACGGGACCGCCCTCCAGGAATTCCAGGCTGGCGGGAAGCTCGGCGTCGAAGGAACCGGGATTGCCAAAGCCTGCCGCGGACAATGAGAAGGTGATCGTCACCGGGGTATTCAGCGGAACCAGGACCATGGGCGTGGTCAGAGTGCCGTCGATACTGTCGCTGTCTAGCCCGAGGTTGTCGAAGCCGGTCAAAGTCATATCGCGCGCACAGCTCCCATTGATGCAATTGTCGCCGCTGGTGTCCAATGCGTCCGAGTAGTGAAACTCGGTCCCGTCGTCGAATTCTGCAGTGGCCAGCCACCCACCGTTGGCGCTGCCGCTGAGTGTCACCAGCCCATCAATGTGGAGGTTCAGGGCAGCAAGGACGGAAGTGGCGTTCGAGTCGGAGCTGGTGAAGGTGACATTGGTGACAATCGATGCCTCTACCTCACCGTGTCCGCCCAGGCTCTCGTCCTCTTTGAGCCTCACTCCCAAGTGGCCCGGAGTGGTGGCAGCCGCGCCGTCAACCGAGCCTCCAATCGGGCCGCACGAGACCCCGATACTCACCGGCGCACTGCCGAAGACTGTGCCTCCCCCGCCACATGGCCCTACCTCCACCGGACCCAGGGCGGCGGCGTGGTAAGTCGTGTCCGCAAAAAGCGAACCTGCACTGACAAGTAAGATTCCAAGGCAAAACACCGTGCTGAATAGCCGTCGCATGATGCACCCTCCTACTTCATTTCGGGCTCTTCGGCCCGGCAGGGCGAATTTCGAAAACCGATGCATTTAGAAACCTCCTAACCTCGGGAAGGGCGGTCTCAGGCATTGTGGAACCTGCCTTTTTCCCGCCACCAGTCGGGTTGCGGGGAGTATTGAACCGCTTTCGGACTATCTGCAAGCTGCAAAGGCGCTTACGCTTGCCGTGACGCACTTTGAGGTGCTTTGAACAGCTAGCGCCGCTGCGAGGTGTAGCAGCCTCGGTGAGGCGGTAAACCGCGGTATCGACGTCGCGGTGAACCAGCGTAAACAGGCCGAAGCCCACCGCCAGCACCAGCACGCCCTTGGCGGCCTCGAACATGGCAACCGAGCGCAAGGCGACTTTGTGGCTGGCAGCGGACACCAACGAGTAGGATGCCCTACTTACCGCGAAAAGTGAAAGCCGCCCGCAGGCGGCTCTCGGCCTTCCCAGCGGCCCTACTTCCCTGATTTGCGACGAAACACCTTGGCCACTCCCACCAATCCAGTGCCGATGAGCATCAGGCTGGAGGGCTCGGGCACAGTTCCGTTGCCGCCCGGCGGAACAAAGCGATTGTTCACGATGAAAGAATCGGCAGAGTTGGCGGTAAAGCCGTCAGGCAGGTCGAACACCGGTCCGTCCAGCGGCAGAGTCAGGGTGTGCGCGGCGTCCGCACTGGCGGAGGTCGCGCTAAAGAA
>Ga0335076_10001404_pt1 | contig 23301 bp, 15 predicted proteins | sample Lox_Sample_25_FD_206717 | JGI IMG/M metagenome (GOLD analysis project Ga0335076, IMG submission 206717) | Soil microbial communities from Loxahatchee National Wildlife Refuge, Florida, United States - Lox_Sample_2.5 | ecosystem: Environmental > Terrestrial > Soil > Wetlands | place: USA... | reverse complement strand
GCCCGAGCGGTGTCAAGAGCCGCGGCGTAATCGGTCCCAGTGCTCCACGGGTCTGGTTCGGAGCGTCCCGGATCTTCTGCCTGGCGATAGTCACCGAGGGGCGCACCGCCTGAACGAGCCGCTCCGCAGCTACGTGATAAGTGTTACCCATTGACGACACCGCTTCGCGGGCTCGGGTCATCGCGAAAACAATGGTCGAGCGATCTCAGCCAGACTGCGAACGACCGCTCCACAGACACCAAACGGGCCGCGGGTCCTCGACACGCCGAAGAGTGGACGCAAGCCGGCCAGCCGGACTCGCCCGCGTAGACCAGGCCGCTACGGATGCCGTGGAAACAGGATCGGACCGGCGATGCGCGAAGCCCCGGGGTCATCGGAAAACGTCGGCAGAATGACTAATTCGCTTGATCGCGCTGCCTGGTGCGCTATCAAGCCGACGTTAGGTTCATGGCGAACAACGGAGGACATAAGCGTCAGGAGGAGGGCGTCTCGACTGGATTCGAGGCCCAGCACGCTGCGATCATTGCCCGAACGCTTCGGTGGGCTGACGACGCCGCAGACCGGCGCGATTACGTAGAGGCCGTTCGCTGGGTCGAGACCGTGAGCGCTCTCGGCGAGGACCTCGCGGACGAGTACAAGAGGAAGCATGCGCGTTGGCTAAACGCCATCGAGCGCGAGCGGCGTAGCCGGCGCGGGTAGTGCGGCTCCGCTCGAGTCTTGCTTCACAGGGAGCGGTTGACTCACCAGGACCTTCGAGCCAGAGCGGCGCCGGCGACTCCGGAAGCTTGGCCAGGTTCCCGCGGTCGACGGCCAGAACGGCGACGGCGCCTATCGCGCTCTCGTCAACGAGGAGCCAGCGGCCGTCGGGGCTCAGGCGAGCGGCCACCGCTCCGACCACTCCATTGCTCTGGCAAGGCCCCGTTAAGAATTACACCGGTTAGCTGAGCGGCGCGCCAGCTCGGCTCCGATGGAGCGTGATCGTGACAAGGCGGGTGATTCTCGAGCCGAACGCGTCGACCAGCGTGACCTGGACGGTGACGTCCATCGATGAGCGACCCGAAAGTTGGCGGGCGGCCGCAGGCGACAGTTTGATCATGATGACATGGGCACCGGCCTTGAATAGGCGTGTCCGGATTCGCAACAGGATGATTGACCGAGTCGTTCCGCTTGAAAGGCGGCGACGCGGGGGCTCCCCTGTGCGTCCGCTCCGACCGGTGGGGACGGTGACCTGGAAGCTGGCATGGCTCCTCAGGCTGGCCGACAGCCGGACACGCAAGCCATGCTTGAGCACGAAGCCGAGCCTTTGGTTCCGCGTTCCTGACAGGCTGCCGCTCAGCTGGGGCGCGGATGTACGCGGCGCCGGATCGGGCGTCGGGGTCGCGGTGACCGTCGGCTGGGGCTCGACCGTGACGGACAGAGCTCGCGTCGTGGCCTGACCGACGCCGTTCGTCACGGTCAGGACGACCGTGTAGTTGCCGGGAGTGCCGTATGTGTGGCTCGTCACCGGACCGATGCCGACGGTGCCGTCGCCGAAGTTCCAGGTGTAGCTGGTGATCGTACCGAGGGAGTCGCTCGATCCTTGCGCGTCGAAGCTGGTCACCGCCCCGAGCGCCTGTGGGTTCGGGGAGGTGATGAACGAAGCGGCCGGCGCCGCATCGACGGTTATCTGGCGCGCGGTTGAAGTCGTCTCGCCGAGGTCGTCGGTCGCGGTGAGTGTTGCGGTGTACACGCCAGGATTGGTGTAAACGTGTCGGTCGGTTGGGCTCATTCCGGTGTCGTCGAAGCTGCCGTCGCCAAATGCCCAACGGTAATCCGTGATCGTGCCGTCGGGGTCCCCCGCTGCGGCGCTGCCGGTGAAAGTTACTGTCGCGCCCGCGGCGCTGAGCACCGTCGAAGGGGAGACCGTCGCGGTAGGTGGATCGTCGACGGTCAGCGTCTGTCCGGCGGTGTCGGTCTGGCCGAGGGCGTTCGTGACGGTCAGCGTCACGTCGTAATGCCCGCGATGGGCGTAAGTGTGGCTCGTGGACGCGCTGCTGCCATCATCCTCGACGGGGGTGCCGTCACCGAAGTCCCAGCTGTAGTTGGTGATCGTTGCCTCCGAGTCTGACGAGATGCTTGCGTCGAAGCTGGTTGCGGCTTCAGGGAGGGGTTCGGTCGGGTTTGCGATGAACGCGGCATTCGGGTGGTCGACGGTGATCACGGCGGTGGCGTGAGCAGTGACTCCGAGATCGTCGGTCGTTGTGAGCGTGGTTGTGTAGATCCCCGGCGCCGTGTAGATGTGGCTGTCCGCTGGACTCGTCCCCATATCGTCCGTGCCGCCATCGCCGAAGTTCCAGGTGTAGTCGGTGATTGTGCCGCCCGCCCCGGCGGCGGAGGCGGTGCCGTCGAGGTCTACGGATGAGCCCGGCTCGGTGACCGACACGGACGGGCTGAACGCGGCCGTCGGCGGGTCGTCGATGGTCACCGTTTCGCTGCTCGTGTCGGTCTGTCCGAGGGAGTTCGTGATGGTCAGCGTGACGTTGAAGTGGCCCCGGCTGCCGTACGTATGGCTCGTCGTCGGGCTGCTCTGATCGTCCTCAATCCCGGTCCCGTCGCCGAAGTTCCAGCTGTAGTCGAGGATTGTTGCCTCGGGGTCCGAGGAGCCGGTCGCATCGAAGCCGACCGGAGTCCCGGGGACTGAAGAATCGGGTGAGGAGGTGAACGCGGCCGTCGGCTCGTCCACCGTGACCTCCTCGCTGACCTTGCCAGCGACGCCGAGGTCATCGGTGGTCGTCAGCTTGACGGTGTAGACGCCGGGAGCGGCGTAGACGTGGCCCGCGGTCGGCGTGGTCCCAGTGTCGAGGGTTGTGCCGTCCCCGAAGTTCCAGCTGTAGTCGGTGATCGTGCCGCCGGCGCCGGCGTCCGAGGCGGTGCCGTCAAAGCCGACGGTGGAGCCAGGTTGCGCCACGGTCGTCGATGGGCTGAATACCGCGGTAGGGGGATCGTCGATTCTCACGGTTTCGGTGCTGGTGTCGGTCTGGCCGAGCGCGTTGGTGACGGTCAGGGTCACGTTGTAATTCCCGCGGTTGGTGTAGCTGTGGCCAACCGTGGTTGTGGTGCCGGTGTCCGCGGTCGTGCCATCGCCGAAGTTCCAGCTGTAGTCGCTGATGCTCGAGCTTGCGTCGGTCGAGTTGCTGGCGTCAAAGCTCGTCCATCCGCCGGGTGCCGGGGTCGTGGGTGACGCGGTGAAGGACGCTGTGGGGTCGGTGGGCGATGCGACGGCGGTGGTGAACGTGTAGTCGTACCCGTACGTCGTGCCGAGGCTGTTCTGGGCCACGAGGCGGTAGTGATAGGTCGTTGCCGGGGCCAGCTGCGACAGGTAGCCGGTGACGGGATCCGGTGCGGTCCCCGAGCCGATGTCGGTGGCGGCGGTCTGGCTGCCGTAGGCGGTGGTTGTGCCGTATTGGATGGACCAGGTCGTGTCGCGCCCGTTGCGATAGATCCCGGCGGCGATGGTGGCGCTGTGGCTCGCGACGCTCTCGGTGTACGTCTGGCTCGAGCCGGTCTGGATCGCGGCGCCGCCGATCCCGGGGGCGCCGGTCACGAGATCACCCGAGATCGAGCCGACGCCGGTGGGGCCGTCATAGCCAGCCCCGGCGTTGCAGATGTACGTGATGTCGGCGGCGCAGGCCCCGTTGTAGCCGGTCGTCAAGTCGTTGAGCAGCGAGCTGTCGGTGTACGCCCATCTCGGCGAGCTGGCGGTGACGCCGGTGATCGCGTAATAGGCCGCGACCAGCGGCGTGGCGAGGCTCGTCCCTCCAAGGACCATCCAGCCGCCGTTCCCCGAGTCATACGCGACCAGTCCGGTCGACGGATCCGCGTCGGCGGATACGTCGGCGTAGGAACGGCCGGCACAGCCCGAGTCCAGCTGATAGGTGGGCTTGGCGACCTGCAGGTCGCATCCCGACCCGCCGCCGTAGCCGTCGCTGAGCGACCACGCACCCTCGCTGAAACCGCGAAGGTTCGAGCCGGCGTCCGCGGCCGTCAGCGTCGTACCCCCTGCAGCGGTCACCCCCGGGAACGCGGCTGGATAGTTGTCCGCGCCTGCGCCCGGATAGCCGGTGTCGCCGGTGGCTGCCACGGTTGCAACGTGCGGGAAGGTGTACGTGCCCGGAAGCGACTCGTCCGACGTCGCGGTCCAGCTGGCGGAGATTTGGTTTGCGCCGATCGATGCCGCGGTCGCCATCGCCGTCTTCAGGTCAGTCAAGCTGGCTGAGTTCGCCTCGACGAGAAGGATTCGGCAGTTGGCACACACCGCCGACACTGCGTCGAGATCGAGTGATTCTTCCTGCTCCCACCCGGGATCCCCCGCCGGCAGTGGCGAGGCGCCGCCGGTCTGGTTGACCTTTCTGAAACAGCCGCTGGATGCGGTGCAGGCCGGGAGCCCGTACGCCGAACGGTAGGTGTTGAGGTCCGTCTGTGCCGACGGATCGTCATAGGCGTCGACGATCGCCACCGTGTCTGCGCCACCGTGCGTCTGCGACAGATACGCGAGGTCGTAGGCCTGCTCCAGAAACGCAGGCGTGCCGGGTTCCGGCGGGCTTGAGGAGGAGACGTCGAGGCGGGTTGCCGATGTGGGGCCGAGCGCGGGTCCAACGCGACCGATCGACGCGTGGCGGCCGACGTGCGGCTGGACGAGCCGACCGTCCGATCGGACGACGAGAGCTTGGGCTTCGCAGCGTGCCTGTCCAGTGGGTGCCGGTGGGCAGACATCGCGCGCGGTGACCTGCGCGGGAGTAAGCCCCGTCGTCTGCTCGAGGCTCCGGGAAATCGCACCGGCGCTCGGCGCGAACGTGCGCGCGCCGCCAGGCTTCCGTGGATCAGTCGAAACGGAGGATGCGGACCGCCGCGAGCTCTGACGGGCCGGCCTCGAGCCGGGTCTGATGCGGCTCGGCACCAGATCGGGGGAGGCGAGAGAGCCGACGGCGTCGGTGACCGCCTCACTTTCGGCGACCCTTTGTGATGGCCGCGCGTCAGCTGACGAGGCACGCGCGATGGTGTACGCGAGCGACCCCGCGAGCACGGCCGCCGCCGCCCCGGCGATCAGCCGGCTAACGAGACGCCTGAGACGGGGCCGATTCAAGCGCGCGGCACCGCCCGACCAGTTCGCTTCGTCGAACCTCTCTGCACAGCACAGTCCCCTGACAAGACGCGGGTAATCGGTGACGCCGCACCACGCTCAGGTGGCGTCACGAATGCAGACGACAACTCCAATGCAGTTATCGGCCCGACTCGGCGCAGCTTTAGGCCTTAATCTCGTCCTCGTCAAACGTCTGGTTTCGAGCGCGGGCGAGGGACGCGACGCGACGGGCTGCGCTGCGCCGCCGACCTAGTTGGACAACCGGGATTCATCGAGATCGAGTTCGTGCTCGATCCGGCGCATGGACTCGGCTGAGATCTCACCTCGTCGCCGCAGGTCAGCGAGGCGACTGCGCTCGACGCCGATCAACTCTCGCCGTAATTCGCGGATACGGTGGGCGATGGCCGCTTCGTCGCCGCCGGCGCCATCGCCGGCGACCTGCGGCTCGAGTCGATGGACGCGCTGCTCGTAGGTCAGCCGGGCGGCCTCCGCAATCGGTTCGGGCAGTTCCTCGCGCTCGGCCAACTCCTCGACGTATGCGAGGGCGGCATGTGCGAGCGCGACCCGTGCTCTGGCCTCCTGTCGGGCGACCGCCTCGTCCTCGGCTAGACCCAGCCGGCGTATCAGCGGAGCGAGGGTGAGTCCGGGGATGACGAGCGTCGCCGCGATCGCGATGAAGGCGATGACGATGATGTTCGACCGGTCCGGGAACGCGTGTCCTGCTGCCACGAGGGGAAGAGCGAGCGCGGCGGCGAGCGAGACACCACCACGCATTCCGCTCCAGCCGAGCACGGTCAGCTCGGCGAACGTCTGCGGGGGCTCACCGCGGCGCGCGAGTCGTACGAACAGGGGAACGCTGAACATCCACGCCATCCTCACGGCAACCAACGTCGCCACAATGACCCCCGCATACTCGAGCGGTCTCGCCACCGACAGGCCGCGGATGATGTGCGGGAGCTGCAGACCGATGAGAAGAAACAGCAGCGACTCGAGCAGGAACGTAAGCGCCTCCCAGAACCCGAGCGTACGGAGCCGAGAGGTCGGCGAGAGCATCAACCCAGTCCGGCTCCCGGTGTATAGACCGGCGGCGACCGCGGCGAGCACCCCAGAGGCCCCAATGCGGTCAGCCGGGATGTACGCCAAATAGGCCGTCAGCAGCGAGATGCTGATCTCGATCTGGGGCTCATCGAGGCGCTTTCGCACCTCGACCGACACCCACCCGGCCGCCAAGCCGACCGCGACGCCGCCTGCCGAGACCGCAACGAACTTAAGGACGCCCAATCCGAGCTCGAAGTGACCCGAGACAACGGCCGCGACTGCGAGCTTGTAGGCCGTCAGGCCGGTGCCGTCGTTGACCAGCGCCTCGCCCTCGAGGATGGTCGAGATCCGATCCGGCGCGCCCAATCGTCGGAGCACCGATGTCGCCGCCACCGGATCCGTCGGTGCGAGGATCGCGCCGAGGACGACCGCTGGGCCCCAGGCGATGTGCGCCACCGCATGAGCGACCGCAGCCACCGCAGCCATCGTCACCAGTACAAGACCTACGGCCAGCAGCCCGATCGCACGAGCATGAGCGCGGAGGTCCTGAGTCGAGGAGCCGAACGACGCTGCGTAGATCAGCGGCGGAAGGAATACGAACAGCACGATCTGCGGATCCACTCGCGGTGCGGACGTCCCCCACACGAGCCCGGCCACCAGTCCCCCGAGAACGAGGACGATCGCGTAGTGGACGTTGATCGCTCGCGCCAGAGCCGCCAGCACCGTGGAGGCCAGCAGCAGCGCGACGATCAGCTCGATCCCGTGCATGCGCCCTAACCCTTATCACCGTCGGGCCCTCAACGTTCCGCCCGATGTTTCGGCTCGACGCCCTGAAGCTGGGCGGGCAGAGCATTTGCGACCCGGGGGCAGACGAGTCGGTCCCTCGCTGCGGCTTCGATCGTTCAACCGGTGGGACGGGACGGCGAGCCGCGCTTCAGCGTCCGACTGCTGTATCGCGCCAACGGATGAACCTCCGCAACCGGTTCGGCGCCCCGCCGATGACACGGAGGCTCGCCGAGAGGCTTCTTCGAGCTGAGTCTCTCGTCAGTCAGCGTCGGCGCGCCTCGCAGTTTTGTCAGACGGCTGTCAAATCCGCTGGGCAGCGGAGCGCTCAAGTGCTAGCCACTAAGTCCCGTGAAATGCGACCAACAAGCTCCAACGCCAGCGCGCGTCCAGCGCGCTTCGTCCTGCTCGGTGGTCGTGCGACTATCGGAAGCAGGCAGGTGCAATGGTCGCGGGCCAGGTGGTCATTGAGCCATCGGGGGGCGCGTCTGACCGGCGATGAGGAGACGTCGACCCGGGCCTCGTCTTATTGATTGCTGAGCGCTCCGGCGCGCCTATATGACTGGCGGATGCGATGGATTCTCGGCCGGCGTTTCTTGCGCCCCACCCACGTGGGCCGACGATCCGGTCGCCGGGACCAGACCGTGCTCGAGGTGGTCGGACAGAACCGTCGGCCGAACGAGGCGATCGTCGTCGCTGGACCGGGCCGGTCGGCGCAGTGGTATCGCAGCCTTGGCCGGCGACCAGTCCGCGTCCGGTGAGGCTCTCGCCGACCGGCACCATCTGCGCGAATCGGTCACACCTCCGGCTCGATGACCGGCATGCCTTCACGCTGCCAGTCCGGCGCCTGGCCAAGCAGGACGTAATGCCGGCGTTCGTCACGCGCGAGGCGTTCTTGCCTGACGAGGGACCGAATTGCGGTCGTCGTCGTGGGCCGCTGTGCCCCGATGATGCTCGCGAGCATCTCGTGCGTGAGGCGGAACGGCACCACGGTGCCTTGAAGGGTGACCCGTCCCCACATGCTGGCCAGATGCCAGAGCGTCGCCAGAAGCCTGTCCTCGACCCGAATGAAATGCTGGGCTGCCATCAGATAGGCAAGCGACCTCGCGCGTCGAAGCAGCCGTCCTCCCGTCGCGACGCAAAGCTCGGGCCAGCGGCCGATCAATTCCGTCGCGCGACGATCCAGCAATGCCACTTGCGCGGCCTCGAGCACCCGCCAGTCCGTCGGAGCTGGAACCACGCTCGGGAGCAGACCAACTTCCCACGGGCGAAGTATGTCCGAGGGTCCGACTATCTCTGCGGACGAGACACGCCCGATCCTAAGTGTGCGAACCATCAGCCCCTCCAGCAACAGCAGGCCCATGGCGCCGTGATCGATCCCTCCCGGCACCCACGCCCCCTTCTGGACGCGGAAAGTTCGCACCCGGATCAATCGGGTCGCGGTCTCCCTGGCCTCTGGCGGCATGTGCTCCCCCAGGTCGGGATCCGCATCAAGCAAGGAGATCGTCGTGGCCGCCATGATGGATGCGAGGAACGGTACCCGGCGCGGGTGCGGACCGCCTTATCGGGTTTCTGTCAGGAGTCGTACGAATTCGCTCCGCGAGCGACCTGCCATTCGTTTGTCGAACTAGGCTGATTGGTAGGTAATTGGCGGATTCGCGCTTGCCCTTCCACAGGCGCGCAACTTGATTTCCGCGTCCGCACCTCCGAAAGATCGACTCTGTCAGTCAACATGAACGAACGCTCGTGCTTGCACACCGGGCTCCGATCGACCCAGCGAAGGTCTAGGCCCGAGGACGACAGGTGAGTTCGGAGGGCCCAGCGCCGGACACGATGGGGCCGCCGGGGGATGCGGCGGACCTTCCCCCGAGCGGCTCAAACGGCGAGTCCGCCAACGGTGTCCCGCCGATGCCGTCGGAGACGGCAACGGTTGTGCCGGGATCGTCCGCGACTGCCGCGGTGAGACGGGCGGCGTCGTGGCTGGGTGGAACCCGACTGGGTCTGATCGTGATGGCACTCGTCGTCGGCGCCGGCGCAGGCCTGGGGGCGGTGGCGTTCCGCTGGCTGATCTACAGCTTCACCTGGCTCGTGACCGGCCATCACCAGTTCGGCCAACAGGGTCACGCGCCGAGCGCGCACTTTCATTGGCTCGGAATCTGGTTCCTGCTCCTCGCTCCGGTTGTCGGCGGCCTGCTGTACGGCCCGCTGATCCAGCGGTTTGCGCGCGAAGCTCGTGGCCACGGCGTGCCCGAGGTCATGCTGGCGGTGGCCGAGAACGGCGGCCGCATACGACCGCCGGTAACCATCGTCAAGGCGCTCGCGTCCGCCATGTGTATCGGTACGGGTGGATCGGTGGGGCGGGAAGGGCCGATCGTGCAGATCGGTTCAGCATTCGCGTCCACCCTCGGGCAGGTCGTGCGGATGTCCGAGACACGGCTGCGGATTATCGTGGCGTGCGGAGCCGCCGGTGGGATTGCGGCAACGTTCAACGCGCCGATCACGGGGCTGTTCTTCGGCTTCGAGATCGTCCTGCGCGAGTTCTCGCTCGACGCCATGTTCGCGACCATCCTTGCGGCGGTCACCGGGGACGTGGTGAGCCGGGCTTTCTTCGGCGCCGCTCCGTTCTTCACCGGCATGCCGCATGGGCTGGTTGTTGGCAGCGACTACAGCTATCTGTTGATTGCCGTCCTCGGGCTCGCTGCGGGGCTGATCGGATTTGGGTTCAAGACCTTCTTGTATTGGCTCGAGGACGCTGTCGACGACGTATGGAAGGGCCGTCCGGAGTGGGCACGCCCCGCAGTAGGCGGCGTGGCGCTCGGTGTCCTCTTGCTCGTTCTCCCGCAGATGTATGGGGTCGGGTATCCGGTGATGGACAAGGTGGTGGCCGGCCATGTGCTGCTGTGGTTCATCGTGATTCTGATGGTCGGCAAGATCGTCGCAGCCAGTCTCACGCTGTCCATCGGCGGGTCCGGTGGGGTGTTCGCCCCGTCGCTGTTCACGGGAGCGATGGCCGGGATGGCGTTCGGGATTGCCGCCAATCGCTTGTTCGGGTCGTCGATCGGGGCGCCGGCGATGTACGCGGTGATCGCGATGGGTGGCGTGTTCGGCGCAGCTGCCCAGGCCCCGCTGACCTCGATCGCCAGCGTCGTCGAGATGACGGGCAACTTCACGCTCACCCTGCCTGTGATGCTCGCCACGGGGATTGCGGCAGCGCTCTCGAAGCGGCTGACCTACGGCAGTATCTACACGACCAAGCTGCTGCGCCGCGGCATCGACATCGAGCGGCCGAAGGCTCCCGGGATGCTCAAAACGCTGACAGTCGAGGAGGTGATGCAGCCGCTGGCGACCACCGACGCGGCCGCCCGACTCGAACCCGCCTGGCTCGAACCCGCCCCGGACGGGGACAAGGCTTCTGACACGAAGACCGCCAGCGGCTTTGGTGACTTGGTTGGGCCTGTGACTGCGGTTGACCAACCGCAGGCGCTGTTTCCAGACGAGGACCTTGAGCAGGCGCTGCGCCAGTTGGTGCTCTTCGGTCGCGACGGCCTGCCCGTGCTCTCACACGACGGGCAGCAGGTTCGCGGGTGGATCACAGGCCAAGACGTGCTCCATGCCCTCGGTGAGCGCGTGGCCGCATCGCCTCCCGAGATCGAGCGCGGAGCGCTCGCTGCCGAGTTCGCCACCGATAACCCCGAGACGCAAGTCCACGTGCCGACGATGCCGCTCCACGGTTACCGGATCGTCGAGGTCACGATCGATCCGAGCTCTCCGGCGCGCGGGCGCCGAGTCGACGCCGTCGAGCTTCCCGCCGGCGCTGTCCTGGTCGCCGTCAGCGAGGACGGAAGCCTTGTGGCGCCTCGTGGCGAGATTCATCTCCGCGCCGGAGACCGGATGATCCTGCTGACGGCGGCGCCCTCCGAAGAGGGAGAAGATGACGTATCAGAAAGCGCGGCTTCAGAGGTCCGCGACGTGCCACATCCTGCGCGAGGATCCTGAGCTCGCCGACGGCCTTCCGGCCGGTCGTCGGGACCGTGCCGCAAACGCCTGCATCGCACGGACGCTGTCGCACAAACCCGGCGAGTGTGGGATCCGTTGTGTCGAGGTCATAACGCACCGGCCGCGTCATGGACGCGGCTCGCCGAAGTTTGGCGATTTACCTGTCAAAAATGAGGGGCAGATCGCCATTGACCGTGGGTCACACGATCGGGGGTCGGTCACAGCCCCTCGAGACCTTGTGAGCCGACCACAACGCCAAATCGTTTACGCGACAGCGTGCCGGGCCCGGTGACGTGCTCGGGGCGGCCGAGGCCATTGCCATCGAGCCGAGATGGGGCCAGGTACCAGCTTGGTGCGCGCTCGAGCAGGCCCGGTGCGCGGTGCTCGACGGCAGCGTGACGAGGGACCTGGTCCGCTATCCCGAGGTGATCGAGACCTGGTGGCGCGCACCATCGAGCGCCCACGGCGACCGGTGGTGAGCATGTCGATCGTGCACCAACCGCGAGTCGATGTCCGCCTTCAGATGACCTTCTGACATCTTGCTGACCGCTGGGGCCGCCTGGATGGCGGGCGAATCCATCTTCCACGGGGGCTCACGCACACCGTCCTGGCGGATCTGATCGCCGCGCGTTCAAACCGTCAGCACCGCCGGACGCGATTTTCGAGCACGTGCGCGACAGCGCGCCGGCTGGACCGCTAGGCGGCCGTGTATAGGTCAGTCCGGTCCTCGCGTCGGGGCGTGTCGAGCCGCCCGGTCGCGCTGTGTCTCAGCGCCAGAGCGAGACGTCGAAGCTCAGCTTGGATGACGGCCTCGTCCCGTCTGGTGGCCCGAGCGCGTCGGGTGGCGATCGTGGCCGCCGTTCGTGCTTCCGGGCCTCTCTCAATATCCATGAGATCTGTCCGTCCTTTCGTCGCGAGCGAGCGATTCTTCACTCCAGCAACCGCGTCATCAACCGTCCGCGTTCGCAGCCTGACGTTGCTGCCGCGAAACGCGCCCGGCGGTTGTCAGCCAGCGGACACGTTCCGGTCGCGGGAAGACACACCCGACGTTCACGACGCATGGCGGAAGGCAATCGAGCGTGCCGCTCGAGTCGGGGCCTTGAGGGTCGTCGTGTCTCATTGGGTCGCGATGTCATCTGACTGACAAATCATGACCGCGGCTCGCGACTGGCATATCGCATGAGTGTTTCAGGCATACGTTCCGCAAATCGACCCCGATTTTGAGGCCCGTGCATTCGCGCGGATCGTCGGCGACGGGTCCGGCATCTGACGTTCGCACCCCGCGCGCGAACCGCCGGTGCCCCGTCTGTGGAACGCTGGTGCGGGCTGATGACGCTGTTGGGTTGACCGGTGGCCGGCTCGCCCACGCCGAGTGCGCGTTGTTCCGTTGGCTCGAGGCCGATTGACCGGACCCCCCGGAGCCCGGCATCGCCATCCTGGACAGACCGCTACGTCTGCCCATTTTCGCCGGTCACCGAGCGACGTGCTGACTTCGCTCGTTCGGTCTCGCGTAACTGACGCGTGTCTACCGGCTCGATACATCTCGAGTGGCACCGCACGGTGTCATAGCTCGAACGAAAGCCACAACGTAAGCGGAACTCTCATCGACCTGGCCGGTTACGTGCGACGTTCTTCAACCGAAGGGAGCCAGTCTTGAGCAGAATGCGCGTCGTCTTCGCGGTGATCCTCGCCGCCTGTGCGTCGATCGTGCTATCCATGTCCTCCGGCGGCGGTCCTGGCCTTGCGTCGGCGGCACCGGCTGCCCCGGCGGCGACAACGGGAACGGCAACCAACGTCGCTCAGTCGAGCGCAACGGCAGACGGAACCGTCAACCCGAACGGCACGGCGACCTCGTACTACTTCCAGTATGGGACGACGACGAGCTACGGCTCGAATACTCCCTCTGCCAGCGCGGGGGCAGGAAGCTCCGATGTGGCTGTCTCGGCGAACCTGTCGGGACTAGCCTCGAGTACGACCTACCACTATCGCGTGGTCGCAGTGAGCACTGCCGGAACGACCGACGGGACCGACCAGACCTTTACCACGACCACCCCGCCCACCGTCACAACCGGGGGCGCCGCGAGAATCACACACACTTGGGCCGGCGTCAGCGGCACGGTTAATCCACGCGGGCAGTCCACGAGCTACTACTTCCGCTATGGCACCACGACGGCCTACGGACTGCAGAGCACTCCGCAGAATGCCGGCTCGGGAACGGGGCGGGTCGGCGTCCACGCCAGCATCTACGGGCTTACGGCTGATACCACCTACCACTATCAGCTGGTCGCCGAGAACGCCGGTGGTACCTCCTACGGCGCGGACCAGACGCTCACGACGACGTCGAGCGAAGCCGTCGTGCTCGGACACGAGGGGTTCGTGTCGCCCGGCGCGGTGGTCGGTGTCGAGCTCGGCTGCTTCCACGGCACGAGCACTTGCAGCGGGCATCTGACGATGGCGCACGATGGCACCGTAATTGGCCAGCGCGACTACTCGATAGCGGCGGGCAGCGGCGGCTTTCAGAACATGGTTCTAAGCGCGGCTGGAAAGCAGATGCTCCGTTCCAACAGCACGTTCCATCTGCTCGCGGTCACTGTGACAGCGGACGGCGCCAACAGCCAGAAACTGTCGTTCGTGATCCATCTCGCGCGGTGGGTGTGGCACTGATCGGGCCGCGCTTAGTGGGGGTGGGGCGCGCCGGCACGACCGGCGCGCCCCGCGCGGCCATGACGCGCCATCGCGTCACCGAACTGGACGTGACTATCGTGTCGGCCACATCGACCGGCTTCGTCGGCCAAGCGGGTCTGCGCGAGCTAGGCCGTGTCAGGGCCGGAGTGCTCGTGCTGCCAGACGGGAAGACTCTCTGCACAGCGCTTGTGGACAACTACGTCGCCGTCGCTGATCGACTCGGCCGCAAGCGACGTCGCGTACCCCACTCGATCGACGATCTTGATCAGCGGCTCGTATACGCCGAGCACGTCGCCGCACACCGGGCATCGCGGTCGCACGTTCCCCACCTCAGTCAACCAGTCGCCGTCCGGCGACCGACCGGACGGCACATCAAGGGCGCTCCGATGGCAGTCACCACCAGCCGGTCGCATGGGGGACGCACCGTCACTCCGACTCGAGCCATCCCGGCAGCACCGCACGGCTTCTTGGACGCCAGGCACCAGCTATATCGGCAGCGGATGTTCCGCCGAGTACTGCCGACAGCTCGAATAATTTCGTATCGCGACGACCAGAATCGGTCCATGAAGAGGGACGCCGTAGCGGCTTGTCGGTTGAGGGCAAGCTACCTGGCAGTCGCGACAGCCACGTCCGTGTTTTCCCACAACCGAGTCGTGGAGACTACGTACCTGACCGAGAAAGCGGCTCGCCGATCGTTCACCGACGAGGACCAGGCAGCGGTCGTAGCGCTCGCCGGTTTCGCGGGCATCGCGATCGAGCGCGATCGACGGCAAGCCACGCCCGGCCCGGTCTGAATCGAGCTGGAAACGGCTGGCCCGGTCGAGCAGTGACTCCGCTCACGGCTCTGCGGCTCCTAGTTTCGCGCCAAACCGCCGCGCCGCTCCGGGCGACTTTCGCTCTGGCGAGCTCGCGCTCTCTGGCGGCAATCTCACGGTCCACCTTCGCGGTCGGCGTCTCGTTGGTCGCAGACGCTGCCAATCACGATTCGCGGAGCATCAGTAGATCTCCACAGCGCGCTTCGCGCAGCTACCGATGGCGCCGTGGCGACCGCGCGGTTTGATGGCGCCAAAGGAGGTGAACAGATGCCCACCAAACCGAACCTTTCTGAGACCCGCGCTGGCGACTGGATCGAATGTCGGGGCGTGCACGGCCAGGCTCCGCGCCGGGGAGAGATCATCGAGGTGCTCGGCCGGGAGGGCCACGCGCACTTCCGCGTCCGCTGGGACGAGGAGCACGAGTCGGTCGTCTACCCGGCCGACGGCGTGATCATCACTCCCGGCCCCCCCGGACGCGGCCGTGGCGCCGCCCGCGAGAGCCGAACGGGTTGACCGTCACCAGCCGCAGGCCGACCAGCGAACCAGCATGTCCTTGAGTCGCCGGCTCGGATTCCCGGTCGCGAGATGGGAAGTGGATCGGCCGCCGGCCGAGAATGTGTAGCCGGCTCCGGTCGCATGCACGTGGGCGATCGCCGGCTTGGCGATTGCGTTCGGGCGATCGGTGAGCCGCGGCACCGGGACGCGAAGACGCGAGGCCGTACCGCAAGGGTGTGTGGGGCCTTAGAGTCGGCAGATGGATTCTGGCCTTCTGGTTGCCATCGTGCTCGCGGTCGCGTTCGTGACTACCAACGGCTTCCATGACGCAGCCAACTCGATTGCGGCGTTGGTCGCAACCCGCGTAGCCACCCCGCTCCAGGCGATCGCGCTGGCATCGGTGTTCAATCTGCTCGGCCCGCTGCTGCTCGGCGCTGCAGTGGCGGACACCATCGGTGGAATCGTCACGGTGGCTCCATCGGCGGCCAATCAGGTGATTGGCGCTGGGCTCGCCGCGGCGGTTGTCTGGAATCTCGCAACGTGGTGGCGGGGTCTTCCCTCGAGTTCGGCGCAGGCGCTCGTCGGTGGGCTTGTTGGCGCCGCGCTCGCCGAGGGTGGCGCCGATGCGGTGAACTGGGGTGGGATCGAGGGCGGTCATCCGGTGGGCGTGGTCGGAACGCTGATCTCGCTGGTCATCTCGCCGCCGCTCGGCGCGCTCGCCGCGCTTCTGACGATTCGCGTCCTGAGGCGGGTCGGGCGCCGGACGACGCGCCGGTGGGTTTCCCCGGTTCGCGGCGGGCAGTGGGCGGCCGCCGCGGCGTTGGCATTCAGCCACGGTGCCAATGACGCCCAGAAGGCGGTCGGAGTGATCGCCGCGCTCCTCCTCGCGAGCGGGCGAATCACGACGCTAGCGGCCCCGACGTGGGTCACGGTCGTGTGCGCGGGGGCGCTGACGGCGGGAACGGCCTTGGGCGGATGGCGGATCATTCGCACGGTGGGCCGTGGCATATATCGCTTCCAGCTGATCGAGGGGCTGGCGTCGACGGGTGCGTCGGCCGGAGTGATCTTCGTCGCGTCGCTGGTAGGGGCGCCGACATCCACCTCTCAGATCGTGGCCTCGTCGGTCGTTGGCGTGGGAGGCGGCCGGTGGCGCTGGCGTCACGTCCACTGGGAGGTCGTTCGCCACATCGGCGTCGCGTGGTTGATCACGCTCCCGATCACGGGGCTGCTGGCGGCTGCGGTGTTCGAGCTGTGGCACGGGCTGACGTGAAACGGTCGCGGTGGTTCCTGCCGGAGACGCCGGACGTGCTGGAACTCCTCCGTGCGCAGGTCGGGGTGACGATCGAAGGCGTGGACGCGTTCGCGGGGTGGGCTCGCGGTGATCCGTCGGCCGCGGAGGCGGTGCGCGATGCCGAGCGCCGTGGCGACGCCGCGAAGCGCGAGCTGTTGGGGGCGCTGCGTGCGGCGTTCGTCACTCCGCTGGAGCCCGAAGATGTGTTCGCGCTTTCGCGTGGTGTGGACTGGATCCTCGACTACTCCCGCGATCTGATCTCCGAATCGCAGGCGATGGCATGTCCACCCGACGCCGTTATCGCTGAGATGGCGAGATTGATCGTGGAGGCGGTGCGCGACATCGATCAAGGTCTGGCGAACCTCAATTTGGACCAGGATATGGCCACCGAGGCCGCTGATGCGGCGATCCGGGCCGAACGAAAGCTCGAACGTAGGTACTACCGGGGTATGGCCGCGCTGCTCGAGGTCGAAGACCGTAGCGAACGGATCGCCCGCCGCGAGCTATACCGCCGCTGCCTCCGCATCGGAGAGATGGTGATCGACGTCTCCGAGCGGGTCGTGTACGCCGTCGTCAAGCAGTCCTGAACATCGCGCGTGGCGTGGTAACACGCGGCCAGAGTGCGAGTGGTCACCGATGGGCGCGACACCCGTGATGCGTACTGTCGGTCGCGTCACCTGTGAATGTCAGGAGGATCTGCAATGTTCAAACAGATCGTCGTCGGCGTAGACGAGGACCACGACAGCCGTGACGCGACCGCGATCGCCGAGAACCTGCTCGCAAGCGACGGACAACTCACGCTCGTTCATGTCGACACCGATTATCCACATCCCCACCGAGCCGTCGGCTCGGCCGACGAGGTGACCAAGCGCCAGCGTTGTGCGCTCGCCCCCCTCGCCAGAGCCGTCCACGAGAGTCGCGTCCCAGCACGCATACGTGTGTCCCGAGCCCATTCCGTGGGACGCGGTCTGCATGAGTTTTGCGAAACGATCGGCGCGGACCTGCTGGTGGTGGGTTCGTCTCGGCGCGGGCCTCTCGGACGCGTGCTGGTCGGCGACGATACACGCGCCGCGCTGACTCACGCTCCGTGCGCGATCGTGATCGCGCCCGCCGGCTACCTGGCCCAGTCGGCAAGGATGCTGGAGATCGGCGTCGGCTACGACGGGTCGCCTGAGAGCCAGCACGCTCTCAGGCTCGCCCGGACGCTCGCGGTGGGGTCGGGCGCAAAGCTGTCGGCATTCGAGGTGATCACCGTCCCGAGTACGGCCCTCAGCACCGGGCCGTTGCCATTCGACGAGATGGTGAGCACACTTGTGGCCGAGGCGCGCCAACGGATTGCCGCCTTCGGCGATGTCGAGCCGCACGCGGCGTACGGGCACCCAGCCGAAGAACTTGCCGTGTACAGCGCGTCCCTGGATCTGCTGGTCGTCGGATCACGCGGGTACGGCCCGATCGGTCGTCTGATCCACGGGGGCACCGCCCAGGCGCTTGCGCGGACGGCCCGCTGCCCGCTGCTGGTGCTGCCCGGTGCCGCTACTGCGATAGAGCCGCAGGAGGTGGTCGATGCGGGTCGCGAAATAGCGGCGGAAGTGCATGGGTGACGACGCGTTGGCGCCGTCGACTGCAGCGCTTACGAGCTGATGAACTCGCGCGGATTTTAGGGCAGCATGCGCAGCCCGCTTTCCGCCTCGACTACGGTAGGGCCGCTACGCCATCAGCGTGTGGTCGCGGAATGAGCACCGTCCAGTTGCGCCCGCCAGCGAGCGAGTTGCGCCCGCTGGCAATGCGGACACGTACCCATGTGACGTGTGTGCCCACAACGCTTACCGGCCTTGGCCGAGTGGATTTCCGTGGTCCCCTTGGAGCGATTCGGGAGTTGATGAAGCATTGTGCGACCAACATACGCCTCTCTTTGCAGATGTCATCGCCTCCATATGCGGATCCTGTTGCTTGATGGTCCCGAGCAGGAGTGCGGAAAGGCCGCAATCACCAGCGACCCGGCCGGTCGCGGATGGTCCGCCGCCGACGATGCTCTGGGTCTGAAGCTTCGCGGCCGCCTATGGACTGATCGCCCCGAGTGGCGGAGGCCGCACCACCCGCCAGCCGCGTCCGCGTCGCTTGCCGCTGCTACGTTCGTCTCTCCCGAAGTCACGCGATGGGTCCTCGTTGGAGGCCTGCTGGTCGGTCCCACCCTAGGCGCGCCGGTCGCCGCGAGCGAACGGGCCGCGGCGGGACCGTGCGCATCGGCAAGCGCGGCCCACACTCGCATCAGCGCAGCCGCTAGCGAGCCACCATAGGCGCTACTCCCCGAGGACCGCCAGGTCGAGCTGACGAATGCGCTCGGGGTCGGAGAGGATGTCCATCTCCGCGATCCGGCCGCCTCGGACGGTCACCGCGACGACGGAGAACGGTTCTCCGTCACGCATGGTCACGACACCCGCGGCGCCGTTGACCAGCGCCCGGCGGGAGGTCAGCTCGATGCGCGAGAACATGATCGCCTGGCGGGCGACGTTCTCCGCGCCCTCGACATGGCTCGAGATGCCCTCGAGCCCACCGTCGGCCCTGAGCACGATGTCGGGGTCGAGCACCCCGACGAGCGCGTCGAAATCGCCGTTGCGGGCCGCCGCCATGAACGCGTCGACGACCGCCCACTGGGCGCTCAGGTCGGCGTCGGGAGTCGGTGCCGAGCCTCGTACTCGACGTCGGCCGCGGCTTGCCAGCTGCCGCACCGCGTCCGGCGATCGGTCGAGGATCGTCGCGATCTCGTCGAACGGCACGGCGAACATGTCGTGCAGGACGAACGCGAGCCGCTCGGGCGGGCTCAGCGTCTCGAGGACGACGAGCAGCGCCAGGCCGACCGAGTCGGCCAGCAGCGCCTCGTGCTCGGGGTTGGTCCCGTCGACCGGGTCGACGATCGGATCGGGCACGTGCACGTCGAACGGCTGCTCGCGGCGCGCCTTACGTGAGCGAAGCATGTTCAGCGCGACGCGCGCGACGACGGTGGTCAGCCAGGCGCCTAGGTTCTGCACCTCGCTCGTGTCCGAGCGGCTGAGCCTGATCCAGGCGTCTTGGACGGCATCATCGGCCTCGCTCACCGAGCCGAGCATGCGGTACGCGACCGCCCGAAGATGAGGCCGGTGCTCCTCGAACCGCTCGGCGAGCCATTCCTGCTGATCCATGGTCACATCCCTCGTTCGCAGCTGTTACCCAACAGACCCGGCGGATCACTGAAATGTGACGTCGGCGTCGCAGTGTCATGCTGCCCCGATGACTCGCCTCGAGGTGCCTGGACACGATCTCGTGGGTATCCGCGCCGCCAACCCCGGGCCGTTCACGCTGAGCGGGACGAACTCGTGGATCGTGAGCCATGGCCCGGCCTGGCTCGTCGACCCCGGACCGAACCTCGACGCGCACGTCGAGGCGCTCGTGGCGGAGCTCGAGCGGCGGGGAGGACTCGGCGGCATCGCGCTCACCCACCACCATCCAGACCACACCGAAGCGATCCCAGCAATCCGGGCCCGGTACCCGGAGGCGCCTCTCGGCGCGGCCGGCGGAAACGCGGATGTGCGGCTGACCGACGGAAGCCCGTTCGGGCCGCTCGAGGCGGTCTCGACTCCCGGCCATGCCCCCGATCACCTGGCATACGTGACGGGCGACGCCGCGTTGACAGGCGATGCTGTCCTCGGCGAGGGAAGCGTGTTCATCTCCCCCGATCCCGGCGCGCTGACCACCTACCTCGAGGCCCTGGCGCGGCTCCGGGAGCGCCCGCTCACGGTCCTCTGCCCCGGCCACGGGCCGCCCGTGTTCAACCCAGACACGAAGCTCGGCGAGTACATCTCCCATCGCCTCGACCGGGAGCGGCGGCTGGTCGCGGCGCTCGATGAAGGCCAGCGCAGCGTGACCGACCTGCTCGACCGCGTCTGGGACGATGTCCCTGCGGGCCTGCGTCCGGCGGCGACGGTGACGCTCGCCGCCCACCTCGACAAGCTGGCCGACGAGGGACGCCTTCCGGCCGGCGTCGAGCGGCCAAGACTCCGGCTCGACGCGAGCCACGGCTGAACCGGGCCGTCGGTCCGCTCAGTCGCCGCCCGCGCCGAGGCGCTTGCGCGCGATCTCGAGCGCGGCGGTCAGCGGCGTTTCGCCGGTCGTGTCGGCTTCGTCGAAGATCTGGCGCAAGGTGTCGCCGATCAGGCGGACCCGCCGGCCGGCGGCCGTGGGGCTGTAGCCGTTCTGCTCCTCGGCGATGTTGATCAACCCCCCGGCATTGGCGACGAAGTCGGGGGCCCACAGGATCCGACGAGCGGCGAGCAGGTCCGCGATCGACTCGTTCGCGAGCTGGTTGTTGGCGGCGCCCGCCACGATCTGGCAGCGCAGTCGCGGCACCGTCCGGTCGTCGAGGACGCCGCCGAGCGCGCACGGCGCGACCACGTCGACGTCCAGTTCGAGCGCCTGCACCGGGGTCGTCCAGCGGGCGCCGAGCTCGTCGGCGAAGCGGCGCTTGCGCTCGTCGATGTCGCTCACGATCAGCTTGGCGCCGGCCTTGGCGCAGCGCTTGGCGACTCTGAGCCCTACGTGACCGAGCCCGATCACGGCCACCGTTCGCTCCTTGAGCGAGGTCGACGAGAAGACCCGCTCGCAACAGGCGCGAATCGCGGCCTCGACGCCGAGCGCCGTGTACGGGCTCGGATCGCCGGAGCCGCCCTGACCGCGGGGTAGGCCGGCCACGTGCTCGGTGCGCTGTGCGATTACGCGCATGTCGCGGCTCGAGGTGCCGACGTCCTCGGCGGTGATGTAGCGGCCGCCGAGCGACTCGACCGTGTCGCCGAAGTCGAGCAGCGCGGCGGTGCGGTGCTCGGATGAGAGGACGGCGGCGGGCGCGGTCATGATCACGCCCTTGCCGCCCCCCAGGGGAAGATCGGCGACGGCGGACTTGTAGGTCATCGCCCGCGACAGCCGGAGCGCGTCGCGCAACGCTTGGCGTGCATCCGCGTATCCCCACATCCGGCACCCGCCGAGCGACGGTCCCCGGACCGTCGAGTGCACGGCGACAAACGTGTACAGACCGGACCGCCGCCCGCGTCGCACGACCACATCCTCGTGATCGAGCGTCTCGACGTAGCCGTCCGTCGTCGGAGCGGCCCCTGAGTCGCCAGGTCGATCCGTTGCCAATTGGCTCACGGTGCGGGCGGCGGCGACCAGCTGGTGATGGTCGACGGCGACGATCCCAATCCGGTCGAACCGCTCTGTGAGCCGCCGGTGCCCGAGGTGCTCGAGGTGGTCGAGCCGTCCGAGGTGGTCGAGCCGGACTCTGTGGTCGAGCCGGAAGCGCTGCCAGGGGTCTGCGTGGCTCCCGGCGTCGTCGACGTGGTCGACGGCGCGGTGGAGGCGGTCGTCGAGGTCGAACTCCCGGTCGGATCGGCCAGTTTTGTCTTGGTGCCGGTGCCGTTGGGGGTTGCGCCGCCGCCGGTCAACATCGTCGACCTGCCGCCGGTGGCCTGCGACTTCTTGGCGGGCACCGTGATGGTGGTCGTCGAGGTCGTCACGGTTGTCGGGACGGACGTGGACGACGTGGGCGCCATCGACGAGACCGGGTGCAACAACGGGGTGGCCGTCACCGGAGTGGTTGCCGCGGCCGAACCGGCGCCCGTGTACGTGACCTGCGCGGCGGCCGACGGAGCGGTGTGGTGCCTGGCCGGCGCGATCAGGGCCGCCTTCGCGCGCGGGTGGTGGGTCGCCGGGGTCGTGATCGTGTGCTGGAGCTCGACTGCGCCGCCGGCGGTCACGACCGCGGCGGCGAGCAGCGTGGCCACATGCGTGGCTCCGGCGGTCACCGCGCCGGCGCCGACCACTGCCGATCCGGTTCCGGCTCCGGCGCTCGCGGCCAGCGCGCCCCCGGCGGCGCCGCTTCCGGCTCCGCCGATGCCGAGCACGTTGGCGAGCACGCCGAGCGGCCCCAGCGTCGGGACGATCGCCCCGAGCCGCCGGCTCACGCCGCGCAGCTGGTGGCGGAATTCCCGGCAGCCGGCGCAATCTCGCATGTGGCGGCGGGCCGTGGCGTTCGGGCGCAGCCCGCGATCGTGCGAGACGATCAGCGCCTCACGGATATCGGAGCACGCGGTGTCGCGAGCCTCCAGCGCCTGGCCGAGCGCCAGACGGGCCCGGACCAGCAGCGACTTGACGGCCGGGACCGTGACCCCGAGCGCGTCCGCCATGTCGGCGTACGACATCCCGCCGAGCTCTCGCATCAACAGCGCCGAGCGCTGCTGCTCGGGAAGACGACGGACGTCCGCGATCAGGCGCCGGAGCGACTCGCGGCGGTCGGCCTCATCGATCGGGTCGTGGACCGGCGAGCGCAGAAGCTCGAGCACTTCGGGCGGCGGCGGGGACGGCCGGCGCAGCTCGTCGATGCAGCGATTGTGGGCCACGCGGTAGAGCCAGGCGCGCAGCGCGAGCTCGCGGTGGTTGGCCCGCAGACCCGCGTATGCGCGCACGAAGATGTCCTGGATCGCGTCCTCGGCATCCTGGCGGTGCGGAAGCATCTGTCGCGTGTAGGCAAACAGCCGTTGCCGATAGCGGTCGTGGATGACTCGGAAGGCCTCGTCGTGGCCCGCGCGGAACAGGGCTACGAGCTGCTGGTCCGACCGTAGGCGGAGAAGAGGCGCCCCGATCGATGTCCGCGTCCGGGCTACTGCAGCCGGTGCTGGGAGGGCGGAAGCTTCCACGAGTACCCCCACGCACTCTAACGCCTCAGGCGGGCGAAGGTTTCGGAAACGCCTTGCGTCGGGCGGTATTGCGCCGGTAAGAGTCAGGGCCACGACAGGGTTCCGCGCCCCGAACCGCGGCGATACCCTCAGCAGGGCACGATGGACCCTGCCTCCGGGATCGCAATTCCAGTCGCATTCGGCGCCGGCTTGATCTCGTTCTTGTCGCCGTGCGTCCTGCCGCTGGTGCCTGGCTACATCTCGGCGGTGGCCGGCGTCGCCCCGAGCGAGATCAAGGCACGACGCGTGATCGGGCCGAGCCTCGCGTTCGTCGCGAGTTTCTCGGCGATCTTCATCGCGCTCGGTCTGCTCGGGCAG
>Ga0335076_10001400_pt1 | contig 23328 bp, 19 predicted proteins | sample Lox_Sample_25_FD_206717 | JGI IMG/M metagenome (GOLD analysis project Ga0335076, IMG submission 206717) | Soil microbial communities from Loxahatchee National Wildlife Refuge, Florida, United States - Lox_Sample_2.5 | ecosystem: Environmental > Terrestrial > Soil > Wetlands | place: USA... | reverse complement strand
GGCGGCGGCGGATTCTGGCGGTTCTAAGAATCCTATTTACCGCAGGGGAACACAGGGCTTCACAGAGGGATATCTTCAATTCTCGCGTTTGCTTTGCTTCGTAGCGGACGCTACTTTTTCAAACAACTCTGACAAGCGTTGCGCATCGGCGGTGGAATTGCCGAAACGCGCGGATTCGTAGACTTCAGTAAACCGGGTCACGGGTTCGCGCAGGCCTGCGTCCTCAATTCGAGCGACAAACTCGAGGGGAGTATCGGCGGCGGACTTCTGAACTCCGCGGCGGGCGAGGGTCCGCGCCATACGTTCGTACCAGATGCTTGCTGCCTGCTCGGGAGCGCGCTCGGGATGCGCCTGAAGCCATGACTGGCGAATCCAACGGAGCATGCGCCCCAGGTTCGCCAGGGACAGAATCGCGAGGGTGACGGCCAGCCCAATGAAGATCCAGCGACCAGGAGATTGCTCGATGCGATCCTGACTGCGTTGCGCCCAATGCAGCATGACGTCGTAACTCCGGCGAGCCCAGTCGCGCGCGTGTTCCCAGAGGCCACGCGTGCCGCTCACGGCGGTCTCACCAAGGACGTATTGATGCGACGAGTCATAGCTGACAATCCAATCACGCCAAAAAGAAGAGAGAGCGTCGACGTAGAGGGCGAGGCGCGCCCAGCCTTGGGGAACAGCCGCGGAGCCGCCCCCGGGCGTGGGATCGAAAGTGTGCCAACCGTATCCGGGGAAGTAGGCTTCGACCCAGGCATGGGCGTCTTTCGCACGAACTACGTAGTTGCCGGTGATGTCGTTGAACTCGTCGCTGCGAAATCCATTGACCACGCGGGAAGGAATGCCGAGCGTGCGTAGCATGACGGCCATGGAGGAGGCGAAGTACTCGCAGTGTCCCTGCTTGCGCTCGAACAGGAAGTTGGCAATGGGATCTTTGGCTTCAGTGCGCGGCAATTGCAGGGTGTAACCGAAATGGGTGCGCAGGTAGTTCTCGACCGCGGCGGCCTTGTCGAAGTTGTTGGAGGCGGATCCGGCGATGTGCTGGGCGAGGTGTGGAACGCGAGGATCGAGGATGGGGAGAGACAGGTAATTGCGGGACACTTGCCAGGGATAGTTGGTGCCGGCCGCGCGTAATTCTTCCGGACGGGCAACGGCGATATCAGAATCAGCTTCGTACCGACCGACGGCGTGCTGCGTGTCGTAGTCGTAGACAGCGCCGCCGAAATCGCTTCCCAATTGGCGATATCCGCCGCTAACACTGTGAGCCCAAGGTGCGAGGAAGAAAACGTTGGTGCCGATGGGTTCCATCAGCACGCGGTAGTGAATGAGTTTGGTGCGGGAACCGGAACCGGAGTTGTGAGAAGCGATAAGTGTGTTTTGCAGAAAGGGAACGGCGAAGCTGTTGTCGGGTTCGCGGCGCAAGACGAATTGTTGGCGCGGATTGGACCAGGAGTGTCCGTCGAAGTTGGAAAGGGATACTCCGCGCCAGTGAAGGTCGTAGCGCCCCTGAGTGTCGCCATCGATCTGGATGTGCATGACGACGGCGTCTGATTGCTGAATTTGGCCGATGCGGCCAAGCTCGACGCGATCACTGAATCCGGAGGAGAAATCGGTGCCGAAGGAATATCCGCCAAGGTATCCGGCCGACATGCGGGGCATGAGGAAGAACAGGACAGAGGCCCAGGCGAGAATCATGAACATGAGCGCGGGAAGCACGCGGGCGAGAGAAAAGGCGAGGCGGCGGTGTTCGAGAGGATCGCTGGTATGGCGGGCCTGAACGTCGGCGGCATGGCCGGAGCGACGCATCTCCATGAGAACGAAGGTGGCGACGGCCATCAACATGAAAGTGCCGAAACAAAAAAAGAAGATGCTGTCGACGGTAAGTACGGCGGCGGCGAGAACCATCAGGAAGGACAGAATGGCAAGCATGATGGAGTCGCGCTCGCGGCGCAGAGAGAACATGCGAACGATCACGCCGAACAGAGCCAGATGAACCGTAGCGGGCAGGAAGTTGCGGGAGACGAAGAAGTAGTCGGCGGCGAAGAAAACGAAATAAGCGATGGAGAGGGGAGTGGTCCAGCGCTCGGAAATAACCACGAGGCGACGCTTGGCGAGCAGATATCCACGGATGGCGAGGGCAGCAGTGGTGAGCAGGACGGAGGGGAGATCGAGGCCTCCGGTCGAAGCGAGGGTTCCGAATCCGGTGAGTACGAGCAGGTAGAGAGCCAGTTCGAAATAGACGTCGATGGCCTTCTGTAGAGGAATGACACCGGGTTGAGGCGCGGAAGACATCTTGGGCGTGGTTTCTATTGTTCGATATTGGGGGCTGGTAAGGGAAGGATTGGGTACCAAATTCTTGCACCGAAAGTCACTTTGGGGTGGCCGGCATTTCAATCAAAGGCGTCTACCGCAAAGGTCGCCAAGGCTTGCTAAGGACGCAAAGACGAGCGGACACTAGGGGATAAGAAGGTCCGACGGCCAGGCCGAAGCCGCTGGGCTTCGCCATCGCGAGACGCCCGAGGCAGCCGTCGCCACATAGCCTCGCATGGCCATGGCTACTTCCAGGGTGAGAATCCTTTGCTAGAATGATGAGTCAGGCATCGGTCTCGCGCGACGTATTCCCGCCAACCCCGCCAGGTCCGGAAGGAAGCAACGGTAACGGGCTCTTGCGTGTGCAGTGAGCCCCCGGTGCCTGGCTTTTTTTGACGCCGAAATCGGATTTCGGCCCCGAAAAACCTGTTTCGTAACTTCCGTGAGCCATTTTCTGGCTGTTTTCCGTTCATATCAATAGCGGGACCTTCCCCTCTGAACGCAGTCTGTCAGGACTCGCGACCAAACGGAGAAACCTATGACCCTAGCGCATCGTTTGATGGCAGCCGTGTTGTGTCTATGTCTCGTGGCAGTCCCAGGTTATGGACAGCAATCCAGTGCCGCGGGTGAGGCGTCGATTCCGCACCTGATCCAATTCAGCGGCGTCTTGAAGGACACCGACGGCAAGCCCGTGCACGGCACGGTCGGCGTAACGTTAGCCCTGTACAAGGACGAGACGGGCGGAGTGCCGCTGTGGATGGAGACGCAGAGCGTGAAAGTCGATGCCACGGGGCATTATTCGGTGATGCTCGGACAGACGACGAGCCAGGGGCTGCCGAGCGAGTTGTTTGTCACGAAAGAGGCGCGGTGGCTGGGCGTTGAGCCGCAAGATTCGCCAGCACCGCCTCGGGTTCTGCTGTTGAGCGTGCCTTACGCTCTCAAGGCGGGAGATGCGGAGACGATTGGCGGACTGCCGGCTTCGGCGTTTGTACTGGCGGCTCCGGCGAGCGGCGGCACGGCAAACTCCGCGACGAGTTCCAGCACGACCAGTGCCCCTCCCGCTTCGGGCGTCACTACCAATGGCGGGACAGTCAACGCGATTCCATTGTGGAGCAGTGCGACGGATATCGAAAACTCGGTGCTTACGCAGTCGGGGACAGGGACGACGGCGAAGATCGGCGTGAACACGACGACACCGACGACCACGCTGGATGTGAAGGGGGCGGCAACCTTGCGCGGCAACGTCGCTCTTCCTGCGATCGGTGCAGCGACTTCGACCGCCGGGAAGAATTCGCAACCGCAGACCTTTACGGCGTCAGCGTTCAATAGCGGCACCGGCACTGCGGTGAATCAGAACTTCCGCTGGCAAGGGGAGCCGGCGGGCAACAACACGGCCAATGCGTCTGGCACGTTGAATCTTTTGTTCGGGCAAGGTACGGCGGCGCCGGCAGAGACGGGACTGAAATTCGGCAGCAACGGTCAGATCACATTCGCCGCAGGGCAGACATTTCCGGGCACGGGAAGCGGAACAATCACGGGGGTGACAGCGGGAACGGGCCTGACTGGAGGCGGCAGCAGCGGCAACGTTACGCTGAATCTCGACACCACGAAAGTCGTCACTGGCGTGACTGCTGGTACGGACCTGACCGGCGGCGGGACGAGCGGCGCTGTGACCCTGAACCTCGACACGACGAAAGTGCCGCAGCTGAATGCGAACAATACCTTTGTCGGCAGTCAGGCGTTCATTGGCAATGTCAGTTCCAACGCGATCGTGAGTGGCATCACGGTGAACGCGGCCACTGGATTCACCATCGGAAACAATCTGTTCGACTATGGTTCCCTGAACACGGCGAACGAGTTCTTCGGTTTTGCGGGAAACTCCACGATGACCGGGGGAGACAACGTCGCCACTGGCCAGGCTTCCTTCGTGACCAACACGACGGGCAATTACAACACCGCCGACGGAATCGCCTCGCTGAAACTCAATGACACCGGTTCCAGCAACAGCGCGGTAGGTTTTGCCGCACTGAATGCGAACACTGGAGGCAGTTCCAATACAGCAGTCGGTATGAACGCGCTGTTGACGAACACGACTGGCTCGAATAATACGGCGCTGGGAGTGAACGCCGGGCCAGATTCCAGCCATCCGATTTTGACGAACGCGACAGCGATTGGGGCGAATGCGCAGGTGACAGCCAGCAATGCCATGGTGCTGGGCAGCATCAACGGAGTGAATGGCGCGAATGCCGATACTCTCGTCGGTATCGGTACTACCGCCCCAACCGCGAAACTCGATGTGCGCGGAACAGCGAATTTCGGTGGACTCGTGACCTTTGCCTCGGGGCAGACGTTTCCGGGTACGGGCACAATCACAGGCGTGACCGCGGGAACGGGCCTGACCGGTGGCGGCACTACCGGCGGCGTCACGCTGAGTTTGAACAACACTTACACCGATGGAAGATACGCGCAGCTAGGGGCCAGCAATACGTTCAGCGGGGCACAAACCATGAACAGTAGTCTGGGAATTGGAACGGCTCCGAACCCTGTCTTTGCATTACAGGCGATCGGCACGATCCGCAGCGAAACCGGTGGACTCTCGATCGGTGGCAATGCGCCGGTCACGGTCGATGCTCCGGGCGTGGCGGGAGGCCGGTTCACGATCCTACCCAACGGCAGAGTTGGCATCAACAATACCGCTCCCGCGACCACTCTGGATGTTGGAGGGAATGTCAACGCATCAGGGTCGCTCAATGGCGCCGCCGTAAACGTGGGGAGCGCCGGACTCTTGGTAGGCGGCAACGCGATTGTCGCTGGCAGTGTAAAAATCGGCAACGATACGCCGATGAGTACTAATCCGCACATGATCTTTTCAGGTATGTTTCCAGGAAGTTTCTGCGGGGACTTCACTTGTGGCAACAATTCTTGCTCGAGTGCTTACTGCGCCGGGCCAGGCGGCTACTTTGTTGCCGACAAGAGCATTGCGATCACCCGGATCAGTGTTGTGCTCGCTGACACAGTGGACCCGAGTTGCGCGATTCCTCCCAAAATCTGGGTCTATACCGATCATAACCAGTACTCATTCACTCTCGGCGCTTTTCATTATCTGGACTCAGGCCCGATTTTCCTGACAGCTGGGGCGGGGGCGCAGATGCAAATTAACTACACCCCAGCAACCGCTTGCAACCTGGGTGCGTCGGCCGGCGGCGGCGCGTATGTAACGGCGCAGTATGTAATGCAGTAAGGAGGAGGTAGAACGCTCGCAAGCGCGCGAAATTGTTGTGGCATCTTCTACCGCCCAGACCAGACATTGACTAAGATTGAAGGCGACAATTGATCTTCCCCGCTTAGCTCGCTAGGTGACAGGTGGGGTCGCCCCCGCGCGGGTTGTGGTCATTTTCCCGCGGTGTTTTGAACTTCTGCGATTACCAATCTTTACGTGCGGTTGACGACTCTTTGTGCAAGAAACAGCACTTCCTCGCGTCCAAGGAGAGTAGGCGGCGTTTCCCGCCGTCTACAGACCAGATTGTCGAGGAGAGAAATGGAGAGTCGTTGGAGTTCGCTCAAGCACGTTAGTCCTCATGTCACCATTCGCGTATCCGGAAAACTGCTGCAGGGACATCTTTCATATCTTGATCAACTGGTGCAATCGGCCGACGAGTGCCGGCTTTGGCCGCTCTTAAATCTCGAGGGGCTGGAGGAATTGGATCGACCGGCGTTGCTCTACCTGACGCAGGGGGAAAATCGCGACTTTGCCATTGTGTGTTGTCCACATTTCATTCGGTTGTGGATGGAACGCGAGCGGGAGGGTTCTGCGGCGGCCTAACAGCGTTTATCGCAAAGCTCGCATACATAACTGAGACGAAAGAAATAACCGCAGAGTTCGCAAAGGTGACGCAGCGGGCCTAAGACGAATACACCTTCGTCGCCCGTTGCGTTATTCCTTATCTGTTGGCGTTAGACATTCTGGCTTCAATCCTTCACAATACTAGGTTTCATTTTTCAGGAGACCTCATTGAAGCCGATACGCGCCAAAATCAGCGCGCTGGGTACTTATCTGCCTCCGCGCGTGCTTACCAATGCTGATCTGGAGAAGATGGTCGACACGACCAACGAATGGATCATGGAGCGGGTGGGGATCCGGGAGAGGCATCTGGTCGATAAGGGAGTGGCGGCCAGCGATCTTGCAGTGGCCGCGGTGAAGAACCTGCTCGAGTCGCATCCGTTTGATGTGCAGGAAGTCGATCTCATTGTCGTGGGGACGGTCACGCCTGACATGATGTACCCCTCAACGGCGTGCCTGGTGCAACACAAGCTTGGCATTGCGAACACCTGGGGATTTGACGTCTCGGCCGGGTGCTCCGGCTTTTTGTATGCGCTGAATACGGGCGTGAAATTTGTGGAGTCGGGCCAGTACAAGAAAGTACTGGTGATCGGGTCAGACGTGAATTCGTCCATGACGGACTATACCGATCGTGCGGTGTGCATTATCTTCGGCGATGGAGCGGGGGCGGTGCTGCTGGAACCAGCTGCAGAAGGTGAAGAGGGAATCATCGATCATGTGGCGCAGGTTGAGGGCATGGGGGGGCAGTTCTTGTACATGCCGGGCGGAGGCAGTTTGAATCCAGCTTCGCATGAGACGGTGGATAAGAAGATGCACTACATCCACCAGGATGGAAAAAACGTCTTCAAGTACGCCGTAAAGAAGATGGCAGAGATGACGGAACGCGTGCTCGAAAAGAACGGGATGACGGGTAAAGATGTGGATTGCTTTATTGCTCACCAGGCCAACCGCAGGATCATCACCGCAACGGCAGAACGGTTGGGAATGCCGCTAGAGAAAGTGATTATCAATATTGACCGTTACGGCAACACGACGGCCGGCACAATTCCTATTGCGATGAAGACGGGAATCGAGGAAGGAAAGCTGAAAAAGGGCGACGTGCTACTGATTGCCGCGGTGGGCGCGGGGTTTACTTCAGGCGCCAGCCTGATGCGCTGGGCATTCTAAAGCCGCCTTCCGGGGGGGCACATCTTGCATGCGAAGCATGGCATGCCGTTAGACTTTCTCTCGGCAATCCTTCAAAATACTGAAGCCAACCCACAGAGGGGTCCTTGAACAAATTGATCCGCGCCAAAATCTCTGCGCTGGGAACGTATGTTCCGCCGCGTGTGCTGTCCAACGCCGACCTGGAAAACATGGTGGATACCAACGATGAATGGATCATGGCCCGTGTGGGCATCCGCGAGCGCCACATCGCTGAGAAGGGAGTGCCGTCGAGCGATCTGGCGGTCGAGGCGGCGAAGAAGGCTCTGGCACAGCGGGGGCTGGACGCGTCGGAGGTGGAGGCGATCATCGTGGGGACGGTGACGCCCGACATGCTGTTTCCGTCGACGGCGTGTGTGGTGCAGCACAAGCTGGGCGCGAAGGGCGCGTGGGGATTCGATTTGTCGGCGGCGTGCTCGGCATTTCTGTATTCGCTGCAGATGGGCGCGCAGTTGATCGCGACGGGGGCGCACAAGAGAGTGCTGGTGATTGGTGCGGACGTGATGTCGTCGATTATTGACTACACGGACCGAGCTACGTGCATTCTGTTCGGCGACGGGGCCGGAGCAGCACTGCTGGAGCCGGCCGAACATGAAAACGAAGGCATCATCGACTTTGTGCATGAAGTCGATGGATCCGGCGGCGGTTTCCTGTTCATGCCAGGTGGCGGGAGCTTACATCCGACGACAAAAGAGACGCTGGAGAAGAAGATGCACTATGTGCATCAGGACGGGCAACAAGTGTTCAAGTTCGCGGTGCGCAAGCAGACGGAGCTTTGCCAGAAATTGCTGGAGCGGAATGGGCTGAAGGGATCGGATATTGATGCGTTCATCCCACACCAGGCGAACTTGCGCATTATCAATGCTACTGCGGATCGGTTGGGATTAAGACCTGGAGCTGTGGTCGTCAATATTGAACGCTACGGCAACACGACCGCAGGAACGATTCCGTTGGCGATGAATACAGCGATAGAAGAGGGTAAGCTGAAAAAGGGAAGCTTGGTGCTGGCCGCGTCGGTGGGCGCGGGATTCACGATTGGGGCCAGTTTGATGCGATGGGCGTTCTAAGAGCCGGCTTTCGCTTTTCGGCTCTCGGCTTCCGGAACTCGGGTTTAGGCTTCGGGCTCACGGCTTACGGAACCTTCAAACCCTCTTTCTTTCGCGACTTCGTTTCTACTTCACAGCTGCCAACTGGTCTGGGTTTTGAGCGGCTAAAAACTCTCGTTCGCGTTGTTTGATTTCGTCCCGCCATTCTAGAAATCCATCTCTCAGTTTTGCCTTCACCGGGGTGGGTGGAAGTTTCTCTACAAACGAGAAGGCATCTTCCCAGCGGGTTAGAGCGTCGGCATAAGCATGTCGTGCGGTCTGGAGAGCGATCTCTGCGCGAATCTGTGCGAGTGGCGACAGCGCCTTCTGATGGTTCACCTGGGCCAGCCACTTTTGTGCAGCGTCAGAATTGCGGCGGAACCAGGCAGTGAAAACTGCCGCCTCAAGAGCCACGGTATCGCGCAGGGTGGGACCGAACAAGCCGATGAACTGAAGACAACGTTCAAGGTGAGAAGCCGCCGCGGGCGCGTCCTTGCGGTCGCTGGCGGAGACGTAGCCGATCCAGTTTCCGGCGAATTCGTCGACTGTGCCATCGGAGACGATCCCAGCGGCATTGACCCACGTTCGATGGAAGTTCCGGGAACGTACGCCGGCCTGGCTCTGCCAGCCGAGTGCGGCAAGGCACATCCAGCGACGCGACTTGGCGCGGGAAGTGAGCAGCATCCAAATGCGGGCGCCATCGGGATAAAGCACCCCAAGGCGGAAAGGGATGAGATTAGCCACGCCGAGGAGCAGGGAGATCATCACGAAAAGATCGGCGAAGGTGGAGAGCCACGTGCCGGTCATGGGAATGAAGGCGAAGAAGGCATAGGTGAAGGCGGCGGAGAGCAGGTTGGCGCCTGGTCCGCCAAACGAGAAGAGAAGTAGCCGGCGGCGCATCTGCCAGATACGGTTTAAGTGCATGCCGGCGTAGCCGCCCGCGGGGAGCGTGCGGCGGATCTTGAGTTTGAGCTTGCCGTATTCGAGGAATAGCGAGACGGGGCCGATGGTGAAGGAGTTGAATCGGAATCCGACGGCGAACCCGACGAGGAGGTGTCCGAGTTCGTGGGCGATGACAGCCGTTACGAATGAGAGCAAATAAGTGATGACGATGAAGTTGGCGGCGGGACTATGAGTTTCACGCGCTGTGCGCGAGGCGGCGATAAGCGCCATAGCGGCCGGAATGCCGAGTAATATCCCGTAGCCGATGTTGGCGGAATTCCGCCTGCGTTTGGGCAGGATGGCCGAGTCGAGGATGGGGGTCGCCAATGCGGCCTGGGATGCGGTTTCCATGGAGGTTGTGAATGTTATCAAAAGTTTGTGGCGCGTATAGGTGGCGAGAGCAATTTTCGTGACGTTCGTAATGTTCCCGATGTGTATTCGGTGGCGCGGGTCTGTTATGGACTGTTATCTTTTCGCAAAGTTTGCCCCGGGGCGTACAAACCCGGCGCACGTGTTCGACCATGATCGATGCCAGGAAATCACGCTTGCTCCTCTGCCTGCTTCTGTTGGGTGCAGGTGCGACGCGGGTTGTGGCCCAACGGTCTGATCCGCGGGAAAGCAAGTTGTTCGTGCTGGAACGCATGTGGAACGAAGCGCAAGTGAACCGGGATTCCGCGGCGCTGGATGCGCTGGTCTCAAGCCGCTTCGTGAATACGGAATACGACGGCGAAGTCAGCGACAAGCAGAAATTCCTGGCTGACATTCGGGATCCTCTTTTCAAACCGACGATCGCTAACATCCAGGATCTGAAAGTGAATTTCTTCGGCGATACGGCGGTAGTGACCGGCGTATACCACACTGCCGGGACTTACCAGGGCAAGCCTTACGACCACGTGGGACGGTTTACTGACACCTGGATTTTCGATATGGGCAAGTGGCAGTGCGTGGCCAGCCATACCAGCCTACTGAAGAAGTAGCCTCCGTCGAGCTTCGCTCAACCGGACAGCGGGCGGTTGTCCCTACAAGCCGGCGCCACCACTTATACCTTCATAAAATCTTTTTATCTGCGCCGGGCGCATCGTTCTGGGCTTTTGTTGATCTAACCAAGCCTCATGTCTGCGGTGCACGCCAAGCCGGCTACGTGGAAGGTGTTGCTGGCCTTTTCCATCATTTACTTCGTCTGGGGATCGACGTTTCTGGCGATCCGCGTTGGTGTGCGGGAGGTGCCTCCGTTCCTGCTGGCGGGGATGAGATTCTTCCTGGCCGGAATTGCTCTCTATGGTTGGATGCGTTTGAAGGGAACTCCATCGCCGACGGGGCGGCAGTGGGGAGCAGCCACGTTTCTGGCGGTTTTGATTTTCGTTCTCGACTACGGGCTTTTGTTCTGGGCGGAGAAGCGAGTGCCGTCGGGAATTGCGGCCGTGATGATGGCGACGATCCCAGTGTTCATGGCGATCTCGGAAATTCTGATTCTGCGGACGCAGCCGTTGTCGGCGCGGCTCGCTTTTGCATTGTTGGTGGGGATCGGCGGAGTGGCTGTGCTGGTGAGCCGCAGTGTGAGTTTCGGAGGCGCTGCTATCGATTCGGCAGGTGCCGTTGCCTTGATCGTGGCGGCGATCAGTTGGTCGGTGGCGGCATCGCTGACGCGCAAGTTGCCGCTGCCGGAAGCGAAGGCGATGAGTTCTGGCGCGCAGATGCTCGCGGGAGGAGTGCTGCTGACTGTGACGTCGGCGGGATTGGGCGAGTTCCGGGGATTTCGGTGGCAGGCTGTTTCGGCTGGAGCATGGTGGGCGCTCGTCTATTTGATTGTGGCGGGGTCGATTATCGCGTTTACCGCATACGTGTGGTTGATTCATCATGAATCGCCGACGAAGGTGGGAACATATGCGTATGTGAATCCGGTGGTGGCTGTGCTGGTGGGATATTTTCTGGGCGGGGAAGCGCTGGAGATGCGGACGATTGTGGGGACGGCGCTGGTGCTGGTGAGCGTAGTGGTCATTACGACGGCGTCAAAGAGGACAGTTTCGGGGCAGACCCCCGAGCCTCGTGTGCGGGATCTGTCTCGGCCCGCCGGAGAAGGCGCGGACCTTCGGGATGACGCCATCGGGTAAAGTGTCTGCGGAGGCTTGACACCTCCGCGACAGCCGCGAGACGCCAGCGCTGCGTTCTACGGATGAGTCATCTTTTCTGGTTTGACTAGTTGGTCGAATTCCTCTGCCGTCAGGTGTCCCAACTTCACCGCTGCTTCTTTCAAGCTGGTGTGTTCCACGTGCGCGGTGTGAGCGATTTTGGCGGCGTTGTCGTAGCCAACTTTCGGGGCCAGTGCCGTCACCAGCATCAGGGAATTCTTCACGTACCAATCCACTTTCTCGCGTTCGACTTCGATGCCCTTGATCATGTACTCGACGTAACCATGGCAGGCGTCGGTGATGAGCGTGACCGAGTGCAGGAAGTTGTAAATGATGACCGGCTTGAAGACGTTAAGTTCGAAATTGCCCTGCGAGCCTGCAAATCCGACAGCGGCCGTGGCTCCATGGACCTGGGCGCACACCATGGTCATGGCTTCGCACTGTGTGGGATTCACTTTGCCCGGCATGATCGAAGAGCCGGGCTCGTTTTCCGGGATGGAGAGTTCTCCCAGGCCGCAGCGCGGGCCCGAAGCCAGCCAACGAATGTCGTTGGAGATCTTCATGAACGAAGCCGCCAGCGTCTCCATGGCTCCTTGCGCGAAGACGATTTCATCGTGCGCGGAGAGAGCTGCGAACTTGTTGCCGTGGGAGCGGAAGGGAAGCCCCATGAGTTCGGCGATCTTCTTTGCGGCGCGCTCGGCGAATTCGGGATGCGTGTTGAGGCCGGTGCCGACGGCGGTACCTCCGATGGCAAGATCGTAGAGTCCGTCGAGAACTTGTTCGAGGCGATGGATGTCGCGCTCGAGCAGGCTGGTCCATCCTCCGAATTCCTGGCCGATGGTGAGGGGCACGGCGTCCTGCAGATGGGTGCGGCCGATTTTGACAATGCTGTCGAATTCCTTCGCCTTGGCGCGGATGGCGTCGTGGACGGTCTTGATGGCTGGGATGAGCGCATTTTTGACGCGATCGGCGGCTGCGATGTGCATCGCGGCGGGGAAAGTATCGTTGGAGGATTGCGACATGTTGACGTGATCGTTGGGATGGACCGGCTTCTTCGACCCCATCTCACCGCCGGCAATTTCGATGGCGCGGTTCGAGATGACTTCGTTCACGTTCATGTTGGTCTGCGTGCCGCTGCCGGTTTGCCAGATGCGCAGGGGAAACTGGTCGTTGAACTTGCCGGAGATGACTTCATCGGCGGCCTGAACGATGAGCTTGGCTTTGTCGGCGGGAAGCTTACCCAAATCCTGATTCACGAGCGCGCAGGCTTTCTTTAAAACGCCGAAGGCGCGGATGAGTTCGGGTGGCATGGTGTCGCGGCCGATGTTGAAGTGCAGAAGCGAGCGCTGCGTTTGGGCACCCCAGTAGACATTGGATGGGACTTCGATTTTGCCCATGCTGTCGGATTCGACGCGTGTTTTGGTGACGGGATCGGCGAGAGTAGACATGAGTGCTCCTGAAGCGAGCCGAAAGATAAGAAGAACCTTGCATTATAGCGCTGGGACGGGGGACGTCTTAACCGCCGAGGTCACGAAGATTTCGCTGAGGTCGCAAAGAAAAGCCGTAAAAAGCTGATTCGTCTTTTTGTTCTGAAGTTATTGTTCGCCACAACCGCAGTCGATGTCCCACGTTCCTTTCGCACAAACCGCGGAAGGAGGGTGGGGCAACCTCGGGCTTTACTTTCTGGCATACATGCTAAAATCATCCGTTTCCGAGTTGTTCTCGAATTCCCGTCGCCTTGGCAAACTCTTCCCGAACCTCCATGCCTGACTTTCTCGCTGCCGAAGAACTCGACACGCAGCCTAAAACCAAGCTGAAGCCCCGTCCGGAGATGCGCACCGATGTGTTGGTGATCGGAGCGGGGCCCACAGGCCTGGCTTGTGCGATCGAAGTACAAAAAATCGGACTCAAAGTCATTGTGCTGGACAAGGGCTGCCTGGTGAATTCGCTTTTTCACTATCCCGTGGGAATGTCTTTTTTCACGACACCGGAACTGCTGGAGATCGGCGACATCCCGTTCACGACGGCGCAGCAGAAACCCACACGGGAAGAGGCGTTGGAGTACTACCGCAAGGTTGCGGATCACTACGATCTCGACGTTCGCCAGTACGAATGGGTGAAGACGGTCATGGGGGAAGATGGCGATTTCCACGTCACGGCGACGGACCGGGCGGGGCGCCCGCATGATTACCAGGCCAGGAAAGTGATCGTCTCGACGGGATATTACGATCTGGCCAATCAACTGTGCATTCCCGGGGAGGATTTGCCCAAGGTTTCGCACTACTACGGCGAGCCGCATCCGTATTACGACACCGATGTGCTGGTGATCGGCGGCAAAAACTCGGCGGCAATTGCGGCGCTGGATTTATGGCGCCATGGAGCGAGAGTGACGTTGGTCCATCGCGAGGCGATGCTGCACCACCACGTCAAATACTGGATCAAGCCAGATCTCGAGAATCGCATCAAGAACGGCGAGATTGAAGCGTACTTCAAGACCACGGTGCAGGAGATTGGGGTGGATCACGTGGTGATCGTGACGCCGAGCGGCCCAATAAGGCTGAAGAACGATTTCGTGCTGGCGATGGTCGGATACCATCCCGACTACGATTTTCTGCGCAGCATGGGCATTGAGCTTTCGGAGCAGCAATGCCGGCCGGTATGCGATCCGGTGTCGTTGGAGAGCAATGTGGCGGGCATTTACGTAGCGGGCGTGATTGTGGCGGGATCGCGCACGAACGAGATTTTCATCGAAAACGGACGGTTTCACGGCAAACAGATTGCCGCAGATTTGAAGATCAAGCTGAAGTCGTAGGCGTAGCCGGGGCGATAAGCCCGCGAGAGCCAGTGGAACCCTTCAACTGCGTTCAGGGCAGGCGCCGGCGCTGCTAGTCAAGAGCGATATTCCCTCGCAGGGCTACTCTTTCAACAAAAACTCTTTCACGAACTCTACTGTTGCGTAGAACTGGAAATCACGGTTCTTCTTTTTGGCGAAGCCGTGGCCTTCGTCTTTTGCGAGCAGCCACCAGACCGGAACTCCGTTCTTCCGGACGACTTCAACCATCTGGGCGGATTCGCTAGCGGGGACGCGGGGATCGTTCTGTCCTGCGATCACGAACAAGGGCCTAGTGATGTTCTTTGCTTTGTTGGCCGGGGCGATTTGCTCGAGAAAGTCGTGTACCTTGGGATCGCGTTCGTCGCCGTACTCGACACGGCGCAGGTCTTTGCGGTATCCCGATGTGTGCTCCAGGAAGGTTACCAAGTTGGAAGGTCCTACAACGTCGACCGAGCAGCAGATGCGGTCGTTGTAGTTGGTGGCGACGGCAAGCGTCATGAAACCTCCGTAGCTGCCGCCGGTAATCATGATCTTGCCGGCGTCGAGATCAGGTTGCGCCTTGATCCAGTCAATGAGTGCATTGATGTCTTTGTAGGAGCCTTCGCGGAGCAACCCGTTGTCGAGTTTCTGGAAAGTCTTGCCGTATCCGGTGGACCCGCGCACGTTGGGATAAATCATGACGATGCCGAGTTCGTTGATGAAGTAATTGTCGCGGCCCAAGTAGTCGGGCCGAGTCTGGCCTTCGGGTCCTCCATGAATGTCAATGATCACGGGGCGCTTTCCCGGGAATTTTGCCGGCGGCTTGTAGATAAAGCCGGAGATGGAACGGTCGTCCCAGGATTTCCAATGGATTAGTTCGGCTGGTGCGAATTTAGAAGTGTTGAGTCCACCCGTCTCGCTGAAGGTCCAGCGCTCGACTTTGCGGCTCTCTAGATCGATGGAATAAGCGTCGTAGGGTTGTGTCGCAGTGCTCAGGGATACGGCTAATTCTGCGCTGTTTGGTCTCCACTCAAGTCCACCAATGACGCCAGTAGGCAATTGCGGCATTGGGGCCTCTCTATTTGCCTTGGTGTCGAAAACGTGAAGTACGCTGATGCCGTCTTCGTTGGCGGAGAAGGCGAGCCAACGGCCGTCTCGCGAAAGGGCAAGATCTTCGACGTCCCACTGCAAGGTCGGACCGACCGCGGTTGATTTGCCACTGGGGAGATCGAAATAGACCAAGCGGGCAAACTCGGAATTCGCATCGCTGGTCATGTAGATGCCTTTTCCGTCTTTGGCGAAACGCGGGTTGCCGTAGGAAACGGTCTCGCTTCCAGACTTGGGTGTGAGCAATTTTTTGCTGCCGGAGGCAACGTCGACGAGCCAAACGTAGCTTTCTGCTGCCGAGACTTCGTTGAGAACGACGAGTTGCCTGCCGTCGGGAGACCAATCTTCCACGTTCCATCCCCCGCCCTCCATCTGAGAGACCATATGCGCGCTGGAGGGGTCGCTGGTACCGACGACCCAGATGTCGACGTCGTTGCCAGTGCGCCGAGTTGAACCATACGCGATACGGTCTCCCTGATAGGACCAGCGGGGGCCGGTGTTGCGCGACTTGCCGTCGGTGAGCAATGTGATCTCGCCTGTGTCGACGTCAAAACGGTAGATCTGGAAGAACTCTCCACCTCCCACGTCTTTGCTGAACAGGAAGGACTTGCCCTGGACGGGTTCGAAGGCAGCATTGCCTACGCGGTCGGGAAAGAAAGTGAGTTGAGTGCGGGCGCCGCCGGGCATCCTCACCAAATGGACCTGGTTCGTATCCGCAAAACGCGTGAGGACGAGCATTTCGCGCCGTTGCGGATGCCAGCTCAGGAATGCGGCGAATCGCGATTCGCTGTAGCGAGATACCGACTCAGCCAATGAGGCTGGGATTTTAGGAATTCCCTCGGCGACCAGATTTTCATTGGGGGCGATTTCACTATTCTGCGCGAGCGCGGTGACGGCGATGAACACGACCGCGGACAAACGAAATATGCGCCTCATCCATTCCTCCTGCGTTCTTGGCCGCTCCTGAATCGACGGAGAAGAGCCGCGTGCATCGTAGGTTAGACGATGAGGCAGAGTCAACGAGAGCCGGGATTGCTCGCGACGAATTTGACTTCCCTGAATGGTGGTCAGCAATTACCCTATGCACTCGCATGGAACCAGGACCTGAACATGGGGCACCTTCGATTACGGTGGCGGCCTACGCGCGCTTGCTGCGCGGCAACGGAAACTTCCGCCGTTTGTGGCTGGCGCAAATCGTCAGCGAGATCGGTGACTGGTTCTACACGCTCTCCATTTACACGTTATTACTGCAGTTGACGGGGCACGCGGGGTCGGTCGCGCTGGCGCTGATGTTGCAGGTTTTGCCGCAGACATTCGCTGGTCCCACCGCGGGCGTGGTGAACGACCGGCTAAAGCGCAAGCATGTGATGATTGCTGCGGACCTGGTGCGGTTCGCGGTGGTGCTGGCGATGTTGCTGGTACGGTCGCGTTCGATGGTGTGGCTGGTGTATCCGTTGCTGCTGGCAGAGACGACGATGGCGGCCTTCTTCGAGCCGGCACGGAATTCCGTGATTCCGAATATCGCCGAGGAAACTGAAGTCCTGGTTGCGAATACGCTGGCATCGGCGACGTGGTCGGTGAACCTTCTCATCGGGGCGGCGGTGGGCGGAGTGGTAGCCGCTTTCTTTGGGCGGGATACAGTCTTCGTCTTGAATGCGCTGTCATTTCTCGCCTCGGCCATACTGATTAGCGGCATGCGCTTTGCCGAACCGCACGCCGATGTAGCATCGCCGCTGCGTGCGCGTGACCTGGTGGATTTCAGTCCGGTGATGGAGGGCATTCGCTACATTCGCAGCCACCCGACATTGCTGCCGACCGTATTCGCCAAGGCCGGCGAGTTGATGGTCGGTCCAAGCTGGGTGATTTTCACGGTGATGGGCGCGCACGAGTTCGCCGTGCACGGGCACGGCATCGATGCGGCTGGCGGCGCCATGCTGGGCATGAGTATCCTGCTGGGAGGACGCGGACTCGGTGCGCTTTTTGGGCCGCTGATTTCGGCGCGCTGGGCGGGGAATCACGATGGCCGCCTGCGGCTGGGAATCCTGTTCGGCTACCTGGTGATTTCGGTGGGCTACGGTGTTCTTGGGGCGAGCCGAAGTGTTTGGATGGCGGCGGTCTGCGCGATGCTGGCTCACGCCGGCGGATCGACAGTCTGGGTATTTTCGACCACCCTGCTGCAATTGCACACGGAAGATCGGTTTCGAGGGCGCGTGTTTGCAGCGGACCTTGGGCTCGGCAGCCTGACGTTTGCCGTCACGGCTTATCTGGCCGGAGTATTTCTCGACGCCGGATTTTCAGCGCGCGTAGTGGCAACGAGCACGGGAATTGCGATGTTGCTGCCAGCGATCCTGCTGGCGGCGTCGCTGCATGCGGGCCGCATCAAGGCAAATGCGGTTTCCTGACTACTTCGAGTTTGCAAGGCGGTCGATCTTCGCCGCCATGATGAAGTCGCTCTCGGTGAGGCCGTCGACTGCGTGGGTCCACAGGGTGATCTCGGCCTTGCCCCAGCCGAGAAGAATGTCGGGATGGTGGCCCTGTTCCTCGGCGATAGCTCCGACACAATTGACGAACTCCAGTGCCTGACGGAAGTCTGGAAACCGGAACTCACGAAGCAGGTGATGCTGCTTGACGACGCTCCACTGTGGCAACTGACCCCGCAAAGCCTCAACCGCTTTGGGTTCGAGTGCGGGCACGCCGCCGCGACAGGGAACGCAAGTCTTGTCCGCTAGTTGTTCGCCCATGAGGAAAGAATAACGCAGAGACCGCCAAGATCGGCATCTTAACACTGTGAACTGCGGCGGCCGAACCTGGAGCCCAGAAGTCCTCCCAGGCGCTCCATCAGGCTTAAAGAATCTGGGGTGCCGTGGCGCACGTCGGCGCAGCAACCGGAGCGGCCCGCTTCGAGATTTACCTCACCTCAATTCGTCGTGGTTTTCATTCCTGATAATTTCTTCACGTTAAGTTCCCGCAACCTATCGTCGCGCTAGTGTCGGAGTCCATGTACAAGTATCATGAATGAGTACATGCGCAGACGAGCGAAATCGCCGGAACTGCCGGAGTGGGCAGTTCAGATCACATCTCTTCGGGAGCAATTCAAGATAAACCAGGCAGAACTGGCCCGCCGCGTTGCGTGCTCCGCAATGACGATCTCTCGCTGGGAGCGCGGCCTACTTCAGCCTTCTGCCGAGCACTTCATCCAGTTAGGCAATCTAGGAAATAAGTCCCAAGCCTGGTTTTTCTGGGAAATGGCCGGGATACAACCCGCCAAGATGGTGGGGGCCTTGAGTGCTGGCCCGGGGTACAGAAAATCGGCAGAACTGCTGGAGAACAAAGAATCTGCATCGGTGCGCAGTACGAAAGGCAAGGCAGCCGAGACGGTTAGCGTTCCATTGTTGAGGGCGGTTGTGGGGGCGCATGGCGTCGCAGGGGACAAGCGCAGCTTGCGCACCATCCCCGCCAAGGAAGCGATCGCTGTACCGTCAGCCTGGTGTCCGAACCCCGACTACACCAGCATGGCTTCCGTAAAAGGTCATGCTATGGAACCACTAGTTCGGGAGGGCGACATCATTGCCGTCGATGCGTTTCAAACCGAACGAGAGCCGCTCATGGGGAAATTGGTTGTGGCGGCGAACCAAGAACAGGGACTTACCCTCTCCCGTCTTCGGCGCTTTGATAGTTTGGTATTGCTGGATGCGGAGGACCGGCGTTCGGAGCCCGTGATCCTCAGCAAAGCCAACGACTGGCGAATCGTTGGAAAAGTACTTTGGTGGATTTCGGGAACCGATAGCTAGCGGCCAGTGACCTTGCGTCGTCGCCCCCCAACTCTTAGTTGGCGCGGTTTGGCGCTTGTTGCTCGCCATGCTTGTTGAAAAAGTGAAACAACAGAGCGCTAGAGTGCAGGCCCCTGCTGATGCAATCGGTGATATTGCCTTGCTGGTACCCTCCCCCACTTTACTTTCGAGGAATAGCCGGAAGAACGGCGAAAACTCCTGAAGCGATCCCATTCCCTCGCTTCTCAAGAAGACGACTGAGGATTCAAGCTTACGTGCCAGGCATGGTGTTTACCTTTTGTTATATCTCCGAAGATACATATCCCACCGTATTGAGCTCCGCAACCTGTTCTCGTAAAGTGGCAATCCTGCAGTGAGAGTGAGAAGTGAGGGTTCCGTAAGCGGACGGGGCCGACGATTTTATGCAGGATCTCGAGCGCAAATCTTCAGTAGATGCTCAAACGCCAGAGTGGTATCACCTTTACTTCGAGGCGGTGCTGGAAGCCGACGCGTACAAAGCGCTGATCCAGATCGAGCGTGCCAGCCGGGCGATTGAGCATCGGCTGGGAGAGCTCAGATTTCGATTGCCCGACAACCCAAATGAGATTCAGGACCTCAACAGCGCCCTGACGTATCTGAAGCTTCTTGTGCTGAACATCTGACCGGGAAAGTCAGGAACTGGAATCACGCTCAGAAGCGCTGATCGGCATCTCGAAGCATGCTCCCAGCGCGAGTGCCGGCATCTCAACTATTCCACCGGTTCTCCATTTCGCATCCGGGATCCCTCCGAATCAATACCTTCGTCCAATGAAATCAATACCTTCGTCCAATAGCCTGTCCCTCCGCGATGTGGCCTAATCGGTGCGTCTGAAGGCGATTCTCGCAACGACAATTTCGTAGTGAGGAGTTCCCAGTGACTCGACTTGCGCAAACATTGAAACTGCAGGTGCCTCATCCGATCTCTGCTAAAGGAGAAGGTTGCATGAATAAATTGATTCGCTCAACAACGATCAGTTGTCTGTTGCTGGGTCTGCTTGGTTTTGCGGTAGACTCCTCGGCGCAGGAGCGCGCGCCAATTCTCGAACAAATTGTCAAGGTCTATGGCCTTGATACATACGAGAAACTGGATGCAGTGCGGTATACCTGGAATGCGCAGTTCCCGGGAGTGAATATCTCACGGACTTGGACCTGGGAGCCCAAGACGAACAAGGTCACGTTCGAGGGGAAAGACAAAGAGGGCAAACCGGTGAAGGTGAGCTATGTGCGGACTGACATGAGCGGCCAGACGGACCAGGTTAAGAATGAAGTCGACCCCGGTTTCATCAACGACAACTATTGGCTTGAGTTCCCGTTCCATGCCTACTGGGACAAAAGCGCGACCGTCACAGACGAAGGCATGAAGAAACTTCCCATTGGCACGGGGACCGCCAAGTTGGTGACAGTGAAGTATCCCGCGGAAGCAGGCGGCTATACTCCCGGGGATACGTGGGACCTGTACGTGGGCAAGGACAATCGCGTAGAACAGTTCGAGTACCACCGTGGTGGAACAAAGAAGCCGAGTCTGGTCATCGCAAGCTGGATGGGTTACAAAAAAGCAGGCCCACTTCTGGTTTCAACCGAGCACCGCGGCACCGCCGACGGTGCGCCGCTGCACATCTTTATCACCGACCTGTCCTACAAATTGGCGGGATCCGATACGTGGATGAAGGCCCAATAAGCAAGGAGCCTGCACTCAATCTGGGATAACATTCAAGCGACCGAGGTTCATGATGACAACCACAGCGATCCCCCTGCGAAATAACGTGAGCACGGAGACCAATCAGCGAGAAGCCGCAAGCGGGCTGGCGATCGTGCGTGTCACAGTTGGGGCGATGTTGGTGTGGGTCTTTTTCGAGAATCTGGGAAAGGGCCTTTACAAGCCAGTTGAGTATTCGGGGCTGATCCAGTACTACATCGCCAAGGGACATTCGCCGGCGCTCTGGAAATCGATCGAGAGCTTGGTCGCGAACCACGCGTCGATAGCGGCTCCAATGCAGGGCTTGACGGAGATCTCTCTCGGGGTACTCCTGGTAATAGGTCTCCTCACACGCCCGGTCGCGTTCGTGGCGTTCTTGTTTCTCGGCAGCCTTTGGATGTCGGAGTTGGGCACGTCGTGGATCTGGGAGTTGCTGGTTCCGGTGATGGCTGCGCTGGGACTCTCCATTGGGCGGGCCGGTCGCAGGTGGGGCGTGGATGCGTGGTTATCCGAACGCTGGCCATCTTCGCTATGGTGGTGACCTGACTAGAACGTGCGAGTGTCCGTCATCATTCCTACTCATAACGAAGCGGGCGCGATCGAGCGCGTCCTGGCCGATCTGCCGTCCGACGTAGTGACTGAGGTTATTGTTGTCGATAGCAACTCCGCAGATGGAACTCCCCAGATCGCTGCCAGGATGGGAGCCCGCGTGGTTCGGGAGCCGCGCCGTGGGTATGGACGCGCGTGCCTAACGGGGTTGTCATCCGCCAATTCTCCGGACCTGGTGGTGTTCCTCGACGGCGATTACAGCGATCGACCGTCCGAGTTGCCGATCCTGATAGCGCCAATCCTTGAGTGTCGTGCTGACATCACCCTAGGTACCCGCCTTCACGCACAGCGTTCTGCTGAGGCATTGCCTTGGCACCAGGCGTTTGGGAACCGCCTGGCTGCGAGCTTGATCCGGCTTCTCTACGGATTGAAGATCACCGATCTTGGCCCGTTTCGCGCCGCACGCGCCGAGGTGCTGCGCTCTCTAGCGCTCGAAGAACCCACCTATGGCTGGGCGGTTGAGATGATCCTCAAAGGCGCTCTGGCTGGATACCGGGTAGTGGAAGTCCCGGTGAGCTACTATCCAAGGATCGGAAAGTCGAAGATTAGCGGGACGTTGAAGGGCACTCTCGGCGCCGGCTGGTTCATTCTCAGCCTGATAGTGCGCTATTATTTTCGGCAACGAAAAGCCGCGACGTCACGCCCAGCGTAGGTCCGCGCAAAAATCATATGCAATCCTCCAGGGAGCCGATTGTGCGTTCGTTAGAAAGTGACCGTGTGCTGGTGATCATGGCAAAGGCGCCGCGTCCGGGTGTGGTGAAGACCCGCCTGGTTCCAAGCCTTTCGCCGGCGGACGTGACTACTTTTTACCGATGCCTCTTGCAGGACACGTTGATGCTGGCGAATTCATTGGCGGATGTGGACGTTGCCATCATGTGTCCTGACTCGGACGTGAACGAGTTGCAGCAGTTGGCAGGTAACAAAGCGAACGTAGTTCCGCAAAAAGGCGAGGGCCTTGCGGCTGGCCTGACTTCGGTGTTTTCGTACTTTACGAAAGACGGGCCTCGCCGTGTCGTGGCCTTCAACAGCGACAGTCCCCACCTTCCGCCGACTGTTCTGGAAGGCGCGTTCGAAACGCTGGCCGCGCAGGAGTTGGTCGTAGGACCGACGCACGATGGAGGCTATTATCTCGTTGGGGCAAAGGATTCTCATCCCACTCTGTTCGCGAACGATGGCATGGGTACCAGCAGCGCGCTGGAGCGACTCCTCGCGCGCGCACGAACTCTTCACTTGTCGGTTGGGTTCGCGGCTCCTTTTTACGATATTGACGTAGTGGACGACCTGACACGGCTGACGGCAGAACTGTGTCTGGCCCCCGAAAGAGCGCCGCGCACCGCGCAGTGGCTCAGAGAGTGGCAGCTTGAGGCAGCGCAGTCGCGAACGGGCGCCGGAGAGTCGTGAAGATCGCGCCCGCCTTGAGATTGTGCATACTCGGTGGCTCGTTGTGTGCGGCTCTAATGCTGTGCTCACGCACCATGGGCGACCGGGGCGGCCCGAACTTCATGGCCTGTCTGACAGTTGCTGGTGTCGCATACTTGTTTGCCGTTCGTGAGTTGTTTGCTGCACCGACTTTTCCTCGGCGCGTTATCGTCGCTGGACTCTTGCTGGCGGCAGTTTGGCACATCGCGTTTCTTCGGATGCCCCCGGCGGCCGATGACGATATCCATCGCTACGTTTGGGATGGACGCCTGCAGCGGTTGGGATACAACCCTTACCTTGTCATTCCGCGCGATCCCTCCGTTCGAGGCCTGCATACCGAGGAAACTCGCAACCTGAATAACCCAGATCTTC
>Ga0335076_10001399_pt1 | contig 23337 bp, 21 predicted proteins | sample Lox_Sample_25_FD_206717 | JGI IMG/M metagenome (GOLD analysis project Ga0335076, IMG submission 206717) | Soil microbial communities from Loxahatchee National Wildlife Refuge, Florida, United States - Lox_Sample_2.5 | ecosystem: Environmental > Terrestrial > Soil > Wetlands | place: USA... | reverse complement strand
CGGCCCAGGCGGCGACGACGAGGTGGTGAGGAACCTAGAGCTGCTCGAGCGGCTCGAGCTCCTCGAGCACCTCGACCTCTTCGACACCGCGGGCGAGCGGGAGAAGGCGCCGGGTAAGGACGCGCCTCCGCTTGGGCCGGCGCCCTGACGACCCTCAGGAGCTCCGCGGGCGGGAGGCGAGCATCCCGCAGGCGGCGTGCTCGTCCTGGCCGCCGGAGTAGCGACGGACGATGGGCTGGCCGGGGAGCTCGCGGGCGAGCGCGTCGCGGAAGGCGTTCCACTCCGCCTCGTCGGGCGGGCGGTGTTTCCCGGAGGCGTCGTTCACCGCGATGGGGTTGAGCCGGACCGGGATGCCCTGGAGGAGGCGGCCGAGCGCGGCCGCGTCCTCGGGCCCCACGTTCACCCCGGCGATCATCACGTACTCGACCGTCACCCTCCCGCGCCGGGCGGCGTGCTCCCGGAGGACGTCGACCAGCTCGTCCATCGGGAAGCCCTGGTCGATGGGCATGAGGGCCCGGCGCTTCCAGGGGATGGCGGCGTTGAGCGAGACGCAGAGGCGGAACTTGTGCCCCTCGGCGGTGTAGCGCCGGATCATGGGGACGATCCCGGCGGTGGAGATCGAGATGCGGCGCGCGTCGATCCGCGCGCCGGCCGGATCGCACAGGGCGTAGGCGGCGGCGAGCACCTCGTCGTAGTTGAGGAAGGGCTCCCCCTGCCCCATGAACACCACCCCGGTCACGGGCAGGGTCGAGTCGGCCCGGACGTGGAGGAGCTGGGCCACCATCTCCCACGCCTTGAGCGAGCGGCGCAGGCCCAGCTCGGCGGTGGCGCAGAAGACGCAGCCCAGGGCGCAGCCGGCCTGGGAGGAGAGGCAGACCACGTGGTGGGTGCCGTGGAGCGGGATCCGGACGGTCTCGATCCGGGCGCCGTCCGGCAGCTCGAGCAGGTACTTGCGGAACCCGTCCCGGGCGTCCACCACCTCGACCGGCTTGAGCTCCCCGGGGCTGGCCAGCGCCGCCACCCGGTCGAGCACCTCGCGCCGCACGTTGCGGGCGGCGCGCAGCCCTTGCCCGCGCCCGATCACCGCGCCGGTGATGCGCCGGGCGTCCTCGAGCGAGATCCCGGCGCGGCGGGCGAGGGTCCGGCTGTCCTGGCCTGCGAGGTGGAGCACGGCCGCCCCATAGCATAAGCGCGGGGGTCAGGGGCGGCGAGCCCCACCGCGGCCCGGCCAGCGAGGGTCCGGGGCGGCGGGCGCGGGCCGGCTCACCCAGGGGTTCCCGGCCAGGGCGAAGCGCCAGGGGCGGTCCGCCCAGGGGCCGGCGTAGTGGACATTCACCCGGGGTGCGGTGACGATCCGCTCGGACGGGCGCGGCGCGTCCTCGATGAAGAGCCGGTCGCCGAGGAGGTCCCGGCCGTTCTCCCGCTCCCGCGTGATCGCCAGGGCGCGGCAGAGGTTGCCGGGGCCGCGGGTGGAGTGGAGGCAGGCCTCGAGCGGCTCGGCGGCGCGCAGCAGCACCGCGGAGGGGAAGCCCTCCGGCCCGGTGACCACGTTCAGGCAGTGGCTCAGACCGTAGATCAGGTAGACGTAGGCGACCCCGGGAGGGCCGAACATGATCGCGGCCCGCGGGGTGGGACCGGACCGGGCGTGCGAGGCCCGGTCCCGGGGGCCGTGATAGGCCTCGGTCTCCACGATCCGCGCCGCCCGCCGGACCCCGCCGTCCCGGTGGACCAGGACCTTGCCCAGCAGGGCGCGGGCGACGACCCGGGTGTCCCTGGCGTAGAAGGCGCGCGGCAGCTTCATGCGACGGGCGGCGAAGGTACCTCGGCGGGGTCCCCCGGGCAACGCGGGCCGCGGGAGGCCACGAACCGATCGTGGACGCGCCGCGCGCCGCGGCGTTAAACGTAGCCCATGCGCCGCGCCAAGATCGTCGCCACCCTCGGCCCCGCCTCGAGCGAACCGGAGGTGCTGGAGCGGCTCCTCGGCGCCGGGCTGGACGTGGCCCGGCTCAACTTCTCCCACGGCCAGCACGACGACCACGCCCGCATGCTCGACAAGATCCGGGCCGCCTCCCGCCACCTGGGGAAGGCGGTCTCGGTCCTCCAGGACCTCCAGGGTCCGAAGATCCGGACCGGCCCGCTGCGGGTGGGCAAGGCGGGGGTGGCGGTCGAGGCGGGGGCGGAGATCGTCATCACCTGCGAGGGCGAGGTCCAGGGCGACGCCCGCCTGGTCTCCTGCACCTACCCGCACCTGGCCGAGGACGTGCGCCCCGGCGATCGGCTCCTGGTGGACGACGGGCTGCTCGAGTTCCGGGTGCTGGACAGCGACGGCGTCCGGGTGCGGGCCGAGGTGGTGGAGGGCGGGGTCCTGGGCGAGCACAAGGGGATCAACCTGCCCGGGGTGGCGCTCCGCACCGAGGCGCTCTCGGAGAAGGACCGCTCCGACGTCGCCTTCGGCCTCTCCCACGGGGTGGACTTCGTCGGGCTCTCCTTCGTCCGCTCGCCGGAGGACGTCCGCCTCTGCCGGGCGGAGATGGAGCGCGCCGGGCGGGTGGTCCCCATCGTCGCCAAGATCGAGAAGCCGGAGGCCCTCGACCGCCTGGACGGCATCATCGCCGCGGCCGACGGGCTGATGGTGGCGCGCGGCGACCTGGGCGTGGAGATCCTCCCCGAGCGCGTCCCCCTCCTCCAGAAGGAGCTCTGCCGGAAGGGGAACGCCGCCGGGAAGCCGGTGATCATCGCCACCCAGATGCTCAACTCGATGATCGAGCACCCGCGCCCCACCCGCGCCGAGGCCTCCGACGTGGCGAACGCCATCCTCGACGGCGCCGACGCGGTGATGCTCTCGGGCGAGACCGCCAGCGGGCGCTACCCGCTCCAGGCGGTGCAGATGATGGACCGGATCGTGCGCGAGGCCGAGGCGGGCGCGGTCCTCGCCCCGGGCAGCCCCATCCAGCCCCCCGAGCGGCCGGCCCCCTTCAACCTGGTGACCGCCGCCGCCGCCTGCGAGGCGGCCGAGGCCTCGGGCGCGGTGGCCATCTGCTGCTTCACCCTCCGCGGCGACACCGCCCGGCTCCTCGCCCACTTCCGCCCCCGGGTCCCCATCGTCGCCTTCTCGCCCGACCAGGCGATCCGCCGCCGCCTGGCGATGTACTGGGGGGTGCTCCCCAAGGTGATGGAGCCGGTGAAGAACGCCGACCTGATGGCCGAGCTGGTCTCGGACCGGCTGCTCGAAGAGGGGCTCGCCAAGGTGGGCGACCGGGTGGCGCTCGTGCACGGCTCGCCGCTCGGGGTCCCCGGCCAGACCAACTCCATCCGCCTCCACGAGATCACCCACCCGTCCGACCGCGGCCCCGCCAACCGCTACCGCGTCCCCATCTAGCAGGCGTCCCGCCGTCCGCCCGAGCCTCGCCATGGACATCCCCGCCCTGCAGCGCGCCCTCTCCGAGCAGGAGCTCGACGGCTGGCTCCTCTACGACTTCCACGGGCAGAACCCGACCGCGGTCGCCGCCCTGGGGCTCGCCGGGCGCATGATCACCCGGCGCTGGCTCTACCTCGTCCCCCGCGCCGGCCAGCCGGTGGCGCTGGTCCACGCCATCGAGGCGGGCTCGTTCCCGCCCGAGATCCCCGGGGCACGCCGGAGCTACGCCTCCTGGCGCTCCTTCCGCGGCGCCCTCGCCGAGCTCCTCGCCGGCCTCGGCGCCCGGCCGCGGATCGCCATGGAGTACTTCCCGGAGGGGGCCATCCCGTACCTCTCGCGCGTCGACGCCGGGACGCTGGAGCTCGTGCGCGGGATGGGGGCGGAGGTGGTCTCCTCGGGCGAGCTGGTCCAGCGCTTCCTCTGCCGCTGGGACGCCGCCCAGGTGGAGAGCCACCGCCGCGCCCTGGCCGGCATCGAGGCGGCCAAGGACCTGGCCTTCACCCGGATCGGCGAGGCCCTCCGGGCGGGGAAGACCCTCCTCGAGACCGACGTCCAGCGGCTGCTCCTCGAGCGCTTCGAGGCCTCCGGGCTGGAGGCGGACCACGCCCCCATCGTGGCGGTGAACGCCCACGCCGGCGATCCGCACTACGAGCCGTCCGAGCGCACCGCCGCCCCCATCCGTCGAGGAGACCTGGTCCTCATCGACCTGTGGGCGCGGGGGAAGGGGCCGCGCGACGTCTACGCGGACATCACCTGGGTCGGCTTCTGCGGCGACCGCCCGCCGGCGCGGCTGGAGGAGATCTTCCGGGTCACCGCCGAGGCCCGCGACCTCGGCCTCGCCACCCTGGAGCGCGCCCACCGGGAGGGCCGGACGCTCCAGGGCTGGGAGGTGGACCGGGCGGTGCGGGACCACGTCGCCGCCCGCGGGTTCGGGGAGCGGTTCGTCCACCGGACCGGCCACTCCATCGGGACCAACGTGCACGGCGACGGCGCGAACCTCGACGACCTCGAGACCCACGACATCCGCCCGCTCGTCCCCGGGCTGGGCTTCTCCATCGAGCCCGGCATCTACCTGCCGGAGGAGGGGCTCGGGGTGCGCAGCGAGATCGACGTCTTCCTCGCCCCGGAGGGCCCGCGGGTCTTCGGGCAGATCCAGCGCGAGCTCCTGCGCCTCTAGGGACGGCGACCGTGTCGATGGCCTTCCCCGGGATCCCGCCCGCGCCGCCGCCGGCGGAGCCGGTGCTCGCCACGGCGGTGATCCTCCACCGGGAGGGGGCCGGGGGGCGGGAGGTCTTCCTCGTCCGCCGCGGGAAGGACCTGCGCTTCGCCGGGGGATGGCACGCCTTCCCGGGCGGGCGGCTCGACCCGGCCGACCGGGCGGTGGAGGTGGCCGGCGCCTCGGGGGAGCAGGCGGCCCTCGTCTCCTGCGCCATCCGCGAGTGCTTCGAGGAGACCGGAGTCCTGCTCGCCCGGGGCCGGGCGCGGCTCGGGGGCGCGGAGCGCGAGGCGGCCCGGCGCGCCCTCCTCGACGGGTCGCTCGCCTGGGACGCCCTCCTCTCGCGCCACGGCCTCGCCCTCGACCCCGCCCCGTTCGTCCCCGCCGGCCGCTGGGTCACGCCCGAGCACCTCCCGCTCCGCTACGACGCCCGCCTCTTCCTCGTGCGGATCCCGGAGGGCGAGACGCCGGTGGTCTGGCCAGGGGAGCTCGCCGACGGCGCCCTCGTCGAGGCCGCCGAGGCGCTCCGAGGCTGGGCCCGGGGCGACCTCCTCCTCCACCCGCCCAACCTGCACGCGCTACGCGTCCTGGCGGCGCCCGGCCCGGTCGACGTCGCGCGCCTGCGCGACCCGCCCCAGCGCGACGGCCCGGTCTCCCGGCGCATCGAGTTCCAGGGAGGGTTCTTCCTCGCGGCGCTGCGGTCGCCCACCCTCCCCCCGGCCACCCACACCAACTGCTGGCTGGTGCCGGACGGCGACGGGCTCGCCCTGGTCGACCCGGGCTCGCCCGAGCCCGGCGAGCAGGCCCGGCTCCTCGCGCTCCTCGACGAGCTGGCCGCCGAGGGCCGGCCGGCCACCGCGGTCTGGCTGACCCACGCCCACCCCGACCACGTCGGGGCGGTCTCCGCCCTGGCGGCGAGCCGGCGCCTGCCGGTCCGGGCCCACCCGCTCGCCGCCGGCCGCCTGCCCGGCGTCCGGATCGAGCCGCTGCGGGAGGGCGACCTCCTCGGCGGGCGCTTCCGCGTCCTCGAGACCCCCGGCCACGCCCGGGAGCACCTGACGTTCCACGACGAGCGAACCGGCGCCCTGGTCTGCGGCGACATGCTCTCCACCCTCTCCACCATCGTCATCGACCCGCCCGAGGGAGACATGGCGGAGTACGTCCGCCAGCTCGCCCGGCTGGAGAGGCTTGGGGCGCGCACGCTCTACCCCGGCCACGGCCCGCCCGCCCCCGACGCGCCCGGGCGGCTCGCCGCCTACCTCGAGCACCGGCGAGCGCGCGAGGCGCTCGTGCTCGAGGCCCTCGGCGAGGAGGGGAGCCTGGCCGAGATCACCGCCCGCGCCTACGCGGACACGCCCGAGGCGATCCACCCGGTGGCGGCCCGGAGCTGCCTCGCCACCCTGGAGAAGCTCCGGGCGGAGGGGCGCGCGTTTGGCTCGGACGGGCGCTGGCGAGCGGCCTGACCCTCCCCTGCCCGTCGGATTTCCGAGCGGGTGTCGCCGGAAAGCCACGCCCCGGCGGGTGGCCGGCGGGCTCAGGATCCGCTAAGGACCTGGATTCGCGCGCCCTCGCCTGGGGCACGTGCGTTGCAGCCTGGCCGGGAACATGTACCCACGCGCCACGCGTTCCATCCGGATCGGCCTCCTCCTCGTGGCCGCCTTTGCCTTCGGCGGGGCGTCGGCCGAGGTCGCGGTCCGGACCGCGCGCGCGGTGGAGCGGGTGCGGACCGAGCGCGAGATCGGCGCGGCCGGGCAGCTGGTGGCGCTCGAGCTCACCGACTCGGGTGGCTCGCTGGTCGCTCGCCCGCGCCTCATCGCTCCCCGGGGAAAGACCGCCGAGCTGGTGCTCCACGACCCGTCGCGCCCGGACGTCGTCCGGCTCGCCTTCCGGGTCGAGGCCGAGCGCGAGCCCACCGGCGAGATCGCCCTCGACTACGAGCTCTGGATCCCGGAGCGGGCGGTCTCGACCCGCGGCAAGATCTCGCTGACGCCCGGTGTCGAGCAGGCGATCCCGCTCGGCGACGGGACGCTCGTCGCCACCTGGCTGGCGATGCCCGTCCCCTCGGCGCAGTTCGACGCCTACCTCGAGGCCGAGCGGGCCCTGCGCCGCAGCGGGACGAAGACGTCGTAGGCGACGGGGGCGTGCCGCCCCGCCCCGCGGGCAAGGCCCGCGCAGGCGCATCCGAACGATCTGACTACCGCTCGCCGCGCTGCAGCTCCGCCTCGACGGCGGCGGCGGCGGACCGCACGGCCGCCAGCCGGGCCGCGAGCCGCGCCCGCTCCTGGAAGAGCTCCTGGATCCGGGCCGCCTCGGCCGACGGCGCCGCGCCCGCCACCGCCGCGCCGGTGGTGATCCCGCCGCCCGCGCCCGGGCCGGCCGCCCGGCGGAGGTCGCCGATCCGGACGTCCAGGGCGGCGAGGGCGGCGGCGAGCCGGTCGGCCTCGTCCTGGAGGGCGTCGGCCTGCTCGCGCAGGTCCTCGGCCGGGGCGCCGGCGGGCGGGGCGGTCGCCTCCCGCCGCTCGATCTCGGCCGCCAGCTCCTCCGCCCGGACGAGCAAGCGGTCGAGCTCCCGCCCCACGTCCTGCCCGGCCAGGCGCCGGCTCTTGAGCAGCTCGATGCGGACCGCCAGGGCGTCGAGCTCGGCGCGGGCACGGTCGGCCGGCGCGGCGGGCGCGGAGAGGACGAGGAGGAGGGCGAGGCAGGCGATCATCGGCGCGAGCTGGAGGAGCAACCGCCGTGCCGCCGCCGGGACGGCCGGTTTCCCGCGGGTTCGGGGGCTGGCGAGGGAGTCGGGCGGTGCAAACCCGTCGCGGCACCCTCGGAAATCCGAAGCTCCCCGCCGAGGTCCGCCGTCAGGGGGTGGCCGTCTGCTCGCCGTAGTCGACCGTCCCCACCTCCCGCCCGTCCTCGGAGAAGGTCCGCCACCGCCCGCACTGCGCGCCGCCGCAGTGCCGGCCGAGGGTCCGCCGCCTCCCGTTCGGGAAGTAGGAGGCGAACTCCCCCTGCCGGACCCCGCCGACGAACCAGGAGTCCTCCTCGAGCTCCCCCGACTCGTACCAGGTGCGCCAGCGCCCCGCCTTGCGCCCGTGGACGAAGGCGCCCTCGCGCGCCTTCTTCCCGTTCCGGTGGAGCTCGAGGAACGGCCCGTCGCGCTCGCCCTCGCGCCAGGTCTCCTCGATCCAGGGGGCCCCATCGTCGTACCAGGTGCGGGCCGGGCCGTCGCGCCAGCCGTTGCCGTAGGGATCCACCCCCTCGCACCACTGCGCGTAGCCGTCGGTCGGGGCGGCGCCGCGGCGCTCGTGTCCCGGCGGGCAGGTGAGCGGCGGCGTCCCGGCGAGGAGGAGCGCCAGCAGGAGGGCGCTCAAGCCCCCTCCTCCGGCCGCTCGCCGGGCTTCACGATCCCGTACTTCTCCAGCTTGTAGTAGAGGGCCGACGGCTTGATCCCGAGGAGGCGGGCGGTCTCCGCCTTGACCCCCTTGGCCTTCTCGTAGGCGGTGAGGATCAGCTGCTCCTCCAGCCCCTCCAGGATCTCGGTCAGGCTCCGGTCGCCGGCCGGCACCGGCAGCGCGGGGGGCGGGGGGCCGCGGCGGACGCCCTCGGGCAGGTCCTCCGCCCGGACCTCCTCCCCTTCGGCGAACACCAGCGCCTGCTCCACCACGTTCTCGAGCTCGCGCACGTTCCCCGGCCAGCGGTGGCGGCGGAGGAGCTCGAGCGCCGCCGGGGAGAAGGCGCTCACCTTCCGGCCGATGCGCGGCGCGGCCCGCCTGAGGAAGGAGCGGGCCAGCTCCTCGACGTCGCCGGGCCGGTCCCGGAGCGGCGGGAGGGCGATGGGCACGACGTTGAGCCGGTAGTAGAGGTCCTCGCGGAACCGCCCCTCGGCCACCATCCGGGCGAGGTCGCGGTTGGTGGCCGACACCACCCGCACGTCCACGGCCACCGTCTCCTCCCCGCCCACCCGCTCGAAGCGCCGCTCCTGCAGCACCCGGAGGAGCTTCACCTGGATCGCGGGCGGGATCTCCCCCACCTCGTCGAGGAAGAGCGTCCCCTCGTGGGCGAGCTCGAAGCGCCCGAGCTTCCGCCGGACCGCCCCGGTGAAGGACCCCTTCTCGTGGCCGAACAGCTCGGACTCGAGGAGCCCCTCGGGGATGGCGGCGCAGGAGACCGAGACGAAGGGCCGTTCCCGGCGCCCGCTTCCGCCGTGGAGGGCGCGCGCCACCAGCTCCTTGCCCGTGCCCGACTCTCCCAGGACGAGGACCGTGGCGTCGGTGGGCGCGACCTTCCGGAGCTGCTCCAGCACCCGCCGCATGGGCTCGGAGCTGCCCACCAGGGCGTGGGGATCGTGCTCGCGGACCAGGTCCTCCTCGAAGGCGTCGGCGCGGGCCCGGGCGGCGGTCGCGCCGCGCCGCTCCCGGGCGATCTCGATCGCCTTCTCCACCCGGGCGCGCAGCACCTCCGGGCTGAAGGGCTTCTCCAGGAAGTCGATCGCCCCCGCCCGCATCGCCTCCACCGCGGCGGCGATGGTCCCGTGGGCCGAGACCACCAGCACGGTGGCGTCCGGGTCCTCCCCCCGCAGGCGGCGCACGACCTCGATCCCGTCCACCGGGATCATCCGGAGGTCGGTGACCACCACGTCCGCCGGCCGCTTGCGGTAGGCGGCGATCGCCTCGGCCCCGCCCTTCACCGCCAGCACCTCGTGCCCGAGCCGGGTGAGGGCGAGCGTCATGCCCTCGCGCAAGGCGTCGTGGTCGTCGGCGACGAGGATCCGGGCCATCGGCCCGGAGCATAACAAGACCGCGGCCCCGGGGCGGGGCGGCGGTCGCGGTCAGGCCGCCGGCCGCCGGGCCACGAGCACCGAGCAGTGCGCCTCGCGCGCCACCCGCTCGGCGACCGAGCCGAGGACCGCCCGGGCGATCCCCGTGCGGCCGTGGGTGGAGACCACCAGCAGGTCCGCCTGCTCGGCGCGCGCCAGGGCCAGCAGCTCCGAGGCCGGGTCGCCGATCACCACCCGCGCGTCCACCGGCCCGCCGCGGATCCTGGCCGCCTCGTCCCTCCAGCCGCCGAGCTTCCGCTCCAGCTCCTGCACCAGCTCCTCCATCGCCTCCGCGTCGGCCGGGGCGATGAGGTCGGTGGCGAGCAGGGTGGCGTGCGCCTTGGCGTAGGCGTGGACGAGGAGCAGCTCGCCGCCGGAGTCCCGCGCCAGCTCCGCCGCCTGCAGCATCGCGATCCGGGACGGCTCGGAGAAGTCGATCCCGCAGCAGATCTTCCGCCATCTCTTCATGGGGGCACCTCCCCCGCGCTGGATCCGACCGGGAGCTGCCGCCTCCGGCCACCGGATCGGCGCGACGTGATCGTACGCCAGCCCCGGGGAGGGGGCGTGGGGCCGGCCGGGGTGTTCCCCCCCGGCGCATCCTCCGGCGGGTCCCCCAGGCCAGCTCGCGGCCCTCCGGGGAGGCGATCGCCCGCTCTTGCGCTCCCGATGGGGGATCGTCTCCGTCCGGCTCGGGCCTTCCCGGCATCGACAGGCGCGGGGTGCGGCTGCGACGACCGCACCCCGCGCCACCTCCACGCGCTCAGGGGGGGTCGAGAGCGCGCAAGAGCCGGGCGGCGACGGCGTGGTCGGTGACGTTCACCCTTCGTCGAGTCGACTCGCCGCCGCGAAGGCTGCGCACCGCGCGCCCCAAGGCCACCGCGCGGAGCGGCCTCATGGAAGCAAGAAAGGCGGCGCGGTGAAACCGCCAGGATGGGGTCGGGCAGCTTGACGCGCCTTCCGTCGCGCTGCCGTCACTCGACCAGCACCACGTCCCCGACCCGCAGCCGAAAGGACGCCGAGGCCCGGTCGCCCTGGGAGAGCGACTTCGAGTCGAAGCGGATCCGCTGGGGCCAGGGCTCGCCGATCGGGGTCCGGTAGCGGAGCACGAAGATCTCGTCCCGATGGGCGAAGGGGGTCATGCCGCCGGCCGCCGCCAGGGCCGCGAGGACGCCCGCCTCCCGATCGAGATCGTAGAGGCCCGGCTTCGTCACCTCGCCCAGCACCGGGATCCGGAGCGGACGCATCTCCTCCACCGTGACCGTCACCACCGGGTTCACGACGAAGGTCTTGAGCCGCGCCTGGATCTGCTTCCCGAGCTCCACGGGCGTCCGGCCCACGGCCTCGACGTCGCCGAGGAAGGGCACGGCGATCTTGCCGTCGTCGCGGACCCGGGTCTTGTCGAGCGAGAGCGACTCCTGGTTGAAGACGCGCACGCCCAGGACGTCGTTCTCCGAGATCCGGTACTCGCCCTCGCCCGCCGACGGCTTCAGGTCCTCCACCCGCACGTAGCTCCCCGGGTGGCTGCAGCCCGCGAGCAGGGCGGCGAGCGCGGAGGCGAGCGGGAGGAGCAGGTGGCCGGGCGCGGTCGGACGTTCCATGTGGTGATCGGGCCCCCGCCTCGCACTCACGGCCGGGGCCACCCCTCGGAGTCTCAATCTACGCCTGGCCGTCGCCGGCCGCCTACGACTCCTCCCGGGGCCCGGTTGGGTCGGCGTGGTGGCCTGCGGCGGCCGGTGAGGCCCCTTCGCCGCGGTCCAGCCGTCCCCTTGCTCGACTCCCGGCCGGAACGATGTTTCACTCGCCGGGTGGTGAGGGACGTGTGGAGCGCCGTCGCGGTCGTCCTGGCGCTGGGCGTGAGCCTCGCCGCCTCGGGGCACGTCGTCCTCCACAAGCGGGACGTCCGCTCGGCGCTCGGCTGGGTCGCGCTCATCTGGCTCGCCCCGGTCCTGGGCGCCGCCGCCTACCTGGTCTTCGGCGTCAACCGGATCCGCCGGCGCGCACAGTCCCTCCGGCTTCCGGACGTCCGGGCCCGGCCGGGCGAGCGCCCCCCCCCGCCGCCGCTTCCGCCCGAGGCCGCCCACCTCTGGCCGCTGGTCCGCCTCGCCGACACCGTGGTCCGCCGGCCGCTCGTGGCCGGCAACCGCGTGGTCCTCCTCTCCGGAGGTGCGGAGGCCTACCCGGCGATGCTCGCCGCCATCGACGCGGCGGAGCGCTCGGTCACCTTCTGCACCTACATCTTCGACCCGGGGCGCGCCGGGGACGCGTTCGTGGAGGCGCTGGCGAGGGCGCAGGCGAGGGGGGTGCACGTCCGCGTGCTCGTCGACGCCGTGGGAGCGCGCTACCGCTGGCCTCCCATCCACCACCGGCTCCGCCGGCGCGGGGTCCGGACGGAGCTCTTCCTGCCGCGCCTCACCCCCGGCTGGCTCCCCTTCGTGAACCTCCGGAACCACCGCAAGGTCCTGGTCGCCGACGGCCGGCTCGCCTTCACCGGAGGGATGAACGTGCGCGACGACTTCCTCGCCGCCGCGGGCGGGCCTCCGCCCTTCATGGACCTGCAGTGCCGGGTGGAGGGGCCGGTGGTCGCCCACCTGCAGTCGGCCTTCGCCGAGGACTGGCTCTTCACCACCGGCGAGGCGCTGGACGGCGAGGCCATCTTCCCCCTCCTCCCCTCGGCCGGCCCGATCCTCGCCCGCGGGGTGCCCGACGGACCGGACGAGGACTTCGAGGCGCTCCGCTGGCTGCTCCTCGGGGCGCTCGCCGCGGCCCGGCGGCGGGTCCGGATCGTGACCCCGTACTTCCTCCCCGACCAGCCGCTCCTCGCCGCCCTGAACGTCGCCGCGCTGCGCGGGGTGGAGGTGGAGGTGATCCTCCCGGAGCGGAGCAACCTCCCGCTGGTCCAGTGGGCCCAGACCGCCCAGCTCTGGCAGGTGCTGGACCGCGGGTGCCGGGTCTGGCTCACTCCCTCGCCGTTCGACCACAGCAAGGCGATGACGGTGGACGGCGTCTGGTCGCTCCTCGGCTCGGCCAACTGGGATCCGCGCAGCCTCCGCCTCAACTTCGAGCTCGACGTGGAGCTCTACGACCCGAGCCTGGCGGCGGCGCTCGACGCGCTCATCGACGGGAAGATCGCCGGGGCCCGCGAGCTCTCGCTCGCCGAGGTCGACCGGCGCGCGCTGGCGCTCCGGCTGCGGGACGGGGTGGCCAGGCTCTTCTCGCCCTATCTCTGAGGGACACGCGTCCCTCCCGGGGCGCGGCACCGGGAACCACTCCCCAAATCGGTCAGGCGATCTCGGCGCGAGAGTGTTTGCTAATCACATGCTCCCTCGCGCCGACGTCCGCCGCGCGCCCCGCCTGCTCCTCCGCGTTCCCGCGCTGCTGGCGTTCGGCGCCAAGCGCTCCGAGGTCGTGACCGAGGACTTCGCAGCGGGCGGCTGCCAGCTCGCCACCTCCTTCTCGCTCCGGCGGGGGCAGGCGGTCTACGTGACGCTCAGCCTCCCGCCTCCCGCCGGCGCGCTCTCGCTGGCGGCCACGGTCGCCTGGTCGACCCCCGCCTCCCCTCACCGGATCGGCCTCGAGTTCACGCGCGCCGGCGCCACCGACCGCGAGCGGCTGGTCCAGCGGCTGGTCGGGTCCGATCCCGCCCTCGCCCAGGCGCCCGCGCTCCGCCCCTCGATGCGCCTGCGGCTCGGCCGGCCCCCGCACGTGGGGACGCTCTTCTCCCGGCCGGAGCTCGACGCCCTGCGGGCGGCTCGCGACGGCGTCACCGCCGAGGAGCTCCTCGGGCGCGAGCCGGAGCGCGGACGGGAGCTGCGCCGGGCGGTGATCGCCCTCCTCGCCCGCGGCCTGGTGGAGGAGGGCCGGCTCCAGGTCACCGACGCGGGCTGGGCCCGCCTGCTCGCCGGCGAGGGCTGGGCGCCCCCAGAGTCGGTCGAGGGGCGTCCGCCCGCCGGCCCGGCCCGGGCCGCGCTCTACCTCGAGCTGGCGCGGGCGGAGAGCGCCGCCGGCCGGCTCGCCCCGGCGGTGGAGTGGCTCCAGGCGGCGCTCCACGAGGCGCCCGAGCACCCGGGCCTCGCCGAGGCCCTCGACACGCTGACGGTCGGCGGCGATCCGGGCGCGCCGAGGAGCTAGGCGCTCCCCTCCCTCCCCTCGGGTGCTACGCTGCCCGGGGGAGGTCCCATGACCGACGGGTCGAGGCGGTTCCGCGAGGGGCTGAGCCGCGAGCTGCCGCGCTGGCGCGAGGAGGGGTTGGTCTCGCCCGACGCGGCCGCCGCCCTGGAGGCGCGCTACCGGCTCGCCGAGCTCCCGACCGACGGGCCGGGGCTCCTGCCGGTGTACGTGCTCGGCGCGCTCCTCGTCGGGGCGGGGGTCGTCTCCCTGGTCGCCTGGAACTGGGAGGCGATGGGCGTCGCCGCCAAGCTGGTGGTGCTCGGCCTCGCCCTGGTCGGCTGCCACGCCGCCGGCTTCGCGCTCTGGAAGGGGAACGGACGCGCCCCGCGGCTCGGCCACGCGCTCACCCTCCTCGGCACGCTGGTGTTCGGCGCCGACATCGGGCTCGTCGCCCAGATCTTTCACGTGAGCGGCGTCTGGTGGGGCGCGTTCGGCGCCTTCGCCGGCGGGGCGCTCGCCGCCGCGCTCCTCTACCGGAGCCTCCCCCACCACCTCCTGGCGGTGGTGCTCGCCCTGGGGGTCTGGGGCCCGGGGCTCGCCCACGACCACCCGCGGGCGGGGATCGCGGTGGGCTACGGGGTAGCCGCCCTCTCCCTCGCCGTCGCCCTCCGGGAGCGCTCGCGCGCCCTGGCGGTGCTGGCGGCCCTCGGCCTCCCGGCGGTCCTCCTCGCCGCCGTGCCCGGGGAGGCCGCGCACGGCCGCTACCCGGACTTCCTCGGCGGGCTCCTCCTCGTCCCGGCGGCGGTGGCCTCTGCCCTCGCCTGCGCGCCCCTCCTGGCGCGAGGCGAGGCCGCCGTCCGGATCGCCGCCGCGGTCCGGGTGGTGGGCCGCCTCGGCTTCGCCCTGGTCGCCTTCCTGCTCTCCTTCTCCTCGCTCGCCCGGGAGCTGCGCCTGCGGGGAGCGGTGCCCCCCCTCCTCCTCGCCGCCGCCCTGCCGGCGCTCCTCGCCGCCTCCGGAGCGCTGCTCGCCGGGCTGCGCCGCCCGGACGTCGATCCGCTCGCCCGGGGAGAGGCCTTCCTCCTCGCCGCCACCACCGTCGCCCTGGCCCTCGGGCACGGGCTCGAGGGCGGGGTGGGGACGGCCCTGGTGGCGAACCTGGCCCTCGCCTTCCTCGCCCTCGGCCGGATCGTGCGCGGGCTCCGCTACCTCGAGCGCGGCCCGTTCTGGGAGGGGATGGCGATCGCCGGGCTCCTGGTCCTGGCCCGCTTCCTGGAGACCGAGGTGGTGCTCTGGCTCAAGGGGGCCGCCTTCATCGCCTGCGGCGCGGCCGTGCTCTCGGTCGGCCTCGCCTTCGAGCGGCGCCGGCACCGGCGGGAGGTGAGCGATGTGGCGTAGGTCCTGGCCCCTCGGGGCGGTGGTCCTCCTCCAGCTCGGGATCCTGGCCGCCATCCCGCTCCGGCAGGCGCGGGCGCGCCTCGCTGGCACCGAGGTCACCCTCGAGACCATGCCGGTCGATCCCTACGACCTCCTCTCCGGCTACTACGTCACCTTGCGCTACCGGGCCGAGGAGGCGCCCCGCGCCGCCGGGCTGGGCGAGGGCGAGGCCTGGTTGGTCCTCGCCCCGGGCTCGCCCGCCTGGAGCGGCGTGGAGGTGCGGGCCGGGCGGCCGGTGCCCGCCCCCGGCCAGGTGGCGATCCGGGTGGAGGTCGAGCGAGGGCGGGTCCGCATCCCGTCGGCGGGCCGGTTCTACGTCCCCGAGGCGCGGCGGCACGAGGTGGACGAGGCCCTCCGGGCGGTCCGCTCGGCGGCGCTCGTCGACCTGAAGGTGGGGGAGGACGGGAGCGTCGCCCTCCTGCGGCTGCGGGCCGGCGCGGTGACGATCGGCCGCTGATCGGTGACCTTCCCGAACCATGACGCGATTCGAGGTGACGAAGGTGACCGAGAGTCGCGAATCGGGGTTCAGGGACCCTCGGGGACCACCAGCCGGGCGAGCGTCCCGCCGCCGGGGCGCGGCCCGAGGTCGAGCGTGCCGCCGTGAGCCTCGGCCACCTTCTTCGCCAGGGCGAGCCCGAGCCCCGTCCCCCGCTCCTTCGTGGTGAAGAAGGGGCGGAACAGGCTGGCCCGGGCCTCGGGCGACAGGCCCGGCCCGCGGTCGCGCACCTCGATCACCGCCTCGCCGCGCTCGGCCCGCGCCGCCACCTCGACCGAGCCCTCCTCCGGCGAGGCCTCGACCGCGTTCCGCACCAGGTTCACCACCGCCCGCCGGAGCTGCTCCCGGTCGGCGCGCGCCTCGCCCGCTCCCTCGACCGCGAGCGCCACCCGGTGCGCGCCCGCCAGCGGCGCCGCGATCTCGCCCACCTCGGCCAGGAGCGCGCCCAGCTCGACCGGCTCGCGGAGGGGGGGCCGGGCCCGCGCGTAGCCGAGGAACTCCTCCACCACCTTGGAGAGCGCCCGCAGCTCCGCCCGGATCCGGGCCACGTGCGCGGCCTCCCCGTCGCCCTTCACCTCCTCGGCGAGGAGCCCGGCGAAGAGGTCCAGGGCGCCGAGCGGGTTGCGCACCTCGTGGGCGATCCCGGCGAGGAGGGTCTCCCGCTCCTCGTCCCGGGCCCGCAGCGCCCGGCGCATCTCCTCCAGGGTGTCGCGGAGCGTGCCGATCTCGTCCTTGCGCCGGCGCGGCCAGAGCGGAGTCTCGAGGTCACCCCGGGTGATGCGCCGGGCGGCCTCGGTGAGGCGGGTGAGGGGCCGGGTCACCGAGAGCGAGGCCCCCGCCGCCACCAGGGCCCCGAGCACCGCCCCGGCCACGGCGAAGGTGGCGAGGAGCCGTCGGAAGCGGCGCAGCGTCTCGAAGGAGGCGGCGGTCCCATCCGCCCCCACCACCGCCACCACGGTCCCGCCCGCGTCGCGGAGCGGGGCGTAGCCGGTCTTGTGCAGCCGCCCGTCCGATCCCTCGAAGAGCACCTGGCTCGCCACCGCCTTCCCCTGCGCCGCCAGGGCGATCTCGAGCCGGTCCGCCTCCAGGGCGGGGACCACCGCCCCGATGCGGGAGCGGCCGCTCGAGTCGGCGAGCGCGGTCCGGTCGGTGCGGACCACGAGCAGGCGCGTGCCGGTGGCGGCGGCGAGCGCCTCGAGCCGGGCCCGGACCAGGGCGGCGGTGCGGGTCTTCTCGTCTCCGGGGACGAGCCGGGCCACGCCCACCGGGACGGCGGCCGCGGCCGCCTGGGCGGCGGCCACCAGCCGGGCGTCGAGCTCGGCCTCCAGGGCGCGCCGGGCGAGGCGGTCGGCCACCAGCGCCATGGCCGCGAGGGAGATGAGCGCGGGGAGCGCGGCGGCGAGGGCGAAGCGGCGGCGCACGCCGCGGATGCTACCGCGAATCCCCCACCGGCTCCCCCCTCGGCGCGCCCCCGGCCTCCCGGGAGAGCCCGAGCAGGAACTCGAGCACCACCGGGAAGACCACCTCGGGCGCGTCCCGGCCGAGGAGCAGGTCGGTGTGGCCGAAGCCCCGCTCGAAGAGGACGTAGCGCTTCGGCCCGCCCCAGAGCCGGTGCGCCGCCTCGACCACCGGCGGCGGGGCGAGCCCGTCCCGCTCGGCGGCCACGAAGAGCGCTGGCTGGCGGCAGCGCGCCAGGGCGGCCCGATGGTCGGTCGCCCCGTCCATGGAGCGGAAGGCGTCCTCCCGGAAGAAGGTCCGGAACTGCTCCACCACGCCCGGCTGGAGGTCCTCGATGGCGTTCGCCAGGAGTCGGCGGGAGACGCGCGGCTCGACGTTCCGGTGCCGGATGGCGAGCTCGGCGAGCGGCGGGTGCCAGAGGCCGGCGAAGGGGGCGATCATGCGGGCGGCGAACCGCGCCATCCGGCCCTCGAGCCCGAGGAGCCGCCGCTCCAGGAGCCTGCGGACCCGGGGCTGGGCGTCGAAGCGGACGGGCCCGGCCAGGGCCACGATCCCGGCGATCCGCTCCGGGTAGAGGGCGCAGGCGGCGAGCCCGATGAGCGCTCCTTGGCTGTGGCCCACCCAGAGCACCCGCTCCTCGCCGGTCCGGGCGCGGATCGCGTCGAGCGCGGCCGGGACGTCCTCGGCGAGGTAGGTGTCGAGCGACCAGCGGGCGGGGGCGCGGGGGACGTGCCCCGGGGCGCGCCGCGAGCCGCCGTGGCCGCGGTGATCGAGGGCGAAGCAGTCGAGCCCGGCCCGGGCGAGGTAGGGCGCGAGCGCCCAGCGCTCGAGGCCGAACTCGAACGCCTGCCGGTTCATGGCGATCCCGTGGACGAGCAGGACCGGAGGGCGGCGCGCCGCGCCGCGCGGCCGGTTGTGGCCGAGGGCGAGGAGCCAGCCGTCGCGGGTGGGCGCGGCGAGCAGCTCGTCCTCCCGGGGAGGGACGGCGAGCCGCCATGTCCAGAAGAGCCAGTGGAGGGCGGTGGCCGCGCCGGCGAGGAGCACGACGCCGAGCACGGCGAGGGCGGTCTGCATCCCGCCGGATTCTACGCGCCCCCGGCCGGCGCGGGCCCTCGACGTGGACCGGGTGCGCGGCCCGTGGCCTGGCCGTTGCACCGCAGGGCTCGACGCCCGCCGCGGGCAGCGGGCCCGGCATGCCGGGCCGCGTGCCCGCCCGGGCCCAGGAGAGGAGCGAGCGGTGGAGGCCGGAGGCCTGCACGATCTCCGGGCAGCGGCCCGCCCGGGTTCCGGGCATCTGGCCGCGAAGCCGAGTATTCACGGCATCCTTGACCGGTCGCGCCACGGGAGCGTAGCGTCGGACGTCACCAACTTCGTGAGGTGAGGCGTGAAGAAGGTCGAGGCCATCATCAAGCCGTTCAAGCTGGACGAGGTGAAGCAGGCTCTGTCCGAGGTGGGCGTCGCCGGCCTCACCGCGACCGAGGTGAAGGGCTTCGGGCGGCAGAAGGGGCACACCGAGCTCTACCGGGGCGCGGAGTACGTGGTCGACTTCCTCCCCAAGGTCAAGGTCGAGGTGGTCGTCTCCGACAACCTGGTGGGGCGCGTGGTGGAGGTCATCGAGCGCGCCGCCAAGACCGGCCGCATCGGCGACGGGAAGATCTTCGTGGTGCCGGTGGAGGAGGTCATCCGGATCCGCACCGGCGAGCGCGGAGACGAGGCCCTCTAGCCCGGCCCGTCCCCGTCCCGGCGCCGCCGCGGCGGGGACGCGCGGGTCCGTCGCTTGTCGCGCATCGGAAAGGCCCCTCTCCTCTCCGCCGCCCTGGCGCGCGCGGCGGTGGACTCGATCGCCGACGCGGTGGTGGTCGTCGGCGCCGACGGCGGGGTCCTGCACCTCAACCCGGCCGCCGAGGAGCTGTTCGGCCGCTCCCGCGAGCGCGCGGTCGAGCTCCCGGTCCGGGCGCTCCCCGGCGGGCCGCAGATCGCCGTCCTGGCGGAGCGCGCCCGGCTCTCGCAGGAGAGCCAGTCGCTCGACTTCCCGAGCCCCCGCGACCCGGGCCAGCCGGTCTCGGTCGAGGCCAACCCGCTCCTCGACGGCGCGGTCTGCGCCGGCGCCGTGATCGTGCTGCGCGTCCGCCGCTCCTCCGAGCGGGCGCTCGACTTCGAGGCCCTGGCGGCCGGGCTCGCCCACGAGATCAAGAACCCGCTCGCCGGCCTGCAGGGGTCGGCCGAGCTGCTCGCCCGCGAGGCGGAGGGCTCGGCCCGCGAGTACGCCCAGGTGATCGCCCGCGAGGCGCGTCGGGTGGACGGGCTGGTGCGGGAGCTCCTCGACCTCGCCCGCCCGGCCGCCCTCCAGAGCGCGCCGGTGAACATCCACGACGTGATCGGGGACGTGCTCGTCCTGGCCCGCGGCATCCCGGGGGCCGACCGCGTGGTCTTCCTCGAGCGCTACGACCCCTCGCTCCCCCCGGTGCTCGGCGACGACGAGAAGCTCACCCAGGTGATGCTCAACCTGGTCCGCAACGCGGTCGACGCGGTGGCGGAGCGGGACGCACCCCAGGTGGCCCTCGAGACCGGGGTGGCCTCGCTCCGGCTCCGCACCGCCAGCGGCCGGACCCGTCCCCTGGCGAGGATCTCGGTCCAGGACAACGGTCCGGGGATCCCCGAGCCGATGCTGGCCCGGCTCTTCACGCCCTTCGCCACCTCGAAACCCCACGGGACCGGGCTCGGCCTCGCCATCTCGCGGCGGATCGTCGAGGCACACGGAGGGCGGATCGAGGTGAAGAACCGGCCCGGGGGCGTGGGCGGCGCCGAGGCCAACCTCTACCTCCCCCTCGACGTTCCGTAGCTCAGCTCCGGCTCGTCCGGGGCGCCGGGTCGCCCCATCCGGAGCCTCGGCCATCCCCGTCCAGAGCCGACGGGTTTGCCCGTTCTGGTGGCAGACTGGCCTCATCCTTGCTTGGAGCCTGGGCGGACACCCCAAGAGGAGGAGCAGTGCGGAAGGTCCTCATCGTCGACGACGAGCCGTCGGTTCGCTTCGTGCTGGCCCGCACCTGCGAGAAGGCCGGCGTTCCCTGCGAGGAGGCCGGCAGCGCCGAGGAGGCGCGGGAGAAGCTCCAGGCCGGAGGCAGCGGGCGGGAGGGGTTCGGCCTCGTCCTGCTCGACATCCGGCTCCCGGGCGACGACGGCTTCAAGCTGCTCGGCGAGATCGGCGGCCGGGCCGACTCCCCCTTCGTCGTGGTGATGACCGCCGAGGACACGATGCGCTCGGCGGTGGAGGCCATGAAGCGCGGGGCGGCCGACTACCTGGGCAAGCCCTTCGACCTCGGCCGGGTGGAGCGGATCGTGAAGGACCTGGCCGCCGCCCCGCCGGTGGACGGGCACGAGCTCGCCTCGAGCGAACGCCCGGCGGCCGGCTCGATCGAGGACGCGATCGATCCCAACGCCGAGCCCCGCCGCTACAAGGAGGTCGCGCTCCCCGAGACCCTGATCGGCCGCTCGGCGGCGATGGTCGAGGTCTACAAGGAGATCGGCCGGGTGGCGCGGACCGAGATGACGGTCCTGCTCATGGGCGAGTCGGGGACGGGCAAGGAGCTGGTGGCTCGCGCCATCCACGCCAACTCCACCCGCGCCCGCGGCCCGTTCACCACGGTGAACATGGCCGCCATCCCGCGCGACCTCATCGAGAGCGAGCTCTACGGGCACGAGAAAGGGTCCTTCACCGGGGCGGTGGAGCGGCGCCCGGGCAAGTTCGAGCTCGCCAGCGGCGGGACGCTCTTCCTCGACGAGATCGGCGAGATGCCGATCGAGCTGCAGGCCAAGCTCCTCCGCGTCCTCCAGGAGCGCGAGGTCGATCGGGTGGGGGGGACGCGGCCGCTCCCGGTGGACGTGCGGATCGTGGCGGCGACCAACGCCGACCTGGCCCGCTCGGTGGAGGATGGGCGCTTCCGGCGCGACCTCTACTACCGGCTGGCGGTGGTCCCCATCCGGCTCCCGCCCCTGCGCGAGCGCGAGGGGGACGTGGTCCTCCTCGCCCGCCACTTCATCGCCAAGTACGGCGAGCAGCTCAAGGGTCGGCCCCTGGCGCTCTCCAAGGACACCGAGCCCATCCTCCTCGCCCACGCCTGGCCGGGGAACGTGCGCGAGCTCCAGAACGTGATCCAGCGCGCCCTCCTCAAGCTCGCCGGCCCGCGCATCACCGCCAAGGACCTGATCGGCCTGCTACCGGCCGCCACCTCGAGCGAGCGGGGGCTCACCGGGCTCGTCGAGTCGATCCTCGACGGCGCCCCGCCGCAGGGTGGGCGCTACCAGGCGGCGCTCGCGGCGGTGGAGGGGCCGCTCATCGCCGGCGCCCTGGCGCGCACCAAGGGTAACCAGCTGCGCGCCGCGGAGATCCTGGGGATGAACCGCAACACGCTCCGGGAGCGCATGCGCGCCCTGGGCATGAAGCCCCGGTAGCGCCTGGCGCGCGGCGCGGGAGGGGCCGTCGGGCGGTGCCCCCGTCTGCCCGAAAAACGGGCAGCAAGTGACCGTTTCACGAGCAGGGTGTCCCCCAGGAATCGCGGATTTGGTCGCGTGCGGGGGGTTTCCGCGTGGCACATGCCGTGCTATTTCGACGCCGCACCAACCCCCGCTTCTCATCCCCGAGAACTGGAGACCGTCCGCGATGGCGAATCTCACCCCGAAGCAGGTCCTCGAGCTGGCCAAGGAGAAGAAGGCCACCTACGTCGACCTGAAGTTCATGGACTTCGTCGGCATCTGGCAGCACTTCTCGATCCCGATCTACGAGCTCTCCGAGGACGTGTTCGAGGCGGGCCTCGGGTTCGATGGATCGTCGATCCGCGGCTGGCAGGCGATCCACGCCTCCGACATGCTCGTCGTCCCCCAGGCGCACACGGCCGTGATCGATCCGTTCATGGCGGAGCCCACGCTCTCGCTCATCTGCAACGTGGTCGACCCGATCACCAAGGAGCCGTACTCGCGCGACCCACGCAACATCGCGCTCAAGGCGGAGAAGTACCTGAAGTCGACCGGCATCGGCGACACCGCCTTCTTCGGCCCCGAGGCCGAGTTCTTCATCTTCGACGAGGTCCGCTACGACGCGGGCGTGAACCAGGCCTTCTACAAGGTCGACTCGGTCGAGGGGCAGTGGAACACCGGCCGCGAGGAGGCGGGCGGCAACCTCGGCTACAAGCCCCGGTACAAGGAGGGCTACTTCCCGGTCGCCCCCATCGACTCGCAGCAGGACCTCCGTACCGAGATGTGCCGGGTGATGGAGGCGGTCGGCATCCACGTCGAGCGCCAGCACCACGAGGTGGCCACCGCCGGCCAGGCCGAGATCGACATCAAGTTCGAGTCGCTCGTCCAGATGGCCGACAACCTCCAGTGGTTCAAGTACATCATCAAGAACGTCGCCCGCCGGCACGGCAAGACCGTGACCTTCATGCCCAAGCCGCTCTACGGCGACAACGGCTCGGGCATGCACGTCCACCAGTCGATCTGGAAGGCGGGGAAGCCCCTCTTCGCCGGCGACGGCTACGCGGGCCTCTCGGACCTCGCCCTCTGGTACATCGGCGGCATCCTGAAGCACGGCCCGTCGCTCGCCGCCCTCTGCTGCCCGACCACCAACTCCTACAAGCGGCTCGTGCCGGGCTTCGAGGCGCCGATCAACCTCGCCTACTCCGCCCGCAACCGCTCCGCCTCGATCCGCATCCCGATGTACTCGCCCTCCCCCAAGGCGAAGCGCATCGAGTTCCGCTCGCCGGATCCGTCCTGCAACGGCTACCTGGCCTTCTCCGCCATGCTGATGGCGGGCCTCGACGGCATCGAGAACAAGATCAACCCCGGCCAGCCGCTCGACAAGGACATCTACGGCATGTCGCCGGAGGAGCTGGCCGACATCCCGAAGATGCCGGGCTCGCTCGACGAGGCGCTCGAGTGCCTCCGCAAGGACCACAAGTTCCTGCTCAAGGGCGACGTCTTCACCGACGACGTGATCGAGACCTGGATCCAGTACAAGTACGACAAGGAGGTCAATCCGGTCCGGATGCGGCCTTCTCCGCTGGAGTACCAGCTGTACTTCGACATCTGATACGCGCCCCCGGCGCGTGTCAGATGTCTCGGACTTCGACGGCCATCCAGGTCGGGGGGCCGCTTGCCCCCCGACACCGCTCGAAGACGGCCGCCCGCGAGGGCGGCCGTCGCCGTTTCCGGCGCGCGGCCGGGGGCGCCGCCTCGATCGTGGCGCGTTCCGGCTCTCCCGGCTTAGATTCGACGGGCCGTGGATCCCCTCCGGGAAAGCCTCGCCGCCCGCGCCGGCGGCCTCCCCCGCGCCTTCTGGGCGCTCTGGTGGGGGCTGATCGTCAACCGGCTCGCCAGCTTCGTGGTGGCCTTCCTCGCCATCT
>Ga0335076_10001398_pt1 | contig 23358 bp, 21 predicted proteins | sample Lox_Sample_25_FD_206717 | JGI IMG/M metagenome (GOLD analysis project Ga0335076, IMG submission 206717) | Soil microbial communities from Loxahatchee National Wildlife Refuge, Florida, United States - Lox_Sample_2.5 | ecosystem: Environmental > Terrestrial > Soil > Wetlands | place: USA... | reverse complement strand
GCAGCTGCACGTGCGCGGCGACCATAACGATCTGCAGTACCGCCTGAACGGCATCATCCTGCCCGAGGGCATCAGCGTCTTCAGCCAGACGCTGAGCCCACGGCTCATCTCCTCGCTGAGCCTGATCACCGGCGCGCTGCCGGCGGAATACGGCCTGCGCACCGCCGGCGTCATCGACCTCTCCACCAACAGCGGGCTGCTGCAGCCGGGGGGCACGGTATCGCTCTATGGCGGCAGCTTCGGCACCTTCGAGCCGGCCGTGGAGTACGGCGGCAGCTCCGGCAACCTGAGCTACTACGTCACGCTGGACTACAAGCAGGACAACGTCGGCATCGATTCTCCCGACGGCAGCACCAGCCCGCTGCACAATCACACCCAGCAGGTGCATGGCTTCGGTTACTTCGAGAACATCCTCGATCCGAACAATCGCCTGTCACTGATCCTCGGCACAACCAACGAGGCCTTCGAGGTTCCGAACCAGCGTGGCCTCGAGCCCGGGCTCGGGCTCACCGTCAATGGCCAGACGATGTTCCTCAGCGATGACCTCAACGAGAATCAGCATGAGGCTGCGCAGTACGCGATCCTCAGCTGGCAGCACTCGCAAGGCGCGCTCAACTGGCAGACCTCGCTCTCGGCGCGCTACACGACGCTGCATTACGCGCCCGACCTGCTTGGCGACCTGCTCTTCAACGGCGTCGCCCAGGACGCCTATAAGTCCGACACCGCCTTCGGCTGGCAGACCGATGCCTCCTATCAGGCGGGGGAGGCACACACGGTGCGTGCCGGGCTCTACGTTCAGCACGACAGCGCCCAGAGCAACACGACCTCGCAGGTGCTGCCGGTCGATCCCGTCACCGGCGTGCAGACGACCGACGTGCCACAGGCCGTCATCGACAACGGCACGCAGTCGCAGAGCATCGAGAGCGTCTACCTGCAGGATGAGTGGAGGGTGCTCAACCCCCTCACCATCAACTACGGCCTGCGCTTCGACCACTACAGCGCCTACTCCAGCGGCAGTCAGCTGAGTCCGCGCGTGAACTTCGTCTGGCAGCTCGCCGAGGGCACCACCGTGCACGGCGGCTACTCGCGCTACTACACCCCACCGCCGTTCGAGCTGATCGGCTCGGAGTCGCTTACCAAGTTCCTCAACACGACCGCACTGCCGCCGGGCTCGGTCACACTGGATACCTCACCGATCGCCGCGCGCGCCAACTACTACGACTTCGGCATCCAGCAGAAGCTGCTCGACAAAGCCCTGACGCTCGGAGTCGACGGCTTCTACGAGCAGACGGCGCACCTGATCGATGAGGGACAGTTCGGCGCGCCGATCATCCTCACGCCTTTCAACTACCGCTACGGCCTGATCGGCGGCGTGGAGTTCACCGCCAATTACTCGGTGCAGGATTTCTCCGCCTACGGCAACGTCTCCGTCCAGGCCGCGCACGGCAAGCAGTGGGAATCCTCGCAGTTCAGCTTCGACCCCGGCGACTTTGCGTATGTGTCTCAGAACTACATCCATCTCGATCACGAGGGACGTGTGGCCGCCTCGGGCGGGGTGTCGTACCTGTGGCTCGGCACGCGCTTCAGCGGCGACTTCATCTTCGGCACCGGGCTGCGCGCTGATCTGGCTCTGCCCGACGGTTCCTCCATCCCGAACGGCGATCACACGCCGAGCTACACACAGGTCAACCTCGGGCTCAGCCACGACTTCCAGTTGAACGGCTCCGGGCCGCTGACGGCACGTTTTGACGTGATCAACCTCTTCGACAAGGTCTACCAGATTCGCAACGGCAGCGGCGTCGGTGTGTTCGCGTCCCAGTACGGGCCGCGGCGCGGGCTCTACGGGGGGCTGAGCTGGAAATTCTGAGCTCCTGACCGCGGGCGGCTTATGGTTGATAATGCGCCGGTGGCTCTCGCACCGGATCGCATTTGAAGCTGACCGCGGACTCCCTGGCGGCGCAGCTGCGCGAGCGGCTGCTGCCCGCCTACCTCGTCTCGGGGGACGAGCCGCTGCTCGCGGGCGAGGCGGCGGATGCGGTGCGCGCCGCCGCCCGCGCGGCGGGCTTCACCGAGCGCGAGGTGCACTTCCCCGAGCGCGCCGGCGACTGGGATGAGATCCGCGGCTCGGCCGCCAACCGCTCGCTGTTCGGCGGGCGGCGCCTCATCGAGATCCGCATGAGTCCGCGGCCCGGAGCCGCCGGCAACGCGGCGCTGGTCGCGCTGGTGAGGGCGAAGGACCCGGACACGCTGTTCCTCATACTCACATCGCGCCTCGAGCGCGAGGCGCAGACTGCTGAGTGGGTGCGCGCGGTCGAGGAGCAGGGCGCCTGGTTGCCGATCTGGCCGGTGGACGCCGGGCGGCTCATCGGCTGGCTGCGCATGCGCGCGCGGCAGCTCGGCATCGAGGCGGACGAAGCGGCGCTCGAGCTGCTCGCCGAGCGCACCGAAGGCAATCTCCTCGCCGCGCACCAGGAGCTCGGCAAGCTCGCGCTGCTTGCGGGAGGCAAGCCGGTGACGTCCGAGACAGTGCTGATGAGCGTCGCCGACAGCGCGCGCTTCGATGTGTTCCAGCTCTCGGAAGCCGTGCTCGCCGGAACGGCGGGACGCGCGCTGCGGGTGCTCGCGGGACTGCGCGCCGAGGGCACCGAGCCGACGCTGGTGCTGTGGGCGCTGACCAAGGCGCTGCACGACGCCTGGAACGCGCTCGCCGCGCCCGGGGGCGGCGGCGCGCGCAGCTGGGGCCGGCAGGGCGCCGCGCTCGAGCAGGCGCGGCGGCGTGCGCCGCGCATGGCCTTCACCGATCTCACCGCCCGTGCGACGCGCGCCGACCGTGTGATCAAGGGCCGGATCATCGGTAATGCCTGGGACGAGCTCACGCTTCTCACGGCGGCGATCTGCGCCTGATGCAACCCATCGGAATCTTCGGCGGCACCTTCGACCCGATCCACTGCGGGCATCTGCGCACGGCCTTCGAGCTGCTGCAGGAGCTGAAGCTCGCCGAGATCCGTTTCCTGCCGAGCGGCCGTCCGCCGCACCGCGAGCAGCTGTACGCGAGCGCCGAGCTGCGGCTGGAGATGGTGCGGGCGGCGTGCGCTGCGCAGCCGGGCTTCGTGGTCGATGACCGCGAGGTGCGCCGCTCGGGTCCCTCGTATTCCTTCGACACGCTCACCGAGCTGCGCCGCGAGAACCCTGGGCGCTCGCTGTGCCTGCTGCTCGGCATGGATGCGTTTCTCGGACTCCCGACCTGGCATCGCTGGCGTGAACTTCTCGACCTCGCGCACATCGTCGTCGCCTACCGCCCGGGCTGGCAGGCCCCGACTCGCGGCCCGCTCGGCGAGCTCATGGTCGATCACGGCACGGGCTCGATCCGCGAGCTGCACGAGCGGCCCGCCGGCTGCCTGCACGTGCGCGCCGTCACCCAGCTCGAGATCTCATCCACCGAGCTGCGCGCACTGATCGTCGCCGGCCGTGATCCGCGCTATCTCGTTCCCGATGCGGTGCGGCAGATCATCAGCGATACGAAGTGCTATGCTGCACGGCAAGGTCCCTGAAGACCCCGAGCCGCCACCAGGAGAAGTCACAGAAGCACATGACCACCCGTACACGCCTGCGCCCCGCTGGGGAGCGCGAATCGCAGCTGCAGAATGCCGTGACGACCGCGCTCGAGGACATGAAAGCCGTGAATGTCAGGGTGCTGGATGTACGAGGCCTGACCGACATTGCCGATACGATGGTCATCGCATCGGGAAACTCCGACCGCCACGTGCGCTCGATCGCCGATCGCGTGGTGGAGAAGGCCAGGGAGGCCGGCTTCAGACCGCTCGGCCTCGAGGGCGCCCGCGAAGGCGAGTGGGTGCTGGTGGACCTCCAGGATCTCATCGTGCATGTCATGCTGCCCCGCGTCCGCGAGGTCTACGGGCTCGAGCGGCTGTGGGAGAGCACCGCGCTCGCACCGCTCGCCGCTCCCGCCCTCGCTCGCACCGCCGCCCGCCGCCGGCACGCCACGCCCTGATCGCTCCTGCATGCGTATACGCCTCATTGCCGTGGGCACGCGCGCCCCGGCGTGGGTGCGTACGGCGTGCGAAGATTACATAACGCGGTTAGGCTCGCATCTGCCGGTTACGCTGACCGAGATCGGCTCAGGCCCGCGCTCCCGCGGGGCATCGGCCGAGCGCGCGGTGGCGCGGGAAGGTGAGCGGGTGCTGGCGGCCGTGCGCCGTGAGAATTACCTGGTGGCGCTCGATGAGCGCGGCACGCAGTTCACGACCCGCGAGCTCGCCGCCTGGCTCAAGATACGCATGCAGGAAGGAGAGGACCTGGCATTCGTGATCGGAGGTCCGGATGGGCTCGCCCCGGAAGTGCTCGAGCGCAGCCGGCTGCGCTGGTCGCTGTCGCGCCTGACGCTGCCGCATGCCCTGGCGCGGGTGCTGCTCGTTGAGCAGCTGTACCGCGCCGTGAGCCTGAACGCCGGCCATCCCTACCACCGCGACTGAGCCCTCATGTCGATCGCCGCCGCGCCGCTCGTGTGCCTCGCCTCGGCGTCGCCGCGTCGCCGCGAGCTGCTCGAGCAGATCGGCGTGCCTTACACGGTGAGCGCCGCCGACATCGACGAGGCCGTGCAGCCGGGCGAGCCGCCCGCCGACTACGTGCTGCGCGTGGCGTGCGCCAAGGCGCGCGCCGTACGCCTGCGCGGCACGGCTCTCCCGGTGCTGGCGGCCGACACCACCGTGGTAGTGGACGGGCTCATCTGCGCCAAGCCCCGCGATCGCGCCGACGGCATCGCGATGCTCGGCATGCTCTCGGGCCGCACCCATCAGGTGCTCACCGCGGTGGCGCTCGCCGCTGCCTCCGGGGTCAGCTTCCGCCTGAGCGCCAGCGAGGTGCGCCTGCGGGCGTTGAGCGCCGCGGAGTGTGCTGCCTACTGGGATACCGGTGAGCCGCGCGACAAGGCGGGCGGCTACGCCATCCAGGGACGTGGCGCGCTCTTCATCGAGCACCTGAGCGGCAGCTACTCGGGCGTCATGGGCTTGCCGCTCTTCGAGACCGGGGAGCTGCTGACGGCGGCGGGCGTAGCGTGCCTGCCGCGGGTGAGACCCGCGTGAGCACCGAGATCTGGGTTAACGTCGCCCCGCGCGAGACGCGCGCCGCGATCCTCGAGAACGGCGTGCTGCAGGAGGTGCACGTCGAGCGCACGGGTAAGCGCGGCCTGGTGAGCAACCTCTACAAGGGGAAGGTGTCGCGGGTGCTCCCCGGGATGCAGGCGGCGTTCGTCGAGATCGGGCTCGAGCGCACCGCGTTCCTGCACGCCGCCGACATCGCGCGCGCGACGGGCGACGACACGCTGGCGACCCCGGCTGCGATCCCGTCGGTGGCGAGCGAGGATATCCGTCGCCTGGTGAATCCGGGCGATGAGATCCTGGTGCAGGTGATCAAGGATCCGATCGGCACCAAGGGGGCGCGCCTCACGACCTTCATCGCGCTCCCCTCGCGCTACCTCGTATATCTGCCGCGGGGGCTGGGCGTCGGGGTTTCCTCGCGCATCGAGGACGAGGCCGAGCGCACGCGCCTGAAGGCCCTGCTCGGCGAGCTCGCGGGCGGCGGCGCCGACGGCGGCTACATCGTGCGCACGGCCGCCCAGGGAGCGAGCGGCGACTCGCTCGGTGAGGACATGGCCTACCTGGCGCGCCTCTGGGAGCACGTGCGCGCGCGCAGCGCGCAGACGCCCGCGGGCGCGGTGGTGCACGAGGATCTGCCGCTCTCCTTACGGGTGCTGCGCGATGAGCTGTCGCGCGGCGTGAGCCGCGTGCTGGTCGACTCGCCGAGCGAGCACGCCGCGATGCTGGAATTCGCCGCCGCCTTCGTGCCGGGAGCAGCGCCCGCGATCGAGCTGTACCCCGGCCCGCGGCCGATCTTCGATCTCAACGGCGTCGAGGAGGAGATCACGCGCGCGCTGGATCGCAAGGTGCCGCTCAAGTCGGGCGGTCACCTGGTGATCGACCAGACCGAGTCGATGACCACCATCGACATCAATACCGGCGCCTACGTCGGACACCGCAACCTCGAGGAGACCATCTTCCGCACCAACCTCGAGGCGGCGGTGACCATCGCCCGCCAGCTGCGCCTGCGCAATCTCGGCGGCATCATCATCATCGACTTCATCGACATGCGCGATGAGCCGCATCGTCGCGCCGTGCTCGCGGCGCTCGAGCGCGCGCTGACGGGCGATCGTGCGCAAACGCACATCGTCAGCCTCTCGCCCCTCGGGCTCGTGGAGATGACCCGCAAGCGCACCCGCGAGAGCCTGGAACACCTGCTGTGTGCGCCATGTCCAAGTTGCGAGGGACGCGGTTTCGTACGTACGCCGGAAACAGTGTGCAACGAGATTTTTCGGGAAATTGTGCGACAGAGCCGGCAGTTTGCCTGCCGCGAGCTGCTGATACTGGCTCACCAGGACGTCGTGGACAGGCTCCTTGACGAGGAGTCCACCACCCTCGCGGAGCTCGAGGCGCAGGTTGGCCGGCCGATCCGCCTGCAGGTCGAGGCCCTCTACGGCGTGGATCAGTTCGACGTCGTACTCGTCTAGGGCTTGAGGGTCATGCGCGCAACGCCTGCGGAGCGAGCTGCCGCGACGGACGCGCCCGCCACCGGCGGGGCGGTGCCGCCCCATTCCCGCCGTCTGGCGCTGCGCATCGCTCTCATGAGCCTCGTCGGGGCAGCAGTACTCGCGGCGCTGGCGATGTTCGCGTACGCGCTCGCCGCCTCGCGCGTGCCGCAGCACCGCGCCGCGCTCGAGAGCCTGCTGCGCGAGGAGACCGGCCTCGACGTGCGCTTCGATGACCTCATCGCACGCTGGGGCTGGTACGGACCCGAGGCAGTGTTCCGCCGCGTGACGCTCGCCGAGCCGGGAGAGTCGCACGCGCTGCTCAGCGCCACGCGGCTCGTCGTCGGTGTCGACCTGTGGCGCATGTTGCGCAGCGGCCAGCTGCAGATCGGCCGCATCACCCTCATCGAGCCCGACATCGATCTGACGCGCCCACCGCCGCCCCGTGCCGCGCACGGCGCCGCAGCCGCAGCACCCCCGGCGCCGGCACGGCTGCTCGCGCGCTGGCGCGGGGTGCGGATCGACGTCGAGGGCGGGACGCTGCGTGCGCCCCTTCCCGGGGCGCCGCTCACTGTCGGCATCCGCTCGGTGCAGCTGCGGCGTACGGCGAGCGACTGGAGCGCGGAAGCACTGCTGCTGCTCCCGCCGACGCTCGGTGCCGTCGCCGAGGTGAGCCTGCACGGGCAGGCCGCGGCACCCGAGGACCTGAGCGGCACTCTGTCGGTCACGGGGGAGAGACTCGAGCTCGCCGGCTGGGCGGCGCTTCTCAGGACGATGCCCGGCGCGCAGTTCCTGCCGCGCGCCGGCAGCGGCACCGTCACCGCGCGCCTGCTGCTCGCCCACGGCGCCATTACCCGCGCCGACGGTTCGGTGCACGCCGCGAGGCTGCGGTGGGCGGCGGCGGAGCGGACCGCGGGCGACTTCGCGCTCGAGCGCCTGCACGCCGACTGGCAGCTCGTACGCAGCGCCGCCGGCTGGCACCTCGCGGCGCAGCCGATCGAGCTCGCAGGTCCCGACGGCCCGCGCACCCTGCTGACGCTGGAGACGTCCGCCGACGGAGCCTCGGTCCGGGGGCGCCTCAGCCAAGCGCCGGTGAGCGTGCTCGCAGGCCTTGCCCGCAGCCTCGACTCCGGCATGGTCCTCGCCGCGCCGCTGCTTGGTGGCACCGTGCGCGAGGCGAGCTTCGAGTGGAGCGGGGCGCGGCCCGCGGGAGAGAGGCTGCACACCCGGGCCGAGATCGACGACCTGAGCCTCGCTCCGTCCGCGAGCGCCGTGCGGCTCGCGGGAATCGCAGCCACCTTGAGCGGGGAGGGTCACGGACTCACGGCTGTGCTGCGCGCGGACAACGCGCGCCTGACGCTCGCCGACGATGCCGGATTCGCGCTCGCCCCTGTGAAGATCGCCGCGCGGCTCGAGCTCGAGGAGAGCGCGCACGGCTTCGCACTGCACGCTCGCGACCTCGAGGTGCGCGCCGCGGATGCGCAGCTGAAGGCAAGCGCAACGCTCACCGGCGAGGGCGAGGGAAGGCGTCCGCGGCTCACGGCGCACGCGACGCTCACCGATGCGCCGGTCGAGATGCTGCGCCGGCTCCTGAGCCCCGAGACGCTCGCCGCCCTCGGCGGCGCGGGCCAGCTGACGGCCGGGCGCATCGAGCATGCCGAGCTCACGGCGAGCGGTTTCCCCGATGAGCCGCTTCCCTGGAGCGGGCCGCGCCGCGCCTTCTCCGGGTCGCTGGTGCTGCGCGCTGCGCGCCTTGCGGGCTCCGCCGAGCGCCCCGACCTGAGCGATCTCGATGCACGCCTCGACTGGGGTGGCACGCGGGTGCGGATGCGACTCACCGACGGCACGAGCGGCAGCCTCAAGGTGTTGCGCGCGCGCGGCGAGTGGGACGCGCGCGATGCGAGTCTCGTGCAGCTCTCCGGGCGTCTCACGGGACGGGCCGAGGAGGCACTCGGCTGGCTCAGAGATCATCCGCAGTCCGGGAGTTTCGCGCCGCTCGCCGACGGCATCGAGCTCGACGGCACTGCGGCGCTCGATTTCAGCGTACAACGCGACGCCGCCGCTTCGCGCCGCGAGCACGCGCCGCGCTTCACGACGCGCGTCGCGGCGGCACTCGACGGCGCGCAGCTGCGTGCGGTGACGGGTCTGCCGGCGATCGAGGCGCTGCGTGGCACGCTCGCGTTCGTCGACGGCCGGCTGCAGCGCTCGACGGTGACGGGCTCCTGGCTCGGCGGTCCGCTCGCGCTCACGCTGAGCGAGCGCGCCGGGCTGCACGGCGCGACGGCACTTGCCGTCTCGGGCCGCGGCCTCATCGATGCACACCAGGCGCTCATCGCCTCGGGCGCGGGCAGCGCCGCGGGCCTGTTGCAGGGCAATGCCGAGTGGAGCGCCGATCTCAGGCTGTTGCCGGCGGCGCCGGGGCAGCCGGCGAGCCTGCACGTGCGCGCCGATTCGGGCCTGGTCGGCATCGGTAGCCGCCTGCCGGAGCCCTTCGCCAAGGCCGCAGGCGCGGCTCTCGCGGTGCACGCCGAGCTCGTCGGGACTCAGGATGCCGGCGAGCTGCACGTGAGCCTCGGGGATCGGCTGCGCGCACGCGTGGCGCTCGAGCGTCGCGGCGAGCTGTGGCAGATCGAGCGCGGCGCGCTGAGCTTCGGCGCGGGCGCGCCCGCGATGCCGCAGGTGCCGGTGGTGCGCATCGAGGGGAGCCTCGGGCGGCTCGATCTCGCGGCCTATGCGGGGCTGTGGCGCTCGCTGGCGCACAATCCCGCCTGGCCGGCGCTGCGCGTCGAGCTGAACGCCGCCGAGCTGCTCGCCGCGGGCCGCAGCTTCGCCAACGTGCACCTGACGGCCGAATCCACCGCGGCAACCGATGTGCTGCGGCTCGAGTCGGCGGATTTCGCGGGAGTCGCGCGGCTGCCGGTCGCGGCGGATGCCGCTCACCCGGCGAGCGTGCGGCTCGAGCGGCTCGACATCCCGGAGCTCTCCGCGGCACCGGCCGCGGCGCTGCTTCTCGGCACGCTCGCCCCGAATGCACAGCTCGCGATCGATGATCTCAGGTGGCAGGGGCGCTCGCTCGGGGCGCTGAGCGCGAGCGTCGAGAGCAGCGCCGACACGCTGCAGATGGGCGACGTGCGCATCAGCGGCGCGGGCGATGAGCTGCGCGGCACATTGAGCTGTCAGGCTCGCTGCCGCGCCACCTTCAGCCTGGAGAGCCGTGAGGCAGGGGCGACGCTCGGGCGTCTCGGGCTCCCTGCCGAGCTCGCCGCCGCGCGTACCCGCGCCAGCGGCACGCTGGAGTGGCCCGCGGGTGCACCGCCGGCCTGGGCGAGCGTCGCGGGGCTCCTGCACATGGAGCTCGACGACGGCCTCGCACGCCGATCCCGCGCCGCCTCCTCGCAGGACACCTTTGGGCTGCTCGCCGTGCCGGGACTGGTCGCGGGCCTCGGCCTCGCGGAGCTGCATTTCAAGCGCCTCACCGGGGACTTCACGCTCGGCGACGGCGAGGCTTATACCTCCGACCTGCACCTGGACGGCGACACCGAGATCCTGATGCGCGGCCGCATCGGGCTCGTGGCCCACGACTACGACGCGCAGCTGTGGGTGCTGAAGGGTGAGGAGCGGCTGCCCGCCGCAGTGCGCGGCCTCGTGCCGGCGCCCCGCGTGGCGGCGCTCTGGCTGTCGCTGCGGGACTTCTTTACCGGGGCTGCCCACGGCCGACCCGCGCTGCGCTTGCACGGCACGTGGAATGACCCCATGGTAACGGAGCCATGAGAGTCGCCGCCCTGCAGATGACCTCCGGACCCGAGGTGGCCGCCAATCTCACTCAGGCCGAGGGCCTGCTGGAAGAGGCGGCACGGCGCGGCGCGCGGCTCGCGGCGCTGCCGGAGAACTTCTCCTTTCTCGGCCTCAAGGACACCGACAAGCGGGCCGTGGCGGAGGCCGACGGCGCAGGTCCCGTGCAGGACTTCCTTGCCGCCGCCGCCCGCAGGCTCAGACTCTGGATCGTCGGCGGCACGACGCCGCTCAGGAGCGGCGCCGACGGCCGCGTCGCCGCGGCCTGCCTCGTGTACGATGCCGACGGCGCGCGCGTCGCCCGCTACGACAAGATCCATCTGTTCGACGTCGACATTCCGGGGCGTGCCGAGACCTACCGCGAGTCCGCCAACGTCGCTCCCGGGACCAGAACCATGGTGGTCGATACGCCGGTGGGGCGCCTCGGACTCTCGGTGTGCTACGACGTGCGCTTTCCGGAGCTCTACCGGCAGTTGAGCGCCGCCGGCGCGCAGCTGCTCTCGGTGCCGTCGGCGTTCACCGCGCCCACCGGGCGCGCGCATTGGGAGACCCTGCTGCGGGCGCGCGCCATCGAGAACCTCTGCTACGTGATTGCCCCGGCGCAGTCCGGGATCCACCCGAACGGACGCGAAACCTATGGAGACAGCATGATCGTCGACTACTGGGGCCGGGTACTGCAGCGCGTGCCGCGCGGGCGCGGCTGCGCGCTGGCGGAGGTGGATCTGGCAGCAGAGAAGAGCGTGCGTGAGAGCTTCCCGGCCCTGCGCCACCGCGCCCTCGCGACCGGGGAGGGGCCGTGAGCGCCCGGGACTCCGTGCCCGCGGCGCCCGCCGCGGCCGCCGATCCGCTGCAGCTGGCGCGCGATCTGATCCTCAGTCCGGGCGGCCTCGACGACCGCCGCATCGACAGGGTGTTCGGCGAGGTGCTGAGCCACTCGGTGGACTTCGCCGATCTCTATTTCCAGCTCGCGCACCAGGAGTCCTGGTCGCTCGAGGACGGCATCGTCAAGGACGGCAGCGCCAGCATCGAGCAGGGAGTCGGCGTCCGGGCGCTCGCCGGCGAGAAGACCGGGTTCGCCTATTCCGACGAGATCGTGCTGCCGGCGCTCGAGGAGGCCTCGCGTGCGGCGCGCGCCATCGCGGTCGCGGGCAGCGAGCGCCGCGTGAGCGCCTGGCACACCTCGCCCGGCCACAACCTCTACCTGCCCGCGGACCCCGCGGTCGCGCTCGCCACCGCCGACAAGGTCGCGTGGCTCGAGCGCGTCGATCGCGAGGCGCGCCGCCTCGATCCGCGCATCGTGCACGTGAATGCGAGCCTGGTCGCGGTGCACGAGGTGGTGCTGATCGCCACCAGCGACGGCGAGCTCGCGGCGGACGTGCGCCCGCTGGTGCGTTTCAACATCTCGGTGCTGGTCGAGCAGAACGGGCGTCGCGAGCAGGGCTACGCGGGCGCTGGCGGGCGGTATTCGCTCGCCGACCTGGTCGCCGGCGACAAGCCGCTCGAGCTCGCCCGCGAGGCGGTACGCCAGGCGCTCATCAATCTCGAGGCGGTGCCGGCGCCCGCCGGCACCATGACGGTGGTGCTCGGTCCGGGCTGGCCGGGAATCCTGCTGCACGAGGCGATTGGCCACGGGCTCGAAGGCGACTTCAACCGCAAGGGCACCTCCGCCTTCGCCAACCGCATCGGCGAGAAGGTGGCGGCCGCGGAATGCACCGTGGTGGACGACGGCACGCTCGCGCGCCGCCGCGGCTCGCTCAACATCGACGACGAAGGGACGCCGACGCAGTGCACCACGCTCATCGAGAACGGCGTGCTGCGCGGCTACATGCAGGACCGCCTGAATGCGCGTCTCATGGGTGTGGCGCCCACGGGCAACGGACGGCGCGAGTCCTTCGCGCACACGACGCTGCCGCGCATGACCAATACCTACATGCGCCCCGGCCCCCACGACCCGCAGGAGATCATCCGCTCGGTGCCGCGCGGCATTTATGCCGTCAACTTCGGCGGCGGACAGGTCGACATCACCTCGGGAAAATTCGTGTTCTCAGCGAGCGAGGCCTACGCGATCGAGAACGGCCGCATCACGACGCCGCTCAAGGGCGCGACGCTCGTCGGTAACGGACCGGATGTGCTGACACGGGTGACCATGGTGGGCAACGACCTCAAGCTCGACGAAGGCGTCGGCACCTGCGGCAAGGACGGGCAGAGCGTTCCGGTGGGCGTTGGTCAGCCGACGCTCAAGGTCGAGGGGCTCACGGTCGGCGGCACAGCCTGAGCTGTCGTTCCCCGCGGACGTCGGCGTTCCCCGACATTCGCCATTCTCTACACACCGCGTCAATATCTGACGTGTGCGGGCACGCGGCGATCCGTGATGCTGGCAACGCGGGCGGAGCAGGATCGCCCCCGCGTGCGCAGGTAAGCGCAGCCCGCACATCACGCCCACGACATAATCGGGCGCGATAATCGGTTTGTGAATCCCCACACGCCGACGGACCGGCCAAGCCCGTAGCGTTCAGCGGGCGAGAAGTTGCCGTTGGAAGGACGACACGATGCAAACACAGCCCACTCTGAATCTGGCGGACACCGCCACCCTGAAGCTTCCCCCGGAGCTGCTCGCAGAGCTCAAGCGCCAGGGGACGAAGAAGACTGACTACCAGGTCGAGGGCTGGAAGCCGTCGCTCGTCGAGCGCCTGCTGGGAGTATTCGGCCTGAAATAACGGCCGCCGGCGCCGCGGCTTATCGCCCCGGGCCCGGGCTACCGCCGATTTAACACCTGCGCAGCCCTCAGCGGGCGCGGATGTGCGCGGCCGCGCGCGGCAAGTTAGGATGGCCGCCATGAGCCGCCATCTCTCCCGCCCGGTCTACGAAGGGCTGCCTTGGGCTTACATGGCCTGCGGGGTGCTCGTGCTCATCGGCAGCTACCTGCTCGCCGCCCACGGCATCCTCAGCCTGCTCGTGGGGCTGCTCGGCCTCGCCGGGCTCCTCTACGGATTCGTCGTGTTGCTGCGCCGGCGTGATTATCGGGCGCTGCGCTCGGAGTACGGTCAGCCCGACTCCCTCGGCGACGAGGATTCGCGCACGCCCTAGCCGCCGGCGCTGCGTTTGTCCTTCGCCTTGTCGTCGCCGTCCGCGGGCGCCGCGTGCAGCTCGGGAATCTCAGTCACCACCGGAATCTTCGGCATGGTGTCGGCGGCGACCGAGCGGCCGCGCGCGGCGCGCTCATCGACGTAGATCAGCTCGTGCTTGCCGATCAGCACCACGTCGCCGTCGTTGAGGTAATGCCGCCGCACGCGCGCTGACTTCACGTAGATGCCGTTGGTGCTGTTCAGATCCTCGATCACGCACGAGTGCGCGGTGATGATGATCTGGCAGTGGTGGCGGCTCACGAAGCGGCTGTCGATGTGGACGTCGTTGTCGGGCGTGCGGCCGATGATCACGCGGCCGACGCGCAGCGGTACCTCCTGCACGGTACGCCCATCGGTCGCCACCAGGAGCTTGCCGACCACATCCACTGCCTCGTGCCCGCCGGTGCCGCTCTCGCCGGTCGCGTGTGCGGCGGCGGCGGCCTGGGCCACCGCCGCCTCGAGCGGCGTTGCCGGGGCCTCGGGCGCTGCCCCCGCGGGCGCTGGCACGGGCGCTGCCACGGGCGCGGCCGGCGTCGCAGCCGCGGCGGGCTGCGGCCCGGCTGCCCCGGGAGGTGCCTCGGCGGGGGCCGGTCCCGGCCGCGGGCGCGCCGTGTACGGCGGCCAGCGCAGCTCCGCCACCGCGCTCGCGATGTCGGCGCGCTGCACCGCGTCGCGGTCGGCGGCGAAGGCAGCCATCATCGCCGTGTCGCACAGCGTGTTGATCAGGCGCGGCACGCCACCCGTGTAGCGGTAGATTTCGTGGAAGGTGTCGGGGGCGAAGATCTCGCGATCGCCGCCGCCGGCGACTTCCAGGCGATGCTCGATGTAGGCGCGCGTCTCGGTCTCCGACAGCGTCGTCAGATGAAAGCGCAGGCGCACGCGCTGCGTGAGCTGCTCGAGGCGCGGGGAGTTGAGCGTCTCGTTGAGCTCCGGCTGGCCGGCGAGAATGATGCGCAGCACCTTCTCCTTGGTGGTCTCGACACCCGAGAGCAGGCGGATTTCCTCCAGCACGCGCGGTGCGAGGTTCTGCGCCTCGTCGACGATCAGCAGCACCTTGCGCCCGGCGGCGTGCTGCTCGATGAGGAAACTGTTGAGCGTGCTGATCAACTCGGCCTTGCGCATCTTGAAGGGCGAGAAGCCGAACTGCACCAGCACCGCCTGCAGGAAGTCGCTGGCGGTCACCTGCGTCTGGTTGATCTGCGCCACCACGACGTCCGCGGGAACCTCCTTGAGGAAGGACTCGATGAGCGTCGTCTTGCCGGAGCCGATCTCACCGGTGATCACCACGAAGCCGTCGGTGAACCAGATGGTCGACTCCATGTACGCCTTGGCGCGGGCGTGTTGTTTCGACAGGTAAAGGAACTGCGGGTCCGGACTGAGTCGGAACGGCAATTCCTTGAGTTTGAAGGGTTCCAGGTACATGCGAGCGGACTCGCAGGGATGTTACGGGATGCGCACCCTGACGGCCAATTCCGCGGCCAGACGCCGGGCGCGCGCGTCGCGCACGGCGGCGCTCGGCTCGACCACGGTCAGGTGGCCCACCTTGCGCCCCGGTCGCGGCTGCTTGCCGTAGTCGTGCAGGTGCACACCCTCGAGCGAGAGCAGCTGCGCGCGCGGCGGGATGCGGCCGATGAGGTTCAGCATGGCGCTGTGGCCGAGCGCGCGCGTCGCGCCGAGGGGGAGCCCGAGGATCGCGCGCAGGTGGTTCTCGAACTGGCTGGTGGCGGCCCCCTCGATGGTCCAATGACCGGAGTTGTGCACCCGCGGAGCCATCTCGTTGGCGATCAGCTCGCCCTTGCGGACGAAGAACTCGATGGTAAGGATGCCGCGATAGCGGAAGTGCGTGAGCACGCGGGTGAGATGGCGCGCCGCACGGCGCTGCAGCTGCGCCGTGCCGAAGGGTGCGCAGGTGAGCCGCAGGATCCCCGCGCCATGGACGTTGCCGCACAGCGGATAGATCGCCACTTCGCCCCGCGCCCCGCGCGCACCGATCACCGACACCTCGCAGTCGAAGGCCACCAGCTCCTCGTAGAGGAGCGGCACGGCACTCAGGCGCTCGAAGGCGCGCGCCGCCTCGGCGCGTGTGCGCACCATCGCCTGGCCCTTGCCGTCATAACCCAGGCGCCGCGTCTTGAGCACGCCGGGCAGACCCACCGCGGCCAGGGCGCTCTCGAGCTCGGCGCGCGAATCGACCGCGCGCCAGCGCGTGGTCGGAACACCTAAGCGCTCGAACAGGCGTTTCTCGCTCACGCGGTCCTGCCCGCATTCGAGCGCCGCCACCGGCGGGGCGATGCGCGGACGGTGCCTGCCGCGCGCCAGAGTGCGCAGGCTCGCGCCCGGCACGTTCTCCCAGTCGAAGGTGACGACCTCGCAGCGGCGCGCGAGCTCGGTGAGGAGCGCGCGGTCGGTGAAGGTGCCGGTGAGGAGCGGTGCCACCTGACCGGCGGGCGCATCGGGCGCCGGGTCGAGACATAGGAAGTCGAGTCCGAGCGGATAGCCCGCCAAAGCGAGCATGCGGCCGAGCTGGCCGGCGCCCACGATGCCGACGGTCATGGGCGGCGCGGTTGACGCGGGTCGGGATTGGCGAGCACGCCCGCGGTCTGCTGCTCGCGGTAGGCCTCGAGCGCTGAGCGCACGGCGGAGTGCCGGTTGGCGAGTATGGCTGCGGCATGCAGTGCCGCGTTGGTGGCGCCGGCAGCGCCGATGGCAAAGGTCGCCACCGGGACTCCGGCGGGCATCTGCACGATCGACAGGAGCGAGTCGATTCCCCCTAAGGTCTTCGACTGCACCGGCACGCCGAGCACGGGGAGCGTGCTCTTCGCCGCGGTCATGCCCGGCAGGTGTGCGGCGCCGCCGGCGCCGGCGATCAGCACCTCGAGCCCGCGCCCGCGCGCGCCCGCGGCATATTCAAACAGCAGGTCCGGAGTGCGGTGCGCGGAGACGACGCGCACCTCGTAGGCAATGGCGAGCCGGTCGAGCGTCTCGGCGGCGGCCTGCATGGTCTCCCAGTCGGAGGCGGAGCCCATGATGATGCCGACGAGGGCCTGCATCAGGGCATTGTAGCGAACAAAGCGCGCAGAGCGCGAAACAACTCGCGCCCGGCACCGGTCGCGGTGGCGCGCCCGCGCTCCGCCTGGGCAGCGGCCACCCGGGGCAACCACTGCTCGGCGTCGATGTCGGGATAGGCACGCTGGAGCTCCCCGAGCGCCGCGGCGCCGTCGGCGATCAGCCGCTCGCGCCACTCCTCGGCACGGTGCAGCCGCGCGACCTCCGCCGCGCTCACCGCACCACGCGCCGCCAGCGCCGCCCGGATGGGCTCCGGATCGATGCCGCGCATGAGCTTGCCGATGTACTGGCGCTGGCGGGCGAGCCCGGCGCGGCTCCTGATGCGGCGCGCTTCGCGCAGCGCCGCGAGCAGCTCCTCCGGCAGCGCCAGAGCCGCGAGATCGCCGTCCGGCACCGCGATCAGTGCCTCGCCGAGGTCCTGGGCGGCATGCGCCGCCCGCTTGGCCGCGCTCTTGCTCGGCCGTCCGGCTGCCTCCTCGTCGCTCATCGCGCGCTTGTCCGTCACTGCTACAATTTACCCTCACTCCCATTGCGTTGCCGCAACCCCATGCAACCGACCTCAGAGCTCGCGGACGCCGGCCAGCTCGCCGATCTCGTTGCCTTCGCGCGCGACGAGGCGCGCCGCCAGGGCGCCTCGGAGTGCGAAGCCGACGCCTCGGTGAGCCGCGGCCTGTCGGTGACCGTGCGCCTCGGCGAGGTCGAGACGATCGAGTATCAGCGCGACCGCGGGCTCGCGGTGACGGTGTACTTCGGCAAGCGCAAGGGTTCGGCCAGCACCGCCGATCTCGGGCGCGCGGCGGTGACCGAGACGGTCGGCAAGGCCTGCGCGATCGCACGCTACACCGCCGAGGATCCCTACGCCGGGCTGGTCGAGCCCGAGGCGCTGGCGCGCGACATTCCCGACCTCGACCTCGACCACCCCTGGGAGCTCACTCCCGAGCACGCCATCGAGCTCGCGCGCGCCTGCGAGGCGGCGGGCCTCGCGGTCGACCCGAGGGTCGGCAACTCCGAGGGCGGCAGCGTCGGCAGCCAGCGCCACACCGGCATGTACGCCAACTCGCTCGGCTTCCTCGCCGGCTACTCCTCCACCAGCCACTCGGTGAGCTGCTCGCTCATCGCCGAAGCAGGCGAGGAGATGCAGCGCGACCACTGGTACAGCGTGGCGCGCGCTGCCGCCGAGCTCGAGGACCCCGCGCACATTGGCCGCATGGCCGGCGAGCGCGCGCTGGCGCGCCTCGGCGCGCGGCGCCTGACGACGCGCAAGGCGCCGGTGGCCTTCACGCCCGACATGGCGCGCGGCCTGATCGCGCATTTCCTCGGCGCCATCCGCGGCACCAGCCAGTACCGCAAGTCGTCCTTCCTGCTGGATGCGGCCGGCTCGCAGGTGTTCCCCGACTTCCTGCAGATGCACGAGCGCCCGCACATTCCGCGGGGCCTCGCCTCGAGCCCCTTCGACCAGGAAGGCGCCGCGACCCACGATCGCGACCTGGTGAAGAACGGGGTGCTCGACGGCTACGTGCTCGGCAGCTACTCGGCGCGGCGCCTGGGGCTGAAGACCACGGGCAACGCCGGCGGCATCCACAATCTGCTCGTGAGCTCGAGCGACGGCGGACTCGGCGAGCGCGAGTTTCTCGCCCGGCTCGACACCGGGCTGCTCGTGACCGAGCTCATGGGGCAGGGCGTCAACGGCGTGACCGGCGACTACTCGCGCGGTGCGAGCGGCTTCTGGGTGGAGCGCGGCGCCATCCAGTACCCGGTGCACGAGGTGACGATTGCCGGCAACCTCAGGACCATGTACCGCGAGATCGCAGCCCTCGGTGCCGATATCGACGTGCGCGGCGCGATCCGCGCCCCCTCGGTGCTCGTCAGCGAAATGACGATTGCCGGTGAGTGAGCTGCAGCGCCGGGCGCGGCGCTTCGTCCACCAGCTCCCGCAAGCTGAGCTCGCCGCAGCGGCCGCGGCGGCTCTCCTCGAGGCTCGCCAGCAGCCGATCGACCGGCGGCACCGCGAGATTGCGCGGTGCGGTGTGCCCGCTGCGCGCACTGCGCGCCAGCTCCAGGATCTCGTGCACGCGAATGTGGCCGATGTCGCGCCCCGGAACCAGCTCGTCGTCGTCGCTGATGATGAGGAGCCCGGCACCCTCGAGGAGCGCCGCCATCTGCGCCACCGCGATCCCGGGAAGTGCGAGCTCGGTGGCGAGGCGGTTCACGGTCCAGCGCGCGCCGCCGGTGACGTGCGTGCGGCCGACGAAGTACATGAGCTTGAGGGCGAGCTCCTCGAGCTCCACGGCCGAGAGCCGCAGCTGCTGCAGCCCCAGGCGCAGGTACGCCGGGTTCTGCACGTAGAAGGAGAGCTGCGCCCCGGCGAGCAGGATCAGCCAGCCGAAGTAGGTCCAGAGGAGGCCCGCCACCACGAAGGCAAATCCCGCGTACACGATCGTGAGGCGGCTCGAGTACACCACGAAGGCCGTGAACATCTTGCCGACCGCGGCCCACAGCACGCCCCCGACCACGGCGCCGGTGAGCGCCGCGCGCCACTGCACGCGGGTGTTGGGCACCATCATGTAGAGCGCGGTGAAGAAGGCACTCACCATGGCGTAGGGGGCGAGGCGGATGCCCGCGGCGCGCAGCCCCGAGAGCAGCGGCAGGCGCATTCGCGCCACCTCCTGCAGCGGGGCGCTGGAGAGCGCGTGCTGCGTGAGGCCGACGAAGCCCACCAGCAGCACGGGTCCTGCCACCAGCAGCGTCGAGTACTCGGCCAGGCGCCGCGCGAAGCTGCGCGGCTGCTCCACGTGCCACAGGAAGTTGAAGCTGTCCTCGACCTTCTTGATCGTACCGATCAGCGTCCAGGCGAGCAGTGCGAGCCCCACCGATCCGACCACGCCGCTGCTCACGCGATTGGCGAACTGCACCACCCGGGTGGTGAGATCGGTGGCCGCGGGCTCGCCCACCGGCGCGAAGAACTGGTACACGATGGGCACCAGGTCGCGGTGCCCGCCGAAGAACTTGAGGATCGCGAAGCTGAAGGCGAGCAGCGGGATGAGGGAGAGGAGCGTCGTGTAGACGAGGCCCATGGCCCGCAGATTGATCTCGCCGCGCGACAGGTCGCGGATCACTGCATAGGGGTAGCGCAGCACGCGCAGCACCCCGCCCGCGATCCCGGCGCGCTGCGAGGCGGGGCCGAAGAAGCACCAGTCGAGCAAGCCCCAGATGCGCAGCCACATGCCTCAAGGATACAGTGCCGGCCGCCGCACCGCTGACTCGAGATGACCGCGAATTCAGGCTATCCGCAGCGCATCGTCTGCCTCACCGAGGAGACTACCGAGACGCTCTATCTCCTGGGGGAGGACTGGCGGATCGTCGGCATCTCCGGCTTCACGGTGCGCCCGCCGCAGGCGCGGCGCGAGAAGCCGCGGGTCTCGGCCTTCACCAGCGCCCGCACCGCGCGCATCGTCGCGCTCGCTCCGGACCTGGTGCTCGGCTTCTCCGACCTGCAGGCCGACATCGCCGCGGAGCTGATCCGCGCCGGCCTCGACGTGCACGTCTTCAACCAGAGGAGCGTCGCGGAGATCCTCGCCATGATCCGCACGCTCGGCGGCATGATCGGCGCCGCGCAGAAGACCGCGGCGCTCCTCGCGCGGCTCGAGGCGGGCCTCGCTGCGGTGCGCTCGCGCGCTGCCGGCTTGCCGCGCCGACCGCGGGTGTACTTCGAGGAGTGGGACGAGCCGCTCATCTCCGGCATCGGCTGGGTGTCGGAGCTCATCGGCCTCGCCGGGGGCGAGGAGTGCTTCCCCGAGCTCGCCGGCAAGTCGCTCGGACGCGAGCGCATCGTGGCCGACCCGCTCGAGGTGGTGCGCCGCGCGCCCGACATCGTGCTCGGCTCCTGGTGCGGCAAGAAGTTCCGGCCCGGGCAGGTGGCGGCACGCCCCGGCTGGGGCGCGATTCCCGCGGTGCGCACCGGGTTCGTGCGCGAGATCAAGTCGGCGCTCATCCTGCAGCCGGGACCCGCGGCGCTCACCGACGGCGTCGCGGCGATCCAGGCGGTGATCGGGGAGTGGGCCGGATGCCGGCGGCTATAGATTTGCCATGCCGCCATCGACGTTCAGCTCGACTCCGGTGATGTAGGAGGCATCATCAGAGGCGAGGAACGCCACCGCGCCCGCGATCTCTTCCGGGCGGCCGATTCGCCCGAGCGGAACCCGGGACGAGATGCCCGCCTTGAAGCCCTCGATCTGCTCGTCCGTGAGCCCGCTGCGGCCGAAGATGGGCGTAGCGACCGGCCCCGGAGCCACGGCGTTGACGCGGATGCTCCGGCCCTGAAGCTCGCTCGCGGCGGTGCGCGCGAAGGAACGCACGGCGGCCTTGGTGGCCGCGTAGATCCCCATGTTCTCCGGGCCTTTGCTGCCGGCGACGCTGGTATTGAGGATCACGGAGGCTCCATCGTTGAGGTGCGGGATCGCCTTCTGCAGCGTGAAATACACGCCCTTTACGTTGGTCGCGAACAGCTCATCGAAGAGCGCCGCCTGCGAGGCAGAGTAGGGCGCAAACTTCGCGATGCCGGCGTTCGCGAACAGCACGTCGATCCTGCCGAGCTTCGACTCCACGAGTGCGAATAACGCGTCGATGTCTGCGAGCTTTGAGACGTCCGACTGGACCGCCACGGTTCCGGCGCCGATCGCACTCACCGCCGCGTCCAGAGTTCGCCTGTCCCGGCCCGTGATCACCACCCGCGCGCCTTCCTCGTGCAGGCGCTTCGCGCTCGCCAGGCCTATGCCGCTGTTGCCGCCGGTCACCACTGCCACCTTGCCGTCGAGTCTCTTCATGAGCCGTCTCCTGGTTACGATATAGAGTAGTTCAATAATATTGAACTATTGAACCAGGAGCCAAGACCGAGAGAGAATGAGCATATGACCCGTTTCGTGCATCCCGCGGCCGAGGACATCACCCTCGCAGGCGTGCTTGGCGCGCTGAGCGATCCGATGCGGCTCAGGATCCTCAGGAAGCTGCTCGAGAGGCGCGACGGGACGCTGTCGTGCTCGGGAGCGGCACCCTGTGCGGGCATGGCCAAGTCGACGCTGTCACATCATTTCCGGGTGTTGCGCGATGCCGGCCTGATCCGCACGACGAAGCGCGGTGTTGAGAATCTCAACAGCGTCCGCTGGGATGAGGTGGACGCACGCTTCCCGGGGCTGCTGCGGGCGATCCTGAAGTTTCAGTCGTGAGTGCGGTGCGGTGCGGCTAATGCATGCCGCGGCGGGTGCGGATCAGCTCGTAGGCCTCGATGATCTGCTGCGTGCGCTGCTTGGCGTGGCCGATCATCGATTCCGGCAGGCCGTTCGCCTTGAGCTTGTCGGGGTGATGGCGGTTCAGCTGGCGGCGATAGGCCTTGACCACTTCCGCATCGCTCGCCGTTGCGGTGATCTCCAGCACCCGGTACGCCTGCTCGAGCGATTCGGCCGCGGCCGCCGCCGCGCCCGCACCCCCCGGAGGGCTGCGCCTGAAGCCGCCGCGCTGGATGCGCAGCACCGCCTCCATCTGCGCCAGCTCGAAGCCCGAGACGCGTAAGCCGGCGGCGATACGGCTCATGAGAGGGCGCACCGGTCCTTCGAGGTTGTTGCCGGCGAGCGCGGCGCGCACCTGGATCTCGAGGAAGATGCGCACGATGTCCGGGCGTCCGCGGCACGCCTGCCGCAGTCCCGCGAGCTCGGCGTCCATCGCGAAGTCCGGCTGCTTGCCGGCGGTGAACAGCGCGATCGCCTCCTGCACCTGCGCGGCACTGAGGCGCAGGTCCGTCATCACCGAGCGCGCCGCGGCGATCTCCTGCTCCGACACGCGGCCGTCGGCCTTGGCGAGATAACCCATGATGCGGAAGGTGGCGCGGAAGAAGCGCTCGCCGATCGTCGCCACATCGCCCGGCGGCAGGGCGCCGTCCGCATCGTCCCCCTGCGCGGCATCGAACTGGTGGCCGAGGAGCACGCCCACCAGCACGCCGATCGGGCCGAAGGCGAGACCGATGAGTCCACCCGTGAGCTTGCCGATCCACTTCATGCCCTGCGCCATGTCAACGTATAGTAGCAAGCGCATGTCGGCACCCGTCGTCTACCGCACCCAGCTCAGCGGCCTCGAGCGCATCCACGAGGGCAAGGTGCGCGACATCTACGCGGTCGATGCGGGGACGCTCCTCATCGTCACCACCGATCGCCTGTCGGCGTTCGATGTGGTGCTGCCCGATCCGATCCCCGACAAGGGACGGGTGTTGAATTCGATCTCCAACTTCTGGTTCGCGAAGCTCGCGCACATCGTGCCGAACCATCTCACCGGGCGCGCGCCCGAGAGCGTGGTGCGGGATCCGTCCGAGCGCGCCCTGCTCGAGGGCCGCGCGGTGATCGTGCGGCGCCTCAAGGCGCTGCCGATCGAGGCGGTGGTGCGCGGCTATCTCATCGGCTCGGGGTGGAAGGACTACCAGGCGAGCGGCTCGCTGTGCGGCATCGCGCTGCCGCAGGGGCTGGCGCTCGCCGGACAGCTGCCGCAGCCGATCTTCACGCCCGCCACCAAGGCCGAGCGCGGCGCGCACGATGAGAACATCAGCTTCGGGACCATGGCGCAGCGCATCGGACCCGCGCTCGCCGCCAAAGTGCGCGACACCGCACTCGCGCTGTACGCATTCGCCGCCGCGCACGCGCGCGCGCGCGGCATCATCATCGCCGACACCAAGTTCGAGTTCGGGGTCGATGAGGCGGGCACGCTGACGCTGATCGATGAGGCGCTGACGCC
>Ga0335076_10001397_pt1 | contig 23361 bp, 22 predicted proteins | sample Lox_Sample_25_FD_206717 | JGI IMG/M metagenome (GOLD analysis project Ga0335076, IMG submission 206717) | Soil microbial communities from Loxahatchee National Wildlife Refuge, Florida, United States - Lox_Sample_2.5 | ecosystem: Environmental > Terrestrial > Soil > Wetlands | place: USA... | reverse complement strand
CGCCGCCGCGCTTCGCGATCGGCACGACCGCGGCGATCGGGTACACGGACAAGGTGGTTCCCACGGCGAGCATCAGGTCGCACTCGTTCGCGGCGCGCTCGGCGCGCTGGAGCTCGTGCGCGACCAGATTCTGCCCGAACGAGATCGTGGCCGATTTCAGGATCCCCCCGCACGAGCGGCAGGGCGGGTCGCTCTCGCCGGCCGACACGCGCGCGAGCGCGCGCTCCATGGGCGCGCGCTCGCCGCAGTCGAGGCACACGACTTCGCGCATGGAGCCGTGGATCTCGACCAGCCGCGCGGGCGAGGTGCCCGCGGCCAGGTGCAGGCCGTCGACGTTCTGCGTGATCAGGCACAGGAGCCGACCGGTCTGCTCCAGCTTCGCGAGCGCCCGGTGGCCGGCGTTCGGCTCGGCCTTCCACGCCGGCGACTCCAGGCGGTGGCGCCAGGCGCGCTCGCGCACGCCCTTGTCGGCGACGTAGTGCGACAGGGTGGCCAGCTTCTCGGCGCCCGGGTTCTTGGTCCACACCCCGTTCGGGCCGCGGAAGTCCGGGATGCCCGACTCGGTGGAGATCCCGGCGCCCGTCAGCACGGCGATCCGGCGCGCCTCGCGCAGCCAGCCGGCCACCTCGCGCAGCGACGCTTCTGCGTTCGACATGCGCAGGATTCTCGCACGACTGGCGCAGCCGGTCGGCGGTCTCCTACGATCCCGCCGTGCTCCCGAAATCGACGTCCTACCACTCGCCCAAGCTCGAGGGACGCCGCATCGAAGCGAAGGGCGGGCGGACGCTGGTCGCGCGCGAAGCCATCTCGGCGGGCGAGGTCGTCGTGGTGTTCGGCGGCGAGGTCGTGCCGGCCGCGGCGCTCGACTCGCTCTCGGCCGCGCAGCGGCTCCTGACCCTGCAGGTCGAAGAGGACCTGTACCTGGTATCGAGCCGCGACGGCGCCGCCGACTGGGTGAACCACTCGTGCGACCCGAACTGCGGGCTGTCGGGGCAGATCGCGCTGGTCGCGCTGCGCCGCATCGAGCCGGGCGACGAGATCACGTTCGACTACGCCATGAGCGACGGCACGCCCTACGACCAGTTTCCGTGCGGCTGTGGCGCGCCGACGTGTCGCCGTGCGGTGTCGGGCGACGACTGGAGCCGGCCCGAGCTCTGGGAGCGCTATCGGGGTCACTTCTCGCCCTACCTGCAGCGTCGCATCGACGCCAAGCTGGCGGGGACACGCGATGTGCGGTCTCATGTCGGACGGGGGCGAGTGGAGCAAGGGCAGGGGAGTCGACCGTGAACGACCAGGCACCGGAATACGATGGCGCGATCGACCGCGGCCTCGAGGGCGTCGTCACGTGTACGACGTCGATCAGCTCGATCCAGGGCTCGACGCTGCTGTTGCGCGGCTACACGATCGAAGACCTCGCCGCGAACGCGACGTTCGAAGAGCTCGTCTATCTGCTCTGGTACGGCTGGCTGCCGACGCGCCGCGAGCTGGACGAATTCTCGACCGATCTGCACCACTCGATGGCGCTGCCGCCCGAGTCGTTCGGCTGGTTCCACGGCCTGCCGACGCGCGTGCACCCGATGGACTTCCTGCACGCGGTGATCGCGGGCCTCACCCTGCACGATCCCGACGCGAACCTGGTGAACGCGGCGGCGACGCTGCGCAAGTCGACGCGCCTCTCCGCGCGCGTGGGCACGATCGTGGCGGCCTACCAGCGCGTGCGCAGCGGCCAGTGGCCGCTGCAGCCGCTGCCCGAGAAGTCGATCGCCTGGAACTTCCTGTACATGCTGAAGGGCGAGGAGCCGGACGAGCGCACGGTGCGCCGCTTCGACACGTGCCTGATCCTGCACGCCGACCACGAGCTGAACGCGTCGGCGTTCTCGGCGCGCGTCACGTCGAGCACGTTGTCGGGGCTCTATTCGAGCGTGATGGCCGCGATCGGCACGTTGAAGGGCCCGCTGCACGGCGGCGCCAACGAGCAGGTCGCGCGCATGCTGCTCGAGGTCAAGTCGCCCGACCGGCTCGAGGCCTGGCTCGAGAATCACTTGAAGTCGGGCGAGAAGGTGATGGGCTTCGGGCACCGCGTGTACAAGGAGGGCGATCCGCGCGCGAAGATCCTGAAGCGGATGAGCGCCGAGATCACCAAGGAGAACGGCCACCCCGAGCTGTACGAGATGAGCGCGCGCCTCGAGGAGCTCATGGCGCAGAAGAAGGGGCTCATCTGCAACGTCGATTTCTACTCGGCGTCCGTCTACTACAGCATGGGCATCCCGATCGACCTGTTCACCCCGGTGTTCGCCACCAGCCGCATCGCGGGCTGGTGTGCGCACGTGCTCGAGCAGTACCAGAACAACCGCATCTACCGGCCGCGCGGCAAGTACGTCGGACCCCTCGGCGAGGTGTACGTCCCGATCGACGAGCGCTAGCCGGCGCGTCGCGGAGCGGTTCTTCGCTTGGACTCGGCGGAGCTCGCGAGGATGGGGATCTGGATCGGGTTCCTGGCCCTGATCCTCCTGTTCCTCGCCATCGACCTGGGCGTCTTCAACAAGACGCCGCGCGTGATCGGCACGCGCGAGGCGCTGGCCTGGACGCTCTTCTACGTGTCGCTCTCGCTCGCGTTCAGCGGCGTGGTGTGGGCGCTGTTCGAGCACGACTGGGGCGGCATCGCCACCCGCGCGCACGAGCAGATCGACGGCCGCCACGCGGTGCTGCAATACCTGACGGGCTACGTGGTCGAGTACTCGCTCTCGCTCGACAACGTGGTCGTGATCGCGCTGATCTTCAGCTACTTCCGCGTGCCGCTCGCGTACCAGCACCGCGTCCTGTACTGGGGCGTGCTGGGTGCGCTGGTGTTCCGTGGGCTCATGATCGGGGCCGGCGCCGCGCTGCTCTCGCGCTTCGAATGGGTCTCGTACGTGTTCGGCGGCGTGCTGATCTGGTCGGCTCTGCGCATGCTCATGGCGAGTGGCGAGGCCGAGCCGAAGGCCGGCGACGGCAAGATCTACAAGCTCGCGCGCAAGCTCTACCCCGTGCACGACGACTTCGCCGGCCACCGCTTCTTCATCCTGCAGCAGGGCAAGCGCTACGCGACGCGGCTCTTCGTGGTCTTGCTGTGCGTCGAGACCTCGGACGTGATGTTCGCGGTCGACTCCATCCCGGCGATCTTCGCCGTCACGAGCCACCCGTTCCTGGTGTTCAGCTCGAACGTGTTCGCGGTGCTGGGCCTGCGCAGCCTGTACTTCGCGCTCGCGCCGATGATCGAGCACATGAAGTACATGAAGGCGAGCCTGGTGCTGCTGCTCCTCTTCGTGGGCGTGAAGATGATCGTGCACCATCGCTGGCCCATTCCGAACGGCGCCTCGCTCGGCGTGATCCTCGCCATCCTGGCGATCGGCGCCATCGCCTCGCTCGTCGCCGCGCGCCGCGACTCGGCGCGGCTCGGCTCGCCGGTCGCGCCCGCCGAGCTCGAGGCGCTGGCGCGCTTCACCCTGCGCGCGGCGTGGCGCGTGATCGTGCTGGTCGTCGGCGGCACGGTGCTGCTCGTCGGTGTCGCCATGCTGGTGCTGCCGGGCCCGGGCATCGTCGTCGGCGGGGCAGGGCTCGCGATCCTGGCGACCGAGTTCATGTGGGCGCGGCGCCTGCTCGCGCGCGTGCGCGATTCCGCCACGAGCGCGGCGTCGGCCGTGTCCGGCGCGCTGCGCCGCGGCTCGTCGGGCCACTAGGGTTGGTGCGCGAGCTCTCGGTCGCGCCGCGCGGCCCGGGACTCCACGAAGTGACGCGCGAGATCGCGGCGCTCGTGCGCGAGAGCGGCGTGCGCGAAGGCCTGTGCACCGTGTTCGTGCGCCACACCTCGGCCAGTCTCGTGATCCAGGAGAACGCCGACCCCGACGTGCGCCGCGACCTCGAAGCCTTCTTCGCGCGCCTCGTCCCCGAAGGCGACCCGCTCTACCGCCACGTGACCGAAGGCTCCGACGACATGCCCGCGCACGTGAAGGCCGCGCTCACACAGACGTCGCTGTCGATTCCGATCGTCGGAGGGAAGCTCGCGCTCGGGACCTGGCAGGGGATCTATCTGTGGGAGCACCGAAGGGAGCAGAGCGAGCGGTCGATCGCGGTGCACGTGGGGGAGTGAACGCGCACGGAGCAGCGCGTCGCTGTCAGTGCGCCGCTGCGGCGCGTCGCGTGAACGAGAGGACGTAGGCTTGGCTGCGCAGGACGATCAGCGGATCGTCCGAAGGCTCGATCCCGTCGGTGACAGCCGTGGGCAGGAAGAGGAGCTTCTTCTCGGCGTCGGCGCTGTCGGCGGCGACCTTCGTGAGCGTGAGCACGCCGAGCAGCGCGACCGGGCGGTCGTCGGGCCACGCTTGCGTCGGGTCCTTGGTCTGGTCTCCCGGCGCGGCGAGCTGCGCCTCGAGCTGGAACTTCACCGGCGACTTCGCGAGGCGCGCGCGGAGCTCGTCGACGAGGAAATCGAGGGGTTGCTTCGCCGCGTCTTCCGGCGTGAGATGCACGAGCTTCTCGGGCGCGAATACGTAGCGGACCGCCTGCTTCTTCCCGGCCGCGTTCGTGAAGATGAACGCGTCGATGCCGTGATACTCCTCGTCGCCGAAGCTCGCAGGTGTGGCCACGCTTCCGAGCGCCTTCGGCACGCTGGGGTGATTCGCGATGAACGTGTCGAGCGCGTTCGGCTTCGGCGAGCCCGGCGGGCTCGCGGCGATCGCCAGGTTCAGGTCGCGGAAGTCCTCGCCGGTCGCGACCGGAAAGGTCTTCAGCGAGTTCGTGACCATGTCGGAGACGGAGCCGCCCGGCAGCTGGAACTTCACCGCCAGCCCGTGCGGATTGGCGCCCGGGGACCCGTCCGGCACGGTCGGCAGCCCGCCCGCGTCCGAGAACCGCACGGTGACCGGGAGCTTCCCGCTCGCGAAGATCGGCGACGTGGTCCACTTCGCCGCCTCGGGCGCAGGCTCGAAGCTGCCCTCGGCGACGATGCCCTTCGCGTGATTCGCGCGGAAGCCCGGGTGCGAGCCGTAGATCTTGTTCATCGCGTCGACGATCTGAGTGGCGAGATCGTCCGCGGGCGCCGCGCTCGAGAGTGCCAGAAGCAGAGCGGCGAGAGCCAGCGTCTTCATGGAGCCGGTGTACCCCGGCGCGTCGCCGCCGGCAAGTGAGTCGAGTCAGCGCGCTCCGAGCGTCTTCACACGTCTGCCATCGGACAGCCCCGCGGCGTCACCCACCACGAGGGCTTCTCCGCCCGACAGCCCTTCCGCGACGATGACCTGATCGCCGCGGTCGCCGCCGGTCTTCAGCGCCTGGCGGCGCAGCTTTCCGCCGGTGACGACCCACGCGTACGTGCCGCCCGAGTCGGTGCGCACCGCGGTCTTCGGCGCGAGCACGAGCGGCGGGCCACCGGGGGCGACGGGCTGATCTCCGGAGAGGAACTGGATGCGCACGCTCATGTCGGGCAGCAGGTACTCGTCGGGGTTCGGGATCGAGACCTCGATCTTCAGGGTGCCCTTCGCGCGGTTCACCTGCGGGTAGAGCTTCACGACCTTCGCGTCGTAGCGCTTGTCGGGGTACGCGTCGGGAGTCACTGCGGCGGGCTGGCCGAGGCGCACGCGCGAAAGGTCGGCTTCGGCGACGTCGACCTCGGCGCGCAGATCGGAGAGGTTCGCCATGCGGATCAGGTCGCCCGAGCCCGAGAAGCCGCCGGGCACGGCCATCTCGCCGATCTCCTTCAGCTTGGCCAGGATCACGCCGTCGGCGGGGGCACGCAGCACGGTGTAGTCCAGGTTCACCTCGGACTGCGCGATGTCGGCCTCGAGCTGGCCGACCTGCGCGGCGTCCACGCGCAGCTGCGTCTCTGCGGTGTCGAGCTCGGCCTGCGACGCGTAGTTCGCCGCGCGCAGCTTGCGCTGGCGCTCGAGCTGCAGCTTGTGCAGGTCCATGTTCGCGTGCACCACGGCGAGGCGCGCCTTCTGGCTCTCGAGCGCCGCGCGGTAGTCGCGGTCGTCGAGCTTCACCAGCGGGTCGCCCTTCTTCACGTGGTCCGACTCGTCCACGTAGAACTTCTCGATGCGGCCGGGGATGCGCACGCCGATCGAGATGTACTTGTCGGCCGTGACCACGTAGCCCGAGCCGGAGAGCACCGACACCGCGGGCGCGGCGCTGCCGGTCTCGACGCGCGACGCGTAGGCGACATCGACCGGTGTCGCCCCGGAGAGCGCGAGCCAGGCGATCAGCGCGACGAGCAGCGCTGCGGCGGCTCCGCCCCCCGCGAGCCAGCGCGTGGGCGGCAGTCGGCGCTGCTTCTTCGCTCTGCGCGTATCCCGATCGATGCGCAGGGCGGTGAGCTCATCGCGCAAATTTCGCGGCGCTTCGGCGGCCATGCGACGAACCGGATTCTACGCCTTTCGCAGCGCTTCCACCGGCCGCAGGCGCGCCGCGGCCGCGGCAGGGAAGAGTCCGCCCAGGAGCCCGATCAACAGCGCCAACAGGAACGGCATGACCAGGTCCTGGGGCGCGACCCGGAGCACGACCACGTTGGTGGTGAAGGTGAGCGCCGGCAGGCCGACACCGCCGAGCGACGCGCTGATCGCCACGGCGAGCAGCGCGGCTGCGAGCGCGCCCACGGCGAAGCCGACGCCCGCGATCATGATCGACTCGACCAGGAACGCGAGCAGGATCGTGCCGCGCGAGAAGCCGAGCGCGCGCAAGGTGCCGATCTCGGAGATGCGCGCCTGCACCGCGGCGTACATCGTGTTGGTCGCGCCGAAGATCGCGCCCATGCCGGCGAAGATCGCGAGGCTCGCCACGATGAAGTACAAGACCTTCGCGGTCGACATCAGGCTCTCGTAGTAGTCGAGCTCGGGCTTGGCCTGCAGCGACCAGCGCTGATCGCCTTCGATCCTGCGCGCGAGCGCGTCCATGTCGGCGCCGGGTGCGACGCGGACGCGGAACGCGGAGTAGGGCACCGAGCGCTTCGCGTCGTCGGCCAGCTGGCGCGCATCGACCCAGACCTCGCTCTCGAACGTGGAGCCGCCCGACTCGAGCACGCCCACGATCTTCCAGTTGCCCGTTCCGAAGTGCACGGTCTTGCCGAGCTGCGCCCCCGCGTAGCGCTGCGCGATCGTCTTGCCGACCACGGCCTCGCCGCTCGACGGCTGGAACATGCGGCCCTCGGCGATGTGCACCTCGTCGTGCACCTGCAGCGCGACCGGGTCGACGCCGCGCACGAGCACGTTCTCGCGCGCGCCCGACGCCGTATGGAAGAACGGCTGCACCACGAGCTCGGGCGACACGAGCGGATTGCCCTGGGCATCCTTCGCGATGCCCTCGAAGAAGCGGATCGCCTGGTACGCCTCGAGCGGCACCTGGCTCGAGCCGTCGTTCGTCGCGCCTTTGCGCATGACCACCAGGTTGTAGGGCGAGCCGGATGCCACCAGAGTGCGTTTCAGGCTGCCGATCAGGCTCCAGAACAAGGTGATCGCGACGACGACGAGCGCGATCACGGCGACCGTGAAGAGCGTACGCGTCCCGCGCGCGTACATGCTGCGCCAGCTGTACGAGAGCGGCAGCGCCACGCCTAGAACACCTCGCGCAAGGTCTGTGCGACGCTGCGCCGCGACGCGCCCAGCGCCGGGATCCAGCCCGACAGGATCCCGATGAAGAACGAGACGAAGATCGCCTGCACGAGGATCGTCCCGCTCACCACGAAGCTCGTGAGCGCGCCCATCCCGCCCGGCTGGGCGGCGTTGAATTTGGAGTGCAGGAGCTCCAATCCGCCCCAGGCGACGAGCGCTCCCGCCGCGCCGGCCACGAGTGCGAGGAGCCCGGCCTCCGCGAGCAACGTCGCGAAGATGGTCTGCTTGCGGAAGCCCATCGCCTTCAGGATGGCGATCTCGCCGACGCGCTCGCGGATCGACATGCTCGCGGTGTTCGCCGCAATGAACACGATGCAGAGCGTGACCACGCCGGCCACGATCTGGATGATGGCCACGATCTGCTTGATGCTGCTGAAGAAGTTCCCGACGAAGCTCGACTCCGTCTCGCTCGTCGTGACGGCGTCGCTGTTGTGGAACAGCTCGTCGATCTGCGCCATCACCGCGCCGACGCGGCCCGGGTCGTCGACGCGCGACCAGATCATGCCGGTGGTGTCGAAGTTCACTCCCGCGTCTTGCAGCGCTTGCGCGAGGTACTCGCGCTGGAAGTAGAAGGTCGTGTTGCCCTGCTGCGGAATCGCGCCGACGATCTTGAAGGTCAGGCTGACGGGGAAGACCGTGCTCGTCAGCGTGACCTCGTCGCCGACCTTCCATTTCTGCTGGTCGAGCGTGGCCTGATTGACGAGCGCGGCGTTCCGGTACTTGGCGAAGTCGTCGAAGGCGCTCTGCGGCAGGTTCCAGTCGGGGTAGACCTGCGCGAGCTGGTCGGGGTCCACCGCGAAGTTCGCGAACTCGACGCCCTTGGTGACGTCGACGGCGCCGCCGAACCAGTTCCAGCTGATCGCCGCAGACACGCCCGGGACGGCGCGCACCTTCGCGAGATAGGCGTACGGCAGCGAGTACACGATGCCCGCCTCGTTGTGCGTGGAGATGCGCGTGGTCCCCGAGGCGCGCGCGATGATGTTGTCGAGCCCCGCCGGCATCGTGCGGAGGATGCACACGAGGGCGATCGAGATCGCGATCGCGAAGCCCGTGAGCAGCGAGCGGATCTTGTTGCGCCCCAGGTTGCGGATCACGAGCGGCAAGTACTTCATCCCGCGACTCCGGCGCGCGCGGCGCCGCCGGGCCGCGTCTCGAGCAGCACGCCCTTGTCGAGGTGGATCACCTCGTCGACCCACTTCTCGGCGCGCGGGTCGTGCGTGACGATCACGACCGTCTTGCCGAAGTCGCGCCGCAAGGTTTGCAGCAGCGACAGGATCTCTTCCGCGTTCTTCGCGTCGAGGTCGCCGGTGGGCTCGTCGGCGACGATGAGCTCGGCGTCGGTCACGATCGAGCGCGCGATCGCCACGCGCTGCTGCTCGCCGCCCGACAGCTCGCGCGGCCGGTGGCTGCCGCGGTCGGCCAGGCCGACCACGCGCAGCGCCGTCTCGGCGCGCTGGCGGCGTTCCGCACGCGACAGGTTGGTGAGCAGGAGCGGCAGCTCCACGTTCTCGACCGCCGACAGCACGGGGATCAGGTTGAAGAACTGGAACACGAAGCCGACGGTGTGCGCGCGGAACGCGGCGAGCTCGTCCTCGGACAGGTCGTTCAGCCGTTGGTTCGCGACGGTGACGTCGCCCGAGTCGGGCCGGTCGAGGCCCGCGAGCACGTTGAGCAAGGTCGACTTGCCCGAGCCCGACGGGCCCATGAGCGCGACGAAACGCTGCCGCTCGACGTGCAAGCTCACGCGCTCGAGCGCGTGGATCTCGTCGGCGCCGCGGTGGTAGAGACGGGACACGTTGACGAGGTCGATCACGGCACGGCTCCTCGCGGGGGGAGCTGGAAGTCTATCGGATCGAGGTTCGGGCCGCGCTGCCGCGGGGAAGCTGCACTCGAGCTAGAGCCCGTGACGCATTTCTGCGACGGCTTCGATCAGCCGGTCGAGCACTCGGCGCACGTCGTGCGCGGGCGGGCGCGCGGGCGGCGCGCGGTCCGCGGCCGGCTCGGGCGGGTTCAGGTCCTGGTGATCCAGGAAGGCGGCGATCACGCGGTGCAGCTTGCCGCTGGTGAGGCGGCGCCGGTAGCGGATCAACCGGTCCGTCGCGTAGTCCACTCCGTCGCCCGTGATGCGGTCGCGCCGGTTGATGACGGCCGAGCGGCGCGCGACCTCGTGCAGCACGTCTGCGAGCGGGCGCGCTTCGTGCGCCGAGGCCGCGCGCAAGAGCGCGAGGTAGGTCTTCTGGAAGCGCGATGCCATGCGCAGGCGGGCCGTGGACGGCCGCCGATCGGCGCGCGCGGCGTAGCTCGACAGGCCGAGCGCGAGCAGCTCGCGCGCGGGCAGCGGGCGGCCCCCGCTCTCGAGCAGGCGCGCCGGCAGCTCGCGCAGCATGTCGCGCATGCTGAACACCGCGTTCCAGGTCAGCCCGTCGGGCACCTTCTGCGGGCCGCGCGCCGACCGCGCGCGCTCGAAGTAGCTGAACGCGCGCCGGAAGCGCTCGAGCTCGCGCGGGCAGGCACGGATCAGGAACGCGCCCGTCTCGGCGCGCACGCCCAGCTTGCGTGCGAGCAGCCGCGTCTTCGTGGCGACGAACTCGCGGTCGAAGATGCGCAGCGCGGGGTCGCGTGCGAAGGCCTCGACGGGCCGCTTCTTCCCTTCGAGCAGGTACGCGCGGATCTGCGCGAAGCACTGCGCGATGTAGCGCGCCTTCTGGCGCTGCTCGGGCAGCGTGGTCGACCAACGGTCGGTGTCGTCGAAGCGGTACTCGCGGTGGAACAGGCCGAACTGGCGCACCGAGCCGTAGTCCACGATGCCGCCGTCCGCGAGCACGTTGTCGCCGTCCCAGTCGAGCCAGCAGAACACGTACTCGCTCTCGAACGTGGCGGCCGCGCGCGCGAAGGTGCGCGCGCATTCGTCGGCCAGGAAGCGCCAGCGCGCGGGTCCCTCGGCCACGCGTGGCCAGACGCCGTTCGCGATCTGGCGCTCGCAGAACACGTCGATCGCCGCGCGCAGGCGCGGCAGGTCGCTCTGCTTCAGCGGCGCGAAGAAGTGCGACGGGCGCAACAGGTTCCGACCCGCGCGCACGTTGATCGCCTGGCCGTTGGGCAGCGCGATGACCGCCAGCACGCGCTCGGTCGCGATGCCGTTGCGGTGGAACGTCTCGGAGAGGAGCGCCGCCGAGATGCCTTCGCCGAGCGCCGCGGTGCCGCAGCCGTACGACGCCGTGCGCGAGCCCGTGCGGAAGAAGCGGCCCTCGATCGCCGTGGCGGGGCAGAGCCGCGTGACGCCCACGCCGCAGCTCGACACGTCCCATGTGACACCATCATGTGTAATCGTGCCGTTCCACACGCTGCGTCCGTCGCCCGACGTGGTGCCGCGGCGCGACGGGTGCTGCAGCTGCAGGTAGCGCGTGGCCATGTACGTGTGCGGCAGCCTGTCGCGCGCGGGCACGCGCGTGCGGTGCAGGTAGTCCCACTCGTTCAGGATCTGCAGCCCGAACGTGCGCAGGATCGCGCGCGACAGCTCCGGGTTCAGCCGCTCCGGATGCCCCGCCGGGATGAGCCCCATCTCCTTCGCGAGCGCGAAGTTGAAGAAGCAGACCTGCCCGTCGCGGCGACGCCGCGCGGTGTAGTCGACGAAGCCTCCGGCGACTTTGCGCTTCCACGGGTGCGTGCCGTCGATGCGGCGGAAGCGCGGATAGCGGGCCTTGGACACGGGGGGTGTGCCTCTCCGCCCCGATCGGATCCGGCGGAGGCGCGCTTTAGGCTAGGATGACGCTCATGGCGAAGATCGTCGGCAACGTCCGTCCCGAAGACGACTACACGCACCCGCTCGGCCCGGAGCCGAACTTCAACGAGTCGGTGTACTTCAACTTCTTCGACCGCGAGGCCCGGCGCGGCGGCTTCCTGCGCATCGGGAACCGCGCGAACGAGGGCTACGCCGAGCTCACCGTGATCGTGTACGAGCCCGACGGCTCGGCACTGTTCAACTACAAGCGTCCCGCGATCACCTCGAACGACGGCTGGAACGCGGGCGGGCTGTCCGTCGAAGTGCTCGTGCCCGGCGAGAAGCTGCGCACGCGCTACGACGGCTCGGTCGTGTACCTGGCCGACCCGCGCACCATGAGCGACCCCGCGAAGGCGTTCAAGGAGAACCCGCACAAGCGGCTCGCGATCGACCTGGTGCACGAGGGGGTGGGCCCGCTCTACGGCCACGTGGGAAAACCCGGCGACGGCAACGACTTCGCGCGCGCACACTTCGAGCAACACATGAAGGTGTCGGGAACGATCGCGGTCGATGGCGGCGCCCCGGTCGAGCTCCGCGGCCACGGCTTGCGCGACCATTCCTGGGGCCCGCGCTACTGGCAGTCCACGCCGTCGTACCGCTGGATCACCGGCAACTTCGGCGACGACCTCGGCATGGTCATCTCCATCGTCGGGGACCGCGTGGGCGGTGTGTTCCACCGCGGCGAGGAGCTCGTGCGCATCACCGGCGTCACGCTCGACACCGACTACGAGGCGGGCACGCGCTACCACTCCGCGCTGCGCGCCGAGGTCACGTTGGCCGACGGCGCGAAACACCGGATCGAGGGCCGCGTGCGCGGCTTCATCCCGCTGCGGAACCGCCGCTCGGGCCTGAACACGCACATCGGCGAGGGCATGACCGAGTACACGCTCGACGGGAAGCGCGTGGGCTACGGCTTGTCGGAGTACCTCGACCAGAACGCCTAGGGCCAGAAGAGCTTTCGGGCCGCCGACCTCAACTCGTCCCGGAACGCCGGGTGCGCGATCTCCACGATCGCGAGCGCGCGCTCGCGCACGGATTTGCCGAGGAGCGTCGCGACGCCCTGGTCGGTCACGATCGTGTCGGCGAGCTCGCGCGGGATCGACACGATCTGGCCGGCCTCGAACGACGGCACGACGGTCGACACCGTTCCGTGTTTGGCGACGGACGGCAGGATCGTCACGTAGCGGCCGCGCTTGGCCAGGAACGCGCCGGTCGCAAAGCCCAGGTGCCCGCCGAGGCCCGTGTACACCTGCGGGCCGAACGCGTACACGCCGATCTGGCCCGTCAGGTCGACCATGAGCGCGCCGTTCATCGCGATCATGTCGTCGTGCAAGGCGATGTTGCGCGGGTCGTTGGTGTGCTCGTACGAGTGCACCTCGAAGGCGGGGTTGCGCTCGATGTAGTCGAGGTCCTCGAGCGAGTTCCCGATGTGCGCCGCCACGAACTTGCGCGGGTGCAGCGCCGCGCGCCTGCCGTTGATGACGCCGCGGCGCCCGAGGCCGACGAGCCCCGGCGTGGTGAGCTCCCCGAAGTACGCCAGGTCGTTGCGCTCGTCGAACACGCCCAGCGGTCCGAGCGCGCCCGTGTGGTGGCCGAGGCCGATCTGGATCGTGCTGCCGTCCTGGATCAGCGTCTTCACGTTCGCCGCGATCGCGTGGTCCACGGCGTCGTACGAGGTCGGAATCGGCGCCACGATGCGCGGGCGGTGGTTCGCCACGAGCGCGTCGAACTGCGAGACGTGCAGCCAGCTGTCGCCGCACGTGCGCACCACGTTCTCGTTCATCTCGGCGATGACCATGCGCGCGCGTCGCGCCACGGTCACCGAGTCCCAGCACGCGTTGCCCACGCAGATCCAGCCGTGCTCGTCGGGCGTCGACACCGTGAGGAACAGCTTGTCGATCGGCTGCGCTTCGGGCCGGCCCGCGTCGAACGCCTTGTGCTGCATGATCATGGACAGCGGATGGAAGTCGATCACGTGCGCGGCGAGCGCGGCGCGCGCGTCGGGCTGCACGGCGTACTGGATCTGCACGTCGAACGACTCCATCGCGTCGCGCGCGAACCAGCCGAAGTCGGGGATCAGCGTGCTGCGCAGCTTCACGCCGCGCAGCTCGCCCTTGCGGGCGGCCAGCGCCTGCAGGATGGAGATCGGCGCGTGCGTGCTCGGCATCCAGATCTGCTCGCCCGACTTCACGAGCGCGGCGGCCCGCTCGGCCGACATGAGCTTCGAGTCGAGCTCGCGCTTGGGGTCGACGTCGAGTCGCAGCTGCGCCATGCACCGCGATCGTAACCCGAAAGGCCGAGCTCTTGCGAAAGGCGAACGCGCGCTCCATCCTGCGCCGCTCGCGTCGTCCCGGGAGGAGCCCTCCGTGACCGCGACCGTCGCCTTCGGCATCGACTTCGGTACCACCAACTCCGCCCTCGCGCGCGCCGATGGCGACGGGCCCGCGCGCGTCGCGCGCTTTGCCCGGGGCGGCGGCAAGCACACGCAGGCGTTCCGCTCGGTGGTGTACTTCGAGAAGCCCGCGGACGGGCGGGGCGCGCCGCTCGAGCTCGCGGGCCCGCGCGCGATCGCGCGCTACCTGGCGGCCGAGGAGCCGGGCCGCCTGGTGCAGTCGCTGAAGTCGTTCCTGGCCGCGCGCGACTTCGCGGCGACGCGCATCTTCGACCGCGAGTACAGGCTCGAGGCGCTGATCGCGGTGCTCTTGCGCGCGCTCCTGCGCGAGGCCGCGCGCGAGCTCGGCCCGCTCGAGGGGGCCGTCGTCGTCGGCCGGCCCGTGCGCTTCGTGTCGGCGCGCGCGCCCGAGGACGAGGAGCTCGCGCTCGCCCGCCTGCGCGCCGCGTTCGCGACCGCCGGCGTGGAGGAGCTCGAGTTCGAGTACGAGCCCGTCGCCGCGGCGTACCACTACGAGCGCGCGCTCGACCACGACGAGCTGATCCTGATCGGCGACTTCGGCGGCGGCACGAGCGACTTCTCGCTCGTGCGCGTGGGGCCGCGCGCGCGGGCCGAGCGCGAGTCGGGCCGCGCGCGGCCGGTGCTCGGCAACGCGGGCGTGCCCGTCGCAGGCGACGTCTTCGACGGGCGCATCGTGCGCGCGCTGGTGGCCCCCGCGCTCGGACTGGGCGCGGAGTACCGCTCGGTGTTCGGCCGCGTGCTGCCGGTGCCGCGCTGGATCTACGGGCACCTGGAGCGCTGGCACCACCTGTCGTTCCTGCGCACGCCGCGCACGCTCGCGCTCCTGTTCGACCTGCAGCGCGAGGCGCTCGAGCCGGAGCGGCTCGAGGCGCTCGTGCACGTGGTGCGGGAGGACCTCGGCTTCCCCCTACACCGCGCAGTGGAGCGCGCGAAGCTGGCGCTCGGGCGGGCCGACACCGCGGAGCTGTCGTTCGCACACGGGCCGGTGAAGCTCGCGGAGCCCGCGGCCCGCGCGGACTTCGAGCGCTGGATCGGGCCGGAGCTCTCGGCCATCTCGACGTGCGTCGACGGCCTGCTCGCCAAGTGCGGCGTCGCCCGCGGCGACGTCGACCGCGTGTTCCTCACCGGCGGCTCGTCGCTCGTGCCCGCCGTGCGCGCGCTCTTCGAGGCGCGCTTCGGCGAGGCACGCATCCGCGGCGGCGACGAGCTGGTTTCGGTCGCGAGCGGCCTGGCGCTGCGAGCCCGGGAGCTTGCCCCTCGCTAGCGGGGCACGAGCTTCACGGGCACCGAGCCGTTCGGGTCGCGCATCGCGCTGATGATCCGGTCGGCGACCGGATACTTCTCGCGCATGAGGGCGTGGATGCGGTCGCGCGTGGCCGGATCGCGGACCGGCTCGGCGTGCATCCGGAGCGTCTGCCCGGCGCGCTCCACCACGACGTCGGGATGCGCCTCGATGCGCGTGAGCCAGCCCGTGTCGGAGTGACCCGAACGCAGCCACGCGAAGCCTGCGTCGTCCACGACCCAGACGTGCGTCACGTGGTCCGCGCCCGACGGATCGACGGTGTGCAGGTGAACGACCTCGCCGCCGAACTCCGACACCGCGAAGATCATCCCGACGAACAGCACCGCGAGCACGAGGAGTCCGACGACGAGACGCAGCAGCCAGCGCATCAGCTCTCCTTCGGCTCGGTCTTGGTGCGGTAGTCGCCGAACTGCGAGTCGCGCACGTTCAGCGCGTGCGTGACGCCCTTCGCGAAGTTCGCCATGTACTCGCGCGCGGCGCGCGTGTGGAAGCCGAGCGCCTGGATCTCGGTGCCCGCGCGCAGCGCCGCGCGCATCCCCATGATCTCCATGGCGCGGTGCACGCTGCGCTTGTTGAGCTGCTGCAGATCGGTCGGGATCTTCGCCACGCGCTCGGCGATCTCGAGCACGCGCGCCTCGAGCTCGGCCGCCGGGAACGAGCGGTTCGCGAAGCCCATGCGCGCGGCCTCGACGCCCGAGATCGCGTCGCCCGTCAGCATCAGCTCCATCGCGTTGCGCATGCCGACGAGCCACGGGTGGTACTGCATGTCGGGCGGGCTCATCAGCCGCACCGGCGGATAGCCGACCTGCGCGTCGTCGGCGACGTAGACCAGGTCGCACGAGGTCGCCAGCTCGCTGCCGCCGGCGAGGCAGTAGCCGTGCACCTGCGCGATGACGGGCTTGCGCAGGTCCCACACACGAAAGTGTCCCTCGACGACGTGGCGGGGCCAGTTGCCGTCGCCGCCCGCGGTGTGCCAAGGCTGCGCGGTGCGGTTGTCCGAGCCCAGGTCGTAGCCCGCGGAGAAGCACTTGCCGGCGCCGCGGATGATCGTCACGCGCACGGTCTCGTCCGCGTCCGCGGCGTCGAGCGCGGCATACAGCTCGGCGCGCAGCGCGTTCGACAGCGCATTGCGCTTCTCGGGCCGGTTCAGGGTCAGCCGCCGCACGCCGGGCAGCGGCTCGTCGACGAGCAGGAACTTGGCTGCGTCCATGCGCGCAGCATATCAGCCTGCGCGGAGAGGCAGCGCGGGTCAGCCCTTCGAGGCGGCGTTCCTGAGCACGCCGAGATAGCCGGTCGTAACGCAGGCGTGGTCGAGCACGCCGCGCTCGCGCAGCATCCGGTGGAACCGCGGTAGCTTGTAATGCGGCACCGTCATGATCAGGTGGTGCTCCAGGTGGTAGTTCACGCGGTTCGGCGCGATGAGCAGGCGCTCCCAGCCACGGGCGACCGTGGTGCGCGTGTTGTTGAGCGCGTCGTTCGCGTTGGGCGTGAGTGCGTGCTCGGCGATGGAGCGGATTCGAGTCACGAGCCGATACGTCGTGAGCCACGCGAGCGGCCACAAGAGATACAGGAAGGGATGACCCGCCAGGCAGAGGATGCCGAACAGCACCGCGTTCGTGAGCACCACGGGGGCGAGCTTGCGCCAGCCCACGTCGGGGCGCTCGCCGCGGTGCATGCCGAGGTCGCGCTGCGAGCGGCCGCCGCCCCAGCCGACGTCGCGCAGGAACACCGCCTTCGCCTGCTTCAGGCCGGTCTGGCCCGTGAGGTCGCGGATCACCTTGCGCCGGAAAGACGCGCGCGTGATCGGGAAGGGCGTGATCAGGCCGAGGTCCGGGTCCTCGGCGCTGCCCGTCTTCGCGTGGTGCACCAGGTGGTAGCGGCGGTACGGCTCGACCTCGGACCACACGGGATACGCGGCGAACCAGTTGCCCACGAAGTCGTTGAGCCCACGCGTGCCGAAGAGCGAGCGGTGCGCCGCCTCGTGCATCAGGATCGCGAAGCCGAGCTGGCGCGCGCCGATCACGAACAGCGCGACCAGGCCCGCGGGCAGCTTCCAGAGGCCGGGCGCGAAGGCGACGAGTGCGAACGAAGCGAAAACGAGCGCCCAATTCAGGCCGAGCGACACGAATCCGTGTAGGTCGTCGACCTCGAGCAGCTCGCGGCGCTCCTCGACGGACAGCGCGTCGCGCCAGTTCCAGGCTTCCCAGCTCTCCGGGCTCGTGCTCATCTCGGGCTCCCCAGCGCCGCGGCGCGCGCCTCGCCGGACAGGCCCGCCAGGTTGGCGGGCGCCGCGCGGTGCGGGGCGTCGTGGCTGCGCATGAATTCGCGCCAGCAGGCGCGGCCGGCGCGGTCGTACTCGCGCATGGCGGCGACGAGCGCGCGGCGCTCGTGCTCGGGCGCGATGGCCTCGGGCAGGCACGGGTCCAGCGCGATCTGCCGGATCGCGCGCCCGCCGACCAGGAACGTCTCGACCATCGCCGCAGCGGGCGCCAGGCGCGCGAGGCGTGCGGCGCTCTTCTCCAGCGCCTCGCGCATCTGCTTCTGCGCCGCGACCAGCGCGGTCGCGTCCCACAGCGCGCGGGCGCGGGCTTCGGTCGCTTCGTCGAGCTCGGACAGGCGCAACACCGGAACGTGTCGGTCGAGGCCCAGCTCGAGGAGGGCGGCGCGCGTCTCGGCGACGCCGCCGCGCAGGTTGTCGGGCCGCACCCAGAGCCCGGGCGCGAGCCGTGCGAAGCCCAGGAAGGCGAGGGCGCGCGCGTCGCCGCGGCGCTGCGAGCGGTCGCCCGCCGCGGCCTGTGTGAGCGCGCCGAGCCACGCGCCGTCCCAGCGCACGGCGCGCAGGTCCGCGGTCGTCCAGCCGCCGACGCGGCGCGAGATGGGCTGCGCGCCGGCCGCCAGGCGGTAGCGGCCCGGGCCGTCGCGTTCGACGAGCCCGCGCGCGACCAGCCGGGCGAGCGCGACGCGCATGCCGTTCTCGGCCAGGCCGAAGAGCGCGCCCGCCTCCACCAGCGCGCGGACGGGGAGGGACCGTCCATGCAGGGTCTGGAGCAGGTCGAGGATCGTGCTCTTCGGGCTCGGCGTCACGGCGGAGATGTTACATCCATCGGCATTTCGTGTCAATTTGTGTAATGAAGGCAGCCCGCGGTAGGATCGCCTCCGTGAAGTTCGGGATCTTCTACGAGCTGTCGGTGCCGCGGCCGTTCGCCGGCGGCGCCGAGCGCTCCGTCTACGAGAATGCGCTCGAGCAGGTGCGCGTCGCGGACGAGGTCGGCTTCGACTTCGTGTGGGCGGTGGAGCACCACTTCCTGGAGGAGTATTCGCACTGCTCGGCGCCCGAGCTCTTCCTCACCGCGTGCGCGATGCAGACCAAGCGCATCCGCGTGGGCCACGGCGCCGTCGTGTGCGTGCCCGCCATGAACCACCCGATCCGCATCGCCGAGCGCGCCGCGGTGCTCGACATCCTGTCGGGCGGGCGGCTCGAGCTGGGCACGGCACGCTCGTCCACGTGGAGCGAGCTCGCCGGCTTCCAGATCGACCCCGACACCACGAAGCAGACCTGGGACGAGACGATCCGCGCGCTGCCGCGCATGTGGACCGAGGAGCGCTTCTCGTGGTCGGGCACGTCGTTCTCGGTGCCCGAGCGCGCGATCCTGCCGAAGCCGGTCCAGCAACCGCACCCCCCGCTCTGGGTCACCGTGACGACGCCGGGCACGGAGCTCGACGCCGCGGAGCGCGGCATCGGCTGCCTCGGTGTCGCTGCGGCGAGCTTCAAGGAGCAGGAGCGCCGCACCGCCGAGTACCACCGGCGGATACGGTCGTGCTCGCCGATCGGCGCCGTGAACGAGCAGGTCGCGACCCTGAACTTCCTGTACTGCCACGAAGACGGGGCCGAGGCCGCGCGCAGCGGCCTCGCCATGCTCGGCGCGTTCGGGCAGTCGAACGCGCACCTCCTGTTCACGCGCGAGGCGTATCCGACGCGCGCGTACGGCTCGCTCGCGAACCTGGCGCCCGCGCCTGCGCGGCGCGAGGGCAGCCCCGGCGACCCGAGCGGTATCCCCGAGGGCATGGCGATCGGCGATCCCGACCGGATCATCCGCGCGATCAAGGAGTGGGAGTCGATCGGCGTCGACGGCGTGAACTTCCTGCTGAACGCGCTCGAGCAGATTCCACAGCGGCAGGTGCTGGCGAGCCTGCGGCTCTTCGCCCGCGACGTCATGCCCGCCTTCCGCAAGGGCGGCCGCTAGTGCTGGCGGGCAGCGCCGACGTGGGCGCGCTCGCGCGCCGCGCGCCGAAGCTCGCGAGCTTCGACGGCGAGGCGCTTACACTTCCTGGTGTAGAGATCCTGCAGGTGACGTACGAGCTCGGCGGCGTGGCGCCCGAGGCGCCGTTCCCGCCCGCGCTGCACCCGACCCTGCCGGTGCTGGCGGTGCTCGCGGTGTGGCGCGCCGCCGCGGGCCCGCTCGGGCCGTTCGCGCTCGCACAGTGGAAGCTCTCATGCCGCAGCGGCGCGCGCCCGCGCCAGCTGCTGGTGGGGAGCTTCGCCGACGGCGAGCCGGCGCGCGCTGCGCTGAACGAGCGCTTCGCGTTCGCGGCGGCGCCCGCGCGCGTGCGGCTCGAGCGCGGCTACGACCGCGTGGCGGCGGGCGTGGAGCTCGGCGGCCGGGCGGTGCTCGACGTGACGGGCCGCGGCCCGCTGCCGCTCGCGACCGGCGACCTGCAGTTCTTCTCGAGCGTGCACGCGGCCGACACGCCGACGGGCCTGCGGCTGGTGCAGATCGACGCCGAGTACGCGGTGGCGCGCGCGGAGCGCGCTGCGCCCGAGGTCGCGTGCTTCGACGCCGCGGCGTTCGGCCTGCCCGGCGCGCGGCTCGCGTATCCGGTCGCGGCGTTCGTCGCGGTCGCCGACGTGACGCTCCCGCGCGTGCGCTTCGTCTCGCGCGCCGACGTGCCCGCATTCGCGGGTACCGAGCGCGTCAGCTAGCGGCGCCGCGCAGCCACGCGCTCGCCTTGCGCGCCATGCGCAAGAGGCTCTCGTCGTCGAGCACCTCGAGCGCGCGCGCGCACGGAAACCAGCGCAGGTCGTGCGACTCGCCCGAGACCTCGAGCGACTGACCCGGCGCTGCGACGAACAGGTAGCGCAGGTCGAAATGCAGGTGGGCGGGGTCGTCGCGCGTGGCGGGAATGCGGTGCACATCGACGTCGAACGGCGCGGGCTCCGCGCCGAGCACCGCGAGCGCGAAGTCGCGCATGCCCGACTCCTCGCGCGCCTCGCGCAGCGCCACTGCAGCCGGGTCGGGATCGCCGTCGGCGTGGCCGCCGAGCTGCAGCCACAGGCCGAGCTTGCGGTGGTGGGTCAAGAGGAACTGCGTGCGGTCCGACGACAAGATCCACGCCGAGCCGGTCACGTGTCCGTCGCGGCAGCTGCGCAGGAAGCAGTCGGGATTCGCGCGCACGAACTGGCGCACGTGGTCGACAGCGATGCGCTCGTCGGGATGTCGCGCGAGATACGCCTCGAGCTGCGCGAGGACTGGCTTGCGGTGCAATGGCTCCTCCGAGATGATGGCCGCGCGTCCACGCGGGCGCGGAGGAGGCGGGATGCGCGGCGACCCGGCGGTGATCGAGGCTCTGAACGGAATCCTGACGGCCGAGCTGACGGGCATCAACCAGTATTTCGTGCACGCGAAGATGTGCGAGAACTGGGGCTACCTGCGCTCGTACAAGCACAACTACGACGAGGCGATCGACGAGATGAAGCACGCCGACGCCGTGATCGAGCGCATCTTGTTCCTCGACGGCGTGCCGAACATGCAGCGCTACTCACCCGTCCGGGTCGGCGAGAACGTGCCCGAGCAGTTCGAGCTCGACCTCGCAATGGAGCTCGACGCGGTGAAGCGGTACAACGAAGCGATCGCGTTGTGCATCGCGAAGGGCGACGCGGGCACGCGCGAAATCCTCGAGCACATCCTGCGCGCCGAGGAGGACTCGGTCGAATGGCACGAGGCGCAGCTCGGCATCATCGGCACGATCGGCGCCGAGCGCTACCTGGCGGAGCAGCTCGAGGAGTAGCGTCTAGGTCGCGCGCGGCAGAAGCCGCAGCGCGCTCGCGACGGCCGCCGAGTACGCGGGGTGGGGACGGATCGCGTTCCGCGCCAGGCACGCCTCGGCGAGCTTGATGGCGTGCTCGTCGCCGTGCGCGACCGCGCGCTCGGCCAGGACTTCGAGCGACTCCCGGGGCGGCTCGATCTCGCGCGCGGGTGCGCTCTTGCCGAACGCGGCGTAGAGCGCGGCGCCCGTCTGCCAGGCGAAGCGCATGCCCGCGCGCTGGTGCGCCGGCGACAGGAACGGCAGCAGGTGGCCGAGCGCAGTGACCGAAGTGACTCCGTGCACGAACACGATGCACGTGAGCACGTCGTGCGCGTTCGCGACGTACACGCGCGCGAAGACCTCGGTCAGCTCGGCGAGCTGCGCGGCCGGATCGGGGCCGAGCGCGAGCAAGTCGATCGCGGGCGCGAACTCCGGGAACTGGTCGAGGCCCTCGAGCGCCGAGACGATCGAGCCCTTGAAGACGCGCCGCTCGGGCGGAGCGACCGGCACGTGGGCGAGCGCCTCGGCCGCGGGATACGCCTTCGCCGCGGGTGCGGTCGAAGTCGGCAGCACCTGCCACGCGAACGCCCACGAGGCGAGCGCGTCGGCGAGCTCGCGCACGCGCTCGGGCGATTCACCGTGCGCGAGCGCGCGCGCCGCGTGGCCGACCCGGATCACGCCGTGCGCGGCGGAGGCGCACAGCGCGGGCGCGAGGCGGCCGACCCAGCGGTCGAGCACCGCGCGCCACGGCTCGTTCGCCAGCTCCTCGCGGAAGAAGTCGCTCCAGTCGCCGGCGCGCTCGGTCCGCGCGAGCGCACTGCGCCAGCTCGCCTGCGTGATCCGCTCGCGGCGCTCGGGCATCGGCAGCAGCTGCGCGCGGTAGCGCGCCAGCCACGCGGGCGCGGCGTCGGCGCGGCCCAGCGCGCACAGCGCCTCGACGGCCATCGGCGCGTGGTTCGTGTTGCCGTTCGCGAGGTCCGGGCCGTAGGCCGCGAGGTCGCGCAAGGTCTCGTCGAGCGAATCGTAGTCGGGCTTCACGCGGGCTCCGAAGCCAGCGCGTCGAGGCCGCGGCGCAGCGCGGCCACGAGCTCGTCGACCTCGTCGTCCGTGAACACGAGCGGCGGCGACATCGCGACGGCGCCCCCCACCGCGCGCGTGAGCACGCCGTCCGTGACGAGCCGCGCCTGCAGGCGCTTCGCCTCGTCGGCCGACCGTGGCTCGACGGCGGCGATCATGCCGACGCCGCGCACGTCGCGCACCGCGGGGTGCCCGGCGCACGCCTCGCGAAGACGCCGCTGCAGCCGCGCGCCCGTCTGCGACGCGCGCTCGACCAGCTTCTCGCGTTCGAAGATCGCCAGGTTCGCCAGGCCCGCAGCGGCGGCGACCGGGTGACCCGAATACGTGTAGCCGTGGTTCAGGGCGCCGAGCTCGCCCGCGCCGCTCTCGAGCACGTCGACGACGACGCGCGAGACGAGGCACGCGGAAAGAGGCGCGTAGCCGCTCGTGAGACCCTTCGCGACGGTGACGAGATCCGGCTCGATGCCGAAGCGCTGCGAGCCGAACCACGTGCCCAGCCGGCCGAAACCGCAGATGACTTCGTCCGCGACCAACAACACGTCATGGTGTCGGAGCACCGGCTGGATCGCTGTGAAGTAGCTCTCAGGCGGCACGAGCACGCCGCCCGCGCCCATCACGGGCTCGGCGAAGAACGCGGCCACCGTGTCGGCGCCCTCGCGCGAGATCGCCAGGTCGAGCTCGCGCGCGAGCCGCTCGCCGTACGCGCGCTCGCTCTCGCCCGGCGCCGCCTCGGCCGGCCAGTGCGCGGGCGACACGTGCAGGAAGCCGGGCAGCGGCAGCCCGAAGCCGGCGTGCACGTAGGGCAGTCCGGTGAGCGACGCCGCGGCGACGGTCGAGCCGTGGTAGCCGCGCCGGCGCGCGAGCAGCTTCCGCTTCGCCGGCTTGCCGCGCAGATGTTGGTACTGCCAGATCAGCTTCAGCTGCGTATCGTTCGCCTCCGAGCCCGAGCTCGCGAAGAACGCGCGCGCCATCGGCACGGGCGCGAGCTCGAGGAGCTTGGCTGCGAGCCGCGCCGCGGGCTCGTTCACCGCGCCCGCGAAGCCGTGGTAGTAGCCGAGCCGCCCGG
>Ga0335076_10001396_pt1 | contig 23364 bp, 25 predicted proteins | sample Lox_Sample_25_FD_206717 | JGI IMG/M metagenome (GOLD analysis project Ga0335076, IMG submission 206717) | Soil microbial communities from Loxahatchee National Wildlife Refuge, Florida, United States - Lox_Sample_2.5 | ecosystem: Environmental > Terrestrial > Soil > Wetlands | place: USA... | reverse complement strand
TCCTCGACCTACTCAAAATCCAGCCACCCTGGCCTCGCCAGGGAGAGGTACCGCTCGCGAACTGCGGAAAACGGGGCTAGTCGTCGTGATGGACCTCGAGGGCTTCACGCCCCTCTTTGATGACCAGGGGCACGACCGCGAGCGCTGCCAAGGGATCGGCCCACCACCAGCCGAAGGCCAGGTTCAGGACGAGGCCAACGAGCACGGTCGCAGACAGATACGCGCAGAAGAGGGACTCAGCTGCGTCTGCCAGGAGCATCTGGCTGCCCAGTCTGCTTCCCGTACGCCGCTTCAAGCGCGACAGCACCGGCATCACGACAAGAGCGGCGGCAGTAACAGCCACGCCAAGCACACTGCTCTCTGGCTTGCTGGCAACAATCAGCGTGTATGCCGCGTCGGCAATGATGTACGCCGCGAGCAGGAAGAAGGTCACGCCGATCACTCGAAGCGCCCGACCCTCGCTGCGCCCGGCGCGGCCGGTCTGCTCGGCGCGGAACGTCTGCAATACGACAAGCGCAGCCGCAAATTCGATGACCGAGTCGATGCCGAACGCGACCAACGCCACACTGCCCGCCGCCAGTCCAGCAGCCACAGCGACGATCGCCTCGACGGTGACCCACGCGAGCGTGCATATCTCCAGCGCCACGCCGCGACGTACGAGGCCGTCACGCCCCGCGCCGTGAGCGCTCAAAGCCATGCCGAGAGGCTGACAGAAACCTGGCGCTCACTCCGTGCCTAGCGCTGACCAAGGACATGCCCGGGGTGTAGACCAGGACGTTACGGGCGCGACGCGCCAGCCCATCCGCGACGATGCGCGAGCACCGCACACACAGCATCCGGGCCCGCGGCCGGATTCCGACGGAGGCACGCCATGACCAGCATCCACGACAGCCAAGACGCTGACGGAGTCCCTACATACGTGCAAGCCGGCGATCCCGCCGGCAAGTACACCGACTACTTCCCGGCCTGGCTGGGGAATTTGGCGGACGACGTCACCATCGAGGGCTCGCTACTCGAAGGTGCCGCCCTCGGCCCGGATGCCGTTCGGACCATCGTGGGCGCGATCCGCACGCTGTATGAGCACCAGGCGTTCAACTTCGCCGGCGCCTACGGCGACAACGGTTGGCTTGAGGACTACACCGCCCGCGTCCGCGGCGAGCCGATTGGCTGTGCCGTCCTGGTCACGAGCAACGCCGCTGGGCAGACCCAGCACGTAGCCGCGAACTACCGGCCGCGCAGCTCGCTGCTTCTCTTGTCCCGTTTGGTGGGCGAGAAGCTCGCCGGCACTCCCTATGCCAAGTACTTCCTGGCCGGCGAGTCTTGAGACGACGCCGCGGGCCATGCTCGCACGACCGGTGATGTCGCCAGCGCCGGCGTGACCGCGCTGTAGGGTTGTGCGCGTGTCCGACGGGTTCTTCGAGCAACCCGCGCCCGTGGAGGATCCGGGCCCACCGCCGCCGTCGCCGCCGTGGGCAGGCCCGCCGCGCGGGATGCTGCCCGGAGTCGCCGCCCTCGAGCTAGTGCTCGCCAGCAACGAGCGCGCCGCGGTGTACATCGGACGATGCTCGGTCTACCCGACGGGGTTCGAGCTGGAGGTTCGCGCGCTCGTGAGTGCTGGGGCTGATGAGCTCGAGCCGTCGCTCAACGGCATCTATCACCGTCCGGGACGGCGCTCCAGCTATGAGGAGATGCTTCGGTTCGGGATCGCGTTCTCCGATGGGCGCAAGGCAACCAACGTCGGCGGACCGGGACACGGGCCGGGTGAGCCAGCCGATCCGGTGCTACGGGGAATGGGCGGCGGCGGAGGCGGCGGGCGTTGGCGCCAGGACTTCTGGGTATGGCCCCTGCCGCCCCCAGGGCCGGTTGGCTTCGTGTGCGAGTGGCCGGCGGCCGGGATTCCGCTCAGCCGACACGACGTCGACGCTCAACTGTTCCTCGACGCCGCAACGCGAGCCCGCGGGCTCTTTCCCGACGAGCCCACCTCTCATCGCGGCAGAACATGGTCCTCATTCGGCGCCGCCTCGCTGGGCGGTCGCTTGGACAGCCGCGGCGAATAACCCCCCGGAGCAACCGTCCTCATTGGTCGCCCGCGCCGGCACCTCAGTCGGACTCCCGCTCGTCGGGCGCTGGGCGAGGTGGACTCGCTCGAAGGCCTTGTGCTGTGGGAGGATCGGCGTCTGTGGTGGACGAGCTCGAGATCGCGCTTGCCGACGGCGGTGCCTTGAAGGCCGGTCGTCGCGCGGCCCGGGTCTGCAGGGCCGCGTTGGCGCGGGACGGCCGGGCGTGCGGGTCGCCGCCGTCAACTACGCCGACGGCTGGTGTTCCTCCCGATGCTACGGGTACTCCGCGGAGGCGGCCAGTGACGCCTGGTAGCGCGTGTTCGAGTTCTTCGACCCACGACTGCAGCCAGCCCAATCGTCCGCCGGCCGGGGTTTGACCAATTGAACGAGCCGGTTCCTCGTTAGCGGCGGGCGAGCCGTGACGTGCTGTACGGCGCGACCCGCAGGCTTATTCGGCGGGGTTTGCCGGCGGGCTAGCGCTCGAGGCCGAAAACTGCTCGAGCAGCGGAAGCGGTCTGGGCTGTATGGCCGCTCGCACCTCGGCTGGGAGGCTGAGATCGCCGCCGGTGTGCATGACGCTGAACTCGCGCTCGGAACGCCCGCGGCCGACGAAGGACCGGGTCCACCTGAGCACGGTACCCAGCCGGTTGCCGAACCCGCTTAGGAACGCGAGATGGACGAGGGCCCAGACGACCCAGCCGGGGAAGCCGCTGAGCCGTAGCCCTTTGAACTCGACGACGGATCGAAAGCGTCCGATCGTGGCGGCGCTCCCGAGGTCGCGGTACTTGAACGGGACCGCCGGCTTGTCCTTGAGCCGTCGGACGATCGTGTTGGCAGCGTGAAGGCCGCCCTGCATCGCGACCTCGGCCACGCCCGGGAGCTCGTCAAGGGCCATCATATCGCCCACCACGAACACCTCGGGATGTCCGGGGAGCGTGAGGTCGCGCTCGACCATGATGCGGCCGGCCCCGTCCACGGGCGCGCCAGACGCCGCCGCCAACTCCTTGGCCAGCGGCGATGCCTCAACTCCGGCCGCCCATACTGTGGTGTTGGTGGCCAGACGACTCGAGTTGCCCTCAGCGTCGGCGACGTCGACGCCGGTGGCGTCGACGCTCAGCACCCGGGCGCCCATCCGGAGCTCCACGCCGAGATGCTCGAGTGCTTTGGTGGCCTTGCCCGCCAGCTCGTGACCGAAGTTGGCCAGCGGCTCGTGTCCACCGTCGAGCAGGATCACTCGCACCGCGGATGGGTCGAAGGACCGGAACTCGCCCCGAAGGCTGCGTGTCGCCAGCTCCCGAACCTGGCCGGCGAGCTCCACGCCAGTCGGCCCGGCACCCACGATCGCGATGGTCAGCCAGCGCTCACGTTCGGCCGGATCGCGGATCATCTCCGCGATCTCGAATGCTCCGAAGATCCGGCGCCGCAACTCCAACGCGTCGTCGATCGTCTTCATGCCAGGCGCGTACAACGCGTACTCGGGGTGACCGAAGTACGACTGCTCGACACCGGCCGCCACGATCAGGCTCTCGTATGGCACCTCGAACTTCGCGAGTCCAAGGACGCTTGCGTGCACGACACGCCGCTCCAGATCGAAGCCCGTGACCTCCGCAAGGTCCACCCGCACGTTCTTGCGTTTGCGTACGACGTGCCGGATCGGCGGCGCGATCTGACCGGCAGGAAGGAGGCCCGTCGCGACCTGATACAGCAGAGGCTGAAACAAGTGGTGATTGCGCCGGTCGATCAGCGTGACATCGACCGGCTTGCGTCCGAGCCACCTGGCGGCGGGCAGGCCACCGAACCCTCCGCCAACGATCACGACCCGATGACGCGAATCACCGTTTGGGTTCACCGCGCACAATGAAATGTTCGCCTCAACGGTGCGCATCACCCAGATCGGGTGAACCCGTCGATCGCGTGTCCCCGTCCCCGATGCCGATCTTTATCCGGGCGTCCCTTCGCGCTCCTTTCTTCGGGCGAGGCTCTGCAGTTGCCGTTCGTGCACGGCACGCAGCCAGTCGTATGTGGCCGATGGGCCGATCCGCGGGTCGCTGACAACTTGGGCGTCACGCAGGGCGCGCAGGTACACCCGATCCTGTTAGATCCGTGCGTGTATCTGATCAGCTCCGCCGACGGACCCGTGGCCGGGGATGGCGACATCGACGTCGTCCGCCGCGCCCTCGATCAGCCGCAGCACGGCGAGGTAGTCCTCGACCGGGTCAGCGGTGTCGTTCAAGTCGAGCAGCGGAATCAGGACGTCAGAAAGTGTGTCGCCGGCGATGAGAACGCCGCGTTCCTCGATCAACAGGGCCGCGTGGCCCGGGGCATGCGCTTGATGCTCGATGATCCGGACTCGAGGTCCATCCCAAGGGATCAGCGTGGTTTCGGCGGGCAGGCCGGTGATGAGCCCGAGCAGGTCCAGCGGTACCTGCTCGACGATGTCCGGTGGTATCAGCCCGGCGATGCGGGCCTTCCGCGCGCGCGTCAGACAGCCGATCTCGGACAGTGGCTGCGCAGCGCGCGGTACCGTAACGGGGCGCCGCGCCGAGGCTGGCGTGCCAGAGCAGCTGGTCCCAGTGAGGATGTGTCGAGAAGCCTGCCACAACGGTCTGGCCCCAATCGGACAGATCGTTCGCGAGACAGGCCATTTCGTCGCCGCGCACCCCGGGGTCGATGAGCAACACGCCAGCCCGGCCACGCACGACAACGGTGTTGCTCTGGCAGAACTCGCTCTGGTGGATCAGCACACCTTCGGCGACCTGCCTCAGCATGGGGCCCCTTCCGCTTGCGGTTTGTAGCCGCTCGGCGAGACCGTAGTGCGTTCTCTCGAGTCGCGCTTCATCTGCTGGGCCCATGCCTGGCGTCGCGGAATGCGTCGCGGAGCGTCTGAGCGAGCAGTTGAGGCTCCGCCACGGCTGGAAAGTGGCCGCCGACTGGGTGCTCGGCCCAGCTTGTGAGCGTGTAGTAGCGCTGGCCGAGCTCGCGCGGAGGCTTCGGGAAGGGGATGCGCTCGCCGCCGTAGACACTGACTGCGGTCGGAACCGGTGACGGGTCGTCGAGTGGGAGCGCCGCGCCGGGGTTGTGACTGTAGGCCCAGTACGGGAGCAGCGAGGTGCCAATCGTGCCGGTCGCCCAGTAAAGCGTGAGCGTGGAGAGCAGCAGGTCGCGGTCAAACGCTGGGCTGCCGTCCGGGCGGGTGCTGCTCCAGGCGACGATCTTTTCGGCGATCCAGGCGGCCAGGCCGGCGGGACTGTCAGAGAGGGCGTTGGCGAGCGTGTTGGGCTTGGTGGCGTGCACGTGGGCGTAGCCTCCTTCTTCGGAGGTCCAGGCGGCGACGCCGACGGCGTAGGCTTCCTCGGCGGGGGTTCGCGGGGCGGGCGCGGGCGCGATCCCGGGCGTGGCCAAGTGGATGGCGCGGACCGTCTCGGGGTGGTCTCGGGCGAGCCATGCTGTGACGCCGGCGCCCAGATCGCTGCCGTGCGCGACGTACCGTTCGTGTCCAAGGCCGAAGGTCATGAGCGCGTCCCACAGCGCCGCGACTTGGCGTCCGGTCCGTCCGGCGCGGGGTGGCGGCCCGCTGAATCCGAAGCCGGGCAGTGATGGAGCGATCACCGTGAACGCGTCGGACGGGCTCCCGCCGTGCGCGCCCGGGTCACACAGCAGCGGCAGCAGCTCGAGGTACTCGAGAAATGAGCCAGGCCAGCCATGGGTGAGCAGCAGCGGCAGCGAGTCCGGCCCCCGGCCTTCGGCCACCACGACGTGCACGGTCTGCGGGCCGACTTCGGCACGCAGTTGACGCAATCCATCGAGCCGTAGCTGAAGCGCTGCTGCATCGAAAGCGCGCCAATCGTCGAGCAGGCCGCGCAGCCAATGAGTCGGTACTCCTTGCTCCCAACGGGACCCGAGGTCGGCGGGTAGTCGGGTGCGGGCGAGTCGCGCGGTCAGATCCGCCATCGGTTGGGCCGGCAACACGAACCGCTGCTCGGTTACTCGCACCGCGATGTCGCTGCGCATATTGCGCATCCTCGCAGGGTTTCTTCCTTGGTTTTGACTGGGAGGCCGCGCCGTGTGTTCACCCACGACGCGACCTCCAGGCGCATAGCTCAGACCAGAGCCGTCACCTGCAGGTGTGCCTCCAGGAAGCGGGTGACCTCGTCGAGCGCGGCGTCGCCCTCGTCGAGAATGGCCGCGAACGCCTGGAAGACATGGGGACACCGGGCGTCACTTCTAGCCCCACGGGCACATCGGCGGCAGCCGCGCGCGCCGCTGGTCGCACCGAATCATCGAGCAGGATCTCGTAGGACCCCGCCTGAATGAGGAGCGGTGGCAGACCCGTGAGGTCGGCGAAGATCGGGCTGATCGCCGGATCTCCTGGGTCGGCCTCACCGAGATAGTCGGCGACGCGGACCCTTACCTTCTCGGGGACGAAGGCAGGATCGATTCCGACCTTACTCGTCATGCTCTCCCCGCTCAGCGTGAGGTCCGTCCACGGCGAGAACAGCACGGCGGCTGCCGGCTGAGGGAGGCCCTCCTCGGCGAGCGACGCGAGCGTCGAGACGACGAGGCCTCCGCCTGCGGACTCACCCACGATCGCGACGTCGTGCGGACTGACGCCGCCGTCAAGCAGGGCACGATGGGCGGCGCGGGCGTCCTGCAGTGCCGCCGGATATGGATGCTCGGGAGCGAGGCGATAGTCGACCGACACGACCTTGGCACCCGTACGGCGCGCGACGTCGCTCGACAACGCAGCGCCAGCGCGTGGTGATCCCATCGTACACCACCCGCCGTGGAACCAAAGCAACACGGCATCCGAGCGCGTGTCGGTGGTGATGATCTCCAACCCCGGCACGCCGCCAAGGGTCCCGCTGGTTGTGGTGACATCGTCCGGCAGTGGCCGTGTGGTCATCATCCGCTCGAACACGGCACGCTGCTCGATGCCGTCACCACTCAGATCGAGCGGGGAGTCGGCCAGCATCTTGTTGACTATGTCTCGCTGCTGCTGACTCATCACTGCTCCTTACTTGTGCGTGCACCACACCAGGCGTGGCGGGGTCGTTTGTTTCAGGATCGTTTCGTGGGGCTATGGTCGCGATTGTCCAGTCGCGGTGGAGCGCGTAGGCTCGAAGGGTGAACACGCCGGCGACCGAGATCCACCAGGCGAGGGATGCGTTGATGCTTGTCCGGATCAGGAGCGCGTAGAGGGCGGTTCCGGCGATCGCCGCGACCGCGTAGAACCGCCCGGTGAACACGGCAGGCGACTGACCGGTGAGGACGTCTCGGATGATGCCTCCGGTGATGCCGGTGATCGTCCCGATGATCACCGCGATGCCGACCGGGGCCCTGGCCTTCAGCGCGATGTGGCAGCCGAGGACCGAGAACCCGGCTAGGCCGAGCGCGTCGGCCATCAGGACCGTCCATTGCGAGTCGACGTCGGGCCCCAGGCGAAGCGCGATTGGGATCGTGACCAACGCAGTTCCCGCGGCGAGCGCGATCGGCCACCAGTGCCGCAGCCATGAGACCGGCTCTGATAGGAGAAGGTCGCCCAGCGTTCCACCGCCGATCGCGGCGATGACGCCGAGGACTACCACCCCGAAGACGTCCATCCGCCGGCGGGTCGCGGCCATCGCGCCCGAGACGGCAAACCCGATCGTGCCGATGGCCTCGAGGACGGTCACAGGCGATCCCGTAGCCGGCAGGACGACCATGGGACGCGTCAGGTCGACGCCGTCGGCTCAACTGGGCTGATCGACATCCTCGGTGCAGCGTTCACCGCGCTAGGGCGGCCGCCGACGCCGCCGGTGACATTGGCTCGACTACCGTCGTCACCAGCCCGGTGTGGACGTCGTAAACGTGGCCGGACACCGTGATGCGCGGTGATATGCGCGGATCTGACAGAAGGCGCTCGACGTCGGCGCGGACCGTTGCTGATGGATCGAGCACCGGAAGATCGGCGAGCGTCTGCTCGTCGTAGCCGGTGCGCTCGGAAAATCCGTGGCGGAGTTCGTCGTCCGCGAGCAGGCCGCTGCCGCAGTCGGTGTGGTGGATGATGGCGGCTTCGAAGTAGGGGCCGTCAGGCGCCTTGGTCTCGACCAGATAACCGATGTAGGCGACGTCCTGGATCACGGCGGCTGTCACGCGCCCGCCAACTGTGCGGGCGACGATAGCCTCAGCGAACTCGAGGCCAAGGAAGGTCGCGGGATCGACTCTGGGGTCGATGCACGTGATCACGTACAGCCCCTTGTGAGGAAGAAACGGCAGCCGCGGCGTGTTGTGCCACGCGTCGCTCGCGGCAAAAGCGGCGTTGCGGGGGAGCAGGGAATCGATTTTGGACATGTGAGGGCTCCATCTGGTTGGGGCGGCCGGTCGGTGGCAGTCAGGATGAGTCCTCGCGATGTGAGCGTGCCTCACATGTTCGATGCGGTTTTTTGCCCGAGCGGGCAGCATGACCAGCAAGGTCGGGATCGATCCAGCCTTTGTCCCGGACATGCAAGGTTCCAGATCGCCGACTCTGGGGAGCCCGTCGGTAGACCGGCTCCGAGCCTGAGCCGGGGTCCGTTCGCACAGTGACGACCTCGGGGATCAGCGGGAAGCCGGCCGCAACCGCGGCGGCGCTGGGGGTCGTCGGTGGCCGCGTCGCCCAAAGGAGCTTGATGTGGATGAGCTCTCCAAGCGGCTCGGCGCTGATCGCCACGGACCGGAGCCAGTGGTCGAGCGCGGGCGGCTCCGGATCCCGGACCCACGCAAGGTAGTCACCCGCGGTGACCCCGTTCAACCTGATGGTGAGTGATTGAAAATGCTCTGTCGCAGGCGGTGCGGCGGCTACGGGTCGGGTTGATCTCGACATGGGGGCTCCTTCGGTGAGTCGCGCCAGCCGGGAAGTGATTCGGTCGGCGGCCCGGATGGGCCCGGCACACGGCGGATCTCCAGTAGCTGAAGGCCGAGCGACTCGAGTTGGTGGATCACCCCGTACAGGGCGCACTGGTCGGGGAGCGAGCCGCCGAGCACCGTGTCCTGTCCGCGTCGACGGGCGACCAGTGTCGGGAACGCCTCCATGATCGTCGGGCCGAGCGGCCCACGGACGTGGATCTCGTACCGCGGCGGCTCGTGATCGCCGGTCGCTCTCTGTTTGGATGGCATGCGTTTAGAGTCGGTGTCGGGCGGGTGAGCGCGCATCGCATCGTTCGGGTGAACCGCAGGGTCTGGTTCAGCCCTCGCCCGGGTGCAACCATGTGCGTCGTGGTCGACGCGGGAGCAGTCGTCGAATCCGCCGCTTCCGACGTAAGGACGTGGTTGGTTCCGAGGCCTGGCCTGTTCGAGCTGCTCAACGCCGGGGAGCGTGTGGTGCACGTATCGGCGCCGGCGGGGAGCGGGAACACGTTCCTGTTGCGCTCGTGGATCGCGTCGGAGGGTCTCAGCGAGCGGGCGGCGTGGGTGTCGGTCGGGCGGGGGGAGCGCGACGCGCAGGCGTTCTGGCTATCGGTTTTGGATTCGCTGCGGGGGACCCGGGTCGGGTCCGAGCGGGTGCGGGAGCTGACCCCTGGGCCTGACTTTGACGGCGTGAGCGTCGTCAGACGGCTGCTCGAGGATCTGGGCTCGCTGGATGAGCCGCTGTGGCTGGTGATCGACGACTTGCACGGGCTCGACGCTGACGAGGGGATGCGCGAGGTTGAGCTGTTGCTCGGGTCCGCGCCGCCGCAGCTGCGATTCGTGCTGTTGACCCGTCGTGATTTGCGGCTGGGGCTGCATCGCTTGCGTGTGGAAGGCGAGCTGACTGAGATCCGGCGTCAGGACCTGCGCTTCACACTGGACGAGTCGCGCGGACTGTTGGAGGCCGTCGGTTTGCGGCTGTCAGACGCCGCTCTCGACTCACTCGTGGCGACGACCAAAGGGTGGGCGGCGGGTGTACGCCTCGCGGCGCTGTCGCTGGGCAGGGTTCCGAACCCCGAGCGTTTGGCGGCGAGTTTTTCGGGTCGCCAGCGCGCGGTGGCTGAATATCTGCTGGCTGAGGTAATCGAGCGCCAACCGCAAGACGTCCCCCGGTTGCTGTTGCGGACTTCGATCCTCGAGCGGGTCAGCGGACCGTTGGCCGACCGGCTGACGGGAGACTCGGGGTCTGAGCGGATCCTGTGGGCGCTGGAGGGATGCGGGGGCGTTTGTGGTGTCGCTGGACGCCGAGCGATCGTGGTTTCGCTACCACCACTTGTTCGCGGACCTGCTGACGCTGGAGCTGCGCCGGACCGCCTCGCACGAGTTGCCGGGCCTGCACACCGTCGCCGCGGAGTGGTTGGCCGAGCACGGGCGTCCGGCCGGGGCGGTTCGCCATGCTCAGGCGGCCGAGAACTGGGGCCTCGGGGCCCGGCTGCTGGCGGACAACTGGCGCTGCATGTACCTCGACGGGTGGAACGCCACCGGCCGCGAGCTCCTGTCCGGGTTTCCCGCCGAAAGGATCGCAACGAATCCGGAGCTGGCGGCGCTCGCCGCGGCCGACAAGCGGGTGGCGGGGTCACTATACGAGGCGGATCGGTATCTGGCGCTGGCGGAGCGCCTCTCGGCCTCGGTGCCCCAAGAGCGCCGGGAGCGCTTCCAGGTCTTGCTCGTGCTCGTTATCCGGTGCCTGTGGCTGGTGCAGGAGCCCCAGCCACGTCCGCGGGTTCAGGATTCTGCTCCGACTCAAGTTCGAACCAGACCGAAAAACGATCGTCGTTGCTGGTCCCCCACCGAGTCGCGACGTGATCGACTATGACTAGTCCTCGCCCGCCGATCGCGTTGTCATCCCGGGTAAGTGTGCCCGGTTCGAAGCCATGGCCTGAGTCGCTAACCTCGATGCGGACTCGTCCCTCGTCGGTACCGATCCGTAGTCCGATCGCGGCACCCTTTTGGTGCACTGGGTGCACGACGGCGTTGGTCACGAGCTCCGACGTGATTAACACAGCGATCTCCGACTCGGACTGGGAGACTCGTCCAGCGATCGCCTCGCGAACCTCCGCGCGCGCCTGCCGGGGAGCTTGGTCGTTCACTGCCAGCTCGAGCGTCACTCGCTCTGGATACTCGAGGTCACACTGCTCGTTGCGTGGATGCTCGGTGCGTTCTCCCAGCGGCTCGACACCAGACAGACGGAACACTGCACGCACCTCCTCAGGCGGAGGTACCGTCTCAAGAGCTACCCTTCGCTCGTGCGCGCGGCGCTCGATTTCGATTAGCGCCCGGAGCCCAGCCGAATCAACAAATGTGACATCCGATAGGTCGAGGACTAACCGGGCGTGGGTGCTGTGACATGTCCGCTCGTATGCTTCAGCGAGTCGTTCAGCAGTCACGTGATCAAGCTCCCCAGCGAGTTTGATCACCGCGCAAGTGCCGGTGAGAGAGGTGTCAAGGCGAAAGGGCGGAGCATTCGCACCGAACCGGAAACCGCCGACTCGTGGCGCGGCGATCCGTGAGCGCGTCCGTCCTTTTCCCGTGGAGCCTTCGAGACGCAGGGCGAGCGCCGCGGTGTCGTCGCTCTGCGGCCCAAGCTGGAACCGGTCAAGCGCAGACTCAAGCTCGGCGAGTAGCGCGTCAGGGGCCTCGTCCGCATGCTCGACGAGCAGCTCGGTAAGTCGCGGCTCGCCGAAGCGCTCCGACTTGCCCCTCGTATCGGTGACGCCGTCCGTGTACAGCAACACTGTTTCGTCCGGGCCAACCCGGACGGTCCGTTCCGGCCAGCTCCCGCCTGACGCTACACCCAACAGCGGGCCTGCGCCACCGATCTCGCGTATCCGGCCGTCGCGGCGCACGACAATGGGGCCGGGATGACCTGCGGAGCTGACCAGCAGGTGGTCCGACTGGACGCTCATACACAAGGCGCTGCACAGTGACACCGCCGGCTGCTGTCGCAACGCATCATCGAGACGCGCGAGGATTGCGGCGGGGCCGCTCTCCGCTTGGCTGACGAACCGCGCTCCATGTCGCATAAGCCCGGCCATCGCCGCAGCGCGCACGCCCTTTCCGGCCACGTCGCCGATGATCACGATCCAGCCGTCGGGAGTCGCGAAGAAGTCATAGAAGTCGCCACCGACCTCGACCTCAGCGGCCCCCGCCGGTCGGTACAGGGTCGCGATCTCCCACCCGGCGACCGATGGCGCGGCATCGGGCAGCAGGCTTCGCTGTAGAGTCTCTGCGATTTCACGCTCGGCCCGCTCGGCTCGACGTCGCTCGCTCGTGACCGCCGCCAGCACGAGCGCCGTCACCCCTAGGACGGCCACGAACGTCTGTGCCAACAGCAGACGGTCGTCCGGGCCGCTCATCCCAAACGGTCCCTTCCCGTGTGCCGTGAACGCCACCGCCACCGTGCCGGTCAGCAGGCTCGCCGCGGCCGCCCCAGGCTGCCAGAAGCGAAGCGCAGCCCAGATCAAGAGGGGAAACAGCGAATACACGACGTTGGTCGGGTGCGAGAACACCAACACGCTGACCCCGGTCAGCACCACGATCAGAACCACTGCCTCAAATGGCTTCCCTGGTAGCTGCCGGTACCGGCGGTAGTTCGCCGCGATCAGGATGGCCGGCGCGACGATCAGGTTCCCGCCCATATCTCCAAGCCACCATCTCCGCCAAAGGGACGGAACCATCGCCCACGAGATCTTGCCGCCGATCAGCAGACTCGCGATGCCGATGGTTGCGCTCACCATGGTGCTGATGACGGCGGCGAAGACCACGAGTGATATGACATCCCTGACGCGCTCCAACCCCGGGCGAAACCCCCCAATGCGCCGCAATAAGAAGGCACCCGTCAGCGCCTCGAGCGTATTGCCGACCACGATCCCGAGCACTGTCACCGCCGGCACACCGGTGTCCAAGTTCGCCAACAGAGCGCCGAGCGCGACCCCCGGCCAAAGCCGATACCCACCGAGGATTAGCGCCGCAAGCGCAATCCCGGTCGGCGGCCAGATCGCCGTCACGCTATGCGAGGCAAACGCGAAATGCAGGCCGAGCTTGCCCGACGCCGTATAGGCGATCGCGACCGCAATGATCTGCAGGACATACCCAGCTCGGTCGCCGAGCGCCCGCGACCGCTTTCCGCTACCGACAGCTGCCCCCGATGTCAATCCCATAGCTCAACCCCTCATGGTGGCCACGTGCACCACCAACAATCGACGGGGCATCCTCACGCCCGCCCGGCCACGTTCGTGGCGCCGGCCGGTTGAGCATGACTCTACACCGCGATCCAGTGGCCCGCGGGCTGCCGACCGGCGTCTGCTTTCCTCCCCCCGGCCTCTCCCGGACAGCTCCTGACCTCCTGCACCGGCAACCGAACCGTCTCGGGTCTGGGACGACTGGTCCTCGTCTCGGTCGCAGCGTCATTCATCTTCGCGGAGCCTGTAGCGGTATTCGATCATCGTGAGGCCCGGACTTGGATCATCGAACGGCTCGCTGACCGGTAGCCAGCCCTCGCGCTCATAGAAGCGCCTCGCGCGTGCCTGGCCCGCGGCGACAAAGAGCCGCAGCTCTGTGAAGCCGCGCGCGGCCGCTGCCTCGACCGCGGCGCGATGGAGCTCGGCAGCCAGCCCAAGGCCCCAATGATCGCGGCGGACGAAGAGGTTTGAGATGTGCGCGAGCGAGGAGTCCTCGACGGGGTGTGGCGCGCGTGCGGCAGGCAGGACGGTGATCTGGCCGAGCAACGCGCCTTCCGACTCCGCTATGAGGCAGTAAACATCCGGGCCGGCCAGCCCCTGGCGCACGTGCGTCAGTTCGCCCTCGAACGAGGGCGCCGTCCAGCCTGGCGGCGCGAACGACGGGTAGTCCTCGACGCCCTCAATGACGCCTCGGGCCAGTGGCTCGGCGTCGGCGATGGTTGCCCGGCGAAGACGGATCGAGGGATCATCGGCCACGTCGCTGAGTGTCTCGCACACCAGCCGCCACGGGTAGGGCGCGACGCATCTTGTGTCAGCTTGACCGCATCTTCTCTACCTAGGTAGAGTTAGGTTGTGGTTCGCGATCGTGATTTCTCCGAGCAGACGTTGTCGGTCCTGACGGCGCTGCGCTCCCGACCCGGGACGTGGCGTCACGGCTACGACCTCGCACGTGAGACAGGGCTCAAGTCAGGAACGCTGTATCCGATCTTGATCCGCCTGGCTGACCGCGGGCTGCTCGAATCCTGCTGGGAGGGCGAGCAGCCAGCCGGCCGTCCGCGGCGGCACCTCTACCGGCTGACTAGCGACGGACTCGCCCGGAGCAAAGAAGTCCTCATTGAGGCGCCGGCGCTGGCACGGCCGGCGACAAAGCGCAGGCGGACCGTCGGCGGGATCGCCCCGCGGGAGGCGTGATGGACAGGCTGAACCGGGCGATCATGACGCTGGCGCGATGCTCGGTTCGGGTTGTGCCGGCGGAGCGACGCGAGTGGGCAGAGGCGGTGTGGGCCGAGGCAGGCGAGGTGCCGGACCACCGGCGTCTTTCCTGGGTGGCCGGCGGGTTGTGGCGCGTAGCCAGGGAGGCCGGCATCGTCCGCCGGATCGCGTACTGGCTGGCCATCGCGGCGTTGGCGGTGGGCGCGGCCGAGGTGGTGTCGCTGATCTGGCGGGGCGCTGCGGTCGCTCCGGGCTTCAGGCCCATTTCCTGGCCGACGAGCAGTCTGGGCGCCGGGGTGTACGTAGATCCGCACACCACCGGGGAGTTCAGGTCGCTAGCGATCGCGACGGTGGTCTTATTGGTGGCACTGCCGTGGATCGCCCGCCGCCGCGGTGCTTTCGGCCCGGTCAGCGACAGCTCGGCGGCCCGAGTGGTGCGTGTGGGCGGTTGCGCGGGGATCTGCGTCCTGGTGCTCGTCCTTGCCCGCCAGGCCGAGACCCTTGGCGAGGACCTCGCGGCCGTGCCCTGGTCGGAGAACGCCGTGCTTTTGGGTGTGACTATCACGTACCTGACGGTGATCCCCCTGACCGCCCGTCGGTGGTTTCCCGGTGTCGTGGCCATGCATCGAGGAGAAGCGACCACGCTCCGAGAGGAAATCCAGTATCCAGTCCTGGAGTTCCTTGTCCTGGGCGGCGGCTTGGTCTTGTTCGTCGCTCTCCTTTCATCTGTCTGGTGCCTGATTGCTGCCTACGTGGCCGGGATCCTCGCGGTAACGGCACGCGGGTCGCGCGTCGCCCCGACCACCCTCGTCTACGGTGCCGGAGCCGGTGTTGCAGGTGGCCTAATTCTGTACGGCGCCACTTGGCCGGGACGAGGTTTTCTCGACAGTAATCCGCTGTTACCCCCCGTCGTCATCGTGGTGCTGCCCGCGATGATGCTCGGCGCATCCGTCGCGGCCGCACGGCGGGTCCTTCGCCGAAGCGATCCAGAGGCGCTCAGGCGCGAAGCTTGGCGAGAGGGCCTGGTTGCCGGCGCGCTGACGGGTGGCGTCGCTGCACTGCTGATCACGACTTTGATCCTCGGCACCATGGTGATTCTCCATCGCCAGTTTCCCGCCCCAACTACTGAGGCGTACTTCAGCCTGGCTCTGTTCAGCCCGCTGATCGGCATGCTCATCGGTTCCACTGCCGGGTGGCGTGCCGACGCGACTCATCGCCGCACGCCGCAACCAGACGGGCCGCTGGGCGTCCTTTCGGACGACTGAGACTCTCCACGAAGAACCGTGGGCGCGCGTGGCCGTCGCGTTGACACGAGCAGCACCGTCGTTTAGGCAAGAGCGAGTACAGCAGCCCGGACTCCAGCGAGCGAGCCGCGCGAGGGCCCGACCCCTGAAAGCCGGCTTCCGGACCCTCGTACTAGTGACTCTGCGTTGCGCGAAGGTGAGCGAGCACGGCCAGAACTCGGCGATGGCCGTTGTGACTGTCCGGGATATCGAGCTTGGTCAGCACATTGCGAACATGCGTCTCGACGGTGCGCTCGCTGACGACCAGCCGCTCGGCGATGCCGGCGTTCGTCAAGCCCTCTGCCATCAGCTCGAGCACCTCGCGCTCGCGGTCGGACAGCTCGTCCAGCACGCCGGCTTGTCGGCCGTGGCCGAGGAGACGCCCGACAACCTTCGGATCGAGCGCCGAGCCGCCGCGAGCAACGCGCTCGGCCGCGTCGAGGAACTCGTCAACTGCGAGCACGCGGTCTTTCAGCAGATAGCCGAACCCGCCCAGGGTCACGAGTTCGATCGCATGGCTGGTCTCGATATGCTGGGAGAGGACCAGCACCCCAACGCGTGGATGGCTGTGCTTGATCTCGTGGGCGGCGCGAGCGCCCTCGTCTGTGAACGTCGGCGGCATCCGAATGTCGACGACGACGAGATCGGGGCGATGTCCCGCGACCGTCGCGACCAGGTCCCGGGCGTCTCCCCGGGAGGCCGCCACCTCGTGTCCGCCGTCGGCGAACAGGCGCGCCAGTCCCTCGCGCAGCAGCACCTGGTCTTCGGCGATCACAACCCGCAAGGCAGCTCCGCGGTCAGGATCGTGCCCGAGTCCCGAGTGCTTTCGACGTGCAGGCTGCCGCCATGCGCGGCGACGCGGTCGTGCAGTCCGCGCAAGCCGCCGCCGAGCTTGTCGACCGCGCCGCCGACGCCGTCGTCGGTGACCCGGACGATCAGGTGGCCGTTGCTGCGCTGCGCGCTGACCACGACGGCGGTCGCGCCAGAGTGCTTGATCGCGTTGGTCAAGCCCTCGCACGCGACGAAGTACGCCGCCGCCTCCACGCCAACGCTGAATCGCTGCGTGGTTGTGTTCACCTGCACGGGCAGCGGCGCTCGCACGGCGAGCTCGCGCAGCGCCGGATCCAAGCCCGCGTCGAGCTGCGCCGGAGGCAGCCCGTGCGCCAGTTCGCGGAGCTCGTCGATCGCGATCGTGAGCTCGGTCACGGCCTGCTCGAGCGTCTCGTCCGCATGCGCTGACTCCCCCGAGCCGAGCTGGTGCTGGGCGTGGCGTAGCCGCAGCCCGATCGACACGAGCCGTTGCTGCGCGCCATCGTGCAGGTCGCGCTCGATCCGCCTCCGCTCGGCATTCCCGGCCGCAACGATCCGCGCGCGTGACGCCTGCACCTCGGCGAGCTGGCGTCGCAGCTCAACGCGCAGCCGCGCGATCTCGATCGCCAGCCCTCCTGCCTCCACGAGCGTCACGAGCGGGTCGGGACGCCGCGGGCCCGTCGGCCGGTGTACCACCATCGCTACGGGGGCGCCGGCGCGGCGCACCGGCGTGCGGATGCGCGCGTCCGCCGGATCGTCCTGCGGCTGCGTGCCCGAAGTGTCGACGTACACCTGGCTCTCGGGCAGGAAGAAACGCAGCTCGAGCTCGGGATCCGATAGCAGCTCCCGCAACAGCGGCTCGATCTCTTCCGGGGCGGATTGCCCGGAGCGCAACCGCTCCAGAAACTCCGACACGCGCTCGCGCGCCTCGTAACGCGCGCGGCTGAAGCGACGGTCCACCAGGTCCTGGAGCACCGAACGCAGCGGCCGAAACGCGACCGCCACCACGAGCGTCGCACCGGCGGTAACCCAGCGAGAGCCGCTGCCCAGCGCCGTTCCAAGCGCCACCGCCGTCAGGGCCCACGCCGCCGCCAACAGGAACGTCAGCGTTCCGTAGACAGCCGTGCGCTCGATCGCGACGTCGACGTCATAGAGCCGGTACCGCGTGACCGCCACCCCGACCGCGACCACGAACAGAGTCAGCAGCAGCCCGACGATCCCGATCCGCGAAGAAAGTCCGCCGTGCGGCCACGGGGACCAGGTCAGCAAGACAAGCGTCACCGCCGCGGCCACGACAGCGCCGACCGCGAGCACCAGCTTGAGCTGCTGTCGAACCTCACCGCCCGAGCGACGCCAGCGCAGCGCCAGTGACGCCGCCCCGAGACCGATCCCCATGACCGCGAGCACCCAACCAAGCATCCGCGCCGTCGTCATCGCTGTCCTGATCCCGTCGATGCCAAGCGGGTTGGACAGTGACCCGAACGGTGCTGGGAGTGAGCCCGGACTCAGGAAGCTCGGCACCAACAGGAGCACCACCGCCAGCCGGCACAGGACGGCCGCCCGCCGCCACCGCGGCGATATCAGGCGCCCGTCCGGAAATAGCATCAGTGACAGCCCGATCAGCGCCGCGGCGGGCTCGGACACGGGGTTCACGAGCCAGGCAGCAATGGCCATTCCGGGCACGCCGTCGGGCCGGGCGAGCCCGTAGGCGGCGTACTGATAGGCGAGCAGGCCGATTCCGATCAGGAGGCCGATCAGCAAGAACAGCCGCCCGACGGCGTTGCCGAACACGCGCGTCGTGATGATCGTTCCCGTGCTCGCGAACGCGACCGACATGGCCGCGAACGAAACACCGCCGAGGCCAGAGAACACGTCATCGACGAGCGCACGGTCCCAGCTCATCGCCAGCAACACGACGCTGCCCGTCGCTGTTGCGACAGTGAGAGCCCAAACAAGCACCGCTCGATGCCGCGCACGGTAGGTCATTTACCTGCCATTGTCCTCCAGCGTAGGGCCGGGGGCAACTGCGCCAGCGCGGACGCTCGCCTAAGTACCAGCACTGACTGCCGAGCCGCGTTGACGCCGTCCTACGTCCCGCGCTTGCCCGGATTTCAAGCGGGCTGCGCGGTCATACCTTGCCACCCCATGACCAACCCACTCACCACATACAACCGGCGCGGCGGCATCCTCGTGATCGCCGGCGCGTTGCTCACGATTGTCGGCGCTGTCCTCTCAGCAATTGTCCAGGGCTCTAGCTCTGTGCCGGACGACCTGGTCCGCTACCCGTTCTCCCACGACGCGTTTCCCCCATTCACCGTGTTCGCCGCGCTGTGTCATCTCCTGATGCTCATCGGCGTCATCTACCTCGGGCGCGGCGGACTGGCGGGCGAGAGTAGGACCGGCAGGATCGGGCTCAGCTGCGTGATCGCCGGTCTCGCGCTGTTGTGCGTGTGCGAATGGGCGCAGCTGCCGTTCGCAGATCAGCACACCTCGAACACAGGCCCCTCGATCGTCGACTCCGGATTCGGCCTGGCCACTTTGCTGCTCGCGGGCGGGATGATCGCGGTCGGCATCGCGACGCTGCGCCGGCCCAGCCTGGCCTCATGGCGCCACTACGCGCCGCTGATCTGCGGGGTGCTGTCCCTGGTCGTAATCCCGATCCAGTTCACATCGACGCTATGGCTCGGGATCACCGTGTTCTGCCTCGGCTACGTGCTGCTGGGCGCAGCGGTGATCAGCGACGGTTCCCGCCGCGCCAACCGCGCGATCCGGATCGCGTGAATCCTGCGAGGGAGCAGATCGGCAATGACACCCAGCAACACCCAACTCTCAGACTCCCGCGCGACGCGTAGGCGAGTAATCATGACGCTCGGGATCTGTCTTGCCCTCCTGCTGGGTACGGCCTGACCCAGACGAACACTCGACAAAAACGCTCAATGATCAGTCCGCGCGGTTCGGTCGATGCATGGCCGGGCACCTGCGCATCCACGACGTGGCGCTCCGGGTCGCCTACAACCGGAAAGATCGGGCGACCCAAACGGCTGTCGAAGCAGCCCTCCCCCGCGCTGTCGGAGGGGCGAGCCAGCGCCAACAAACAGCCACGTGCGGGACCCACAAGCCCCGGCAATAGCTGGTTTGGAGTGTCCACTTCTGGTCGGCCATCCAAGCAGTCCACAACGAATGCGAAGTTGCCCATCGAAGGGCAGTTGGATTACGGTTGCTCCGACCTATACGACGCGCAAAGCTGTTCGCGACGAAAGGACGGGACCGATGGCCACATACCTTGCATTCCACGAGGTCGACGACGTTCAGCATTGGCTCAGCTCCCCGAAGCGAGAGGAGATCTTCGGACCGATGGGTATAACGGTACGTACGTTCCACGACCCGGAGGGCTCAAAGCGTGTCGGCCTGATGGTCGAGATCCCCGACTTTGCGGCCTTCCAGGAGTTCATGCAGACCGAGGGGGCGGCGGAGGCGATGACGCACGACGGCGTTCACTCCGAGACCCTGTTGATTCTCAGCGAGGGATAGCGGACGGCGGCCCCGACGTTGGCGGCGCTTGAGGTACAGCTCAGCCTCGCCACCGTCGTGGTCCGACACGCGGCGAGGAGTAGCCCTGCCGCGGCGACCCGGTCGAGTGCGACATCACCGGTCGTGTCCGAGGCTGTCGGACAAACGCAGCCACCGTTCGGGTGAATCGGAGGGTCTGATTGAGGGCTCGCCGGGTGCAACCATGTGCGTCGTGGCCGACTCGGGAGCAGCCGTCGAATACGCTGGCCCTGGTGTCAGGAGATGGTTGGTTTCGCGGCCCGGCCTATTTGAGCTGCTGGCCGGAGCGGAGCGGGTGGTGCAAGTGTCGGCGCCCGCGGGTAGCGGGAAGACGTTGCTGTTGCGCTCGTGGATCGCGGCGGAAGGTCTGAACGAGCGCACGGCGTGGGTGACGGTTGGGCGGGGGGAGCGCGACGGGCAGGCGTTCTGGCTGTCGGTCCTGGATTCGCTGCGGAGGACGCGGATCGGCTCGGAGCGGGTGCGGGAGCTGACCCCTGGGCCTGACCTGGACGGCGCGACCATCGTCAGACGGCTATTAGACGATGTGGGCTCGCTGGATGAGCGGCTGTGGCTCGTGCTCGACGACCTGCAAGAGCTGCAGGCGGAGGAGGCCGTCCAGCAGCTTGAGCTGTTGCTCGGCTCGGCGCCGCGCACCTGCGCTTCGTGTTGTCGACCCGTCGTGATCTGCGGCTGGGGCTGCACCGGTTGCGGGTGGAGGGTGAGCTGACCGAGATCCGTGGGGAGGAGTTGCGCTTCACCGTGGGCGAGTCGCGCGCGCTGCTGGACGCAGCGGGAGTGCGTTTGTCCGACGGCGCGATTGAGTCACTCGCCGCGAGAACCGAGGGATGGGCGGCGGGTCTGCGGCTGGCGGCGATGTCGCTGGCCAGGGATCCGGACCCCGAGCGCCTGGCGGCGAGCTTCTCCGGCCGCGAGCGCGCGGTGGCCGAGTACCTGCTGGCCGAGGTGCTCGAGCGCCAACCGGAAGAGGTGACTCAGTTGCTGTTGCGAACCTCGATCCTCGAGCGGGTTAGCGCTCCATTGGCCGACCGGCTGACCGGACGCTCGGGGTCTGAGCGGATCCTATGGGAGATGGAGGACGCCGGGGCATTTGTAGTCGCCATGGACGCGGAGGGATCGTGGTTTCGCTACCACCACCTGTTCGCGGACCTGCTCGCACTCGAGCTGCGACGGACCGCCCCGCAGGAGCTCCCACGCCTGCACGCCGTCGCCGCTGATTGGCTGGCCGAGCACGGGCATCCGGTCGATGCGATTCGCCACGCCCAGGCCGCCGAGAACTGGGGTCTCGCCACGCGGCTGCTCGCGGACAACTGGTTCGGGCTTGTGCTCGATGGTCGGCTCGCGACCGCTCGCGAGCTCCTGTCCGGATTTCCCTCGGGCCTGCTCGCGGGGGATGCCGAGCTGGCGGTGCTCGCCGCGGCCGACCGGCGGGCAGCAGGGTCCTTGCGTGAGGCCGAGCGATACCTCGCGCTGGCCGAGCGCATGTCCCCATCGGTGTCTGAAGACCGCCGGGGGCGCTTCCAGGTCGTGCTCCTGCTGGTGCGGCTGCCGCTCGCGCGGACCCGCAACGATCTAGGCGCTGCGGCCGAAGACGCGGAGCGACTGCTCGTGCTGGCCGACCGTCCAGGCGCGATCGACGTGGGGGTTGGCGACGAGGGCCTGCGGGCGACGGCGCTGATCAACCTCGGGGCCGCTGAGTTGTGGGCGGGTCGACTGAAGGCGGCCGAGCGCCACCTCGAGCAGGCCCTGGACGAAGCCCGGCGGATCGCGAGGCCTCTGCTCGAGCTCCAGGCGCTCTCGTACTCGGCGCTCCTCAGCTTCATGCGCGCTCGGGCGATCGGAGAGCAGCTCGCCAGGCAGGCCATCGACCTGGAGCGAGCGCACGGGTGGGAGGAGAGCGCATCAGCCGTCACCGCCTACCTCACGCTTGGCGGCGCGATGCTCTGGCGCGGGCAGCTGGCCGACGCGGAGGAGTGGCTGGAGCGGGCCGAGCTCGTCCTGCGCGGCTTCGCCCAGCCGGCGATGGAGATGATGCTGTACGCGACCCGGGCGATGCTGGAGTTGGCGCGCGGCCGGCACGAGGAGGCGATGACCGCCCAGCGCGCCGTCGAGAGCATCCAGCGGGGCCTCGCGACGCGACACATCGTCGGGAAGAGAGCGCAAGCGGTCGGGCTGGAAATGCTGGTGCGGGTGGGCGAGACCGACCTCGTGCAGCGAGCCCTCGACGAGATGGACGAGGACGTGCGCGCGACGAGCGAGATGCGCGTCGTCCAAGCCACGCTCCGTCTCGCCCGTCACGATCCCGAGGGCGCCGCGGCGGTGCTTGAACCGATCTTCGCGTGCGCTTCGCCGATCGATAATGCGCGATGGGAGATTCAGGCGCTGCTGCTCAAAGCGCGTGTCGAGGACGCGCTCGGCGACACCGGGGCGAGCTCACGGGCGCTTGAATGTGCGCTCGATCTCGCCGAGCCCGACGGCCTGCTGCTTCCGTTCCTGCTGCACCCGGCGCCGGAGCTGCTCGAGCGCCACTCGCGACTTCGGAGCACTCACGCCTCGCTGATCTCCGAGATCCAAAGTCTGCTGGCGGGACATGCTCCCGCGGCCCGGCCCGAGGACGCCGAACCGCTCCAGGAGCCACTCTCGGAGAGCGAGCTGCGCGTGCTGCGCTACCTGCCCACCAACCTATCGGCGCCGGAGATCGCCGCCGAGCTGTTCGTGTCGCTGAACACGATCCGAACCCACATGCGCAACGTGTACAGCAAACTTGACGTGCACAGCCGCACGGACGCGGTGACCCGGGCGCGCGAGCTCCGCCTGCTATCCCCTTCCTCGGACAAACGCTGATCCGGGCCTTTCCTGTTGATGGTGCCTCTGGTGTCAGTTTGGCCTGACAGGACGCATCTGTCAGCCTAGACTGACAGCATGGACATCGATCAAATCACCGAAGCGATCGGGTCTGAGGATCCGGCCCAGGGACTGCGCGCCGCGTTGGCGCTGCACCGGATCGCGGAGCGCGTCGAGGCACACCAGGTCGCGGTCGCCCGCGGTCAGGGGTGGTCCTGGCAGCAGATCGGCGATGCGCTCGGGATCACCCGGCAATCGGTGCACGCCAAATACGGAAAGTGGGTTCCATGATGAGTGCGAAAGCGGACCAGGCCGGCCGGTATCGCCCGTGGGCGACGTATGTGTATGCGCGCGACGAGGCGCGTCGGCGGGGTGACCGGCGCGTCGGTACCGAGCACCTCGTGCTCGGGTTGTTGCGCGAGCCCGACGTCGCGCAGGTGCTGGGCTGCGATCTAGGCGCGGCGCGTGAGGCGCTGGATGCGA